>Ga0316605_10000050_pt1 | contig 177413 bp, 164 predicted proteins | sample OWC_soil_day20_n_FD_207666 | JGI IMG/M metagenome (GOLD analysis project Ga0316605, IMG submission 207666) | Wetland soil microbial communities from Old Woman Creek delta, Ohio, United States - OWC_soil_day20_noCT | ecosystem: Environmental > Terrestrial > Soil > Wetlands | place: USA: Ohio...
CAAGGTTCAATCGTTCAGTGTATCGGCGCCGTTGTGGACATCCACTTCCCGCGCGACGCGATGCCGAAGGTCTACGACGCCCTCAAGCTGGATGCTTCCGAAGCAAACGGCATGGCAGAAGACGGCCTGACCTTCGAAGTACAACAACAACTGGGTGATGGCGTCGTACGCACCATTGCCATGGGCTCTTCCGACGGTCTGCGTCGTGGCATGAAGGTGAACAACACCGGCGCCGGCATTTCCGTGCCGGTCGGTATGGGCACCCTGGGCCGCATCATGGACGTTCTCGGTCGCCCGATCGACGAAGCTGGTCCGATCGATTCCAACGAGCTACGCGTGATTCACCAGCCGGCTCCGAAGTTTGACGAACTGTCTTCTTCCGTCGATCTGCTGGAAACCGGCATCAAGGTTATCGATCTGATCTGCCCGTTCGCCAAGGGCGGCAAGGTCGGTCTGTTCGGTGGCGCCGGCGTCGGCAAGACCGTCAACATGATGGAGCTGATCAACAACATCGCCAAACAGCACGCCGGCTTGTCCGTGTTTGCTGGCGTGGGTGAGCGTACCCGTGAAGGTAACGACTTCTACCACGAAATGAAGGACTCCAACGTTCTCGACAAGGTCGCGATGGTGTTCGGTCAGATGAACGAGCCGCCGGGCAATCGTCTGCGCGTTGCGCTGACCGGCCTGACCATGGCCGAGCGTTTCCGTGACGATGGCCGCGACATTCTGTTCTTCGTCGACAACATCTATCGCTACACGCTGGCCGGTACGGAAGTTTCCGCACTGCTCGGCCGTATGCCTTCTGCCGTGGGCTATCAGCCGACACTGGCCGAAGAAATGGGCCGTCTGCAAGAGCGTATTACCTCTACCAAGGTTGGCTCGATCACGTCCATCCAGGCCGTTTACGTGCCTGCCGATGACTTGACCGACCCGTCCCCGGCTACCACCTTCCTGCACTTGGACTCCACAGTCGTGCTGTCGCGTGATATCGCCTCGCTGGGTATCTACCCGGCTGTCGATCCGCTCGACTCCACCTCCCGCCAGCTCGACCCGCAGGTTGTGGGCGAAGAGCATTACGCCGTTGCTCGTGCCGTGCAGATGAACCTGCAGCGCTACAAGGAACTGCGTGACATCATCGCGATTCTGGGTATGGACGAACTGTCTCCTGAAGACAAACTGGCCGTGTCCCGCGCTCGTAAGATTCAGCGCTTCCTGTCGCAGCCGTTCCACGTCGCTGAAGTCTTTACCGGTTCTCCGGGCAAGTTCGTTTCCCTGAAGGAAACGATCAAGGGCTTCAAGGGCATTTGTGCCGGCGAATACGATCACCTGCCGGAACAAGCGTTCTACATGGTCGGCGGCATCGAGGAAGTTCTCGAAAAGGCCAAGACGCTGTAATAATCCGCGTCTGCAAAGGAGCTAGTAATGGCTATGACTGTTCATTGTGATGTCGTCAGTGCTGAAGAATCGATCTTCTCCGGCCTGGTGGAAATCGCAGTGTTCCCCGGTGAAGCCGGGGAACTGGGCATCCTGCCGCGTCACACGCCGCTGCTGACTCGCATCAAGCCGGGCACCATTCGTTTGAAGGTGCCCGATCAAAGCGAGTTTGAGCTGGTGTATGTGTCCGGTGGCATGCTGGAAGTTCAGCCCGACATGATTACCGTGTTGGCTGATACCGCGATTCGCGCCCACGATCTGGACGAAGCCAAAGCACTGGAAGCCAAGAAGCGTGCCGAAGAAGCCCTGGCCAATCGGAATGCCGAAATGGATTACGCTGCAGCCGAAGCCGAACTGGCCCAAGCTGTTGCCCAGTTGCAAGCAATCCAGCGTTTGCGCAAACATACGCATTAATCCGGAAAAATATCCCGGACAAAAAAGGCAGCCTAGGCTGCCTTTTTCTATTCCCGCTGTCATTCCCGCGAGTCGATCAGACCCAGATATTAGAGCCTGGAAATTCGCTTCTCAAGACGGGCGACATCGTCTCTCAAGCGATTCACCTCATTGCCAAATTCTGTGGTTTCCAGCGTTGAAGTTAGCAAGGTCGAATCTTCGACTGCATATTCCTTAATATTCTCAGCGACCTTGCGCAGACTATTCTGAATACCGTGCACGACGGAGAGCCCAAGCAGATTCAAACGACGCGCCGGGATATTACCCAACAGTTGCGCCAAATCAGCTTCGACGTCCCATCTCAGATTGCGGAGCACAAAGGCAAAACTCTCAGCGACATCTGCTGATCCGCCCAATTTGGCGGCTGCAAACAGTTTTCCCCGGTCGAACATGGCGCGAGCGAGCGCATCCGCTGGCAGGGTAACCGTAACATCAGGCGCGCTGGTAGAGTCAGTGCCGAAAAAAAGCCCCTGATCATCAATCGCCAGCCGAATCGATAGTCCACCTGCTTCAATTGATATCCTTGCGCCAGCATGCTGACACAATCTTTCCTTAGCCCAGTCCTCGCCCTGAATCACATGATTGAGACTACGAAGCGCAATTTCGCTGAGCGCATTCATATGTCTGAAATCCTAGAACTTGAATCCACGGTGCAAGGCGACTACGCCCAGTGCAAGATTGAAGTACTCAACCTTTTCCAGACCAGCCTTTTCCATCATCGCCTTCAACTCTTCCTGTCCCGGGTGCACCCGAATCGATTCAGACAGGTAGCGATAGCTATCTGAGTCATTGGTGACAAGTTTGCCGACCTGGGGAATCACCTTGAAGGAGTAGAAGTCGTAGAGTGGTGCTAGCGGCTTCCAGATTTGGGAGAACTCAAGGACCAGCAAGCGACCGCCGGGACGAAGTACTCGATGCATTTCGGCCAGCGCTGCATCCTTGTGGGTCATATTGCGCAGACCGAAGGCTACGGTGACGCAATCAAACCAGTTGTCGGGGAAGGGCAGTTTTTCCGCATCACATTGCGCAACCGGCAGCATGTAGCCTTTATCCAGCAGCCGATCACGGCCACGAGCCAGCATGGCGTTATTGATGTCGGTCAGCCAGACCTGTCCGCTCTTGCCGACTTTCTTGGAGAAGGCCAGGGAGAGATCACCGGTGCCACCGGCGACGTCAAGTACGCGCGAGCCTTCGCGTACACCGCTGCGCTGGATGGTGAAAGCCTTCCACAGCCGGTGCATACCGCCGGACATCAGGTCGTTCATCAGGTCATATCGGCTCGCTACGGAGTCAAATACGTCGGCAACGCGGCGGGCCTTTTCCTGCTCGGCAACAGTTTCATAGCCGAAATGTGTTTTATCGTTATTCATGGTGTCAATGGTGGTGACCGCAGCTGCCACCAGCCGCTGGACGTGAAGAGGTATCGATATCGCGCGACAGGCCCTGGCTATCGATCTGCTTCAGGTATTCCTGCCACAGCTCGTCGTGATGCTTGCCAAGGTTGTAGAGCATGTCCCATGAGTACAGGCCGCTGTCGTGGCCATCAGAAAATACCAGTTTCAGCGCATAGGTGCCGACAGGCTCTATTCTTTCAATGGTGACGTTACGCTTGCCAGTCTGCAGCGTTTCCTGGCCGGGACCATGGCCCCGGGCCTCGGCCGACGGGGTATAGACGCGCAGGTATTCGAAGTCGAGCGAATAGGTCTCGCCACTTTCATAAATGAGTTCGAGACGGCGGGATTTCTGGTGAAGCTTGATCTCGCTCGGTATCGGCGTATCGCGGTCAATACCTGCCATGGTGTCCTCCGGGGTTAGGGCGCTAGTTTAGCGCACTCATCCCCTGTCGGGCTCAAGATAGGTCAAAGTACCTGATAGCTGATCCGGTCGAAGTCGGTGCCACGCTGCAGCATGTGATTCATCCGTACTTGCGAAGTTTTGCCTTCGTCCGAATAGACATCCAAAATACGACTTGCCTGATACATCCCGGGCGGCAAGACGATTGACCCCTCTTCCTTGATCGCAGGCACCGGCGGGAGCATGAAAGCTCGCACGTAACGTTCATTGTTGCCGCTGGTTTGAGTTGCCATGCGGACGCCAAGGCCGATTGGCATGCCGGGCAGGGTGGCAACGCCAACGATCAGACCGCCCGAATCTTCCTGCATCAGCCAAGTGGCCTGTACCAACAGGAAATGCTCGCCATCGTGCGGACAAATCACCATTAATTGGCCATGCGATATCTTCATGCCGGCACAGCTTCTGGCCAGTCTGAAACCGTTGGCAGAATGATTGATGACCGTCCATTCGTCCACCGGGAAACTGATCTTTGGCTTGATGGCCAGCTTCTGTCCGGGTTCGGCGCGTTCCCCGAAGGTGAACAGCTCGTCGCAGGCATCACGCGAATAGGTCGAGGCGGAATCCGGTTGCTCAAATGCCTTGCTAGTCACGCAAAAGTGCATCGCCTCGAAGCCAACTGCCACTCGCGCCACGCCCTCGGTAGCAAAACGTCGGAAACGACGCGGTGAAGCCGACTGCGTCCAGGGTCTGGACAGGTGATCAAGCAAGGCGATCACATGGGCCGACGTTTCTTCTCCCAGCCCCAGTTGAGATGGCGTAATGCGCTGCCGCAACTGGCTCAGCATATGATTGATCTGCAAGCCGAGGCGCGAGGTATCAAGACGCCGTGCGTCCGGCCCGGGATCCTCAGCAACTACCGCAGGATGAAGCGGAAGATCCTTCATCAACTGAATGACGTATGGCGGAACTTCCAGATCGTCTTCCAGCTTGTGAATGGACACCAGCGGGGCCCACATGCCGGCCCAGCGACGAATCAGATTCAAATTGCGGACGCTGTTGCTGTAGGGGCTGGCAATGTCAATCAGCAGCAACGTTGTATAGGCGGCTGCACAATGGGTCGCCTGCAGATTGCTTTCGAGAACATCCTCAACCGGCGTGTAGGCGACTCCCCATTCCTCGGCGCTTTCGTAATAGCCGTGCAGGTCCAGCCAAACACCGGGTGGCAACTCACGTCGTGCCCTGAAATGCTCGAGTATGACCATACCGGTGTAATAGATGCAACGATGCAGGATCGTTGCCACCAGCGAAACATACTGGGCATTTTGTGCATCCGGCTCCTCCAGACGGGCACACAGCGCATAGGCCTTGCCCATCTTGCGCCAGGCGGTGACCACCTGCTGAAAATAGGACTCTTCTTCGTCAGCCAAGGGAAGGGACTTGTTGTGGTAGCGCCGAGACATCTCTTCTTCGACGAAGCACATCGGTGCCCGGGCCTGCTCCAGCAAGGCCAGCAACACGCCAGAATCTGGCGGGGCCATCAGCAGACCATCGAGAAAACGTACCAACTGGCGTTCGGCAACCACCGGGTTGGCCAGGGACAACTGGGAGAGATAATCCATCCCCGTTCGCAAATCGGGAATAGCCAGCGGCATTTCTGTGGCGGTTGTGTTCATGTTCAATCCAGCCTTATTCGTTTTTTGCCAAGACACGACCCAACACCCGGGTCATTTCTTCATTGCTCACCACAGGTCGCTGCGTAACCCCATCACGGCGCACCGCCCCCCAGACCGGCTCAGGAAAATGCCGGTCATCTCCCCAACGTGGAATGATATGCCAATGGATATGTGGAACGACATTTCCAAAGCTGGCCAGATTGATCTTGTCCGGTGAAAACAACTGACGGACGACTATTTCGACGGCGTAGACAATACGCATCAGTACATCCCGCTCGGCCGGCTCAAGATCGGTCATCTCGCGAACGTGCTCGTTCCAGATGACGCGGCAAAAGCCCGGATAAAATGGGTCATCCACCCGGATAACTCGGCATTGCGCCGATTGCCAGAGGACTACTCCCCCAGGATTGCTGCAAAGCTCGCAGATTTGACTGCCGATTTCCACGCTATGACGCTCCGGTGAGCTAAAAGGAACTACTCCGGAGTTTAAATACCATGGGCCGCCGCCGCAAACGAAAGAACAAATTCACGGTCGGCGGCCAAAAGCCGGAAAAGTCAGAGCAGAACGCGTTCGATGCCGCCGGTATTGGCCTTGCCGACGTATTCCGCCATCCAGTTTTCGCCGAGCAGATGCTTGGCCAGTTCGACCACGATGTAATCCGCCTTGGTACCGGCATCGTCATCGTAGCGGGACAGACCCTGCAGACAGGCTGGGCAGGAAGTCAGGATTTTGACATCGCCCTTGAAACCGTCGGCGCGCAGCTTCTCGGCGCCCTTTTCGATTTCCTGCTGCTTGCGGAACTTCACCTGGGTGGCGATATCCGGGCGGGAATAGGCGAAGGAACCGGCATCACCGCAGCAACGGTCGGTCAGCGGCACTTCCTGGCCCATCAACGCCTTGGTCACGGCCAGCGGAGCGTAAGCCTTCATCGGCGTATGGCAGGGATCGTGGTACATGTAGCGCGTCCCTTCGACGCCTTCCAGCTTGACGCCTTTTTCCATCAGGTATTCGTGGATGTCGAGCAGGCGGCAACCCGGGAAGATCTTCTCGAACTGGTATTTCTGCAGTTGATCCATGCAGGTGCCGCAAGAAACGATCACCGTCTTGATGTCGAGATAGTTCAGCGTGTTGGCAACACGGTGGAAGAGCACGCGGTTGTCGGTCGTGATCTTCTGGCCCTTGTCTTCATCACCGGAAGCATTCTGCGGATAGCCGCAGCACAGGTAGCCCGGCGGCAGCACGGTCGTCGCTCCGACTTCGTAAAGCATCGCTTGAGTAGCCAGACCAACCTGCGAGAACAGTCGCTCCGAACCACAACCCGGGAAGTAGAAGACGGCATCCGACTCTTCGGTCGTCTTGCGGGGATTGCGGATGACCGGGATGACCTTGTCGTCCTCGATGTCGAGCAGCGCGCGTGAAGTGCGCTTGGGCAGGTTGCCCGGCATCGGCCGGTTCATGAAGTGGATGATCTGCGTCTTGACCGAAGGCGCACCAATGGTGGCCGGCGGATGGGCACGGGAATCCTGGGTCAGGCCAAATGCCTTGGCCGCCTTGTGGGCGAGGCGCTGGGCCTTGAAGCCGAAATCCATCATCACGCCACGCATCAGCTTGATGGTCGCCGGATCTTTCAGGTTCAGGTAAGTCATGGCCGCCAAAGTACCGGGGCTGGTGCGCTTCTTGTCCTGCTTGCGCAGGAAGTTGCGCATGGCGACCGAGACATCACCGAAGTCGATATCGACCGGGCAGGGCTTCAGGCAGCGGTGGCAGACCGTGCAGTGGTCGGCGACGTCGTTGAATTCGTCGAAATGCTTGAGGGAAATGCCGCGCCGGGTCTGCTCTTCGTAAAGGAAGGCTTCGACCAGCAGCGAGGTGGCGAGGATCTTGTTGCGCGGGCTGTACAGCAGGTTGGCGCGCGGTACGTGCGTCGAGCAGACCGGCTTGCACTTGCCGCAACGCAGACAGTCCTTGATCATGTCCGAAATCTTGCCGATTTCCGACTGTTCCATGATCAGCGATTCGGTGCCGAGCAGGCTGAAGGATGGCGTATAGGCATTGCCCATGTCACCGCCGGGCATCAGCTTGCCCTTGTTGAAGCGACCTTCCGGGTCGACCTTCTGCTTGTAGGCGCGGAAGGGGCCGAGTTCTTCTTCGGTCAGGAACTCCAGCTTGGTGATGCCAATGCCGTGCTCGCCGGAGATGACGCCATCCAGGCCGCGGGCGAGGTGCATGATGCGTTCGACGGCTTTGTGCGCCGTTTGCAGCATGTCGTAGTTGTCCGAGTTGACCGGAATGTTGGTGTGCACGTTGCCGTCGCCGGCGTGCATGTGCAGTGCCACGAAGACGCGGCCGCGCAGCACCTCCTTGTGGATGGCCTCGATGCGCTCGACGATGGGGCGATAGACGCCGCCGTCGAAAATCTTGCTCAGCCGGGCATGCAGTTCGTGTTTCCACGACGTCCGCACCGAGTAATCCTGCAGGCGGTGGAAGAGTTTAGGGTTGGCCGCCTTGTTGGTCAGCTCGCCCGCCACCACGCCGTAGGAAACGAAGCGCGATTCGGCTTCGGCCAGCGGCAGGTCGAGGTTCTCAAGCAGCCATTCCCAGCGCATCCGAACGGCTTCGACGTAATCGAGCGCCGCCTGCTGACGGTCGCCGATCAGCACGGTCTTGTCGAGGTTGGCATCGCCGGCATGCAGCGGCAGCTCGCCCTTTAGGAACTCGATCAGAGCGTCGCACAGCGCCAGCTTGTTCTGCGTCGACAACTCGATGTTGATGCGCTCGATGCCGTCACAGTAATCGCCCATGCGCGGAAGCGGGATGACCACGTCTTCATTGACCTTGAAGGCGTTGGTGTGGCGCGAGATGGCCGCCGTGCGCGAACGGTCGAGCCAGAATTTCTTGCGCGTCTCGGCGTCGACGGCGATGAAGCCCTCGGCCGAGCGCAGGTTACACATGCGAACGACTTCCGAGGCAGCGGCCATCACGGCTTTTTCATCGTGACCGACGAGGTCGCCCAACAGCACCATTTTCGGCCGGCCGTGGCGCTTGGCCTTGGTCGCGTAGCCAACTGCCTTCACATAGCGTTCGTCGAGGTGCTCAAGACCGGCCAGTTGCACACCGGAAGCCAGCCCGGCACCGCCCGGCTTGAAGTAATCGGTAATTTCGACGATGGCCGGCACGGCTTCGCGCACCTGGCCGAAAAACTCCAGACAGACCGTCCGCGACACGGGTGGCATCTTGTGCAGCACCCAGCGGGCGGCGACGATGATGCCATCGGTGCCTTCCTTCTGGACGCCGGGAATGCCACCGAGGAATTTGTCGGTAACGTCCTTGCCCAGACCAACCTTACGGCAGGCAGCGCCCGGCAGGGTCAGGATTTCTTCGCCGAGCAGCTTCTTGCCGCTCGGATCGAAGCGCTTGAGGCGGAATTCGACGTTTTCCTGCTCGTGGATCTTGCCGAAGTTGTGATTGACGCGTTCGACTTCCAGCCAGTTGCCGTCCGGATCGACCATCTTCCACCAGGCCAGGTTGTCGAGTGCGGTGCCCCACAGCACGGCCTTCTTGCCGCCGGCGTTCATGGCGATGTTGCCGCCGATGCAGGAGGCGGAAGCCGAGGTCGGGTCAACGGCGAAGACGCGACCCGCCAGCGAGGCAGCTTCGGAAACGCGGTCGGTGACCACGCCGGCGCCGGTGCGGATCGTCGCGTACGGCGTTTCGTGGCCGGCCAGCACGAGGTCTTCGACCGGGCCGATGTCGATCAGTTTTTCGGTATTGATCACCGCCGCATAAGGCGTCAGCGGCACAGCGCCACCGGTATAGCCAGTACCGCCACCACGAGCGATGATGGTCAGGCCGGCATCGATACAGCCGCGCACCAGATGGCCGATTTCCTCTTCGGTGTCCGGGTAGAGGACGACGAAGGGGTATTCGACGCGCCAGTCGGTGGCGTCAGTGACGTGCGAAACACGGGCCAGCCCGTCGAAAGCGATGTTGTCCTTGCGCGTGTGCTTGCCGAGATATTTCAGCACCTTGCGGCGCAGGTCGATGGTCTCGCCGAAGCGGGCTTCGAAACGATTGACTGCCTCCTGGGCAGCCTCGACCAAACGCTTGACCTTGGCCGAGCGCTCCGGGTCCTCCGATTCGCTCTCGGCGCGACGCTTTTCGACTTCCTTCAGGCGGTGGCGCAGGGCGTTGACCAGCGCGTCGCGACGGTTGCGGTTGTCGAGCAGGTCGTCTTCCAGATACGGGTTGCGCTGAACGACCCAGATGTCGCCCAGCACCTCGTAGAGCATGCGCGCCGAACGGCCGGTGACGCGCTCGCTGCGCAGTTCATCGAGAACCGCCCAGTTGTCGGCGCCAAGCAGGCGGATAACGATCTCGCGATCGGAGAACGAGGTGTAGTTGTACGGGATTTCGCGCAGGCGGGCAGTCATGAGGCGACCAGAATCAATAGCGTTAAAGGTGGGATTTTAGCGTACCGGAGGGACACACAACGAGCACGCGTACCGTCGGACAGAAATTGGCTTCAAATGTTCTACTTATATTGATGAGAGGAGTAAAATATTCCAAAAGTTACAGCTATCCCAAATGCATCGGCGACACATCCTCAGATGGCTAGGCGTTTTGCCCTTCATGCAGGGCGCGACCGCAGAAGGAGTGGAGTCCCGTCCGCTTCGATTGGGCATCATGCCCTTCAATTCGACGCTGGCCCTGTTCAAGACCCACCAACCCTTGCGCCAGTATCTGCAGAACGCATTGGGGCGACCGATCGAGCTTTTCACCGCCGCCGACTACTTCACCTTTCTGAATAGCTCGCTGGCTGGCGAATACGACCTCCTGATCACCGGCCCGCATTTCGGCGTCATGTGCCTGTCGTCCTATGAAGCACTGGTTCGCTACAAGGCCGTACTCCAGCCGGTCTTCGTTGTGCGTCCGAATTCAGGCATCCGTTCGCTCGATGACCTCAAAGGCAAGCGCATAGTGCTCTCCAGCCGTCTGTCGATTTCCTCGATCGGCGGGGTCAAATGGCTGCTCGACCACGGCATGCAGATGGGCCGTGATTACCAGTTGTTCGAACGCACCACCCATGGCGCGGCCGTCGCAGCGGTCGCTGTCGGCGAGCTGGATGCTGCCTTGACGACACACACCCCGCTGCAACAGGTGCCGGAGGATGTCAGGGCCAAGGTCAGCATCCTGCCCATTGATGTTCGCGTTCCGCATCTGATGACGCTTGGCCACCATCGACTGGGCAAGGCAGAACTCAAGCGAATTCGCTCTGCCTTGCTCAAGTTCGGTGCCACCGCACCGGGTCAGGCCTTCTTCCGCGAGACCGGCTATGAGGATTACGCGACGATCACCCCCGAGGACATCGAATCGCTTGCCCCCTATGTCGCGCTGACCCGGACCTTGCTCGGGTACCCTTCATAATGTTCAGCATCCGGCGTTCGCTGCGTGCCAAGTTGCTGCTGGCCAGCGTCATCATCGAGGCGCTGATGCTGGCACTGCTGGTCAGCAACAGCGTGCGCCTGATCGAGCATTATCTTTCCCAACAGCTCGATGCGCGCGTCCAAACCGTCGAGCTGGCCTACAAGACGGCCGTTGCGGTGCCGCTGGCTTCGCGCGACTACGCCACCTTGCGCGACATCCTCGATGGCTGGCGCAAGGCCTCTGACATCACCTACCTGGCGGTCACCGATCCCGATGGCCGTATTCTCGCTTCTTCCGGCTGGCCGCCCGGCGACGCCTTGCCGCTGGTCAACCGGAGCGAGGGACAGATCCGGCACGTCCGTTTTCCCGTCGATTACCTGGGCCAGGTCTACGGTCACATCCATTACGGCATGTCCATCGCCTTCATGGACAAGGCATCGGCCGAACTGCTCTGGCAGAGTGGCCTGATCGCGCTGGCCGAAATCGTCTTGTCGCTCGTGTTGCTGTCGATCATCGGCTACCTGCTGACCCGGCATCTGGTCACTCTGGCCGAGGCGAGCATCAGCGTGGCCAACGGGCATTACGAAGAACGCATGGCGATTTCCGGCGAGGACGAGGTGGCTGTCCTCGCGAAGAACTTCAACACGATGACCGACGCGGTCAAAGCTCGCATTGCCGACCTCTCGTATCAGGCCAACCATGACTCGCTGACCGGCCTTTTCAATCGACGCGCCTTCGAAACCCACCTTGAAGCCGTCCTCAAGGCCGAAGACCTCGTGGCGGATCCGGTCACGCTGCTTTACCTCGATCTCGACCAGTTCAAGGTCGTCAACGACACCTGCGGCCACGCCGCCGGCGACGAGCTGCTGATCAGCCTGACGCGGATGATCGAAGAGCGCTTTCCCTATGGTTTTCTCGCCCGGCTGGGCGGCGACGAATTCGGCATCGTCATGCGCAACAGCAGCCCGCAGGAAACCATTCGGCGCGCCACCCAGTTGATCGCGGAAATCTGTGCCTTCCCGTTCTCGTGGGACGGTCGCAGCTTCCGCCTTGGCGCGTCGATTGGCGTCGTCCGTTCCGGCCCCGACATGACGAGTGTCACCGATCTGCTGATCGCTGCCGATACTGCTTGCTACGCCGCCAAGGAAAGAGGGCGCAACCGCGTCGAGATCTACACACCGACCGACGAGTGGTATCGCCAGCGCAGCGAAGACTTCCGGACCATGCCGCAACTGACGAGAGCCATCGCGGAAGGCCGCTTCATGCTCTTTCACCAGCGTCAGGAACCACTGAAGCCCGGGCTGCCGATGACGGCCGAAGTCCTGCTGCGCCTTTCCGACCAGCTCGGCAAAATCAACTCGCCTAGCCGCTTCATCGCCACGGCCGAGCGCTACAACCTGATGCCCTACATTGATCGCTGGGTCGTCGAAAACGTCTGCCGCTACATGAGCGACTGGCAAAAGAGCGGGCAGCCGTTTCCATTCCGCCACCTTTCCGTCAATGTCTCGGGCGCCAGCCTGGGCCTCCACGATTTCCCGGCCTTCGTCCGCCAGCAGATCGAACAGCACGGTATCGACCCGGCCATGCTCTGCTTCGAGATTACCGAAAGCTGCGCCGTCGCCAACCTCGACCAGGCACTCGAATTCATTGAGCAAATGCACGCCATCGGCGCCACACTGGCGATCGACGACTTTGGCAGCGGGCTCTCGTCATTCGCCTATCTCAAGCGCTTCAAGGTCGATTTCCTGAAAATTGACGGCATGTTCGTCAAGAATATTGACCAGGATCCCTGCGACCATGCCGTCGTCGAAGCTATCGTGCAACTGGCCCGCGCCCATGACCTGATCACCGTCGCCGAATACGTCTGCAACGCCGCGGTCGATGGCATCGTTCAGGAAATCGGGGTGGATTACGCCCAGGGCTACGTCCATCACGTGCCGGAGCCGCTGCCTAAAGTACCCAGCCCCTGAGCAGCAGGCCGCACACCGCGCAAGCGGCGATCACCAACATCACATTTGCCTGATAACGAAACAGCGCGATGGCGGCGGCAACGCTCAGGCCAGCCGCTGCCCACTCGAAATGCCCGGAAAAGCCGGCCGGCCAGAAGACGTGATAAGCGAAAAACAGCGCCAGGTTGAGGATCACGCCGACCACGGCAGCCGTGATCGCGCTCAACGGCGCCGTGAAGTTGAGATTGCCGTGCGTCGTCTCGACCAGCGGCCCGCCGAGCAGGATGAACACGAATGAGGGCAGGAAGGTGAACCACGTCACCACGCAGGCGGCCACGGTCCCGGCCAGGAACAGCCCGTCCGGCCCGAACAGCGCCTGCATTTCAGCCGTCTGGTAGCCGCCGACGAAGGCAACGAAGGCAACGACCATGATCAGCGGCCCGGGCGTCGTTTCGCCGAGGGCCAGGCCGTCGATCATCTGCGTCGGCGTCAGCCAGCCGAAATGCGTCACCGCCCCCTGATAGACGTAGGGCAACACGGCATAGGCGCCACCGAAAGTGAGCAGCGCGGCCTTGGTGAAGAACCAGCCCATCTGAGTCAGCGTGTGGCTCCAGCCCAGCGTGACAGTCAGCAGGCCCATGGGTAGCGTCCAGAGCAGGGTGCCGATGACCACCACTCGGGCCACCCTCGACCAGCTGAAACGGGCGTGTTCAGGCGTTGGCGTCTCATCGTCGATCAGCGCCGAAATTTTGATTTTGGCCGATTTTTCCGGTTCACCGTGGGAATGCGGCCCGGGCGGCCCGAAGCGACCGCCGACGTAGCCGATCAGCCCGGCGACCACGACGATGGCCGGAAACGGCGTGCCAAAAGCAAAGATGGCGATGAAGGCCGCTCCGGCAATCGCCCACAGCAGCCGCGTCTTGAGCGCCCGCGAGCCGATCCGCCAGGCTGCCTGCAGCACGATGGCGGTGACCGCCGGCTTGATGCCGAAAAACAGCCCGGCAACCAGCGTCGTGTTGCCGTAGGCAATGTAGATCCACGATAGCCCAATCAGGATGAACAGCGAGGGCAGCACGAACAGCACGCCGGCAACGATGCCTCCCCAGGTCCGGTGCATGAGCCAGCCGATGTAAGTCGCCAGCTGCTGCGCCTCCGGGCCGGGCAGCATCATGCAGTAATTGAGGGCATGCAGGAAACGGCCTTCCGACAACCAGCGGCGCTTGTCGACCAGCTCCTGATGCATCATCGCAATCTGCCCGGCCGGGCCGCCGAAGCTGATGAAGCCGAGTTTGAGCCAGAAGCGGAAGGCTTCCCAAAAAGGGATATTGGGCTGCATCAGGTACTCACCGCCGTCTGGGCGACCAGCCAGTAGCGCGCAAACTTGCCGATAGCCATAAACATACAACAGGGCAACCAGTGCAGGCGCAGCCAGCCGGCCGCGATGCACAGCGCGTCGCCGATGATTGGCGCCCAAGCCAGCAGCAAGGCGGGGCTGCCCCAGCGTTCCAGCTTGTCGCGATGCGGCAGGTTTTCCAGGTTTTTCCAGCGCGGCAAAAAGCGGCCGCACCACCACGACACCATGCCGCCCCCGGTATTGCCGATCGTGGCGAAGAGCAACGCCGGGCCGAATTCAGCCGGATGCAGGCGCAAAAAACCCCACAACAGCGCCTCCGAACCGCCGGGCAGCACCGTGGCCGAGAGAAAACTGGCTGCCAGCAGGCCCCAAAGCCCGCTTTCCGCCGTGACGTTTAGCCACTCCACCCGTAGAATCTCCCCTTTGCCTTAATGAGTTGCGCCCAATGCACCCGGATTATCTCGAAAAAGTTCTTAACGCACAGGTTTATGACGTGGCTATCGAAACGCCGCTCGACCTGGCCTGCAACCTTTCCGCCCGGGTCGGCAACAAGATTATTCTGAAGCGCGAAGACATGCAGCCGGTGTTTTCCTTCAAGCTGCGCGGCGCCTACAACAAGATCGCTAGCCTCTCGCCCGAGAAGATGAAGCGCGGCGTCATCTGCGCCTCGGCCGGCAACCATGCTCAGGGTGTGGCCCTGTCGGCCAAGAAGCTGGGCTGCCGGGCGGTCATCGTCATGCCGACCTCGACGCCGGGCATCAAGATCGATGCCGTCCGCTCGCGCGGCGGCGAAGTCGTGCTGCATGGTGATTCCTTCGACGAAGCCTACGCCCATGCCGTCGAACTCGAAAAGACCGAGAAGCTGACCTTCGTCCATCCCTTCGACGATCCCGAAGTGATCGCCGGGCAGGGCACGGTCGCCATGGAAATCCTGCGTCAGCACTCGCGCCACAATGGACCGATCACTGCCGTCTTCTGTGCCATCGGCGGTGGCGGGCTGGCCGCCGGGGTGGCCGCCTACATCAAGCGCCTGCGCCCGGAAATCAAGGTCATCGGTGTTGAAACCTTCGACGCCGATGCGATGAAGCAATCGATCGCCAAGGGCCATCGCGTTCGTCTTGACCAGGTTGGCCTGTTCGCCGACGGCACCGCCGTCAAGTTCGTCGGCGAAGAAACTTTCCGGCTGTGCAAGGAATACCTCGACGACATCATCCTTGTCGACACCGACGCCATCTGCGCCGCCATCAAGGACGTTTTCGAGGACACCCGCTCGATTCTCGAACCGGCCGGTTCGCTGGCCGTTGCCGGGGCCAAGGAATACGCCCGCCAGCACAAACTCAAGGACAAGAACCTGATTGCGGTGACTTCCGGCGCCAACATGAATTTCGACCGCCTGCGCTTTGTCGCCGAGCGCGCCGAGTTCGGCGAACAGCGCGAAGCCGTTTTCGCCGTCACGCTGCCCGAGAAGCCGGGCGCCTACAAGAAATTCCTGTCGCTGATCGGCAAGCGCAACGTCACCGAATTCAACTACCGCTACCATACGGCCAGCGAAGCTCACGTCTTCGTCGGCGTGCAGGTTGCCGACCGCAAGGAATCGCTGAAGTTGGTGGACAGCCTGCAAAAGCACGGCTACCCGACGCTGGACCTGACCGACGACGAAATGGCCAAGAACCATATCCGTCACATGGTCGGTGGCCACGCCCCGGCGGTCTGCGAAAAGGGTATGCGCGAGCTGCTCTACCGCTTCGAATTCCCGGAACGGCCGGGCGCCCTGATGAATTTCCTGACCCAGATGAGCGCCGGCTGGAACATCAGCCTCTTCCATTACCGCAACCACGGCGCCGACTACGGTCGCGTGCTGGTCGGCATGCAGGTGCCACCGGGCGATATGGACCAATTCAAGGAGTTCCTGACCAACCTCGGCTACGCCCACTGGGACGAAAGCCAGAATCCGGCTTACAAGCTGTTTCTGGGGTAGATACCGCTTTCTGGATTGGCAGATGGCTCCGCTAGCCATCTGCCAGGTTTTCACCCCAGCCAGGCCTGCACCACCCACAGCGCCGCCATCCCTGCCGCTATCGTCGCCAACACGCTGTGCGTCAAACGGGCGACCAGCAAGGCCACCAGCGCTGCCCACAGCCGCGGGTTGTCGGGTGTCGCATTCAGATTACCGCCGATCAAAAATATCTCCGGCGCAATCAGGGCGCCCAAGATGGCCGGTGGCACGTAGCGCAGCACGTTCGAAATGCGCGGATCAGCCGGGAGGTGGTGGCCGAAGGCGATGAACGATAGTCGGATCAGAAAAGTCACCAGCCCGCAGGCCGCCATCGTCAGCAGCAGCGTAGTCGTACTCACGGTTTTTTCCCGTCAAAGCGCCGCATAAACAAACCGAAAGCGATGCCCACCCCGGCCGCCACCAGCAGACCCAGCTTGTGCGGCAGAAGCAGCGCCGGCAGCACGACCGCCGCTGCGGCAATCGCTGCCCAAGCATCGCTGCGCCGATGCACCGAGAGCACCAGCAGGGCAATGAAAGTCAGGGCAATGGAAAAGTCCAGCGACCAGCTTTCCGGAATCGCTGCCCCGAGCAGCACCCCGGCCAGTGTCGACAACTGCCAGCCTGACCACAGCGTGAACCCCGTGCCGCACAAAAACCAGTGGCGATGCGCCGTCGCCGGACCGTCGCGCAGGCGGCCAATCGCTGCGGCAAACGCCTCGTCGGTCAATAGATAGGCCAGCAACAACTTCCACCGCCACGGCAGGTTGCTCAAATAATCGGCCACCGCCGCGCTGTAGAGCAGGTGGCGCAGATTCACCACGCCCACCGTCGTCACTATCACCGCCGGCGGCATCCCACCACCCCACAGTTGGGCAAAGACAACCTGCGACGAACCGCCAAATATCAGCGATGAACTCAATACCACCGCCCAACCTGGCAAACCTGCGGCCAACCCAAGCACGCCGAAAATCAGCCCGAACGGCACCACGCCGAGCAACAGCGGCAACTCGGCGCGAACACCACCGAGAAATTCGGCGCGGGGAGAATCGTCAATCATCCAAGCTGGCGGGGTGGGTAGCGAAGCCGCTATGCTAATCCATCGATACCAGCGCATTCGGCCCAAGTTTCAATAAGGTGGCCCCATCGATTGAAAACTGAAACCGCCCCGATCGGCCATTTCAAATTTGGGCGTTTTCTCCAGCCTCCCCTTAAAAGTCAGCCTTTTCACCCAAAATTTACCCCATACACGATCATTCCATTGGGTAAATAAGAACACCTGCGCTACACTTACCCAATGTTTATTGCATTTATTGGGTAATCAATGAAACCCCCGGCGCTTTTTCGCCCTAACCAGCCCGCTTTCAGCCAGCAATACGCGGCAATAAAAGAGCAGTCACTCACTGCCGGCTCCTTGCTGCCAGGCACACCCGGCTCGCTGCAACTGCGTCGGGGCACCGGCTATGCCTACTGGTACCGGGTCTATTATCCGGTCCCCGGCAAGCAAACCGAAACGCTGGTCGGGCGCGAAGGCGACAGCGCCGCCGAAAACGCCATGCGGGCACAGATGGATTTCGCCGAATCGACCGCCCGCCAAGTCGGCATGCTGCGCAAGCTGGGATTTCTCGTCGCCGACAAGATCAGCGCCCGCGCGCTGGTCGAACTGCATAACCTCGGCGCCTTCGAGGCCGGGCTGCTGATTGGCGGCAGGCTAGGCTGCATCGCCTGGCTCAACGAACTCGGCGCCCGCGTTCGCCTGCCGGCAGGTGAAACGGTTTCCCCCCAACTCGAACTGCTTGCGCTGACTGATTTCTTCAAGCACGGGCTCGCAGCCAAGCTGCCGCTGGTCGCCGGCAGCGATTCATCCACGCCATCCGCTTGCCACGGCGCCATCGAGCTACCCGGACTCTTGCCCATTCCAGCCAGCCTCCTTATTGGCGACCACGCCGACATCTCCGATTCACCCCTGGCCTGGTTGGCCACGATCATCCCCGATCACGACTACCTCTCTACCGACCCCGCGCCCGGCGCGGTGCTCGCCGGCAGCCACTGCATCCCGGTTCGCCTGCCACAGGCGGCCCGGCTTGTCTGGCACCAGCTCAGCGCCAGCCCGCAATACCTCGCGCCAGTCGCCGACATTGAACGCCGCTTGGCGCTCGCCCTCGCCGCCGCGCTGCTTGCCCAAGACCCGTGGGCCATGCTCACCGCCTGGGAGACCGCACCGTCTGCCATCACGGAGCCCATACGCCCGCTGCGCGAAACCCTGCTCGCCAGCGCAGCCGCCCACCCGGATTTGCAGGATCTGCTCGCTGACTGCCTGGGCGGCACCGCGTCCTGAGAAGCTGTTCGCTATCTTCTGTGAAGCATTCATCGCCCCCGAACCCTTTAAAGGGAGGGAGTCTTCCCTTTAGGCCAGCAACTCCATCTGCCGTGCATTCCAGTCGAGCACTGCGGTGCGGGTGGTCATCAGATTGGCGAGCTCGGGGAATTCCTGTGCCACGACGTTGGCAGCAAAGCCTGACATGAAGCGGGCCTTGAGTTCAGCGCGCGCCCGGTCGACGCCGATTTCGTCGTAGGGCACGGAGGCCAGCAGCAGGAAACCGTCGTCGGGGATGCGCCCGGCTCTCATGTTGCTCTCGATGATGCCGGCAGCCTTGCGCACGGGGTCGGCGAGGTCGGGACTATAAGGCCCGATGATCAGGGCGAGGTTGGGGGTGTGCAGGAAGTCGAAGCCGCGCCCGATGCAGATGACCCATTCGCGGTGCTCGATATCGAGCTGGCGTTCACGATGCGCCGTCTGGGCGCGGATCTCGGCAATGTGGTCGAGATTGCCGCGCAGCAGGGGGAGCAGGTCGGCCCGCATCTGCGCCGGCATGTCGGGCAGCAGGGTGGAGAGCCGGGGTTCGAGGGTCGCGAGATCGCCAGCCGACAGCCCGGCCAGGTCGAGTACCGAACCATCGCTGCCGTGGATGGCCAGCGCTTCCTCGTCGGTTTCGAAGCCGCAAACGAGCGGGTAAACGGTGCCGTGACCACGGCCGAAGATGTGTTCCATCTGGCGGCGGATCTGCTGGGTGTGGGCAATGGCGGCGCCAGTGTCGTAGCCAAAGCCGGCACAGCCGCGCTTCGGGTTGCCGCGCGACCAGTGGTAGGTTATCAGGAAGAGCACGCGCCGGCCGGCCCCGACCATGCGCTGGACGTGATGGGCGACTACCTCGCCGAGGTGCGGCCAGCCGAGGTCGAACATGCCGCCGAGGTTGCGGAAGGGCATCAGGATACCGGCCGGGGTATTGGTGGCGACTGGGATATTGATGCGACCGTCCATGCACTTGAGCACGGCGATGGCAGTCGGGTGCTCGGCCTGATACCGCTGCCGGGCGAGCCAGGCTTCCGGGCTGCGGAAAGTCTCACCATGGCGTCTGGCGAGGTCAAACAGCCAGTCGATGCGCGCGGCAATCGGCTGATGGTGGATGTCGTTCATGTCCCCTCCGGCATGTTGGCAAAGCTGGATCGCTGCTCTTTTGGGCCATCTATTTGGCCGCTTTGATAGTTTCCGCCTTTGTACCGTCAACTGCGCTGCGCTGGAAGGGCTGGCCGAACAGTGCGTGTAATCTGCTTGTTAATTCGTTTAGGTTATATTTTTGTGATTATTCATTCTTTCACAGAATAACCGGCACTACCTAGACTTCAGTCATCACGAAATTATTTCAAATGACTGGAGTTTCCAATGGCCAAATTTAGCCGTTATTTCGGGTTGCCCCTGGGGCCAGCCGTTGCCTCTGTGGTCGTCGCACTCGGCATCGGCAGCGCCGTCGCCCAGACTTCACTGCTCAACGTCTCCTACGATCCGACGCGCGAGCTGTACAAGGATTACAACAGTGCCTTTGCCAAACACTGGCAGTCGAAAACGGGCCAGGTGATCAGTTTTCGACAGTCGCACGGAGGCTCGGGCAAGCAGGCGATGGCGGTCCGCGACGGCCTGGAGGCAGACGTGGTGACGCTGGCGCTGGCTTACGACATCGATGCGCTGGTCGAACGCAAGCTGATCCCGGCTGACTGGCAGACGCGCTTCCCGCACAACTCTTCGCCCTACACCTCGACCATCGTTTTTCTGGTGCGCAAGGGCAACCCGAAGAACATAAGGGATTGGGGCGATCTGGCCAGGCCGGGCGTTGGTGTGATTACGCCGAATCCGAAGACTTCCGGCGGGGCTCGTTGGAACTACCTCGCGGCCTGGGCCTGGGCGCTAAAGCAGCCGGGCGGCAATGAACAGAAGGCAAAGGAACTGGTCACCGGCATCTTCAAGAACGTGCCGGTACTCGATTCCGGGGCCCGTGGTTCGACCACCACCTTTGTCGAACGCGGCCTCGGCGACGTACTGATCGCCTGGGAAAACGAGGCGCAACTGGCGGTCAATGAAATCGGCAAGGACAAGTTCGAGATCGTCGCGCCCAGCCTGTCGATTCTGGCCGAACCGCCGGTAGCCGTAGTGGACAAGGTGGTCGAGAAGCGCGGCACACGGCTGACGGCGCAGGCCTATCTCGATTATCTGTATTCCGAGGAAGGCCAGAACATCGCCGCCAAGCGCTATTACCGGCCGCGCGATGCCAAGGTGGCGGCCAAGTACGCGGCGAACTTTCCCAAGCTCAAGCTGGTCACTATCGACGACACCTTCGGCGGCTGGCAAAAAGCCCAGAAGGCCCACTTCGCCGATGGCGGCAGTTTTGACCAGATTTACCTGAAAAAATAGGAGGCCGCATGCCCGTCGCCGAACTGATCCGTTATTTCAACGCCGCCGACCGCGCTGCCGACGGCCAGCTCTACTCAAATGGGGCACGCGTTGAGGCTTGGCACGGCGGGCTGCGCCTCGGCTCCCTGTTCCAGCCCATTGTCGATTTGCGCAGCGAACGGGTGGTCGGCCATCAGGCAATGCTGGCGGCACGCCGCGACGATGGCACGCCGGTCGGCAGAGAAACGGCCTACAACTTGTGCGAAACCGGACAAGCCGTGGTGCATTTCGACCGTTTGTGCCGCACCTTGCATGCCCTGAATTTTCTCGCCCAGCGGCGCAGCACCGGCGGCTACCTGCAGTTGTCGGTGCACCCGCGCCACCTGCTGGCGGTGCAGAGCCAGCACGGGCTGGTCTATGAAGCGATCCTCAAGCGCTGCGGGCTGGCACCTGACGACATCGTGCTCGAGATCAATGCCGCTGGATTCGACCCGGCCGGTCATTTTGCCCACGCGCTGGAAGGCTATCGCCTGCGCGGCTATCGGCTGGCGCTCAGCATTCCGCCTGGCTGGCAGCAGCCCGTAGAAGCCATCCTCGGCCTGCAGCCGGACATCCTGCGGCTATCAGCCCGGCATGTTGACCTGGAAAATGCAGCACGATCTGCCGGCTTGCCGGTCGAGATTACAGGCATCGACAGTGGTGCCGATTTCCGCGACGCACGATCAGACGGCATCGAACTTGCTCAGGGTTCCTTATTCGGCGATCCGGCTGTGGATTGTCGGCCTACCCACAGCCCGTCGAGAAACCCCTACAATCCGCTTTCCCCGAACGGAGTACGCCCATGAAAATCGCCAACAACGTTACCGAACTGGTCGGCAACACGCCGCTGGTCAAGCTCAACCGCGTCACCGAAGGCGCCGGCGCCACCATCGCGGCCAAACTCGAATTCTTCAACCCCGGCCACAGCGTCAAGGACCGGATCGCCGTCTCCATGCTCGACGCGGCCATTGCGGCCGGCAAGATCGGCCCGGACACCGTCGTGCTGGAGCCAACCTCGGGCAATACCGGCATCGGTCTGGCCATGGTCTGTGCCGCCCGCGGCATCAAGGCCGCTTTCGTGATGCCGGAAACCATGAGCCGCGAACGCAAGCTGCTGTTGAAGGCCTACGGTGCCGAACTGATCCTTACGCCCGGCCCGGAAGGCATGGGCGGTGCCATTGCCAAGGCCAAGGCGCTGGCCGAGGCCGACCCGAAGTACTTTGTGCCGCAACAGTTCGAAAACGCGGCCAACCCGGAAATCCACCGCAACACAACGGCTGAGGAAATCTGGCGCGATACCGATGGCCAGGTCGATATCTTCGTTTCCGGCGTCGGTACCGGCGGCACGATCACCGGCGTTGGTGAAGTGCTCAAGGCAAAGAAGCCGGGTGTCCAGATCGTTGCTGTCGAACCGGATGCCTCGCCGGTGCTGTCCGGTGGCCAGAAAGGTCCGCACCCGATTCAGGGTATCGGCGCCGGCTTCGTGCCGGGCGTGCTGAACACGACGGTTTATGACGAGGTGATCCGCGTCAAAAACGACGACGCTTTCGCCATCGCCCGCCGCATGGCAACGGAAGAGGGTCTGCTGGTCGGCATCTCCTCCGGCGCCGCCACGTGGGCCGCGCTGGAATTGGCCAAGCGGCCGGAAAACGCCGGCAAGCTGATCGTGGTGATCATTCCGTCCTTCGGCGAGCGCTACCTGTCCACCCCCTTGTATCAGCACCTCGAAGTTTGAGTCGCTTCGACACCCCCATCGACCGCCGTACCTCCGACTCCATCAAGTGGGGCAAGTACGCCGGTCGCGATGTCCTGCCGCTGTGGGTGGCGGACATGGATTTTGCCGCGCCGCCGGCCGTCATCAAAACCCTGCACGCACGTATCGATCATCAGGTTTTCGGCTATGGTGGCCCGTGGCCATCACTGACCGAGTCAGTGCTCACTCACCTTGAGAGCGAGTACGAATGGTGCATTGAGCCGGAGTGGATCGTCTGGCTGCCGGGGCTGGTCACCGGCCTGAACGTCGCCTGTCGAGCCATCGATGGCGAGGTGCTGACCGCGACGCCGATCTACCCACCTTTCCTGTCGGCACCGCATTTTTCCGGCCGCCAGTTGAAACGTGTCGAGCTGGCTTGCACCGATCAAGGCTGGGTCTGGGACCAGTCGGCGCTGCAACAGGCGACGACGCCGGCGACAAAATTGTTCCTGCTCTGCCACCCGCACAACCCGGTCGGCTGCTGCTGGAGCCGCGACGAACTGCTCGTCCTTGCTGCCTTCGCCGAGCAGAACGACCTGATCGTCTGTTCCGACGAAATCCACTGCGGCCTGATCCTCGATGCCGACAAGCGGCACATCCCGTTCGCCAGCCTGTCGCCGGAAGCAGCCAAGCGCAGCATCACGCTGATGGCACCATCGAAGACCTTCAACATCCCCGGCCTCGGCTGCGCTTTCGCAGTGATTCCCGACGCCAGACTACGCCACCGCTTCGAACACGCCATGCACGGCATCGTCCCGCACGTCAATGTGCTCGGCCTGGCCGCCTGCGAAGCCGCCTACCGTGACAGCGGCGACTGGCATCGGGAGCTGATCGCCTATCTAGCCGGCAATCGTGATCGGGTACAGGCCGCGGTTAACGCGGCAAACGGCGCCAGGATGCACCGGGTCGAGGCCACCTATCTGGCCTGGATTGATGTCCGCGAACTTGGCCTGACCAACCCGGCGGCGCATTTCGAAGCGCATGGCCTGGGCCTGTCCGAGGGTGCCGACTTTGGCGCACCGGGCTGGCTCCGCCTCAATTTCGGCTGCCCGAGAAGCACACTGGACGAGGCTCTGCAACGCTTTACCAACGCCTGTCGCGCCGCATGAACGCCTACACGCTGACGGTGTTCACTCTGTTGGGCGCCATGGTCGTCCAGATTTTTGTGCTCGCCCTGGCCATCGAGGGTTATCTGCGCAATACGCTTGATCGCGGCCTGCGCTGGTCGTGGCTCTCAATTGCCGTCGGCTCGATGCCGCTGGCCCTGCACCATGGCTATACGCTGGAACTGGCCTTGCGCACCGGCCTCTACGACACCCGGCAGGCGGTGCTGGTCGCTCTGGCCTCGCTGTTTTTTGCGCTGGGAATCTACGGTTTCAGGCGCCGAGCCTGAACGCACCGGCTTCGGTGACGATCCAGTCCAGCCGCTGATCATGGCTTTCCGGTCGTATGCTCTCCAACCGATTGACCTCGAAGCCAACACCCACCGCCAGCGGACGAGGGACGAGGGTGGCCAGCGTCCGGTCGAAGTAACCGCCGCCGTAGCCCAGCCGATAACCGGCCTCGTCGAAGCCATTCAGAGGCAACAGGATCAAGTCAGGCGCTACGAAATCGCCGTTCATCGGCGTCGGGATGCCATAACGGTCGGCTTCCAGCGCTGTTTCCGGCGTCCACAGTCGAAAAGCCAGCGGGGTATCCTCAGCGACGACCACCGGCAAAGCCGCCTGCACGCCGAGCACCGCCCAGCGTTCGACCACCGCCCGCACGTCCGGCTCATGCTTGATCGGCCAGCAAAAAGCGAACACGCGCGGCGTCGGCAAAGCGACCAACACCTGTTCAACAATGCGCGCCGACAAGCCGGCATGCTCGGCATCGCTCAACGCCGCCCGTCGCGCCACCATCTCGCGCCGCAATGCCCGGCGCCAGGCCGTGTTATCCTCGTTCGGTTCAACCATGGCACTAATCTAGCATGAAGTTTCAAGTCCTCCTCGCCAGCCTCGCGCTTTCGTCTTCGCTGTTCGCCCAAGGCAACGATACCGCCTTCCTGACCGCCCGTGATGCCTTCCGGGCCGGCGACATCAACAAGCTGGAGCGTGCCATCGGGCAACTCGGCAACCACGAACTGGCGCCGTATGCCGAGAGCTACCGCCTGCGCATGTGGATCGACAAGGGCGACCCGAACAATCTGCGCGACTTCCTGCAGCGCAACGAAGGCAGCTACGTGGCCGAGAAGCTGCGCGCCGACTGGATCCGTTTCCTCGGCAAGCGTTCCGCGTGGAACGAAGTGGAAACCGAATTTCCCAGGCTGATCGCCCCTGAACCCGATGTCGCCTGCTACAACCAGCAGGCCCGCCTTGCCCGCGATGACCGCAGCGTTCTGAGCGAAGCCGAGAAACTCTGGCTGACCATGCTTGAACCACCGGAGCCCTGCCGGCCGATTCTTGAGGCACTGGTCGCCAGCCAGAAGATGACAGCCGACGATGTCTGGGCCCGCGCCCGCCGCCAGCTGGAAGCCAATCGCCCGGGCTGGGCAAAGACCACGCTGAATTACCTGCCGGATAGCCAGATGCCGGATAGCCGTTCGCTCGACAGCGCCATCAGCAGCGCGATGGGCTACCTCGTTCGCCAGCCGGGCAACTGGAGCAACAGCCGGGCAGGGCGCGAGCTTGCTGCCTTTGCCATCCAGCGCCTCGCCACCAACGACCCGCGCGTTGCCGCCGACGAACTGGAAAAGATCAAGGGCAAACTGCAGGATTCCGAGCGCCAGTGGGCCTGGAGCCAGATTGCCCTGCAGGGCGCCAAAAAACACATGACTGAAGCTGTTGGCTGGTACGCCAGCGCCGGCAAGACGCCGCTGTCCGACGATAGCGCCCAGTGGAAGGTGCGTGCCGCCTTGCGCGCTCAGGAGTGGGGTGTCGTCCGCGACACCATCCAGGCCATGCCGCCCGCTCTCGCTGCGCTGCCGGAATGGACCTACTGGCTGGGCCGCTCGCTGCATGCCGGTGGTCGGACGACCGAAGGCAATGCCCTGTTTGAAAAGATTGCCGGTCAGCCGAATTTCTACGGCAATCTGGCCGACGAAGAACTTGGCCGCACCGTGCTCCCGCCGCCCAAAGCCCGGGCCACCACTGCCGAGGAGCAAAAGGCTGCTCAGGATAATCCGGGCATCCGCCGTTCCCTGGCTTTCTTCCGCGTCGATCTGCGGACCGAGGCGGTCAAGGAGTGGAACTGGGCGCTGCGCGGCATGGACGACCGCGAACTGCTCGCCGCCGCCAACCTCGCCAAGCGCAACCAGATCTGGGACCGGGCCATCAACACGGCTGACCGGACCAAGAACGAGCACGATTACACGCTGCGCTTCCTCTCGCCCTACGGTGAAACCGTCCGTCCCGCGGCCCAGAACCAGTCGCTCGACGACGCCTGGGTCTATGGCCTGATGCGCCAGGAAAGCCGCTTCATCACCAACGCCAAATCGAATGTCGGCGCTTCCGGGCTGATGCAATTGATGCCGGCGACCGCCAAGTGGGTCGCCAAGAAGATCGGCCTGCGCGATTTCAGCCATGGCCGCGTCAACGATACCGAAACCAATGTCCTGCTCGGCACCAGCTACATGCGGCTGGTCATGGAAAACCTCGACAATCACCCGGTGCTGGCTTCGGCCGCCTACAACGCCGGCCCCGGCCGGGCAAAGAAATGGCGCGCCGACCGACCGCTGGAAGGTGCCATCTACGCCGAAACCATTCCGTTCAGCGAAACCCGGGATTACGTCAAGAAGGTGATGAGTAACGCCGTTTATTATTCGGCCATCTTCAACGGCAAACCTGATTCGCTGAAAGCTCGCCTCGGCACCATCGGCGCGAAAACCTCCGAGGCGATGAAAGACGCCGATCTGCCCTGAGTCAAACCATGCCAATGCGATCTGATTCCTTTGAAATCCTCCGCGACTGTCGGGCGCTGTACCTGAAGCACCTGGGGGCCCTGCTACTGGACAGCGGAATCATCTCCGGCAGCGCCATCCGTGCCATTCAGGAGGGGGCAGGGGCCTACTTCGACGAAATGGTATCAACCACCCGGCGCGGCAGTTTTGCCGAGGAAGCCAATGGCCTGACCTCCTCGCGGATCACGCTGGTTGGCGAAGACGATCTGGAACTGGGCATCCGCCTCGATAACCTGAGTGCCCGCCTGTTCGAGACAACCGGTGGAAGCCTGTGGAAAACCCACCTGCGCTTCGTCACCCTGCTCAGGCGCCCGGACTTGCCGAAAAGTAACAATCCCATAGGCCCCAAGGGAATCAGCGAGGGTTTGATGGCAATGTTCGCCGCCTCGGGAGCCATTGGTATCGAGCAAAAGCTCTCCCTGCTCGACCGCATCGAAAGCTGCCTGCTGGCGAACCTGCCCGGCCTTTATGCCGAAATCAACGATTTTCTCGATCGCGGTGGAGTTGAAGCGGCCCAAGCGAGCATCGTTGGCAGCCAGGAAGGCCCAAAACAGGCCGATCAACCCGCGACGAATGCCTTGCTCGCCCTGCAGCAAACCCTGTTGGCAAAACTGCCCGGTGGCATCGAGCCAGCCCAGACTCCGGCAGGAATGGGCGGCGCAGCGGCCTCGCTGCTCAGCCAGGCAAAGCTGGAACGATTGATCTTCCGCCTGAACGAACTCGACCGCCAGGGGGCATTAGGGGCGCAGTTCAAATCCGCTACCAGCCTCTCGACAGAGAGTCTGATTCCCGAGCTTTTCTCGGGTGACGGCCCCAGGCCAGCGCTGCCCAAAGCACTGAATTCGGCCGAACTCGGCATTTCAAGTGCTGCCACCGAAGGTCTGGCCATCGACACGCTGGCCATGATCTTCGAAGCGATCTTCAGCGAACCGAAGCTCCCGGATGCCCTGAAGGCAGCAATCTCCAGCCTGCAGATCACCTTGCTCAAGGTAGCAATGAAGGATGCGTCGCTATTTACCGACGACAAACATCCGGCCAGACTGGTTCTCGATCGCATGGGGCAGGCTGTCCTTGGTTTGCCAACGGACGTTCCCGCCCGCCATCCGGTGTGTACCCGCCTGTTCGAAATCGCCTCCAGCCTGCGTAGCGAAGGCAGCGACAGCAGCACCTTTCAAACCGCATTGGCCCAACTCGATGCACTGGTCGCCGAGCGCAATGGCGAACTGACCGAAGCAGCAGAAGCCTACCTCCCGCTCCTGCGCCAGCTCGACCGACGCGATGAAGCGGCGATCCAGACCAGGCACATCCTCGACAAGCTGATCGAACAGAACCCGCCCGATACCATCCGGACATTCATGGACAAGTCGTGGCGCAAGGTGCTGCAGCTCATCTGGCTCGAAAACGGACCGGACAGCAGCCAGTGGCAAACCCACGTCAGCGCCATCGAAGAACTGCTGTGGACCTTCCAGCCGAAGACCGACCCGGAAGAACGCAAATCTCTGGCGCGTCGCCTGCCCAGTATCCTGAAACTGCTCAAGACGGGCATGGAACGTATCGGCCTGCCGGCCGAGGCCCAGGAAGCCTTTCTCGATGACTGCTTCACCTTGCAGACCCAGGCCCTGCGCGCCACGCCCACCCCGGCCGCCGATGCTGGCCTCACCTCCGTGATCGCCGCCACCGGTCTGCATTCTGCAGAAAACGAGCCGGTTTACGGCAACATCCAGTCAGGCCAACTGATCCTGGATACCCTGGACTTTTCCGACTATCAGCCGGGCCCCTCACGTTCGCTTGCCTGCGCTCCTGGCGACTGGCTGGAACTGAAGGTCGACGAAGGTGAAACACGGGTTGCCCGCGTCTGCTACATCAGCCCAAACAGCCAGCGAACCTTGCTGCTCAATCCGGATTTCGCCGTGGCTCTGGCCGTCCACCCGGCCATTCTTGATCGTCAATTACGCGCCGGCGAAGCCCGCATCAGCCCGGCCAGTTCGCTGTTCGAGCTGGCCGCCAGTCGGGCCTTGCAGCGGACAGCAACGCACTGAGACGGCCGGAAAGCGGAAGATAGCCCACGGGCCCGCCCGAAAACCCGGAAATTGCCTTAAAATCCAAGTTTTACGAATCAAGTTTCCGGGGTTCCAAATGGACATCAAGAAGGTCTTGCTGCTGGGGGGTAGCGGTTTCGTCGGTACCTACATCGCCAATCGCCTGTCTCAGCGCGGTATCGAAGTCACCGTGCCGACGCGTCGCCGCGAGCGCACCAAGGCACTGATCATGCAGCCGGGCATCGAGATGCCCGAAGCCAACATCCGCTGCGAAAAGACCCTGACCGAACTGATGCGTGGCCACGATGCCGTGATCAACCTGGTCGGCGTCCTGCACAGCCGCGATGTCGTGCTGCCCTACAGCCAAGATTTTGCCGAAGCTCATGTCGAATTGCCGAAGAAGATCATCGCCGCCTGCAAGGCCAGCGGTGTCCGTCGTCTGGTGCATATGAGCGCCCTCCACGCCGACCCCAAGGGCCCGTCCGAATACCTGCGCTCGAAAGGCGATGGCGAAGCCCTCGTCATGGCCGCCCAGGGCGAGCTTGATGTCACCGTATTCCGCCCGTCAGTCATTTTCGGTCTCGGCGACTCCTTCCTGTCCATGTTCGCCTCGATCCTGAAGAAGGTGCCGTTCTTCCCGCTCGGCTTTGGTCATGCCCGCTTCCAGCCTGTATGGGCTGCCGATGTAGCCGACGCCTTCGTCGATTGCCTGGGTGATGCCTCGACCTTCGGTCAGGCCTACGAGCTGGTCGGCCCGAAGATCTACACGCTGCGCGAACTGGTCGATTACACCAAGGAACTGACCGGCAGCACCGCCACCATCATCCCCTTGTCCGAAGGTTGGGCGTACCTGCAGGCTGGCCTGATGTGGCTGGCCCCGCAACCGATGCTGTCGCCGGACAACCTGCGCTCGATGGAAATCGACAGCGTCTGCGAAGGTAGCTGGAATGCGCCGGCCAACTGGCGCCCGACCGCGCTGGAAGCCATTGCGCCGACCTACATCGCGCTCAATACGCCGAAGGGCAAGCTCGACAGCTTCCGCTTCCGCGCCGGCCGCTGAGGCCGCACCAACCGGCCGTGCAGATATTCATCGTCGGCGGCGCCGTCCGTGACGAACTGCTCGGCCGACCCAATGCCGACCGTGACTACGTGGTCGTCGGCGCCACCCCTGAAGCCATGCTGGCGCAAGGTTTTAGGCCGGTTGGCAAGGATTTCCCGGTTTTTCTGCATCCCAAAACGCACGACGAATACGCGCTGGCCCGCACCGAGCGCAAGACTGGTCACGGTTACCACGGCTTCACCTTCCACGCCGCCGCCGACGTTACCCTCGAAGAAGACCTCGCCCGCCGCGATCTGACCATCAACGCGATGGCCAAGGCGGATGATGGGTCTCTGGTCGATCCCTTCAATGGTCAGCACGATCTATCCGCCAGGATCCTGCGCCATGTCGGCCCGGCCTTCGCTGAAGATCCTGTCCGCATCCTGCGCATCGCCCGTTTTGCCGCGCGTTTCAGTGATTTCTCGGTGGCGCCCGAAACACTGGCCCTGATGCGCAGCATGGTGGCCAGCGGCGAGGTCGACCATCTGGTCGCTGAGCGTGTCTGGCAAGAGCTGGCCAAGGGCCTGATGGAGAAGAAGCCCTCGCGGATGTTCGAAGTGCTGCGCGACTGCGGCGCCCTGGCTCGCCTGCTACCGGAAGTGGACAAGCTGTTCGGCGTACCGCAGCGGGCCGATTACCACCCGGAAATCGATACCGGCATCCATACGATGATGGTGGTCGACCAGTCAGCGCAACGCAGTTTCGTTTTGCCGGTGCGCTTTGCCGCGCTAACCCATGATCTCGGCAAGGCGGAAACGCCGGCCGACATCCTGCCACGCCACCTGGGCCACGAAGAACGCAGCGTGCGACTGACCGAGAAACTGTGCTCACGTCTTCGGGTTCCCAACGACTGCCGCGATCTCGCTCTGCTCACCGCCCGCTATCACGGCAACATTCATCGCGCCGCTGACCTCAAGGCCAGCACCATCGTCACGCTCTTCGAAAAGACCGATGCACTGCGCCGGCCGGAACGCTTCCGGCAATTGCTCGATGCCTGTCTATGCGACTTCACTGGCCGCCTGGGCTGGGAAAACCGCCCCTACGAAAGTCCGCAATATTTATTAGGCGCCCTGGCAGCAGTCACTAGCCTGAATTCCGGTGAAATTGCAGCTGCCTGTGCCGACAAATCCAAAATTCCCGAGCGCATCCACGCCGCGCGTGTCCGCGCCATCAAACAGCTGCTAAATGATTCTGGAGAGCAGCCAGAGCAGCAATGAAAAAATGATCGTGGTCGCGACCGGAAACGTGTAGTCTCGACCGCGAAATCGAAAAGCGAAATCGCCCGGCAATTTGCCGAAACGAATGAAACGCGCCAGATGCGGGCCGATAATGCCCAGCAGGAAAATCGCCACTACCAGCGTCAAAATCCACTTCAGCATTTGCCTTGCACCGCAGGGTGAAAGCCGCATTAAATCATGCCTCACCCCGAACAGACCCTCATGCTAAAAACTCAGATTGTCGAAGGCCTAGAAGTCTTCTCCTGCTTGCCCGCCCGCAAGTCCGCCAAACCCGCGCTGCTATTCGTGCACGGTGCCTTCGCCGGCGGCTGGATGTGGACCGAAACCTTCATGCCTTTCCTCGCCAAGGCCGGCTACCCCTGTTACGCCCTGTCGCTGCGCGGTCACGGTGGCAGCGCGGGGAGGGAGCACATGGACTCGCATTCGGTGGCCGATTACGTCGATGACGTCAAAACTGTCGTCGACTGGCTGGACGAGCCGCCTATCCTGATCGGCCATTCGATGGGTGGTTTTGTGATCCAGAAATATCTGGAACACCGCTCAGCGCCAGCCATCGCCCTGATTTGCTCGGTCCCGCCGCAAGGCCTGATTGCCTCACAATTCCATCTGATGTTCAACAAGCCGCAGCTGTTCCAGGAAATCAATCAGATCATGGATGGCAAATATACTGACACCGGCACACTGCGTGAAACGCTGTTTGCCGGCGAGGTCGACGAAACGATGCTCGCCGCCTGGTTGAGCCGGATGCAACCGGAATCGCATCGCGCCCTGTGGGACATGTCGATGTTCAGCCTGCCCAACCTATACGCCATGCACAAACCGCCGATGCTGATCCTCGGCGCCGAGGATGATGTTCTGGTGCCGGCCTTCCTGGTCCAGACCACGGCAAACACCTACGGTCAGCATGCCCATATTTTCCGGAACATGGGACATGCCGTCACCCACGAAAAAGAATGGCCGCTCGTGGCGGCCACCTTGCGCGACTGGCTGGAAGAAGTCAGGCCTTGACGTCGATACTGTTGCCCAGGTTTGGCGGATTACTCGCCACCTGCGGCAATGCCTGCAACAACTGCAGGGCGCTCTGTTCCTGAATATCGATCGCCTTCTTGAGCATCAAGGTGCCAACGGCATCGCCGCTCTTTGCCTGTGACAGAGCAGTGCTCAAACTGCTTACAGAAGCAATATCCATCTTGCGCTAGCTCCAATTAGGACACATTATTAGCTTAGTGTAGTCCACCCATCTGCCAGATCAATGAGTAATTCTGAAAAGTCCGGCCCGCTGTCCGCCATTGCCGAAGCGATCCGTGCCAAGCGCGAACGCAAATCCGGCACGTTGGAGGATATTGCAGAACTTGAGGCCTCGCTGCTGGCCGATATCGAGAACTTCGATCTCGATGCCGCCGAGCGCCGGGCAAAACGCGAGTATCTGGCCAACTCAGGGGCCGGAATGGTCGATCCAACTCTGGTCTTTCCGGAGATTGCACCGAACCGCCCCTCTGCTGCAATCCAGGAAAAACCGGCGCCGGTCATACAGAAAACCGAAGTCGCGCCACCACCGTCAATACCTGATGCCGGTAGCAGTCTGCTCGATCAGTTACGCCAGCAAGCCGAGGTCCGTCAGCGTGAAATCCACAGCGCCATGGCTGAACGCACCTCAGCTAACGAGGCCATCGATCAGGGTCTGAAGCACCTGTTTTTTTACCTGCATGAGCTGGTCCAGCAACTCAATATCGTCAAACCCGGCATCCCGCGCGACTACCCACTGGTCGAAAAATACGTCCTGAACCGCCTGGAATGGCAGGAAGGTTTTGCCGACTACCGAACGCAGAGTCAAAGTGCCGGGGCACTGGTCGAGCTGGTGACCTTCTCTTACCACCTGAAAGGACCCGGATCGCTGTTTATTGAGCGAGACGGTCCTTCGGTAGAGCGATTCCGGACCACGCTATTTGACTTTGGACTGCCGTTTACCTGCAAGGAATTCAAGAACGAGCGCAGCTACGTTGAACGCGCCGAGTTCGAGATTCGCAGTGATGTCAGCGTCAGCGCCCGCTGGCGAGCCGATTTTGGCAAGGGGGTCATTCTGCTTGAAACGCGCAATCTTGAACGGCTGGGCAGCGCCTTGTATACAGTTCGTCCACAGTCTGTTGATCAAGCCCTGCTCGACGATTTCGGCCGGCTGGTCCTCGGTCAGCCCAACCGATTCCGTGAGCTGGCCAAGCGCTGATCCTTACAGGCGCCAGCCCTGATCGCCATTGGCAAAGCCACACAGCGGCGCATCGATACCGCGACCTAGCGCAATCACCTTGAACAATTCGCCCATCTCATGCGGCATCAGCAGCATGTTAACCGCCCCGGTTGCCCGGATGTATTCCGGCGTGCCGTTGGGAATTTCGGCTAGCTGATCCAGAATTCCGCAATTGAGCAGGAATTGCCCCTGGTTGGCATAGCCGAGCAGATCCAGCCCGGACGCATGAGCCGCCGCAATCACCGCCGTGAAATCAACGTGGACCGTGACATCCTGCAGGCCCGGCAGATAAAACGGATCGGGATGCGCGTGATGCCGGTAGTGACACATCAACGTACCGCGACCCCGTTGCTGGTGATAGAACTCGCGACGGGGAAAACCATAGTCGATCAGCAACAAGGCGCCTTTTTCCAGGCGATGCCCCCATTCTGCTGCCCAAGCCCTGACGGCCAGACTGATTTCGCTCTCGAATCCGGGAGGCAGGCTGCATTGCGTGCCAATTTCCTCGGCAGCAGCAAGCAGCGCTCCCGTTGCCTGGCGTTCGCTCCAGGTGAATTCCCCCGTTTCATTCACGGCAACACCGCGCTCGAAAATGCCATCCTCACGCCAGGCAGCCACGTGTGCCGGCATTGCATCGAGCAACTCGTTAGCGACGACCACCCCCGAGAAGCGCTCCGGCAAGCGATCCAGCCACTCGACCCGGCTCAACAGATGCGGCGCGGCATTGGCAATCGTCTGCTGCTGACGCTGTCGCAGGTCGGCTGAAAGATCGAGAATGAAATAGCGCTCTGGTAGTTGCTCCGCCCGTTCAAGTGCCAGCAACAGGTCGGCGGCCAGGCGCCCGGAGCCAGCACCAACCTCCAGGACCACCGAGGATGATTCGCTCATGACCTGAGCGACCTGGCAGGTCAATGCCTGTCCGAACAAAGGCGTCATCTCCGGTGAAGTGACAAAATCTCCCGCCGCTCCGAATTTTCGAGCCCCTGCGGCGTAATAGCCGAGGCCTGGCGCATATAGGACCTGTTCCATGAAGCGGGCAAACGACATCCAGCCGCCCGCAGCAGCAATTTCGTCCACGATGGCCTGTTGCAAACGCTGGCTGTGCGCCAGAGCCTCCGGGGCGGGAATCGGCAGATTGTTCATGGCAAGTTCAAAAAGTGTCAATTTTACGGCCGGAATGAGAATTCCGGCGCGCCCTATGCTATTTTTCCGTATTGATTCCAAGGAGGAGATAACCTTGCGTGTAAAACAAATAATTAACCGCAAGCCAGCCGATCTGGCCGCCGCGGCTACCGCACTTGAAGGGCTGGATACCGATTTGCTGCTGGTATTCGGCAGCATCGACCATTTTTCTTTCCCTGGCATGGGCCAATTCCTGCAGAACGCGTTTCCGCACTCCATCCTGCTGGGCTGTTCCACGGCGGGTGAAATTACGCCCGACGGTGTCGATGACGGAACCTGCACCATCACGGCAATCGATTTCGCGCAGACACCCCTGACCAGTGGCAGCACCACACTGGACGGCATGGATGATTCCTTTAACGCCGGAGAAAGGCTGGGACGGCAAATAGCTGACGCTGACCTCAAGGCGGTGCTCGTTTTCGGGCCCGGCGTCCAGATCAACGGCAGCGCCTTGGTCAACGGCATGGCCAGTGCCATCGGCAGCGGCATCCCCATTACTGGCGGACTCGCCGGAGATGGCGGTGCCTTCAAGGAAACCTTCACGCTCGGCCCGGACGGGATTGCCAATAACAAAGTTGTGGCGGTCGGCCTCTGTGGTGAAAAGCTCCACTTCGGCCACGGCTCCTTTGGCGGCTGGGAACCTTTTGGCCCAGCCCGCAAGGTAACGCGCTGCTCAGGCAATATCCTGCACGAACTGGATGGCGAACCGGCACTGGAAATCTACAAGCGCTACCTTGGCGATCATGCCAAGGGCCTTCCGGCCTCCGGCCTGCTGTTCCCGTTTGCGATGCTTGGCGAAGACCACAACGCCATCGGTCTTATCCGGACCATACTTGGCATCGATGAAGAAACCGGCAGCCTGATCCTGGCTGGCGAAATCGATCCCGATGGCTATCTTCGACTGATGCACGCCAGCACCGACAAGCTGGTCAATGGTGCCGAAGCCGCAGCGGAAGCAGCCGCAGCCATGCTGCAATCGACGGGTGACACACTGGCTCTTCTAGTCAGTTGCGTCGGCCGCAAGCTGGTCATGGGCAACCGCGTAGACGAAGAGGTCGAGGCCGTTGGCGACGTTTTTGGCAACAAGGCAGCCCTCACCGGCTTCTATTCCTATGGCGAGATCAGCCCCTTCACGCCCGGTGCGTCCTGCAAGTTGCATAATCAGACTATGACCATCACCTGCCTCAGCGAGAGCCCAGCTTAAAGCCATGCAGAAAACCCTCTTGCGCCAGCTCAAGCGCAGTATTGGTGTCGGTAGCGAGGCCGAGCTGGCCGAACTGCTCGCGTCGATGAGGGATGCCTGCACTGTGGCAGATCCTGCTTTACGGGGGGTTCTTGAAGGCCTGGGCGACCTTCTGACCCGGGTCGATTCCAGCTATGAACAGTACGAGCGCGATCTTGAACTACGCACGCGCAGCCTGGAGATTTCGTCTACCGAACTTTCCGCCACCAACGAAAAACTCCGTCAGTCACTTACTGGCCGGGAAAATGCCCTTCGCTCGCTCCGAAAAACCGTCCGTGATCTTCTGCCGGAAGCCAATGAGGAAGCCGACACGCTGGCTGAGGAAGACATCGCGGTGTTGTCCAGGCGCATCGCAGCGATGGTTGCCGAAAGCGAACTTGGCCGGCGAGAACTGGCCAATCAGAAATTTGCTCTCGACCAGCATGCCATTGTCAGCATTACCAACACGGCAGGAACAATCACCTATGCCAATGACCGGTTCTGCGCCATCAGCGGTTACTCTCGTGAAGAATTGATCGGACAGAATCACCGGATCGTCAATTCTGGCATCCATCCACCTGATTTGTTCCGCGACATGTGGCACACCATCTCACTGGGCAAGGTCTGGCGCGGTGAGATATGCAATCGGGCACGGGATGGGCACGTTTATTGGGTCAATGCGACTATCGTGCCGCTACTCGACGCCAGGGGAGAACCTGAGCGCTACATCGCCATCCGCACCGAGATCACCGACCGCAAACGCATGGAAGCGCAGCTTTCGGAACAATTGCATCTGGTTGAAGAGCTCATTGAAAACATCCCCTTGCCGGTTTACCTGAAAGACTCCAGTGGGCGCTACGTCAGGCTCAACCGTGCATTCGAACTGTTTTTCCAGGTTAGCCGCGAATCCTTCATCGGACGCACGTTGCATGATCTTTTGTCACCAGATGAGGCCCGGCAACATGCGGAAATGGATGCCGAACTTTTCAGCACAAAGGGCACGCAGGTCTATGAAGCACAGGTACATAGCCGGGATGGAGCTGCTCACGACACGATTTACCGAAAAGCGGTATTGACCCGTCGTGACGGCAGCGTTTCGGGATTGCTTGGCATCATTGTCGACATCACGGATCGGAAGCAGGCAGAAATTGAAGTGCTGCGAGCCAAGGAGGCAGCTGAAGCGGCCAGCCGGGCAAAGAGCGATTTCCTGGCCAACATGAGCCACGAAATCCGGACGCCAATGAACGGCGTCATCGGCATGACAGATCTGGCCCTCGAGACGGCCCTGACCTCGGAACAACGCGAGTATCTGAACATCGCAAAATCCTCGGCCGAATCCTTGCTCACCATCATCAACGACATTCTCGACTTTTCGAAGATCGAGGCCGGCAAGCTGCAGGTTGAAGACATCCCCTTCGACCTGCACCGCCTGATTGCCGATACGTTGAAACCACTGGCACTGCGTGCCCACGAAAAAAACCTCGAACTACTTAGCGAACTGGTGCGCGATGTGCCTCGATTCGTTAAGGGTGACCCCAGCCGCATCCGGCAAGTGCTGGTCAACCTGGTGGGGAACGCCATCAAATTCACCAGCCAGGGTGAGATTGCCCTGCAAGCCGAGCTGATGCAGCTTCAGGATGGCCACGCAATCATCCATTTCTCTGTGCGCGATACAGGCATAGGCATCTCTGCCGACAAGCAGGAACTGATCTTCGACGCCTTCGCCCAAGAGGATTCATCGACGACACGGAAATACGGTGGTACCGGCCTGGGCCTTTCCATTTGTCGCCGCCTAGTCGAGTTGATGGGCGGTACGATGTGGCTGCACAGTCAGCTGGGTGAGGGCAGTACCTTCCATTTTTCTGTGCAGCTGCAACTTTCAGAAAACACCATGCCGGTCGTGACCCACCCCGTCGACATTGCCGGGCGTCACATGCTGATCGTCGACGACAACGCCACCAATCGACGTATTCTCCGCGGCATGCTGGCTACCATGCAGGTCACCAGCCGGGAAGCCGACTCGGGAAAAGTTGCGCTAGCGCTGATGCGGGAAACAGACAGCAAGTTCGATTGCATCCTGCTCGATGCCCAGATGCCCGAGATGGATGGATATGAGCTTGCTCGTCACCTGCACACTGAGTATCCCGCCTTGCCTCCGATGTTGATGCTCTCCTCCGGTGCCCTGCGCGGTGATGCGCTCCGTTGCCAGGAAGCGGGGATTGCCGGGTTCTTCGCCAAACCGATATCCTCGGACGAATTGCATGCAGCCCTTGGCCGACTGTTCGATACCCATCCAAATGAATCGTCACCGGCACCCGGCCCGTTGCTGACGCGCCACTCGCTACGCGAAGCACAGCGCCCGCTGAACGTACTTCTGGTCGAAGACCATCCCACCAACCAAAAGCTGGCGCTCGGCCTGCTAAGCAAGTGGGGGCATCAAGGGGCATTGGCCCAGAACGGACAGGAAGCCCTCGATATCCTGGCCCACCAGTCTTTTGACGTAATTCTGATGGATATGCAGATGCCTGTCATGGGCGGGATCGAAGCGACACAGCGCATTCGGGCCCGCGAATCGGCCATGAAGTTGCCGCGCACCCCCATCATCGCTATGACTGCCGCAGCGATGCAGGAGGACCGTGACGCCTGCCTGGCTGCAGGCATGGATAACTATCTATCCAAACCAATCAAGGTCAAGGAATTGCAGGAACTGCTGCTGACCTACACCCCATCGCCATGATCTGCTGGCTGAAAATCCACTGACTTGCCGAGCACACAGGGTAAACTTGCCGCTTTTCCGAGTGGCCGAACTGTGTCCACATCGAAACCACTCACCTTGGCACCATGACTACCTCGAACACCCTGCAAAAGCTGCGCAAATATCTCGAAGGCCGGACCGGCAAAGCAATCATGGACTACAACATGATCGAGGACGGCGACACGGTGCTGGTCTGTGTTTCCGGCGGCAAGGACTCTTACACGCTACTTGCCATGCTGATGGCCCTGCAGCAACGGGCGCCAGTCAAATTCCGCTTGATCGCGATGAATCTGGATCAGAAGCAGCCAGGTTTCCCTGCCGACATCTTGCCGCGCTATTTCGAGTCGATTGGCATTGAATACCGTATCGTCGAAGCCGACACCTATTCGGTCGTCAAGGAAAAGATCCCCGAAGGCAAGACGACTTGCTCGCTATGCTCGCGACTGCGGCGCGGCATCATCTACCGCACGGCCAAGGAACTCGGCGCCAACAAGATTGCCCTTGGCCACCACCGTGACGACATGGTGCACACACTGTTCCTGAACCTGCTGTTTGGCGGAAAACTCAAGGCCATGCCACCAAAATTGGTGACCGATGACAAGGCCCATGTCGTAATCCGGCCGCTCGCCTATTGCGCGGAGGCAGATATTGTCAAATTTGCCCGCGGCATGGAATTTCCGATCATCCCGTGCAACCTTTGCGGCTCTCAGGACAATCTGCAACGCCAGAAGATCCGGGAAATGATGCAGGAATGGGACAAACGCTATCCCGGACGGACGGAATCCGTTTTCACCGCCATGCAAAATGTCGTCCCATCCCATCTCGCTGATGCCGATCTGTTCGATTTTCGGAGCTTGACGCTGGACACCCCGGTCGATGAGGGCGATATCGCGTTTGATACACCGGAAATGCCGATCAGCGGCATGATCCCGATCAGCCAAACCGCATAATGCGCGTTAAGAGCGGCTCGTCATATAATAGAAGTCCGATACAATATTAAATCTCAACATCAGGTTGCCGGCAGCCCATGAGCTCCACCCAACGCAAATTGATCGTCATGTTCGCCGATGTCTCAGGCAGCACAGCTCTATTCGAGCGGCTTGGGGACAAGGAGGCGATGCACGCGGTTGAGCGTTGCCTGAAGCGCATGAAGCGCTCCATCGATGGCTATCAGGGGAGAACCATACAGATCGTCGGCGACGAGTTGCTGGCTGTCTTCGAATCGGCCGAAGAAGCATGCCAGGCTGCTATCGACATGCAGCAGCGGATTGCTGATTTGCCCCCCGTATCCGGACTCAAGCTGACCATCCGTATCGGTCTGCATAGCGGTCTGGTTACCGAAAACGGAGAAAAGTTGAACGGCCCCGCAGTAGCCACGGCTGCCCGAATTGCGGGCATTGCCCGACGGGATCAGATTTTGTGCAGTTCGGTCCTGGTAGAGGAGCTCCCCCAACCGGGCGTCATCACGACCGATGCCATGCCTGACTTGGGTACCGTCACCGAAAACACCGTCGCTCTCGGGCTATTCCAGATTCACTGGCCGAGCTATCAGGGCGGTGGCTCCTATCCTCACTCGACTTTTGGCCCGAGCAGCCAGATTCCGGTTGAGCGACTGTGTGTCCGCCATCACGGCAAGGCTTTCCTGGTTGATGAAAAGACACCTGTACTGACGATTGGCCGCGATCTCAACTGCAAACTGATTGTTGATGATCGCAAAGCTTCCCGCCAGCATGCTCGTATCGAGCGACGAGGCGATGGCTTTTATCTGGTTGACTCGAGCACCAACGGCACTTTCGTCGTCCTGACCGGCCGCCAGGAGGTGATGGTACGCCGCCATGAGCTACAACTCGATGGCAAGGGTCGCATCAGCTTTGGCAACTCGGGCAATGACCCGGTAGCCGACACCGCCGAGTTCGAGCACCTGTAAACGAAAAACGGCCATCCGCAGATGGCCGATACAACGATTTCCGGCTGATTACTTGGCGGCAGCGTCAGCCGTACACTTCTTCATGAAACTGTTCTTGGCAGCGCCGGCCAGTTTCTTTTCCTTGGCAGTGGCTGCGCAGGCAGAATTTTCTGCCGGAGCCGCATCAGCCTGGCACTTCTTCATGAAACTGTTCTTGGCGGCACCAGCCAGCTTCTTCTCGGCGGCACGGGCAGCGCAGTCATCAGCAGCGTATACGGCAGTTGCAGAGAATGTAACAAGCAGCAGAGCGATCAGTTTCTTCATTGAATGTCCCCTTGGTTGGATGGAAAAAGCCAACGTACTATCAGCCATTCATGCGTCATCGTCAAGCATTGTGCGCTGCTGGCGATCCATAAAATCCTGAAGGCTATCGATGCCCCGCAACTGCAGAATCGTGTTGCGAACCGCCGCTTCCAGCAAGACGGCCAGATTGCGCCCGGCGGCCACCGGAATGACCACCTTGCGGACCGGCACACCGAGCACTTCCTGCGTCTGCGCATCGAGCGGCAACCTTGGCGCATCTGCTGCCGCAGCGGTCTTCTGCAAATGCACGATCAATTTGAGCTTCATTTTCCGGCGTGAAGCCGTTTCACCGAAAATGGTCCGGATATTGAGCAAACCGAGACCGCGAACTTCGAGAAAATCGCGCAACATCCCCGGACAACGACCTTCAATGGTCGTTGGCGCGATCCGCGCCATCTCAACCACGTCGTCGGCAACCAGGCCATGGCCCCGCGAGATCAATTCAAGCGCCAGTTCGGACTTGCCAACCCCGGAATCTCCGGTGATCAGAACCCCCATGCCGAGGACATCCATGAATACGCCATGGAGGCTGACGGTATCGGCCAAACGGGCTGAAAGATAGATGCGGAGTAAATCAATGACCGCCGAGCAGGGCTTCGGGGAAAAGATCAGCGGGGTCGATGACTGCCTGCAGGTTTCTTCAACCAATGGCGGCGGCGTCAGGCCATCAGCGACTATCACTGCCGGCGGTTGGGCGCCGAGGAGGTCTGCAAGCATCTGGGCAAACCGACGCTCGCCAATGCGCATTGCCCAGTCGTATTCGGCCAGCCCCAGAACCTGCAGGCGCTCCGGGTGAATGATGTTGATATGGCCAACCAAATCAGCACCGTAGTTGTTTGAGCCCTTGATTTCAATACGGCGATCAGCCTGTTGGCCGATCTGCCAGTTCAATAACAGCTTGTCGCGGTTGTCCTCATAGAGCTGGGCGAGGTTAACGTGACGCACGACCGTGGCTCAGGACTGAAACAGGGTAAGGACGGTCGCCGAATCCGCGGCAGCTTGCAACTTTTCGCGGAATGCCCGATCGGAGAAACGCTGGGCAAGTTCGGAAAGGATTTGAAGATGCTGCTCAGTTGCCTGCTCAGGGACAAGCAGGACGAAAAGGAGATCGACCGGACGACCATCCGGCGAATCGAAGGGAACGGGCGTCGCCAGGCGCATGAACGCACCAGCCGCCTGTTTGAGGCCTTTTATCCGGCCATGGGGAATCGCAACACCTTGGCCCAGACCGGTGGAGCCCAGTTTTTCGCGAGCAAAGAGGCTGTCAAAGATCGTTGAGCGCGCCAGTCCAAGTCGAGTTTCGAAAAGAATTCCCGCTTGTTCGAAAACCCGCTTTTTGCTGCTCGCATCAAGATCGAGCAATACCTGGTCGGCGGTCAGAAGATTAGTCAGAGGGTTCATAGGAAAGGTAATAAAGCAAGGCCGCAGCATGGCTGCGGCCTGTCAGCGCTTATTCAGCAGCGGCAATCAGTCCGGGCTTGTCACCGCGATGGTGATCCTGGATCTTTTGCTTGTATTTCTGAACCTGACGGTCCAGCTTGTCGAACAGGGCATCAATGGCAGCGTACAGGTCGTCGCCGGATTCTTCGGCATGCATGTCCTTACCCGGCACGTGCACAGTCACTTCCGCTTTCTGCTTCAGTTTTTCGACAGACAGAACGACGCTAACGCCGGTTACCTTGTCGAAGTGACGGACCACGGGATCCAGCTTGTTTTCGACGTATTCGCGCAGGGCGGGGGTAACTTCGATGTGGTGACCACTAATCTGCAGATTCACTTTTTTCTCCTCTCTCTACAGGGTCTTGCGTAAATTGACCGGGGGGATGTTGAGCGACTCGCGGTATTTGGCAACCGTCCGTCGGGCAACTACGATTCCCTGCTGGCCTAGTATTTCGGATAATTGGCTATCCGACAAGGGCTTCTTGCCATCCTCGGCTGCAATCAATTGCTTGATCAGGGCGCGGATGGCCGTAGCAGAACAGGCACCACCAGTATCGGTGGCAACATGGCTGCCAAAGAAGTATTTCAGTTCGAAGATACCGCGCGGTGTTGCCATGTATTTCTGGCTGGTCACCCGCGATACAGTCGACTCGTGCAGGCCGAGAATATCGGCAATTTCACGCAACACCAGCGGCCGCATGGCCACTTCACCATGTTCGAAAAACTGACGCTGGCGGTCCACGATGGTCTGCGTGACACGGTGTATGGTTTCGAAACGCTGCTGGACATTCTTGATCAGCCAGCGCGCCTCCTGCAACTGCGTAGACAGATTGCCGTTACCACGTCGCTGCTTGGCGAGAATCTCGGCGTACAGTCGATTGATTCGCAGCCTTGGGTAGGCGTCCGGATTGATGTAAGCGGTCCACTTGCCCTTCAGTTTCTTCACGATCACGTCCGGCGTGATGTAACGCGCTTCAATCTGGGCATACCCGGCAGCCGGCCGCGGATCAAGGCTGGTGATCAACCCATGGGCAGCCTTCAAAGCCTCGTCATCGCAACCGGTCAGGCGGCGAATCTTGGCGAAATCGCGGGCAGCAAGTAGTTCGAGATGTTTATCGACGATGGTCATGGCCAGCGTCCGCTCGGGGCTGTCTGGCTGCACCTTGAGTTGCAAGGTCAGACATTCCTGCAGGTTGCGGGCACCGATGCCGATCGGATCGAAATTCTGGATATGGCGCAAGGCGATTTCCAGTTCTTCGATTTCAATTTCGTATTCCGGCGGCAGGGTTTCCCACAGTTCGACCAACGGTGCCGAGAGATATCCATCATCGTCGAGCGCCTCGATCAGGAAGCGCACCAGACTGCGGTCGCGCTCCGAAACCTGGGTCATGCCCAGTTGCCAGCCCAGATGGTCGCGGAGACTGATACTGGCCGCATGGATATCGCGGGAATCGCTATCGTCGTCTTCATCACGCCCGGCACCGGTAAAAGTGCCGGCATCGGAAGCCCAGCGATCATCGTCAACTTCGGAAGGGGCCGACGGAACGTCCTGCTCGCGTTCCTCGCGGGCATCCCGTTCTTCCCGCTCAACCTTTTGCTCGCGCTCACCTTCGTTGCTTTGAGGCGCGTCGAACTGCTGAGCAGACGAGAAATTATCGCCGCCGTGTTCGTCTTCGCGTTCCAGCATGGGATTTTCGAGCAGGTAACGCTCGATTTCCTGTTGCATCTCTACGGTCGACAACTGAAGTAGCTTGATCGACTGCTGGAGCTGAGGAGTCAGCGCCAGATGCTGGGATAGTTTTAGCTGGAGGGCGGGCTTCATCGGATAGTGTCGGGTCGGGTCTTTCGCTTAGAGCCTGAAATGCTCGCCGAGATAAACCTTCCGTACGCTTTCATTATCAACGATTTCGGCCGGACGTCCAGCGGCCAGTACATTTCCGGCGTTGATGATGTAGGCGTGATCGCAGATACCGAGGGTTTCACGAACATTGTGGTCGGTAATCAACACGCCGATGCCACGTTCTTTCAGGAAGCGAATGATCTTCTGGATTTCGAGCACGGCAATCGGGTCAACCCCGGCAAACGGCTCATCGAGTAGTACGAAACGGGGATTGGTAGCCAGCGCCCGGGCGATTTCGACCCGCCGACGCTCACCACCGGACAATGCCGATGCATTGACGTGACGGACATGCCCGACGTGAAGCTCGTTGAGCAGCCCCTCCAGTCGGTCGTTTAGTTCGGCTTCAGGCAGCTTGAGCAATTCGAGGACGGCACGGATGTTTTCCTCGACGTTTAGCTTGCGGAATACCGAAGCCTCCTGTGGCAGGTAGGACAAACCGAGCCGAGCCCGGCTGTGCATGGGCAGGTGGGTCAGGCGGTTGTCGTCAATGTAGACCTCGCCACCATCGGCCGCTACCAAACCAACGATCATGTAGAAACATGTCGTCTTGCCAGCGCCGTTCGGGCCGAGCAAACCGACGACCTCGCCGGATTTGACCTCGAAGGAAACGTCTTCGACGACCGTTCGCGTCTTGTAGCGTTTCTTCAGGTTGTTGGCCGAAAGTTTGGCGACAGGGGTATTCATTGATCGACTCCGCGCATCACACGGCGAATGGCATCACCGGAAAAACCGCGATATTGCAGGAAACGCATCTGTTTGGCACGCTCTTCTGGAGATTCTGGCAGGTGGCCAAACTTTCTTGCCCAGATGGCGCGGCAGCGCTCCGTCTCGTCGCCGGCTTCGGGCAGGGCTGCGGCGATGTCATCATCGCCAACGCCCTTGTGCCGAAGCTCCTGCTTCAAGCGGGCATTGCCGTAACGACCCGCGCGCGCCACGACGCGCTGTGCGGCGTAGCGGTGATCGGATAGCAGGCGTTCAGCCTGCAAGGTGTCGAGCACACCGTCGAGTTCTTCCTCGAACTCGGCGTGCGCCGCGAGCTTGGCCTTCAACTCGGCCCGGCTGTAATCACGCCGGGTCAGGAGTTGCAGGGCGCGCACGCGCAGGTCAGGCATCCGCTGCCTTTGCCGCCTTGACCGGCTTGATCACGTTGGTACTGGCAGCCTCGCGGATGGCGGCTTCGATTTCCTGGGCGATTTCCGGATTGGCACGCAGGAATTCGCGGGCGTTGTCTTTGCCCTGGCCAATCTTCTCGCCCTTGTAGGCATACCAGGCGCCGGATTTGTCGACCAGCTTGTGGGCAACGCCCATTTCGACGATTTCGCCATGGCGGGAAATACCTTCGCCGTAGAGGATGTCGAAAATGGCTTCACGGAAGGGCGGGGCAACCTTGTTCTTCACCACCTTGACCTTGGTTTCGCTGCCGATGACTTCGTCGCCTTTCTTGATCGCGCCGATGCGGCGGATGTCGAGACGGACGGAAGCGTAGAACTTGAGGGCATTGCCGCCGGTTGTGGTTTCCGGCGAGCCGAACATGACGCCGATCTTCATCCGGATCTGATTGATGAAGATGACCAGCGTGTTGGTCTTCTTGATGTTGGCGGTCAGCTTGCGCAGCGCCTGGCTCATCAGGCGGGCGTGAAGGCCGACCATCTGGTCGCCCATCTCGCCTTCAATTTCGGCGCGCGGGGTGAGGGCGGCGACCGAGTCGACGACGATGATGTCGACCGAGCCGGAACGGACCAGCATGTCAGCAATTTCAAGCGCCTGCTCACCGGTATCCGGCTGCGAAATCAGCAGCTCGCCGACATTCACGCCGAGCTTCTGGGCGTATTGCGGATCGAGCGCGTGTTCGGCGTCGATGAAGGCCGCTGTGCCACCAAGCTTCTGCATTTCAGCAACAACCTGCAGACAGAGCGTAGTCTTGCCGGAGGATTCCGGACCATAGATTTCAACGACGCGACCGCGCGGCAGGCCACCGACGCCAAGTGCGATGTCCAGACCGAGTGAACCGGTAGACACGACCTGAATGCCTTCGTCAATTTCGGCATCGCCCATCTTCATGATGGAGCCTTTGCCGAATTGCTTTTCGATCTGTTGCAGCGCTGCGGCGAGCGCTTTTGCCTTGTTGTCGTCCATGGGTGTTACCTCGAAAATTTGAGCGGATTATGGCACAGGGGCCAATGATGGAATAGAAATTGCTGCACATGATCGACAATCTGATCGGAGCCTTGATGTGATGACCCAGAGTCAAACTTGGCGATTACCCGCGGAGGACAGGGTATATTCCCGCCTCTCCACGCTCTTATCTCAATACTGTGTATAAATACAGTACATTTACCATGGCAGCTTGGCAAGCTAATTCTTCATACAAAACAAGGCTGGCAAAGGTCTTGTTTTGCGCTGCACTCGGCTTCATGGCCAGCAACGCCATCGCCAAACCGGCCCCCTGGTACTGGTGGGTCGGAAAATCCGGCGATGACCGCGTCTGTGCGCAAACCTCCCCCGGCCAAGGCTGGCTTCGGGAAATTACTGCCTTCAAGGACAGCCGTTGCAGCATTCGGGTGATCCCGTTTTGAGCACTTATTCACCGCCGCCCAACGAAGGCTTGTCGGTCATTCATGCCGAAGCCGGACTGATTGTCGTCGACAAGCCGGCCGGCCTGCTCTCCGTTCCAGGACGCGGCGAGGGCAAGGAAGACTGTCTGGTGGCACGCGTCCAGATGGAGTACCCCGATGCCCTGACCGTTCACCGTCTGGACATGGACACCTCCGGTCTTTTGTTGCTGGCGCGGGGCGGAGAGATGCACCGTCAACTGTCGCGACTGTTTCAGGATCGCCAGGTAAGCAAGCGCTACGTCGCCGTGGTCGACGGGCTGCTGGCGAATGATGGGGGCGAGGTTGATCTGCCGCTGATCTGCGACTGGCCGAATCGTCCCCGACAAAAGGTGGATTTCGAGATCGGCAAACCTTCACTGACCCGTTATCGGGTTGTCAGCCGAGACCAGACAACCAGGACAAGCCGCGTTGAACTGGAGCCGATCACCGGACGCTCGCATCAGCTACGCGTGCATATGATGATGCTCGGTTACCCAATTCTGGGCGATGACCTCTATGGTGGCGAGGCCTATGGCAAAGCCGGACGTTTGCTACTGCATGCGATGGATCTGGCGTTTGTGCATCCAACCACTGGAACGGCCCTGCAATTTCATTGCGACGCACCCTTCTGACGCCGCGAGAACGCCTAAAAACCTTATAATCCTCGCGTTTTCAACCTCTTACCATCGTTGATCGTACGATCATGCTGATCTGGTTCGTCGTTCTCTATTTGCTCGTTTCCATCGGCATCGGCCTGTTCGCGGCAACGCGCGTCCATAGCGCCAAGGATTTCGCCGTCGCCGGCCGCCATTTGCCCTTGCCGGTCGTCACTGCCACCGTGTTCGCCACCTGGTTCGGCGCCGAAGCCGTCTTTGGTGTTTCCGCCACCTTCGTCAAGGATGGCCTGACCGGCGTTGTCGCCGACCCCTTCGGCTCGTCGATGTGCCTGATCATCGCCGGCGTTTTCTTTTCGCGGAAACTCTACAAGCTCAACATCCTGACCCTCGGCGACTATTTCCGCCTGCGCTACAACCGCACGGTCGAGGTGCTCACCACACTGTGCATCGTCGCCAGCTATCTCGGCTGGGTCTCGGCCCAGATCAAGGCGCTCGGCCTGGTTTTCAATGTCGTCACCAACGGTTTCATCGGCCAGACGGCCGGCATGATCCTCGGCGCCGCCATCGTCCTGACCTACACCACCTTCGGCGGCATGCTCTCGGTGGCCATCCTCGATTTCGTCCAGATGGGCGTCATCATGGGTGGCATGCTTTACATCGGCTACGTTGTTTCCGGGCTGACCGGCGGCGTCGAACTGGTCATCAACCATGCCTCGGCAGCCGGCAAACTCGATTTCTTCCCGCCGCCCGACCCATGGCTGTGGCTGACCTTTCTCGGCGCCTGGATCACCATGATGCTCGGCTCCATCCCGCAGCAGGACGTCTTCCAGCGCATCACCTCAGCCAAGAGCCAGCGCATTGCACTGTGGGGCTCCATCCTCGGCGCCTCGATCTATTTCTGCTTCACCTTCGTGCCGATGTTCATCGCCTACTCGGCAACGCTGATCGACCCCGAACTGTTCAACGGCCTGCTGCAGACCGACTCGCAACTCGTCCTGCCCACCCTGGTCCTCAACCACACCCCGGTCTTCGCCCAGGCCATCTTCTTCGGGGCCGTGCTGTCGGCCATCATGAGCTGCTCGTCGGCCACGCTGCTGGCGCCGTCGGTCGCCTTCTCGGAAAACATCGTGCGCGGCTTCTACCCGCACATGGGCGACCACCAGTTTCTGAAGGTGATGCGCGGCTCCATCGTGGTTTTTGCCGGCATCGTCCTTGGCTTCGCGCTGTACTCCAACGCCAGCATCTTCAAGATGGTCGAAAACGCCTACAAGATCACGCTGGCCGGCGCCTTCGTGCCGCTCTTCTTCGGCGCCTTCTGGAAGCGGGCGACGACGCAGGGTGCGCTGGCGGCGATCATCGGCGGGCTTTCGTCGTGGATCCTGATCGAAATGCTGGTCAATGTCAGCGGGGAGGGCAGCATCGGTGGCGACTATGCCTATGCGCTGGCCGGCGCCGGCCAGCTGGTGCCGCCCCAGCTGATCGGGCTCGGTGTCAGCATGCTCGGCATGATTGCCGGCTCGCTGCTGCCACAATGGGTCGGTCATCCATTGCCACAGGAAGACATTCACGAAGCCCTTCGTCACCGGGCTGCAGCCGAAACGCACCATGCCGGCGAACATCCGCATCACCGCTAGGTCTGCACAAAATCCCCGAAGGCTCGGGACTTACCTGACAGTATGACAAACACCCCCCGAAAATCCTGCCCGCCGCCAGCATTGTTACAACATATTAGGGCTGACGGGTCGGCCAATCGCCCCTAAAATCGGGTCATGCCTCATCACGGTCGTGGCCCCATCCTGCTTTCACGCTACCTTGCGCTCGCCTGGTTCGGGCTGGTTGTCTATGGCAGCTTGCATCCGTTCACCGGCTGGCGCGATACCGGCGTCTCGCCGATTGCCTTTCTCGAAGGCGGCTGGCCACGCTACTGGACGGTCTTCGACCTAGCCGCCAATGTGGCGGTGTACCTGCCTTTGGGGTTTTTTTTGACCTTGGCACTGAGCAGCCTGCCTTGGCGTTTCACCGCCCTGATCGTCGCCGTACTGCTCGCTGGCGGCGTCAGTTTCGGTCTCGAAACACTGCAGACCTGGCTACCCTCGCGCGTCCCCTCCAATCTCGACCTCGCCTGCAACACGCTGGGTGGGCTGCTTGGCGCGCTGTGGGCGCGACACGTCGGGCCGCGCGTCTTCGCCCGCATCGCTGCGCTGGAACACCGGCTGATCGCCCCCATCCCGCACGCCGAACTCGGCCTGACACTGCTTGGCCTGTGGCTACTCGTGCCGCTCTCGCCGGAAACGCTGCTCTTTGGAGCCGGCGATTTGCGGCAGATTTTCGGGTTGACCGGCGCTGTTCCCTTTGCTGCCGAGAGCTTCGTCATGATCGAGGCCTGCATCACGGCCTTCAATGTCGTCGCTGTTGGTCTGATCGTCCGCATGCTCTGTGCGCGGCTGCTCTTCGCCTACCTGATCGTGCCGCTCTTCCTGCTCCTCTGTCTGGTCATCAGCACGGTAGCCGCAGCCGTTCTGGTCAGCCCGGCCGATTCGCTGGCCTGGCTGACGCCGGGCGCCAGACTCGGGCTGGTCGTCGGCGGCGGTATTCTCTCCGCTGCCCTCGCCCTGCCGGCAACACCGCGCCTGATGATTGCCGCACTGGCGCTAATGGCGGGTACAGTGTTGGTCAACATGGCACCACCCAACCCCTATTCGGAAGCTGCGCTGGCTGTCTGGCGGCAAGGGCACTTTCTCAACTTCAACGGCCTGACTCGCCTGGTGGCAACCCTATGGCCCTTCCTGACCCTGCCCTTCCTGTTCCTGACGACACGTCGAACCTAGCCTGGCATGCCGACACGGCGGATGCGGCCGCTCAGCGGCTGGGGGTCGATCACGCCACCGGCCTGGCAGATGACGAAGCGGCCTCCCGACTCACCCGCCACGGCCCCAACAGCCTGACCGAACGCCCCGGCAAGCCGGCCTGGCGACGATTTGCCGATCAGGTCATGCAACCGCTCGTGCTGGTCTTGATCGCGGCCGGCGCCATCACCGGCGCCCTCGGCGAAGTCGTAGACGCCAGCGTGATTTTTGGCGTCGTCATCACCAATGCCATCATTGGCTACTGGCAGGAGGCCAAGGCCGAAGGGGCGCTTGCCGCCCTGGCACGCAGCGTCACCACCCCGGTCACCGTGCGCCGTGGAGGCCAGCGCAAGCAACTCGACGCAACGCAACTGGTGCCCGGCGACATCGTCTTGCTCGCTGCCGGCGACCGCATTCCGGCCGATCTCCGACTGATCCAGCAGCACGAACTGCACACCGACGATTCGATGCTGACCGGCGAATCGCAACCCGTCACCAAGGACACCGCCACGCTGCAGGCCGATACCGTGCTCGCCGACCGCCTCAACATGGCCTACGCCGGCACCACGGTGGTGGCCGGGCAGGGCAGCGGGCTGGTCATCGCCACCGGCGACGCCACCGAAACCGGGCGCATCGCCGGCCTGATCGCCGCCGCCCCCGATCTGGTCACGCCGCTGACGCGCAAGATGGCAACCTTCTCGAACTGGCTGCTGTGGGCCATCGGCGGGCTGGCGCTGCTCACCGTCGGCGTCGGGCTGGCCCGTGGCGGTTCGGCTTTCGACATGTTCATCGCCGCCGTGGCGCTTGCCGTCGGCGCCATTCCCGAAGGTCTGCCGGCCGCCATCACCGTCACGCTGGCCATCGGAGTCGCCCGCATGGCCAAGCGACGGGCCATCATCCGCCATCTGCCGGCGGTCGAAACGCTAGGCAGCACGACCGTCATCTGCTCCGACAAGACCGGCACGCTGACTGAAAACGCGATGACCGTCCGCGTCCTGTGGTGCGCCGGCGAAGGCTACGCCGTCGGCGGCCACGGCTACGCGCCAGAAGGCGCCATAACGCACGACGAAATGCCGGCCGGGGTCGACGGCGCGCTGCGCGAAGCCCTGATCGCCGGCGCGCTTTGCAACGATGCTTCGCTGCGCCACGAACACGGGCAGTGGCAGATCACCGGCGACCCGACCGAAGCCGCACTGATCGTCGCCGCGCGCAAGGGCGGGCTGGATGAACACACGCTGGGCGCGCTCTTCCCGCGCCGCGACGTGCTGCCTTTCGACGCTAACCGCCAATTCATGGCTACCGCCCACGAGGGCGACGGGCAGGGCGTTGTCTACGTCAAGGGCGCGCTCGAGCGCCTGCTACCGCTGTGTGTTGATCAGCTATCGGCCAACGGCCAGCCGCTCACCATCGACCCTGCAGCCATCGAGAAAGTCGCCCAAGCCTACGCTGAACAGGGCATGCGCATCCTGCTGCTGGCCCGCAAGAATTTCAATTTGGGCCAAAATTTCCGGTTAACCCAGGGGCCAGCCGATCATTCCATGGCCGTGGAAGGCATCGAAAAGCTGACGCTGATCGGCCTCGTCGGGATGATCGACCCGCCGCGCAAGGCCGCCATCGGCGCCATCCGCAACTGTCATTCGGCCGGCATCCGGGTCAAGATGATCACCGGCGACCATGCAGTCACCGCACTCGCCATCGCCCGCCAGATCGGCCTCAATGCCGAAAAGGCGCTGACCGGCCGCGAACTGGCCCTGCTCGACGACAGTGCGCTGGGCGAAGCGGCCCACAACGTCGAGGTCTTCGCCCGCGTCGAACCCGAACAGAAATTGCGCCTCGTCCGCGCTCTGCAGGCACGCGGCGAAGTCGTCGCGATGACCGGCGATGGCGTCAACGACGCCCCCGCCCTCAAGCAGGCCGACATCGGCATCGCCATGGGCCTGGCCGGCACTGAAGTGGCCAAGGAGGCGGCCGACATGGTGCTCACCGACGACAATTTCGCCAGCATCGAGGCGGCGGTCGAGGAGGGCCGTGGCGTCTGGGACAACCTCGTCAAGTTCATTACCTGGACGCTGCCAACCAACTTCGGGGAGGGCCTGGTCATCGTCACAGCCATCCTCTTCGGCAGCACGCTGCCGATCACGCCGCTACAGATATTGTGGATCAACATGACCACCGCGGTTCTGCTCGGCCTGCCGCTTGCATTCGAGCCGATCGAACGCGGCATCATGCGCCGGGCGCCGCGCCGGCTCGAGATGCCAGTGCTCGACGGCGGCCTGATCCGCCGCATCGTCCTCGTTTCGGTACTGCTCCTGACCGGCTCCTTCGGCCTCTTCCTGCTCGAACTGGAACAGGGCCACAGCCTGGCCGAAGCACGCACCGTCGCCGTCAACGTCTTCGTCATGGTTGAAATGGCCTACCTCTTCAACTGCCGCTCGCTGGCTCAGGGCTTCTGGAAAATCGGGCTGTTCTCCAACCCGTGGATCTGGGCCGGCATTGGCGCGATGCTGGCTTTGCAACTGCTGCTGACTTATCTGCCGGTGATGAACCACTTGTTCCAGACAGCACCGATCAGGCTCGAAGAGTGGGCCAGCATCGTCTGCTTCGCCGTGTTTGCTTCCGCCATCGTTGCCCTCGAGCAAGGTGTGGCGCAACGCACATCGCGAAATGCCACGCCCCGGAACTGATACCCTTGCCCCCGTCCATCCGCTACGCCTCGCACGACCAATACTTTGCAGCACAACCGCCGGCAGTTCAGGCCGTCCTGCAGCAAATCCAGCACCAGGTCGAAGCGCGGCTACCGGAAGCCGTTCGCTGTATCGGCTACAACATGCCGGCCTATCGACACGGCAAGATCTTTTTCTATTTCGCGGCATTCAAGAAACACATCGGCATCTATCCACCCGTCACCGTCGATCAAAAGCTGATCGAACGCCTGGCGCCATTCCGTGGGCCGAAAGGAAACCTGAGTTTCCCCTTGGCCAAACCACTTCCCTATGAGCTGATCGGCGACGTTGCCGAGGCGCTGGACGGGCAATACCGAAGCAATGGGTTGCCCCGAAATGAAGCGGCAAAGTAAGCACTTGCGTTTCACGTGAAACCGCCTCGCCTATAATGCACGCCTGAACAGGAGACCCCGCATGAGCTACTTCAAACACCACGTTTTCGTCTGCACCAACCAGCGCGAGGCTGGCGAGCAATGCTGTAACACCGTTGGCGGCTCCGAGATGTTTGCCTATGCCAAGGATCGTATCGGCGCGCTGAAGCAGAACGGCGCCGGCGCCGTCCGCATCAACAAGGCGGGTTGCCTTGGCCGCTGCGACAACGGTCCGGTCATGGTCGTTTACCCGGAAGAAACCTGGTACTCCTTCATCGATAAGGAAGATGTCGAAGAGATCATCCAGGAACACCTTATCGGCGGCAAAGTCGTCGAACGTCTGAAGATCTGAGCCATGCGCGTCGCTGAAGAGAAAATTTTCGTTGATGGCCCGGTCGGCAAGATCGAGGTCATCATGGAGCGCCCGGACGCCCCCAAGGGCATCGCGCTGATCGCCCACCCGCACCCGATGGGCGGGGGTGCCAACACCAACAAGGTCGCCTACACGCTGGCCAAGACCTTTACCAACCTCGGCTACGCCGCCTTTCGCCCGAACTTTCGCGGTGTCGGCGGCACTGAGGGTCTGCATGACGAAGGCCGGGGTGAAGTCGACGACCTGCTCGCCGTCCTCGAAGACGCCAAGTGCCGCTGCGGCAACCTGCCGGTTGCATTGGCCGGCTTCTCCTTCGGCGCCTTCTGCCAGACCCGCGTCGCCAAGCGCCTGGTCGAAGCCAGCCACCCGGCCCAGCGTCTGGTGCTGGTCGGTACCGCCGCCGGCTTCGTCGAAGGCAGCCGCCAGTACGACACCGAAGCCGTGCCGCACGACACCATCGTCATCCACGGTGCCGACGACACGCTGGTGCCGCCGGCCAATGTCTACGCCTGGGCCCTGCCGCTCGACCTGCCGGTCGTCGTCGTGCCCGGTGCCGATCACTTTTTCCACCGTCGCCTGCACCTGATCCGCGACATCGTCACCCGCGCATGGCGGCACTGACAGCCAGCAATCTGCGCAAGACCTACGGCGACAGCGAAGTCGTCGCCGGGTTGTCGTTCGCGGTCGAACCCGGTACCTGCTTCGGCCTGCTTGGCCCAAACGGCGCCGGCAAGACGACGACGCTGCGCCTCTGCCTCGGCCTGACTGGGCCGGACAGTGGCGAGATCGTGCTGAACGGCCACATCATCCCGAAAGACGCCCAGCAGGCGAGGGCGCGCATCGGCGTCGTGCCGCAATTCGACAACCTCGACCCCGATTTCACCTGCGCGGAAAACCTGCTTGTCTTCGGCCGCTACTTCGGTTTCAAAGACGTCGACATCCGGGCGAAGATTCCGCAACTGCTCGACTTTGCCGGCCTGTCGAGCAAGGCCGACGCCCGCCTGTCGACGCTGTCCGGCGGAATGAAACGCCGGCTGACCCTGGCCCGGGCCATGGTCAACGACCCTGACATCATCTTCCTTGACGAGCCGACCACCGGCCTCGACCCGCAGGCTCGCCACCTGATCTGGGAACGCCTCAAACAGCTCAAATCGGCCGGCAAGACACTGATTCTGACTACGCATTTCATGGACGAAGCCGAGCGCCTGTGCGACACGCTGATTGTCATCGACCATGGCCGCAAGATTGCCGAAGGCAGCCCGCGCCAGTTGATCGCCGAACAGATCGAACCGCAGGTTGTAGAAGTTTTTGACGAAGCTCATGGCCAGCTGGAGACTTTCGTCCACAACCACAAGCAGCTGGCCGAGCGCGTTGAAACCAGTGGCGAAACCGCCTTCTTTTACTGCCAAGAACCACGCGAATTGCTGGCCCGGCTGGCCGAGGCCGACGGCCTGCGCTACGTCCATCGCGCCTCCAACCTCGAAGACGTTTTCATCAAGCTGACCGGCCGCGAATTACGTGATTAAGCCGTCAACATTTCACCGGGCAAGCTGAAACGCCGCTGGAAAAGCACTTTAAGGGCTCACCGCTCAAGGTTTCTGAATCGCGCCAAGCCGATGTTTTGGCTGATATTTTCGCAATAGCTGCTAAAATGGTTTGTTGGCTTCAGTTGGACATGGCAATGCGTTGGTGGTTGTTCGCGGCAGTGCTCGCATTCTCTTCGGCAAATATTCACGCCTCGGAAACGGTTTCCGACGAGGCGCCGTCTGTCGTCGACATGTCGGTCGCTGCTCAGGGTGTCACCGTCTCTGCCATCCCGTCGCCGACGCCAGTCATGGAAGTGCTGAAACTGGATGACCCGGTCGCCCGGGCACGCTCTGCCAAGAAGGTACGGCTGGCCAAGAAGAAGGCCTCACCGGCCATGATGATGACCCGCACCGAGCGGCTCCAGGTGGCTTTGCTGATCTCGAGCGGCAAAGCCGGCGAGTATCTGGGCCATACCTATGATCATGACGAAAACAGTCAGGGCAATCTCGACGAACTGGATCTGCACCGCTCATTCAGCCGCCCACGGGTGGTTGATGAATCCAACCTCGATCAAGCCGATGCCGATGAATTGCCCGGCCACGTTCGCTTGCGCCTGCTGTTTGCCCGACTGAAGGCTGTCGAAGCGCATGCGCTCAATCAGGTCCAGGATACCGGCGAGCCGCTTCCGGAATCAGTGATGCAGCGCCTGAAAGAAGCTCGCCTGAAAGCCGTCCAGGCGCATCAGCAAAAGTTCGGCTGATCGCAGCTTTCAGCCCAGCAGGGCAGCCACCGCCGCCGAAAAGTCATCGTAAACAGCCGCCGGGCGTATGTCCTGTTTTGCGTCGTCGCCGGCTCGATATTTCCCGGTCCGAACCAGAATGCCGGGAATGCCTGCCGCCTGCGCCCCGCCAATATCGTCGCTCAGATCGTCGCCGATCAGCACAGCCTCGGCTGGTGCAATACCCAATTCGGCCAGCGCCGCGTTGAAGAAAGCGGGCGCCGGCTTGCCGGTTATTTCCGCCTTGATTCCGGCCGAGTACTCCAGCCCGGTGACGAAGGCCCCCATATCCAGCGACAAGCCATCCGGTTCCATGAAATAGCGGTTGCGGGCCATCGCCATCAACGGCAGGCCCTGCATCAGCAAACGAAAGGCGTGATTGAGGATGGGGTAGGTCAGATGATCACCCATGTCGCCGAGTACCACGACATCGGGGTCGGGTGCGCTCGCGCCCATTTCTTCGGCGATCTCCGGATGTACCAGCCACAATGGCCGCAGCCCGCGGCTGCGCACCAGCGTTCTGGCCGCCAGCGCCGCGGTCTGGATTTCGCTTGCCGCCAGCGTGAAACCCATGCGTTGCAGCTTGGTGAACAGGATGTTGCTCGGTGTCCGTGTGGTGTTGGTCAGGAAGCGCAAGGGCAACCCCGAGGCCCGCAAGCGATTAAGCGCCCGCACCGCCCCCGGCAAGGCATCATCGCCGGTATGCAGCACACCGGCCAGATCGATCAATACTGCCTTCGGTGAAATTGCTGCTTCCATTTCCGCCCCCCTCGAATCATCACCACCGACATTGGATCACCGTTTGTGTCTAAAGTTTAGGCGATGCAATGCTTGAGGCATTCTCAGCGAATGACCAGATGCCCCTCTTCGCACCTGACCGGCATGGCGAACTCGAACATATCGGCATGAGCAGCGAGATCGAGGTCGGCGAGGGGGAGATTCGGCCAGGAACCTGCCGTGAACCGCCGTCCGAAATCCGACGCCCGTATCCGCTGAGCGTACACTTCCGGCGCGGTCGGATCATTGCGCAACAGCGACTCGATGTAGTCGGCACAGGCGATGTCCTCGTCACCATCGCGATCAACCCATTCGCCGGTGATGACAAAGCAAACCTCATCCGCCCCCGCGGCACGGATCGCGTCGGCCGTCGCTCGGGCACAGACAAAACTGGCCGCATACAACCTCCGCGCCTGCCGAAAGCGCTGCAGCCCCCGTACCCCAGCCGCCGTGCTCATCACGACATTCTTGCCGGCCAGTTGGGCATTCATCAGTTGGGAGGGTGAGTTGCCAAAATCGAAGCCGGGGGCCGGATCGCCACCACCGATGGCGCCTACCGAGACCGGGTCGGGAATGCTGTCCAGCAACGTTAACGCCATGGAGGGTACTTCGACCGGATAGATCGCCCGCGCCCCTTTGGCTAACGCCACTGCTGCGGTCGTAAATGAGCGCAGCACATCGATCACGACGACAGTGTCAGTGGCAGTTGGCTGGTTCTGCAGGCGGTTCAGGAAGAGACGGGAGAATTTCATGGCCACAATTTTCACTCACCTGCACCGACATGGCGATCCTGGCGTTGTGCGAGCCGCCTTGCAGCGCGGGGCATCGGTTTCGCGCGATCCCTCAGCAAACCCTGCAGGCAGGCCGGATTGGCCCGGGCGCCGCTGGATTGGTAGTCAGCGAGCAAGCTCTGACGAATGCTTTCCTTTTCTCCACCAATGACGCCAGTCAGGTAGTCGAACAAGCGATCAACCAGCATTTCCGGCGTCAGGCGGTTGGTCTGGCCGGTACTTTGCCAAAGCCAGTCGGAGAATGCGAGCAAGGCAGCGAAGGGGGAGGGACCATCGAGCAGGATGGCAAGGCTCTGCGGGAAACGGCCGGAATTGGCCAGCAGGTCCCAGTAACGGGCCAGCCGGATGAAACGCCGGACGGTTAGCCCATCAACCGCCGAGGTCTGGTGCACGGTGTAGGGTGGCTCGATGTCGTACTCCATGCCATAGGCCGCGCTGTGGCGTGCAATGGGCGTGCCGCGCAGGCGTTTGAGCAAACCGAGCTGTATTTCATGCGGACGCAGGGCGTAGAGACGGTCGAAGCCTTCGCCAAAACTGGCCAGCGTTTCACCGGGCAGGCCGAAGATGAGGTCAGTGTGCAGGTGGGCGTGGCTGTGATTGACCAGCCACGCCAAGTTTTCGCAGGTCCTGGCGTTGTCCTGCCGGCGCGAGATGGCTTTCTGGACGTCTGGATTGAAGGTCTGGATGCCGACTTCGAACTGCAGCACACCGGGCGGGAAGCGGGCAATCATCTCCTTAAGGCGCTCCGGCAGGTGATCCGGGATCACCTCGAAATGCAGGAAGAGGTCTGGTGTCAGACGGTCGAGGAAGAACTGCAGGATGGTCAGCGAGCTGTCGATCTTGAGGTTGAAGGTACGGTCAACGAACTTGAAGTTGCGCGCCCCGCGCCGGTAGAGCGTCTCCAGTGCGGCAAGAAAGCGCTCCGGCTCGAAGGCCCAGGCGGTCTTGTCGAGCGCACTGAGACAGAACTCGCACTTGAACGGGCAGCCGCGCGAGGCTTCGACGTAGAGCAGGCGATGCGCCAGATCGTCGGCGCTGAACTCGGCGTAGGGCAGGTCGATTTCGTCCAGCGTCGCTTGTTCGCCGGGGATAACTTTCGTCAATGGCTGTGGCCCATGGAGCAGGGCGCGGCAGAGCTTGGGGAAACTGACATCACCCCAGCCGGTGATCAGGTGATCGGCGAGGTGGACGATTTCCTGATCCAACCATTCGTGACTGACCTCCGGTCCGCCAAGGACAATTTTCAGCGCCGGGCGAGCCAGTTTGAGCCGCCGGACAACTTCGGTGGTCGGCACGACATTCCAGATGTAAACGCCGAAGCCAATGATCTGCGGCACGCCACTATCCGGTTCACCCAGCTCGGCGAGCAGCGCATCGACAATTTCCTGGACAGGCCGGGCGATGGTGAATTCACACAACACCGTGTTCGCACGCAGATCGGCCCCGCCGTGTCGCACCATGTTGGCCAGCAGATAGCGCAGGCCGAGCGAGGCGTGGATGTACTTGGCGTTAAGGGTGCTGAGAATGATAGCGGGTCGCGACATGCCGCCATTTTGACAGCTTCCTGGCCTTTGGCCGCAAGCTGGTTGGCGATACGGCGATTGCTGCGGTAAACCGGAAATACAGGCCAATACTGAAATCCGGCAACCGATTCCGAAGCCCTGAAAGTCCGGGATATCCGAACCAAGTATTGACAAAGATCAATATTCGAAAATAAGAGAAGACTAATCTTTGAAGCAGAACTGTGGTTCCGGCGGGGCCGCCACAGTCCGGAGCCACTTGGGCTCGTAACAGGGGGAATCATGAGAATGATCAAGCAAGCACTGGTCATGATCGCCGCTCTGGCGTTCATGGCACCGGCCTATACGGCCAATTCGTCGGAAAGTCCGCAACCCAATCCAAAACTGTTGAAATCGACAGCCGACCACAGCAAGTTCAAGGAGCTCCAGAAAGAATTCGCTTCCGGGCCCGAAGTCACCAAGGTCTGCCTGAGCTGCCACACGGAAGCGGCCAAACAGATACACCTGACCCAGCACTGGAAATGGGAGTACCGCAATCCGGACACCAACCAGCTGCTCGGCAAGAAGCACATCGTCAACAATTTCTGCACGTCGGTTACCTCGAACTACAAGGCCTGCGCCAGTTGCCACATCGGTTACAACACCGACGGCCCGCAATTCGACATGACCTCGGAAAGCAATGTCGATTGTCTGGTCTGCCATGACCAGACCGGCAAGTACAAGAAGCCCTCGGGATTCGCCGGCAATCCGGTGACCAAGGACACCGAGTTCCCGCCCGGCTCCGGCAAGATCGTCAAGGGCATCAATCTGTCCGAAATCTCCCAGAAAGTCGGCAAGACCAAGCGCCAGACCTGCGGCACCTGCCACTTCTATGGCGGCGGCGGCGACGGCGTCAAGCATGGCGACCTCGACAGCTCGCTCGACAATCCCGAGAAGGATCTCGACGTGCATATGGCCAAGGAGGGCCTGAACTTCAGTTGCGCCACCTGCCACAAGACGGAAGGCCACCAGGTGCCGGGCAGCCGCTATGCCCCGACCGCCATGGACAAGGAAGGTGCCCACATGCGCGGCAAGGCCGACAAGACCAATCCGGCCACCTGCCAGTCCTGCCACGGCCAGACACCGCACAAAAAGGAAGCCAAGCTCAACGACCACACCGACAAGCTGGCCTGCCAGACCTGCCACATCCCGGCCTTCGCCCGCGGCGACGTGCCGACCAAGATGTCCTGGGACTGGTCCACCGCCGGCAAGCGTGACAAGAACGGCAAGCCACTGGTCGTCAAGAATGACGATGGGCATGACATCTACCTCGGCATCAAGGGTGATTTCGTCTATGAAGAGAACGTCAAGCCCGAGTACTACTGGTTCAACGGCAAGGTCAAATACACGCTCTCGGACGAGAAGATCGACAAGGCCAACCAGCCGATCTGGATCAGCAAGTTCGAAGGTAGTGCCGACGACGGCAAGTCGATGATCTGGCCGGTCAAACTGTTCCGCGGCAAGCAGCCGTTCGACGCCGAGAACAAGACACTGACCATCAACCATCTGGCTGGCGCCGACGATACCGCCTATTGGACCAACCTGAACTGGGACAAGGCTATCGCCGCCGGTATGGCCGCCGCCGGCAAGCCGTTCTCCGGCAAGTACGACTTCATCGAGACCGCCGCGATGTGGCCGATCACGCATATGGTCGCGCCCAAGGACAAGGCTGTCGGCTGTGCCGAATGCCACAGCAGCAACGGTCGCCTCGAGAAGGTCGACGGCATCTATATCCCGGGCCGCGGTCGTGACCATCTGGCGCTGCTCGACACCGCCGGCTGGGCTCTTGCTGCACTCTCGCTACTCGGCGTCATCGGTCACGGCATCGGCCGCATCGTTGCAGCCAAGCGCAAGCAATAAAGGGGAAGAACATGGCACGCGTATACGTCTTCAAGCGCTTCGAACGCTTCTGGCACTGGGCTCAGGCTCTACTGATCATCACCATGCTGGTCAGCGGCTTCGAGGTTCACGGCACCTACAAGCTGCTCGGCTGGGGCAAGGCGGCAGAACTGCACACCACAGCCGCCTGGGCGCTGATGGGATTGTGGGTCTTTGCCATCTTCTGGCACTTCACGACCGGCGAATGGCGCCAGTACATCCCGACGACGAACAAAATGATCGACGTCGCGCTGTTCTACGCCTTCGGCATTTTCAAGGGTGAGCACCACCCTTACCTGAAGACCAAGAACCACAAGCACAACCCGCTGCAACGGGTCGCCTACCTCGGCGTCAAGCTGTTCATCAATCCGCTGATCTGGTGCACCGGGCTGTTCTACCTGTTCTACAACCAGCTCGGCGCCGTTGGCCTGGGCGGGGTGTCGCTCGGCCTGATCGCACTGGCGCATACCTTCGGCGCCTTCCTGATGCTGCTCTTCCTGATCGCCCACGTCTATCTGGGTACCGCCGGCCATACGCCGACCGCCCACTTCACCGCCATGATCACCGGCTGGGACGACGATGTGCACGAAGAACCGCAAGGCGCCCAGGCACAATGAACAGACGAAACATGAGGGGAAAATAATCATGAGTCACAGAAACATCACGCGCAACCTGCTGGCCAGCCTGATCGCCGGCCTGTTCATCCCGCTCGGCGCCCAGGCAGCCGATGCCGAGCTGATGAAGAAGATCGAGGCCATGGCCAAGGAAATCGAGTCGTTGAGAGCCCAAGTCCAGGCCAATCAGGAAGCCAACAAGCAGGCCATCGCCGATGTCCGGGAAGTGAAGGAAAAGGTCCAGAAGAACGAGGACAAGGCACTCGACAAATGGCTGACGATCGGTGGTGACTACCAGTTCCGCGTGGATAGCCTGAGGGGCGAAACCAAGCCCTTCACCGATGTCCAAGGCACCTTCCAGGCCGCCCAAGCTTCGGCCATGAGTACCGGCGTGCCACCGCTAGGCACATTGATGAGCTTTTCGCAGAACATGGCAGCGGTTCAAACCTACCAGCAGGCCCGTGCCTTCATGGGCAATGCGACCAACCAGGCCATCATGGGCGGCCTGAATAACTTTGCTGCTTCGGTTCCGGCCTACAAGCCTGAAAACGCAACGCTATACACCAACCGCTTCGGTCTCGACCTGAATGCCAAGGCGACGCAGGATGTTTCCGTCACCGCCCGCCTGCTGATGTACAAGACCTTCGGTGCCAATGACGACAGCGCCATCACCAATGGCGGCTCGACCCCGTTCTTCTCCGACCGCGTCGGTGTCTTCGATGGCACGCTCGGCCACATTCCTTCCAGCAGTTACCTGAACGTCGATCGTGTCTATGCCACCTGGAGCAATATCGCCGATCAGGACATCTGGTTCTCCGTCGGTCGCCGGCCCTCCACGCACGGTGCGCCAAGCAACCTGCGCAACAACACGCCGCGTCCCGGCACCGGCGGCACACCGGCCTTGCTGGTCGATTACGCCTTCGACGGCATGACCATCGGCTGGGCGCCGGACATTGATGCGCTACCCGGCGCCTACGGCAAGATCTGCTACGGCCGTGGCTACGAGGCTGGTTTCAGCAAGGCGTTGACCAATTCGCTGGAAGATACCGACATGGTCGGCCTCTCGATCGTGCCGATCGACACCGACGCGCTGCGCGTCTGGGCCCAGTACAACCGCGGCATGAACATCTTCGATGCACCGAAGATGGCCAGCACCTACTTCGGCACCACCATGCCCAAGACCAATCTGGGCGATATCGACTGGTACGGCCTGGGCGCCATGGGCACCATCAAGCGCGTCGGTCCGGGCGAACTGAACTGGTTCGCCGATGCCGGCCTGAGTGTCACCCATCCGAACGAAAACGTCTCGTCGCAATTCGGCTTCCAGGGCCTGATGACCGGCGCCTTCTTCAACCCGGAAGCACCGAGCAGCAAGACCGGCAGCGCCATCTACCTTGGCCTGCGCTACGACCTGCCGTCGAAGACCAAGCTGGGTCTGGAATACAACCACGGTTCGAAGAACTGGATCACCTTCGCACCGGCCTCCGGCGATTCCTGGACCTCCAAGGTCGGTACGCGCGGCAACGTGTATGAGGTTTACGCCATTCAGGAACTGGACAGCAAGCCGATCTCGTCGCGCTTCGCCAAGTCCTTTTTCCGCCTTGGCTTCCAGTACTATGATTTCAAATATACGGGCAGCAACAACTGGGTCGGCGCCCCGGTCCGCATGTCTGACGTGAATGGCCAGATGATGACCATGGCGCCGCTATCCAAGGCCTACAACGCCTACGCAACCTTCGAAGTGAAATTCTGAACACCCCCAATTTAAAGGAGCAATTCATGCGTAAAAGCCTCATCCAACTGATCGTTTCAATCGCGCTCGCCGTCGGGGCGCTGACCGTTTCTCCGATCGCATCCGCCGACGACGTGAAAATGGTCGGTGTCGTCACCAAGATCAAGCTGGCCGCCGACGGCAAGTCCGCCCAGGCCACCCTGAAGGACGGCAAGAGCGGCGAGTCCGTCACCATCAACATTACCGATGATGAAACTCTGGACAAGTTCAAGGACAAGCGGATTCAGGAAGGCGATGAAATCCGCGCCAAGTTCGACAACGCCGGCAACAAGAGCAAGTCGTTCAAGAAGACGGCTGGCTGCTGATTCCCCCTGACAGCCAGTCTCAGTGGCGGAGAGGAAACTCTCCGCCACTTCTTTTTTTGGTCGGTATCAATTTAATTCTCTGACCAAAGTAATATATTGGCATCTTTCTTCACGCTCCGAGATGCTCGAAATGACTCCCCCTCAGGCCGCCTCCGCAAAAGAACCAGCGCAGACTCAACCGGACGAGATGGAAAAACGGATGAAGATCGAGATCCGCGAGATCGGTATTCCACCGCGGCCGACCATCCTGAGTGAAATCGAGCAGGAAACCGCCAAGGATGAACCGGACTTCATCAAACTGGCCAAGTTGCTCAGTCAGGATGTCGGTCTCTCGGCCAGCCTGATCAAGGTGGCCAATTCGCCTTATTTTTCCTTTGGCAAGAAAGTTCCGACCGTTCAGGAAGCCATGCTCGTTCTCGGCCTCAAGCTCGTCGTCCAGACTGTGGCTGGACTGGCCCTGCAGCAGGTCTTCAAGCACGTGCCCAACATGGAGCGCTTCTGGGACAGCTCGGCGAGCAATGCCCAGATCTCAAGCTGGCTGGCACGCCAGATCGGCAAGAAATGGGCAATCCGGCCGGAAGACGCTTATACCTTCTCACTGTTCCGTGATTGCGGCATTCCGGTTCTGTTAAGCCCCTTTCCGGAATATCAGGCGATCCTGGCCCAAGCCAACAGCGAGCGGAAACTTGCTTTTACCGACATCGAAGACCAGGCTATGGGGATCAACCATGCTGTCGTTGGTGCTGACCTGGCCGGAAACTGGCTGCTCCCTGAAGAAACCTGCCTGGCAATTCGCCACCATCACGATGCAGGCATCTTTGCCAATGAGTCTGCCATTCCTGAACGAACGAAGGTCCTCGTCGCCATCTCCCATCTCGCCGAATACCTGATGCAGCAGGAGGCCGGACGTGGCCAGAGTTGCGAATGGGAAAAACTCGGCACGGCCTGCCTGTCTTGTCTCGGTATCGATACGGATCAACTTCAGTCTATCTGCGACGAATTCCACACCTCACGCCAAGGCAATTAAGGCCAGCACTCAGTCGGCAGTACCGTCATCGCCAGCAGGCGCTAGAATGCCTGCTCGCCCCGCATTCTGTCTGCACCCAATGCTGCTTCAATCCTCGATCACCGGCTGGCTGCCCGTCTGGCAACGCAATTTCCTTGTCTGGCGCAAGCTCGCCCTGCCGTCCATCCTCGGCAATCTGGCCGACCCGCTGATCTACATGCTTGGCCTCGGCTACGGGCTGGGTGCCATGCTGCCGAGCATCGAGGGCCAGCCTTATGTCGCCTTCCTGGCCGCCGGTACCGTCTGCGCCTCAACCATGAATGCAGCCACCTTCGAGGCCCTGTACTCGGCCTTTTCGCGCATGCATGTCCAGAAAACCTGGGAAGCCATCCTCAACACGCCGCTCGGGCTGGCCGATGTGGTGGCCGGCGAGCTGTTCTGGGCAGCAACCAAATCGCTGTTCTCCGGCGCGGCGATTCTCGTCGTCATCACCGGCATGGGTCTGACCAACGGCCCAATGATGCTCTGGGCACTACCCGCCATCGTCCTGACCGGGCTGGCCTTTGCCGCACTTGGCCTGATCTGGAACGCGCTGGCGCCTTCCTACGATTTCTTCATGTACTACTTCACACTGTTCATCACGCCGATGACGCTGATTTCCGGTGTCTTCTTCCCGACCGACCAGTTGCCCGGCTGGCTGGCTCTGATCGGTGGCTGGCTGCCGCTGGCCCAGGGCGTCGCGCTGGTCCGCCCGCTGCTGGCCGGACAGGTGCCGGCCAATGCCCTGATCCACATCATGGCGCTGGTCGGCACCGCCACCGTAGCCTTCACGATTGCGTTGCACCTGACCCGCCGCCGCCTTCTCAAGTAGACACAGTAGAATCCGCTAATGGAAACCCTGCTCGTCATCACCAATTGTCCCGACGAAGAAATCGCCAACGCCATCGCGCTCGCCGTCGTCGAGGCGAAGCTGGCCGCCTGCGTCAATATCCTGCCGCGCGTCCAGTCGATCTATCGCTGGCAGGGCACGGTTGAATCGGCTGCCGAAATTCCCCTCTTCATCAAGACTACCAGCGCCAACTACCCGGCGCTCGAAGCGAAGATTCGCCAGCTGCACCCCTACGAGGTGCCGGAAATCATCGCCCTGCCTGTCACCCGCGGCTTGCCGGCCTACCTGAACTGGGTGGCGGCTGAAACGATCCAATGACCATGCGCCTCCTTTTCCTCGTCTTTGCCTTTTTCATATCGCTCGCTCACGCCGAGGAATTCCTCGACCCGGCCGTCGCCTTCAAGCCATCAGTAAAAGCGCTTGACGGCCAGACCATCGAGGTCAGCTACGAGATTGCCAAGGGTTACTACCTCTATCGTGACAAGTTCCGGATCCGCGTCGAGGGTGAAACCGTCAACCTCGGCACGCCCAGCTTCCCCAAGGGCAAGGAACACAACGACGAGAATTTCGGCAAGGTCGAGGTCTATTACAAGACAGTCGCCATCCGCGTACCGGTTGAACGCAGCAGTTCCGGCCTCTTGCCGCTGAAACTCAATGTCACCTCGCAGGGCTGTGCCGACGCCGGGGTCTGTTATCCGCCGCAAACCCAGCCGCTCAGCGTCGAATTGCCCGATCCGGCCAGCGCCCCGGCAACCGCGCCGGCTGCTGCCGAGGGCGACGAGAGCGGCCAGATTGCCTCGACACTGAAACATGCCGGCTTCTGGGCCAATCTCGCTTTCTTCTTCCTGGCCGGACTGGGCCTGTCCCTGACGCCCTGCGTCTTCCCGATGATTCCCATCCTGTCCGGCATCATCGCCGGGCAGGGCCACAAGAATTCCCACGCCCGCGGTTTCGCGCTGTCGCTGGCCTATGTGCTGGGCATGGCCGTGACCTATGCCGCCGCCGGTGTCGCCGCCGGCCTGAGCGGCACACTGATCTCCAGTGCCCTGCAGAATCCTTGGGTGCTCGGTGCCTTTGCGATGGTTTTCGTGGTCTTGTCGTTCTCGATGTTCGGCTTCTATGAACTGCAGCTGCCGACCTCATTGCAGAGCAAACTCTCTGAAGAATCCGGTCACCTGCAGGGCGGACGCGGTATCGGCGTCTTTCTGATGGGCGCACTGTCAGCGCTGATCGTCGGCCCCTGCGTTGCCGCGCCACTGGCCGGGGCGCTGCTTTACATCGGCCAGACCGGCGATGCCGTGCTCGGTGGCACGGCGCTGTTCGTCATGGCGCTCGGCATGGGGGCGCCGCTGATCGCCGTCGGCATTGCCGGCGGCTCGCTGCTGCCCAAGACCGGCGCCTGGATGGAAGGCGTCAAGAAGGCGTTCGGCGTGTTGCTGCTGGCGACTGCCGTCTGGCTCGTTTCCCCGGTCATGCCACCCGTGGTTTCGATGCTGGCCTGGGCAATGCTGCTGATCATTCCAGCCATCTACCTGCATGCCATCGACCCGCTGCCGCCGCATGCCAAGGGCTGGTCACGTTTCTGGAAGGGCATCGGCATCGTCATGCTGCTCACCGGCGCCGCGCTGCTGATCGGCGCACTCTCCGGCAGCCGCAATCCGCTGCAGCCGCTGGCCGGCCTGCGCGGCCAGGCGATGGCTGCTGAAGAAAAGCGCCTGCCGTTCGAACGCGTCGCCTCGTTGCAGGCGCTGGAAGAAAAGCTCAAGGTGGCCGGTCAGCCGGTGATGCTCGACTTCTACGCCGACTGGTGCGTCTCGTGCAAGGAAATGGAGCAATTCACTTTCACGGACGCTGCAGTGCGGGCCAAACTGGCTGGCTTCAAGCTGCTACAGGCCGATGTCACGGCCAATAGCGCGGACGACAAGGCGCTGCTCGCCCGCTTCGGCCTGTTCGGCCCACCGGGCATCATCTTTTTCGATGCGAATGGACAGGAAATCAAGACCGTGCGCATCGTCGGCTTTCAGGATGCCGGCCAGTTCCTGAAATCGGTGCAGCAGGTCGCCGGCTAAAGTTCCCGCGAGGACGCCGCGCGAAGGGCGTGGCGCAAGCCGAAACCGCCAAACAGCGTACCGACAGCTACACCGGCCAGCACATCGAGCGCCACATGCTGGCGAGTTGCCAGCGTGGACCACAGGATCGCCAGGCAATGCAGCCAGATCAGGCCACTCAAAATCCGTGAAGCGCCAATTGCCCGGAATATCCTGTCCAGCCAGATGGCGGCGAATACCGCCGCGGCGACATGCAGGGAAGGGCAAGCGTTACCGTTGGCATCGACATCCTTGATGATGGACATTTCCGGATAGAGACGCCAGTCGATGCCGGCCGGCGGGACACTGGTCGGAAACAACCAGAATATACCCAGGCAGAACAGACACATCGCTGCCATCCACAGACCGAACAGGATCAGTGGCCGGAACTCCTTGAGCAGGGCTGCCGGTAGCGAAGCATAGACCCACAGCGAGGCGTAAACCGGGAATGCCAGCGCGGTCACGGGGACCCACTCGTCAACCACGGTCAGCGGCATCGTCGTCGCCGGAAACAGCGGGCTACGCAATATGCCGAAATAGCCCCAGAAAAAAATGACCATGAACACGGCGGTACCGACCGCCTTGAGCGGCATCAGATATACCAGACGAGAAGCGATCTGGCGCATCCAGTACGGTCTGGGAAACAGGGGCATCAGCAGCTTGGAATGATTGGAAAATCCGAATGAATCTCATGTTAGCAAATTGCCCAGCCGAGCCTGAATTTTGCGATGAACAGACAAGAGCTGCCGGGCAAATCTTTGGAAAATATGGGCTTTCAGCTAAAATTGCCGGGCTATGGATTCGATTGGCCTGATTCGCGATTTTCTCAAGGACCGCCTTGGTGTCGAGCCGGAAAACGTTATTTCCGGAGCGTTGCTGGCCGATCTGGGCGTTGACTCGTTAATGATGCTCGAACTGATGTTCGAGTTCGAAGATCGTTTCGGCATCAAGCTTTCCAGTGACCTGAAAACACCCCGGACGGTTGGCGAGATGGTGACGCTGATGGACGGGCTGATCAACAGTCAGAAGAGCTGAGCGATGAGCCAGCGGCGGGTTGCGATCACTGGCCTGGGGCTGGTCAGCCCCTATGGTGGCGACTTGACCGATTTCTTCACCCGTCTTTCGGCTGGAGAATCGGCTGTCCGCTACCTGCTGACCGAAGATCAGCCGCGGCCACTCTCCATTCCCTTCGTCAGTTGCCCGACCTTCGACCCGGACGCTGCGCTCGGCAAACCACTTGCCTCGATGATGGACCGTTTCGCCCAGCTCGGCATGGCCGCTGCCTTTGCCGCCTGGGACGATTGTGGCCTGCCGCGCAAGGCGGGGGGCGAATCCCGCAATGACTGGGGTGTGGCCTGGGGCACGGCACTGGGCGGCACGCTGGCCTATGAAAAGGGTTATCGCGAACTGTGGCAGAAAGGCCGCGAACGCCTGTCGCCGCTCTCCGTCGTGCTCGGCATGAACAATGCCGCCAATGCCCACATTTCCATCCAGCTTGGCCTCGGTGGCGTCAGCATGAGCCATACGGTCGCCTGTGCCTCGTCGGCCATCGCCATCGGCGAGGCTTTCCGCCGCGTGCGCAGTGGCGAGGCAACGATCATGCTCACCGGTGGTTCCGACGTACCTCAGGCCTATGGCGTTGCCCGGGCCTGGGAAGCGCTGCGCGTCATGGCGCCTGGCGATGCCGAAACTTCGGCTCACGCCTGCCGGCCGTTCTCGGCCGACCGCCGCGGCCTGGTGCTGGGCGAGGGCGGGGCAGCGCTGGTGCTGGAAGACTGGGAACACGCAGTTGCCCGTGGCGCCCGCATCCATGGCGAGATTGTCGGCTACGGTACCAGTTGTGACCATAGCCATCTGGTTCGCCCGGAAGCCGAAGGCCAGATTCGCGCCCTGCAACTGACGCTGGCCGATGCCGGCATGACTCCTGCAGACATCGATTACATCAACGCCCATGGTACGGCGACGACCGAGGGCGATCCGGTTGAAATCGCTGCACTGAAGACAGTTTTTGGCGATTGCGCCGATCGGCTGGCGGTCAGCGCCACCAAGTCAATGCACGGCCATTCGCTGGGCGCCGCGGCGGCCATCGAAGCCATCGTCACCGTGCTCGCGCTACGCGAACAGACTGTTCCGCCTACCGCCCATCTTGAGCAACTCGACCCGGGATGCGCCGGCGTCGACCACGTCACCACCGCCCGTACTGGCCAGCTACTACGTGCTGCCCTGTCCAACTCCTTTGCCTTTGGCGGCAGCAACGCAGTACTCGCGTTTCGCGCCGTCGCCCAGTAAAACCACGGAAGTAACACCATGTCCCAAGCCATTTCCCCGGATACCATCGACGCCCTGATACCGGAAGTCGCCGGGCTAATTGTCTCGGCACTCAATCTCGACGTGGCAGCGGCCGAGATCGAGGCCGATGCACCGCTTTTTGGCGATGGCCTGGGACTGGACTCCATTGATGTGCTCGAAATTGCGCTGGTCATTTCCAAGCAGTACGGCTTCCAGCTCAAATCGGACAACGAGGACAACATCCGCATCTTCTCCTCGCTGCGCGCCCTGACCACGCACATCGCCAGCCAGCGAACCAAATGACCGTCAGCCCGGCCCAGCTGCTGCGCGGCCTGGCCGTGGTCATCTTTCTCGTGCTCTGGGCCTTGCTGGCTCATTTCGGCACGGCCGGCGAGAGTTCGGCCGATCTTTCGGTACTACTCGCCCTCGCGCCCATCCTCGCTGCGCTCGGCCTGCTGCTCTGGCGCAACACCCACCCGCTGCTCACCGGCAGCGCAATCCTCGCCGCGCTCGGCGGACTGACCTGGTGGTGGCCGACGCTGCGCCAGAACATCCCGCTGCTTTTCTTCATCCAGCACCTTGGCGCCAACCTGGCGCTTGGCACACTGTTTGGTCGGAGCCTGCTCGGTGGAGGCGAGGCGCTGATCACTCAACTCGCCAAGGCTGTGCATCACGGCGAGATTTCCGAACGCAAACGCATCTATACCCGGAAAGCGACGCTGGCCTGGACCCTGTTTTTCCTGAGCAACGCGCTGATATCGGCCATTCTCTGGTTTTTTGCCCCTCAACCGGTGTGGTCCGTCTTCGCCAACCTGCTGTCGATGCCGTTGCTGGCTGCCATGTTCGTCGCCGAGCACATCTGGCGGGTATATGCCCTGCCGCCGGAAGAGCGCCCGAGCATCGCCCAAGTCGCCCGCGCCTATCGCATGCACGGCAAACAGACGCCGCCGGCCAATCCCTGATGCAAACCGCACCGCTGCTCGCTCACGCTGATTTAGATGCCATCTTCGCCTGGCGCCCGGATGGCCCGGTCAGGGTCGGCGACTATCTAGCCGATGTGGCGGCATTGTCCGAACAATTGCCAGCAACCGGCTACCTGCTCAACCTGTGTCACGACCGCTACCGTTTCGCCGTCGGTTTCGCTGCCGGCCTGCGGCGCGGCATGACCAGCCTGCAACCCTCGTCGCAGTCGGCAGAAACCTTCCAACGCCTGCAAGCCGAGTATCCGGGCCTCGTCTGCCTGTGCGACGGCGCGACCGAAACTCAGGACCTGCCACGCCTCGATTTTCCCCCCTCACCCCAACGGGGAGAGGGGCCGGGGGAGAGGGGAATACAGGCCATCCCGCAGATCCCGGCTGACCACCTCGCCGCCATCCTGTTCACCTCCGGCTCGACCGGCCTGCCACAAGCGCAGCGCAAGACCTGGGGCAAGCTGGTGCAGAACGGCCGGGCCGAAGCCATCGCCCTCGGCCTCGACCGCCGGCCGCACGCCATCGTCGGCACCGTGCCCGTCCAGCACAGCTACGGCTTCGAATCGACCTTCCTGCTCGCCCTGCATGGTGGCTGCGCTTTCTGGGCCGGCAAACCCTTCTTCCCGCAGGACATCGTTACGGCGCTCGAAGCGGTGCCGCAGCCGCGCCTGCTGGTCACCACGCCCTTCCACCTGTCGGCGCTGCTCGCGGCTGAAATCGCGCTGCCGCCGGTCGATCTGCTGCTCTCGGCCACTGCGCCGCTATCGACCACGCTGGCGACCGAAGCCGAGGTCCGTACCGGTGCGCCGATGCTGGAAATCTACGGCTCGACCGAATCCGGCCAGCTGGCCAGCCGGCGCACTACGGACGGCGCCTCCTGGACACTGCTGCCGGGCGTCAAACTGGAGCAGGACGGCGACAACACGGTGGCCTGCGAAGGCCATGTCGAAGGCCGCGTCGCCTTGTCCGACGTGATCGAATTGCTGCCCGACCAGCGTTTCCTGCTGCACGGCCGCCATGCCGACCTGATCAACATTGCCGGCAAGCGCACCTCTCTGGCCTACCTGAACCACCAGCTCGGCGCCGTGCCGGGCATCGTCGATGGCGCCTTCTTCCTGCCCGATGAAGAAGGCCCGGACGGCATCACCCGCCTGACCGCCTTCGTCGTCGCCCCAGGCATGACGGCCCGGCAAGTCACCGTCGCCCTGCGTGAGCGGATCGACGCCATCTTTCTGCCCCGGCCGCTGGTGCTTGTCGATGCCCTGCCGCGCAACAGCACCGGCAAACTGCCGCGCAGCGAACTGCAAGCCTTGTATGCCGAAAAGGTCAGCCATGGCCATCACTGAATATTGCTGGGCGGTGCCGGCCGACCACCCGGCCTTTGCCGGTCACTTTCCCGGCAATCCCATCGTGCCGGGCGTCGTATTGCTCGACCGGGCCATCCTGTTCGCCGAACAGCTGCTTGGCCAGACCGATCTGGACTGGCAGGTCGGCAATGCCAAGTTCTTCAGCCCGGTCGGCCCCGCCGAGACGCTGGTTTTCGCGCTGGAGACCAAGGCCAGCGGCAGCATTGCCTTCACCGTGCGCGCTGCCAACCGTGATGTCGCCTCCGGCAGTCTGAAACCGCCCGCGCCATGAGCGACAAAAGCGAAGCCGACTGGCGACGTCAGCAGGAGCGGAGCAATCTCGCCATCCTCAAGCTGATGGTCTGGATTTCGCTGACTTTCGGCCGGGCTATCGGCCGTGTCGTGCTCTATGGCATTGCCGCCTATTTCGTGCTCTTTTCGCCCAAGGCCCGCCGCTTCAGCCGCGCTTATCTGAATCTGGCGCTCAACCGCTGGGCCGAGTGGTCGGACGGCTTCCGCCATGTCTTCAGCTTCGCCAGCACCATCCACGACCGCATCTACCTGCTGAACGACCGTTTCGACCTGTTCGACATCGAGGTGATCGGCGCCGAAGCGGTCAACGAGGCCGCTCGCAGCCATCCCGGCGCCTTGCTGATCGGCGCTCATCTCGGCAGCTTCGAAGTGTTGCGCGCCGTTGGCCGGGGCAGGGAAGGGCTCAAGGTGGCGATGCTGATGTACGAGGAAAACGCCCGCAAGATCAACGTCACGCTGGAAGCCATCAACCCGGCCGCCAGCCAGGACATCATCCCGCTCGGCCGCATGGATTCGATGCTGCAGGCCCGTGACCGGCTCGACGAAGGCTACGTTGTCGGCATGCTGGCCGACCGCGGCCTTGGCGACGACCCGACGGTCGATTGCGATTTCCTCGGCAAACCGGCGCCATTCCCGCTCGGCCCCTTCCGCATGGCCGCCATGTTGCGCCGACCGGTCTTCTTCATGACCGGGCTCTACCTCGGCGACAACCGCTACCAGTTGCACTTCGAGCCACTGGCGGATTTTTCGCACACGCCGCGCGAGAAGCGTGAAGCCGCAATCCGCGCCGCCATGCAACACTACGCCGACCGCCTGACGCATTTTTGTCATCAGGCCCCGTACAACTGGTTCAATTTCTTCGATTTCTGGCAGAAAAAATGATCAAACGTCTCCTCGGCTGCCTGTTTCTCGTTGCTTTGGCCCTGCCAGCCAGCGCCGCCTTCGATGTAGGGCAGCTGATGAGCGATCTCGCCAAACACAAGGGAGGCAAGGCCAAGTTCGTCGAGAAGAAATACATCTCGCTGCTCGACAAACCAGTCGTCTCGACCGGCGAAATGACCTACACGGCCCCCGACCGTCTGGAAAAACGGACGCTGACCCCCAAGGTCGAAACCCTGCTGCTCGACAAGGACATCCTGTCCATCGAACGCGAAAAGCAGAAACTGAGCATCAATCTGGCCAACCAGCCGGAAGCCCTGGCCTTCGTGGACAGCATCCGCGGTACCTTGGCCGGCAACCGGGCGGCACTGGAGAAAAACTACGCCCTCTATTTATCGGGCAATTCAGAAAAGTGGGTGCTCACCCTGTTGCCCAGCGAACAAAAAATCGCGGCCATGGTCCAGCGCATCACAGTCAGCGGCCAGAAGAATCAGGTACGCGTCATCGAATATCTGCAAACCGACGGTGACCGCTCGGTGCTGAGCATCGACCCGATCGAACTTAAATGATCCTCAAATGACCCGTCCGGCCACCCGTGCTTTCCTGATCTGGCTACTGGCCATGCTGGCCGGGGCGGTGGTCGTCTGGAACAGCCATTTTTCGGCCGACATGTCCTTCTTCCTGCCGGCCAAGCCGAGTGCCGAGCAGCAGGTTCTGGTCGACCAGTTGAAGGAGGGCGTCGTCTCCCGACTGCTGATGGTAGCCATCGAAGGTGGCGATGCGGCGCAACGGGCAAAAGCTTCGCGCGACTTGCGTGGCCGACTGGAAAAATTGTCCGAATTCGTTGCCGTCCAGAACGGCGAGGCCGGCAGCCAGGATGCCGACCGCAACTTCCTGTTCGAGCACCGCTATCTGCTCAGCCCGGCCGTCAAGGCAGAACGTTTCACCATCGATGGCCTGCGCGACGCCATTGCCAACAGCATCGACCTGCTGGCCTCGCCGGCCGGCATGATGATCAAGCCCTTGTTGCCGCGCGACCCGACCGGGGAACTGGTCGAGATGCTGGGCGGCCTCAACGCCGGCGCCCAGCCGAATGTAAGCGAAGGGGTCTGGGCCTCGCGTGATGGCGAACGGGCCATGCTGCTGATCCAGACCGCCGCCCTCGGTTCCGATACCGACGGCCAGGAAAAGGCCATCGACCTGATCCGCAGCCTGTTCGCCGAAGGCACTCCAGGCGGCGAACTAACGGTCCAGCTCTCCGGCCCCGGCCTGTTCGCGGTCAAATCGCGAGCAACAATCAAGGGCGAGGTCACCCGACTGTCGACCATCAGCACCCTGGCCATCATTGCCGTGCTGTTCTTCGTCTATCGTTCGGGTCGCCTGATGACCCTTGGCCTGCTGCCGGTGGTGAGCGGTGCGCTGGCTGGCATCGTTGCTGTCAGCCTCGCCTACGGCACCGTCTTCGGCATCACGGTCGGTTTCGGTTCGGCGCTGATTGGCGAGGCGGTCGATTACTCGATCTACTATTTCGTCCAATCCAGCAAACTCAGCGTCGAGCAATGGCGAGCGCGCTTCTGGCCGACCATCCGGCTTGGCGTGCTGACCTCGATCTGCGGCTTTGCGGCACTGCTTTTCTCCGGGTTTCCTGGCCTTTCGCAGCTTGGCCTCTATTCGCTGAGTGGGGTGCTGGCTGCCGCCATCGTTACCCGCTTCATCCTGCCGCCGCTGGCTGGCAGCAATTTTGCCATGCGCGATCTCAGCCACCTCGGCCCGGTGCTCAAGCGCGGCATCGCCGTGCTGCAAGGCCTGCGCTGGCCGGTCATCATCCTGACGCTGGTCGCCGCCAGCCTGCTCGCCATCAACCGGGATCAGCTGTGGCACCCCAACCTGTCAGCCCTGAGCACAGTCAGCGCCGAGGATGGCGCCATCGATCAGGCGCTACGCGCCGACATCTCTGCGCCGGACGCCCGTTACATGGCGGTGATCACCGCACCTGATCGCGAAGCGGCATTGCAGGCGGCCGAGCGGGCAGGGCAGCAACTCGACGGCCTGATCGTCCAGGGTATCATCGGCGGCTACGACAGCCCGGCCCGCTTCCTGCCCAGCCTGGCCATGCAGGCCAGCCGCCGGGCCAGCCTGCCGGCGAGCGAGGAACTGCAGGCCCGTCTGCAGACCGCACTGACCGATTCGCCGCTGGCCGCCAGCAAGCTCGGTGGATTCCTTGATGACGTGACCAAGGCGCGCGAGCAGGGAAGTGTCACGCGTGAAACGCTGAACGGCACCAGTCTGGCGCTGGCCGTCGATTCGCTGCTGCTGCAACGCCCGAACGGCTGGAGTGTGCTGCTACCCCTGCGCCCACCCGGTGGCGACAAGGGCATCGATATCGCCATCGAACCAGTACGCGCCGCGCTGGCTGGCAGCGGCGCCCTGTTCGTCGACATGAAGAACGAGTTCGACAACCTGTACAACGATTACCTGCACGAAGCGACGCTGCTCTCGCTGGCCGGCTTTGTCGCCATTGTCGCCTTGCTCGCCGTCACGCTGCGCTCGCCCCGGCGGCTGGCCACTGTGCTGCTGCCGCTGCTGATCGCAGTCGTGCTGGTCATCACCGGGCTGCATCTGGCCGGAGAACAATTGCACCTGCTGCACCTGATCGGCATGCTGCTGATCGTCGCCGTTGGCTCCAATTACGCGCTTTTCTTCGACCGCGCCGACAAAGGCGAAGGGCTGGACAGCCAGACGCTGGTCTCGATGGCCGTCGCCAACCTGACCACCGCCATCGGCTTCGGCACGCTGGCCTTATCCAACGTGCCGGTACTGCACGCAGTGGGTATCACCGTCGGTCCAGGCGCCATTCTGGCGCTGCTGCTGTCGGCCTGTTTTGTCGGGCGGCAACGTGATTGACTGGGCACCCACGGCCACAAAATTGAAACTTTGCGTTTCACGTGGAACCGTCGCATGAGCAAGGCGCTGCGTACCTTGAACCATGACGGCGGCGGCGACAACCTGCTCGTGCTGCTGCCCGGCGCCTACATGACGCCCGAGCACTTCGTCGACAATGGTTTTTTTGCCGACGCCGCGGTACGCCACCTCAAGCTCGACATCGTCGCCGTCGACCTTGGCCTCGACGCCGTATCGAGCGGCGACGCGATTCCCGCTGTCGTCGAGCAGATCCTCATCCCGGCCCGCGCCAACTATCAACAGGTCTGGCTCGGCGGCATCTCGCTCGGCGGACTGCTCGCGCTATGCCTCAGCGCCGATCATCCCGGCGTCGTCGACGGCCTGTGCCTGATCGCGCCGTACCCGGGCAGCCGGTTGACCACCAATGCCATCAAGCGGGCCGGCGGCCTCGACGTCTGGCAACCGACGGAAGTCGACCTGACCGACCCGGAGTTCCGCGCCTACCGCTGGCTCAAGGCGCCGCCGGCGGGCTTCCCTGTCTTCGTCGGCTACGGCACGGAAGACCGTTTCGCCGAGGGCATGCGCGCCATCGCCGAACGTGTCCCGCCGGCCACCCGCTGCGCCCTGCCAGGCGACCATGACTGGCCGGTATGGCGGAATTTATGGGAACATTTTCTGAACCTTGGCCACTTTGCCGCCTGACATGCTGACGCCCTGGAAGCCGACCTTCGCCATCAAAGCCACACTCGCGGTCCACGCTTCCGCGGCCGCCGGCTGTCTGATCGCGCCGTCTCTGTGGCCGTGGGCGGTCGGCGCGCTGGTCATTAACCACGCCATCATCACCACCGCCGGCCTGCTGCCACGCACAACCCTGCTCGGCCCCAACCTCAATCGTCTGACAGATGATGCCGTCGGCCGCCGCGAGGTCGCCATCACCATCGACGATGGCCCCGACCCGGAAGTCACCCCACACGTCCTCGATCTGCTAGACGCCGCTGACGCCAAGGCCACCTTTTTCTGCATCGGCTGGCGCGCCCGCGAAAACCCGGCGCTGTGCCAGGAAATCGTCGCCCGCGGCCATCGCGTCGAGAACCATGGCGACTCGCATTCCAAGGCCTTTGCCTTCTTCGGCCCCAGTCGCATGAAGGCCGATATCGCTGCGGCGCAAGCGACCTTCACCAAGATCACCGGCCAGACGCCACGCTACTTCCGCGCCACGGCCGGCCTGCGCAATCCTTTCCTCGACGCCGTGCTGCACGCCCTCGATCTCAAGCTGGCCAGCTGGACGCGCCGCCCCTATGACACCCGCTGCGGTGACCCGGAAATTGTTTACGAACGCCTGAGCCGCGACCTCGGTCCCGGCGACATCCTGCTCCTGCACGACGGCCATGCCGCCCGTACGGCAAACGGCCAGCCGGTTATCCTTGCCGTATTGCCACGCCTGCTGGCCACGCTGCAACAACATCAACTCAACCCCGTTACGCTGCCCAATCCAAAGTCATGACCAAGCGTTTCCTGCGCACCCTGCTCGACGAAGCCAGCCGTCCGTTCATCGGCGGCGGCCATTTCGCCTACCATTATTCGCGCGGCAAGCTGTCCTCCGACAGCATCTTCCGCGAGATTCTCAAGCGCGGCCTTTTCCCGACCGAAGCCCGCTACCTTGACCTCGGCTGCGGCCAGGGCAGCCTGTTTTCCTGGCTGCTCGCCGCCCGCAAGCTCTACGAAGCCGGCAACTGGCCGGCCGGCTGGCCGGCCGCGCCCAAGGCCCTGAGCCTGCGCGGCATCGAGCTGATGCAGAAGGATGTCGACCGTGCCGCCAGGGCTTTCGGCGCCGACCACCCGGTCCTGCGTATCGAACAGGGCGACATGACCAAGGCGGATTTCGGCCAGGCTGACGTGATCACCATTCTCGATGCCCTGCATTACTTCGATCACGCCCACCAGAAGGATGTGATCAAGCGCATCCGTGCCGCGCTGCCACCGGGCGGACTGTTCCTGACCCGCGTCGGCGATGCCTCGGCCGGGCTGCCTTACCACCTGTGCAACTGGGTCGACCACGCCGTGACCTTCGTGCGCGGTCACCGCCTGCCGCGCCTTTATTGCCGGCCGCTCGCCGAGTGGATCGCCTTGCTCGAAAGCCTCGGTTTCACCGTTGAGACCGATCCGATGAACGACATCAAGCCCTTCGCCAACGTGATGCTGGTCTGCCGCGTTCCGGCCTGACCTCATGCGTCAGAGAAACCTCCTTGCCATCCTCACCGCTGCGCTGCTCGCCACACTGGCCGGCTGTTCGCTGTTCGAGGAAAGCGAGGAGGAGGGCGGCTCACTGCCGTCTGACATGTCACGTCGGGCCGATGGCAAGACGGCTACCGCCTGGCCGACCTCGCTGCCTGAGGCGGAAGTCAAAAAGCGCATCACCCAATTGATTCCCACCTCAGCCAAGGACCGCGCCGGTTGGGCGACCGACCTGCATACCGCTTTCAAGATGCTGGAAGTGCCGCATGCGACGCAAACCTACTGCGCCGCCATCGCCATCATCGAGCAGGAATCCAGTTTTCAGGCTGACCCGGTGGTTCCCGGCCTGCCCAACATCGTCCGCCGCGAACTCGAAAGCCGGGCCGGACGCTATGGCGTGCCGTCGTTGATCGTCAATGCCGCTTTGAGTAAAACGTCACCCGACGGCAAAAGCTACAACGAGCGCATCGATGCGCTGAAAACCGAAAAGCAGCTCAACGCCTTGTTCGAAGACATGATCGGTGAGCTGCCTTTCGGCCGCCAGTTGTTCGCCGATTACAACCCCGTCCGCACCGGCGGCCCGATGCAGGTCAGCGTCGAATTCGCCACCCAGCACGTCAAGGAACGTAGCTATCCCTACCCGATCGAGAAAAAGCTGCGCCACGAGGTATTCACCCGGCGCGGCGGTGTCTACTTCGGCAGTGCCATCCTGCTCGACTACGAAGTACCTTACGACCAGATCGTCTATCGGTTCGCCGACTTCAACGCCGGCCGCTACAGCAGCCGCAACGCCGCCTTCCAGCTGGCACTCGGCAAGATCGCAGGTAAACCGCTGGCCCCGGATGGCGACCTGCTGCGCTATGAGGACGGCCTGCCGGCAAACGTCGCCAGCAGCGTCGAAGACGCCGCGCTGAGCATCGCTTACAAACTGGAAATGAGCCGCCCGCAAATCCGGCGCGACCTGCTACAGGAAAAAAGCGCCGCCTTCGGCCGCAGCCCGCTATACACCCGCGTCTTCGAACTCGCCGACAAACAGGGCAAACCGATGTCTCGGCAAGCCATGCCGCAAATCGACCTGAAAAGCCCGAAAATCACCCGCAAGCTGACGACGGAATGGTTTGCGAAACGGGTGGAAGGGCGCTACCGGACCTGCCTGAAACGGAGCAGCAGCAAGTAGGCTTTTCCCACGGTCAACCGGAAAAAACGGCCAATAATGAAATCCCGAATCAGCGGCCCAACATCCAGCCAGCGATCTGCCCGACAACCTCGCGCTCGATACCGTTGAAACCGTGATATGCCATCGCCTCGCACGGATCGCCCCGGCTGAAGCCATCGCGGAACGACAGCAACTGCTTGCGCGGCAGGCCGTCCAGCTTCTGCATCAGGTTGGGCATTTCGCTGTACGCACAATGGCTGCAGCCGTCCAGCTCGTGGTGCGCCACCAGCACCGGAATGCTCAGCTTTTCCAGCGCCATCGCGGTCACTGACGGCGCCTTCGGATCGGTCAGGATGGTGGCCGTCAGCACCAGTCCATCCGGCCCGTCGGCCCGGCTCAGACGGGTCGCCACGGCAGCGACCGACTGGGTTCCCCGGCTGGTTCCGACCAGCCACACCGGCAAACCCGACTGCTGACGCACCCAGCCAATCACCGCCTGCACGTCCGCCGCATGCTCCGGCCCTTGCCGGTTACCGGCGAGGTAAGGTGCAGACTGGCGATCCGACGGCGCATCGATGACCACCGTCAGCAGCCCCTGATCGACAAACAAATGCCGGCTACGAATCAGGAAATTCCCCTTGCCCCAGCCGAAAGAACCATCGGCCGCAATCTGCAAACCGCCATGCCCGCCGGCAAACAGGATCACCGCCGCCTTGGGCGAGGGCGGACTCTGGACCAGCAAGCGCTGCGTGACGCCCGGGCGGGTGGGGATATCGACAACCTTTGGGTCGGCTTGAGCGTAAGCCAATGAAACAAACAGGCCCAATAGCAGGCTGAATCCATATTTCACGAGCTGTTGCATCATCGATCCCTTACGTTGCCATGGTCAAGATCAGCATCCTAACCAGAGTCGCCCGAAGTTGCCTACCTGCCCCCGAATCTCAGCGCATCAGCCGTCCGGCACTGCCGACGATCGTCACCTCGACGAAACGAGAACCAAGATGGCTGCCCTTGCCATAGTCCACGACAAAACCGCCGGTATCGTAATTGCGCATACCGCCGAGTGCGGCAACCAGCTTCTCGCGGGTTGGCTGCGGACCAGCCTGACGCAGCGCCTCCGCCATGACTTTGGCGGCGATGTAGCCTTCAATTGCCGTGTAAGTTATCCCGCTTTTCGGCAGCACGTCAGCCGGCAAGGCCAGGAACTCGCGGACAATTAAAGTTACGCCGCTCCACGGATAGGGCATGACCTGGGCAATGGCAACCCCGGCGGCCGACTGGCCCAATTCGGCCTGCAAAGCCTTGTAGCCAACCACCGACAAGGCGAAGAACTGTGACTGCTTGCCTGCCTGGCGCATCTCTCGAACGAAGGCAGCGGTCGGTTTGTAGGTACTGATCATGACGACACCCTGCGGGTCGGCCGCACCGATTGCCTTCACCGCATCACGTACATCGTTCTTGGTCTTGTCAAAGGCACCGACGGCAACCATTTTCAGGTTTCGCTTGGCCAACGCCTTTTCAACCCCGGCCAGCCCGGATTTGCCGAAAGCGTCGTCCTGGTAAAAGACGGCGATCTTGTTGATCCCGAGCGTGGTCAGCTGATCGATGATTTTTTCGGTTTCGTCGCCATAGCTGGCCCGCAGCCAGAACGTGGTCGGGGACTTCTGCGCCCGCAGTTCGTCCGAGCCGGAATAGGGTGCCAGCGAGGGAATGCCGCGCTCGTTGATCAGCGGCATCAGGGCCCCGTAATTGGCCGATCCGAACATGCCGAGAAACGCAAAAACATCTTCCTGGTCGAGCAGTTTCTTCGCATTCTCCACGCTGCGCTCGACCACATAACCATCATCCAGCGTCACCAGCTCGATACGTCGGCCATGAACGCCGCCCCGCGCATTCAGCACCTTGAAATAGGCCTGCATGCCGTCCCGGTATTCGGCACCCAGCTCTGCCAGTGCGCCGCTCAGCGGCAATGACTGGCCAAGGCGGATTGAAGCGGGCTGCGCCTGAACAGTTCCGCCGAACAGTGCGAATAGAAAAAATAGCGGGGTAATAACGCACTTCAGTAACTTTGCCATGCTGTCTCCTGATGATTATTGAATATGGACCGGCAGTCTGGCCCTTCGCCTCACGAAAAATTGTCGTTTGGACGACAGTCAGCGGCATTTCCGGGGGCTCTGCTAAAATCAGCGCTTCCCGTATCGGATCTGACCGTGAACCCGCTGCTTCTATCTGCCTACACCGTCACTACCTGCCTCGGCCGCGGGCTTGATGCCACCCGCAAGGCACTGCGCGACGGGCAGAGCGGGCTGGTGCCGTGCGCTTTCGAGACCGTGCAGCTCGACACCTGGATGGGCGAGGTCAGCGGCGTCGACACCGAAAAGCTGCCGGAATCACTGGCCCGTTACGATTGCCGCAACAACAGGCTGACCCAGATGGGACTGGAAACGGACGGTTTTGCCGACCGTGTGCGCGAGGCGATTGCCCGTTACGGCAAGACGAGAGTCGGAGTATTCCTCGGCACCAGTACGGCCGGCATCCTGCAGACCGAGCTGGCCTATCGCCGTCGCGACCCGGAAACCGGTGCGCTGCCCGACGATTTCCACTACCGCACGACGCACAATTCCTTCTCGCTGGCTGAATTCACCCGCGACTACTTCGGGCTGGAAGGCATGGCGATGGCCATTTCGACGGCCTGTTCGTCGAGCGCCAAGGTCTTTGCCGCCGCTGCCCGCCAGCTCGAACTCGGGACCATCGATGCGGCCATCGTCGGTGGCGTCGATACGCTGTGCCTGACCACACTCTACGGCTTCGCCTCGCTGCAATTGACCTCGGCCCAGCCCTGCCGCCCTTACGATGCGGCACGTAATGGCATTTCGGTCGGCGAGGGTGCCGCTTTTGCACTGCTCGAACGCTGCGAGCAACCGGCGCCGGGCTCGGTGCTGCTGCTTGGCACCGGCGAATCAAGCGACGCCTATCATATGTCCTCGCCCCATCCGGAAGGCCTGGGTGCCAAGATGGCCATGGAAGCAGCGCTGCGCTCGGCCGGGCTGAGCGCCAGCAACATCGATTACATCAACCTGCACGGTACCTCCACGCCGGCCAACGATGCCGCCGAGGGCAAGGCCGTTGCCGCGCTGTTCGACCAGCGCGTACCGTGCAGCTCGACCAAAGGCGCCACTGGCCACACGCTGGGCGCCGCTGGTGCCGTTGAAGCGGTGATCTGCGCACTGACGCTGACCGACGGTTTCCTGCCCGGCAGCCCGGGCACTGAAAACGTCGACCCGGCCATTCCGGTGGCTTACTTGCTGAAAACCCGCGAGGGTAAAGTCAGTCGCGCCCTGACCAACTCCTTTGGTTTTGGCGGCAGCAATTGCAGCCTGATTCTGGGAGTCGCGAAATGAGCCGACCGCTGACCGCCTGGATCGAAGGCATCGGTTTTCTGGCCCCCGGCTTGCCGGACTGGCCGGCCGCCCGCGCCGTTTTGCGCGGTGAAACGCCGTTAACCGCAGCACCTTCCGTCTTGCCGGCACCGAGCATCCTTCCGCCAGCCGAACGGCGCCGGGCCAGCCGCGTCGTCAAGCTGACGCTGGCTGTCGGCCTTGAAGCCGCTGCCCATGCCGGCGCCGATGTCGCGACACTGGCCACTGTCTTCTCCGCCTCGGGTGCCGACGGCCACAACTGCCACGCATTGTGCGAGCAACTGGCCACCGACGACCGCCAGATTTCGCCGACCCGTTTCCACAATTCGGTGCACAACGCCGCCGCCGGTTACTGGGGCATCGCCACCGGCGCGATGGCGCCGTGCCAGGTCATCTGCGCCTATGACGCCAGCTTCGGCGCCGGCCTGATCGACGCGCTGGGGCAGGTCGTTCTCGACCGCCAGACGACGCTGCTGATTGCCTACGACAGCGAATATCCCGAGCCGCTGTTTGCCAAGCGGCCAGTTCCGGACGTTGCCGGTGTCGGTCTGCTACTTGCGCCGGAACGCAGTGAGCGCTCGCTTGCGTCGATCACCGTAAAGCCGTCGGCCGATGGCGCCGAAACGCTGGCCGACGACGCACTCGAAGCGCTGCGCGTCTCGATTCCGGCCTTGCGGGCACTGCCCTTGCTGCAGAAACTGGCCCGTAGCGAGTCCGGCGTCGTGTGTCTGGATTACCTGCCACCGATGCAGCTGAAGGTCGAAATCGGATCGTGCTAGACCGCGCCTGGGTCGCCGCCCACATCCCGCATCAGGGCAGCATGTGCCTGCTCGATGCGGTCAAGGACTGGTCCGACTCGGCGATCGCCTGCCGCGCCAGCAGCCACACCGACCCGACCAATCCGCTGCGCGCCGAAGGCCGTCTGGGTGCGACCAATGGCATCGAATACGCCGCGCAGGCCATGGCCATCCACGGTGCGCTGATCGCTGGCGACAACGCCGAGCCACGCCAGGGCTACCTGACCAGCGTGCGCAGCGTCAGCCTGCATGTCGCGCGTCTCGACGACCTTCAGGGTGAACTCGATGTGCGCGCCGAACGCCTGTCAGGCGACGCCAACAACATCCTCTACCAGTTCTCGCTCAGCCACGCCGGCCGCTGCCTGCTCGAAGGTCGTGCTGCCGTGGTGCTCGACGCCACTGCCTTGAAGGAACACTCATGAAACGTGCCCTCGTCACCGGCGGCAGCGGCGGTATCGGCGCGGCAATCTGCAAGCGCCTTGCCGCCGATGGCCATCACGTCATCGTCCATGCCAATCGGAGCAAAGAGAAGGCTGAGGCCGTCGTCGCCGAGATCGTTGCCGCCGGCGGCAGCGCCGAACCCATCGCCTTCGATGTCACAGAGCGAGCGGCAACTGCTGCTGCCCTCGAACGCCTGCTCGAGACCGGTCCCATCCAGATCCTGGTCAACAACGCCGGCATCCACGCTGATGCGGTCTTCCCCGGCATGAGCGCCGAGCAATGGCATTCGGTCGTCGACGTCTCGCTGAACGGCTTTTTCAACGTCACCCAGCCGCTGACCATGCCGATGATCCGCACGCGCTGGGGCCGCATCGTCAATATTTCGTCGATTGCCGGCATTACCGGCAACCGCGGCCAGGTCAATTATTCGGCCGCCAAGGGCGCATTGCACGCCGCCAGCAAGTCACTGGCGCTGGAGCTGGCCAGCCGCGGCATCACGGTCAATGCCGTGGCGCCCGGCATCATCGCCACCGACATGATTGAAGGCACTTTCGACCCTGAGGCGATCAAGAACCTGGTCCCGATGAAGCGTGCCGGCAAGCCGGAAGAAGTTGCCGACCTCGTGACCTTCCTCGCCTCCGACCGTGCGGCCTACATCTCCGGGCAGGTCATATCGATCAACGGCGGGATGATCTGATACCGCGGTTCAGGCGCGGCAAATAACCCAACTTGCATACTCCGGCGCAATGCCGGATGATCGGATTCGGGCCACCGAACAGGAGAATCCGCCATGCCGAATTTCTATCCCCGCGTTACTGCGAAAGCGTCGTCCGAAACAAAGACAGCCGCTCCGCTCGACTTCTTCCAGAACCCGCTCGCTGCCTGGCAATCCTTCCAGATGCCGCTCTCCGGTGACGTCACACAGGCGATCAATCCGTGGTCATGGACCTTCGATTCGGCAACCAGCCAGCTCGGGCTGGTCAATATCAACCTTGGCCGTAGCGGCAATCCCGAGCTGGAGCAGGAAGTGCTCGACGAAGTCGGCAGCTACGGCAAGCAGCTCGGCTGCATCGGCGACGCGCTGGCGGTACTGATCAAGCACGTCAAACTGGATGAACTGGCCCCGCCGGAGCGCGATGCGATCACTAGGCTGCGCTTCCAGCTCGAGGAAATCGAGAAGATCAAGGCCGGGCACCGTACGGCGAAAAAGGTCAGCAAACGCGCCTGACAGCCGCCCGGCAGGACTAGAATGAAACGGCCAATTGATTGAAGGAGGATGCCCATGAATCCCTCAAAAGACAGCCTGAGCCTGCATGATGCCGCGCAACGCTTGGCCGACGGACTCGACGCCCAGCACGATATCGAAGTTGCACTGGCCCATGCCATCGAACATGGCGAACTGCACGCCAATGTGAAGCGCTGGGCGACCGAGCAATGGGAAGGCCGACAATTACCGGGCAATATCAACCGGCTGGAAACCTACATCGCGCAATCCGAACTCGACGCCTGGCAACAACGCCGCCAACCGGCCTGAACGAATCAGCCGGCGAGCAGTTCGCCGATTTCCTGCTCGCTGTTTGGCCGAACGACGCGGCCAACCTCCTGACCGTTGTGCATCAGGATCAGCGTCGGCCAGAGCTTGACGCGAAAACTGCGCCCGAGGGGGCGCCCGGGGCCATCTTCGATTTTCAGATGGGGCAAGGCCGGATGCGCCCGCAAGGCCGCCGCAATGGCCGGCTGCGCGCCCTGGCAATGACCGCACCAGTTGGCACCGAACTCGAGCAGGACATCGCCGGGCATGGCATCGACCGAGGCCCGCTCGGGCGCTTCAGCAGCGTAGTTTGCAACATAGGCCATGCGCTTCTCCTCAGGCAGAACGCCAAATCAGTTCTTTCAGCCGCGCCAGTTTCGGGGCGACCATGGGCACGGTCAGCATCGTGCTGACCACCGCCATCAGCAGCAGGGCGGTAAAGGTTTCACTGGTGATGATCCGCTTGTCGAGCAGGATGTTGGCGAAAATGATCATGATCAGCGCCTTGGTCTGCAGCAGCCAGCCGATGATGCTGGCTTCGCCGGGCTGCCATTTGAGGATTTTGCCGGCCGCCTGAACGCCGATCAGCTTGCCGCTGACCGAGGCGACCAGCAGCAGGGCGGCGGCCAGGAATACCGCAACGCCACCGACATCCCAGTTTGTACGCAGGCCGGTGGACAGGAAGAAGACGGGCATGATGACCAGCAGCACGTGGTGGCGCAGAAGATCCATTTTTTCCTGATCGAACCAGTCGGCTTCCATACTCGCCCCGGCCAGGAAGGCGCCAACCATGAAATGCAGACCGGCCCAGTCGGCGCCAAAGGCAACCGCGGCCAGCCAGATCAGTGCGACATACCAGCGGTCGCGCTCGGCCAGGCGCGCCATCAGCTTGTGGAAGAGCCAGGCGGCAACCGCGAAGGCGACGAGAAAGGTGCCCTGGCGGCCAATGCGTTCCCAGTCCATCAGGATCAGGGCCAGCACACCCCAGATGGCGATGTCGTCGAGGCTGGCGTAGCGCAGGATGCGCTGGCCGATGGGCTGGCGCAGCACTTCGAGCTTTTCCATCAGCAGGATCAGGATGGGCAGGGCGGTCACGGCGCAGGCCATGCCGACGCCGACGACGAATTGCCAGGTTTGCGCTTTCGGGCCCATCCAGCCATCGACTGTCAGCATCAGCGCCGCTGCCGCACAGCCGAAGAGCAGTGGCGTACCCAGCGCCAGGCCGGCGGTGATGCCGCTCTCACGGCGATGCGCCCAGGCCTTGCGCAAATCCAGTTCGATGCCGGCGATCATCACGAAAAGCATGACCGCCCACCAGGCGATGCCATTCAACGACTGGATAACATTCGGGTTGAAAACGAACTGGTAGTACTCGGGAAATGCCCGGCCGAGAATGCCTGGCCCGAGCAGGATGCCGGTGATGATCTGGACGACGACCAGCGGTGCGTAATAATCGGTCTTACCGAGCCGCCAGATCAGCCAGGGTACGGTGAAGATGATCGTCATCGCGATCAGGAAAATTTCGGTCGTGTTCATGATTCGTTCAGTGTCGTGCGGCAGCCGCCGCCTGGCGGTGATAGATGGCAGAAAGCAGATCGGTTTGGGTCAGAACGCCGGCCAGGCGCTGTTTCTCGTCAAGCACCGGGACAATGACCGGATGCTCGGCCGAGGCAAGCAGGGCAGCGATTTCAGCGAGCGGCGTAGTCGTCTGCACCCGGGCAAAGCGGTGGCTCATGATCTGGCCAACCACCTCTGGTTTGTCCGAATAAGCGGAAGGTGTCGCCCGCAACAGGCGGCGGATGTTGTCACCAATACCCAGCGCACCGTCCGGCACGACATGGCGCAGGAAATTTTCCAGCGTCAGCACGCCGATCACACGTTGACTGCGGTCGACGACGGGCAAGCCGTGCAAATGGTTAGCCTGCATCATCCCCCAGGCTTCGTTCAACTCAGTCGCAAATTCGACGCTGAGCGCTGGTACCGACATGATCTCGCCGCAGATCCGCCGCTCATGCCGCTGGTGGGCATGGCTGGTAGCCAGATCGTAAATGCGCACCAGATCCTCCTCGCTGATGTCGAGGTAAGTATCAAGCTGCTCCAGCGCATGCTGGATATCCTCGTGGCGGATGCTGCGGCGTACCGGCCGGTCCTTTTTGGCAACCTGCGTCGGCGGCAGGCATTGTGGATAACGCCGGCCCGGAATCAGATTATTGACGACCAGCACCGCCATCAGCGCTGCCCCGACGTTAAGCAGCGCCGTCAGCAGGGACGTGGAATGCTGCTGGGCGCTCAGCGCGAACACGACAGCCATGGCACCGCCGGGTGGATGGATGCAGCGCAGCCAGGCGGTCAGCCAGATAGCCAGGCCGAGTGCGATACCGATGGCGAGAAAGGCCGGCGTGATCCACAGGCCGCAAAAATGGCCGACCAGTGCCGAGATGAACAAGCCACCGGCCAGCGACCAGGGCTGAGCCAGCGGGCTATGGGGCAGGGCAAAGAGAATGACCGAACTGGCCCCAAGCGGCGCCAGCAGATAACTGATCCCCTGCTCGGCCGGCAACACCGTGAGAATACCTTGCATCAACATGATGCCAAGCAGGCCAGCCAACGCACTGAGCCAGCGCTCGCGCGGCGACAGCGGCGCTGCGTCGGCTATCAGGTAACGCAGGGCAAACTGGCGCAGGGCGTGCATGCTTGGATTTGTCAGGCGGTCAGGTAACGAACCAGCAACATCGGCAAGCGGAGCACAAAGCCGATGAACAGCCGGGTATGCATCCAGGTCAGCAGCGTGTTGTCGCGCAGGTATTTGAAGTGCGAGACGCCGCCCTCATCGGCCCGGAAATAGCGCACCGGGGCGTCGATGTTGATCGGCCGGACACCGGCCCAGCACAGCCGAACCACCGCTTCGGGATCGAAATCGAAGCGGCGCATGAAGCGCGTGGCGCGCATGATCCTGATCAGCGGTTGGATCGGATAGACCCGGAAGCCGTACAGCGAATCGCCAATCCCCATCCACAGCGTTTCGAGATTGGCCCAGCCGTTCGACACCTTGCGACCGTTGACACGCAACGCCGGGGCGTCGGCGTCGAAGACCGGCTTGCCGAGCACCATCTTCGCCGGCTCAGCCTGCGAAGCAGCCATGAAGGCCGGAATCAGGTCGGCCGGATGCTGACCGTCGGAATCCATGGTCAGGGCGTGGGTGAAACCGGCAGCAGCAGCCAGCGTGATGCCTTCGAGCACGGCCGAGCCCTTGCCCCGGTTTTCTGGCAGCACGATGACTTTCAGGCCGGCATCGTTGGCCGCCAGCGCCTGCAGTTTTTCGGTACTGCCATCGGTGCTGCCATCAACCACCACCCAGACCGGCGCCCATTGCGCCAAGGCGGCGCGCACGGTGTCGAGCACCTTTGGGCCGGGGTTATAGCTGGGAATCAGGACGAGATGGGTTTTTGAAGCGGCAGGCATGGTGAAATTGCGTCAGACAGCGAACGCGACGTTCGCCGGGGATTCCTGGCCCAATTCCGAACGGAAGTAGGTTTCGAGCTCGGCGGAAAAGGCCTGGAGATTGGCCGGTGGCGGAAAGCTGCGACCAAGGCGGATCCGGCAACGCAAGGGCAGGGAAGGGCGACGGAACAACGGCCAGGCCTTGCCGAGGTAGGGTGTCGAGAACTCGATCAGCAGGGTCTGCACCGGCGTCTTGCTCCGGCCGGAAATCAGGCCGACGCTCGGCGAGCACGCCTCCACCGGGAAATTCAGTGTGCGCGAGCCTTCGGGGAAAATGACCAGATGGGCGCCTTGCGCCAGTTCCTCGCGAGAATTGAGGATCATCTCCAGCCCGACGTCGTTGCGGATGTAGCGCGCCAGCCGGGCAGCAGCACCAAACAGCAGGTTATCCATCAGCGCTGCCTTCATGACGCAGACCGCATTGGGCAGGCGGGAAACGATCATTACCGCATCGAGCAGGGAGGGATGATTGGCTGCAACGATCAGCGAGCCCCTGCCACGCAGCTGGTCGATTTCGTGCAGATCGAAGCGGCAGGCGCAGAACAGCGAAAGAAGGCGCAGATACGCCCGGAAGCCAAAGGAAATCATGGCGCGGCCCAGCGGCTGACCAACGCGCCGGGGCAGCAGGGGCTTCAGAATCAGCGCACATGGCAGCCAGAGCAGGCAAAGCAGCGCCAGCATGCCGAGTCCGAGCACCATGGCAACGTACTCGTAGGCTATCCACAAGGGATTGCCTGCGCTGCCGCGATCAGTCATCGACCTTCACGCGGGTCGACGATTCACCGAGTATCCAGGTGATGGCAATGCCGCCGGCGACGTAATTCTTCTGGCGAACCAGCGGGCTATCCTCGAAAGTCGAACTGCTCAGATTGTCGTAGCGCACGAAACCGCCAACCCAGTATTTCGGGAAGCGCTTGGAGAGGGCGACCAGATATTGCATGCCGGCATAGCCCGACTTCGCTTCATAGGCCGGGCGATCGGCAGTCGCATATTGGGGAGCAACCGAGTAGTAGTAGGCGTGCTGGCGCTTATCGCCAAACAATGGTCCTGCAAGCATGCCGAGGTTCCAGCCACCCATGCCCGGAATGTCGGTAATGTCCATGTTCAGCTTGGGATGGAAAACCCAGCCGATATCCTTGGGGCTTCCCTCGACCGTGAAGGCTGCGCGCAAAGGCAACAGCAGCTTGACGAAGCGGGCACGGTTCTCGGAACGCCAGAAGGTGACGTCCATTTGTGGGCCGATCTCGAAAGTGGCCTCAAGATCCGGCATGCCGCTACGGGCCCGGATGTCGTCACTGCTACCCGGTGGTGAGAGCGCCATGCTGACCGTCAGGTCGATACGGTCCGAATCGAAGAAGCTGCCGCGGATGCCATGCCGGTCAGCCTTCAGGAAATCGCCGTGGTAGGTGAAATGCGGTACCGGCATCATGAAATTATTGGTCTGGTCCGAACCGCGATAGGACGGAAAGCTGAAAGCCGCTGCCCCAGCGCCGATTTCCCACAGCGGCTTGTCTTCAGCGGCCAATGCGCCCGAATTGATCGTTAGAAGGCTCAGCGCACTGAGCACACCCAGGCCGAATTTGTTCGAATTGACCATCAACGACTCTCCAAGGTACGCGAGGCCATCGCCTCAATTTCGAGCAACAAATCCTGCCGGCAGATGTCCGCCTGCACATAGACGATTTCCGCCTTGCCGATCAGTGGCGCCAGGGTCTCGCGGATCGCCGGGAAATCACCTGCCTGGCGCACGTAGACCCGATACGACAACTTACCCAGTTCAAATGGTTCCGAACGGCACAGGCGCTTGGCTTCACCCAGCACTGCGTCAATATTGGCCATCGCTTCCCGGCACTGGCCAACGACATCGCCTGGATGCACGGTCTGGTGACCGACAATGCTCGCCGTGCCGGAAATGAACAGCAATTCCTGCCCTGGCAAATAGGCGAGGGCGGCCCGCGAGAAAGTCGGGCTGCGCGGACCATAATCCGCCGGATAGTTGTAGGCGCTCACCTGACGGGGGTTCTCGACCGGAACTGCCGGTGTCTCGCCAGCCATGAAAGCGATGCTCAGAGGGCCGCCAACCAATCCGATCGCACAGGCAGCCGGCACATTGCCGGTCGCACCGCGCTGGCATTCGAGGAAGGCATCCTGCCGGCCAACGTTGAACTGTCGGTAACGCTCCAAACCCTGGGTTTCCAGATTGATCTCAGCCAGATAATTCCAGACCCGCCACAGATGTGGCACCTGCTCGGCATCAAGCAGGCGAAAGATGCGGCGATAGGCTTCCTCGCTGGCGGCCTGCAGGGATGAGCGCTCCGGCGTCCCCTTGAAATCAGCCTCGTCCAGCTCGATGACGCCAAACAGCAGGCCACCCGCCTTGCGCCAGACGATATCTTCGCAATGACCGTACATGACCGGCCCATCGACCCGCCAGCTTTCATGAACAACCGTTGTGGTTGCCCCAAGCAAGGGGGCAAAAATGCGTTGTACCGGCCAGACCGGAATAGCCCCGTTGGGGGGTTCGCCAACCAGGGCACCACCGAGTTCGCCGCCGGTTTCACGTGAAACCGCAGCGGGTGAGGAATTGAACCGGAGCATCACTATGCGTTGTAAACGACGGCGTCGTCGACCTTGCGAATGTTGAACTTGCGGCGTTTCCAGCCCATGAAGGCTTTTCTCGGCTGCATGATGTTGGCGATGTAATAAAGCATCTTGAAGGCGAAGATCGACGACCAGATTGGCGTCTTGCCGAAGATGTCGCCAGCCAGCATGGAGAGCACGGCTTCCTTGGTCCGGAACAGGTTGCGCGGCCCCATGAAGAATTCGCGCATGATCGGGTTGGTTACCCGGTAGATGAACCACGAAAATTCCTTCGGCCCGTGCTTCATCAGGGCGTCGAATTTCTTCAGCGCAGCCGGCGCTTTGGCCGGCGTTTTCAGGCAGGTGTCAATGGCCTCGGCGGCAATCACCCCGCTGTTCATGGCCAACAGAACACCCGAGGAAAACACCGGATCGATGAAAGCATAGGCATCACCGAGCATGACGTAGTTGTTGCCGTGGTTGCGCTCGGAAACATAGGAGAAGTTACCGGTGGCCTCGACTTCATTGATTAGCTTGGCATCCATCAGGCGCTCGGTCAGCTTCGGACACTGCGCAAAACCGTCGCGCAGGAACTGCTCAAGGCTGCGCTCGCCCTTGGTTTTCATGTAGTACGGCCAGGTCACCATGCCGATGCTGGTCACGTCGTTCTGCATCGGGATGAACCAGAACCAGCCATGCTCAAACCAGAAGATGGTGATGTTGCCTTCGGCAACGCCTTCATGGCGCTTGCAGCCGGTGAAGTGGCCGTAGATCGCCGAGCTGTTGTGCTTCGGGTTGCGATGCTTGATCTGGAAACGGTTGGCCAGGAAGGTATCGCGGCCGGAGGCATCGACCACGAAACGGGCCTGCCATTCGGTTTCGCGGCCATCGTCATGCACGGCGCGGATGGCGGCGCTGTTGTCGGGCAGGAAATCGACCGCCTTGGCCTTGCAGCCTTCGTGCACCTCGACGCCCTTTTTCTCGGCGTTGCGGATCAGGATGGTATCGAACTGATCGCGCTTGACCTGATAGGCATGGGGCATGGACTTGTCCCAGGCTTCGGCAAAAGTGAAGACTGAAGACATCTCATGGTGCGGTGAAACGAACTCGGCACCCGGCTTGTGCATGCCGATCGCCTTCACTTCTTCAGCGATACCCATGCGCTCGAACAGCGGCAGATTGGCCGGGAGCAAGGATTCGCCGATGTGAAAGCGCGGATGGTGCGCCTTTTCCAGCATCACCACCTTGTAGCCCTTTTCGGCCAGCATCGGTGCCACGGTACATCCGGCCGGACCACCACCGATCACCAAGACATCGCACTGCCGACGTTCCACTCCTTGTGCCTGCTGTTCCATCTTTACTACCCTTTATTGTTCTCTGTGGCGGCGATCAGTATTCTTATTTGCCCTTGTAGGTCATGTAGCCGACAGTTTCGGAGTGCCCGTCAATTTTGCTGACGCTCCCCTTGGCCCAATAAACGTAATACGGACCAAAGCTTGACCACCAGTACCGCCAGTACGGACCATCCAGACGCTGATTCTCGTTGGTCTGCGGATGACCGACCGAGATGATGACCTGTTCCTTGGTCATGCCCTTCATCAACTGACCCTTGGCAATCGCATTGCGCACGGCCGGAGAATACTTGGCTATCTTGGCTTTCGGGTCATCGAGTACGACGACCTTGTTCACCCATTGTTCAGTCGTCTCTTCTGCCCGACCAAAGTCGTGACCCAAGCGCATCGGTTTGCCGTCCGCCTCGATGTAGGCGCGATAACCGTCAATCTTCAGCACCTTGATCGGTGTTCCTGCCGCAATGAACGGCAACTGGGCAAGATTCGAATCGCTGATCCAGTCGCCGGAGTAGTGGAGATTGCAGCATGCGTAGCCATTACGGATGCCGGTTTCCTTCTTGGCCTCAGCCACCGGTTTACCTTCCTCCGGCTTCGTCTCGTTACCCTTGCAGGCCCCCAAGGCAACGGCAATGCAGATTGCTGCAGTTAACCCGAAAAAACGGCCAAAATTGAAATGTTTCTTCATGTCTGCGCCTCCACGATGCCCATGACGAAAGAGGGGCGATTATACCGCTGCCTGTGCGGCTGGCGGCGTACAGCATGCCGAAGCTTCATAGACGACCGGAATGATCTGCTTGGCGGCTTCGCGCCGAGTCAGCTTGACCGGTGACAACGATACGATGTTGTCGATCAGCAGCTCGGTCGATAGTTGTGGTTTGAGGCCAAGCGGCTGGCGCGGATGCAGCTTGAACTCGCGCGCGGCCTTTTCCAGCTGCTCCTTGTTGGAACTGAAATAACGCGCTGCGGCGATGGTTTCCGGCAAGTGCTTCAAGACATGCCAGAGGCTCCAGCGATGCTGCCACAGGCGCTTGGCGAAACGGCGCCGATAGCCCTTGCTGTCGTAGAAGCGTTTGACGTGCCAGTTGTACAGAGCGTCCATTTCCTCCCGCGACTTGAAACCTTCCGGCAGGTACACAAAATTCAGGCAGTTCATCAGGCGCCAGTCCTCGACGAAATCGCCGGTCGGGTCATTGATGCACTCATCCCAGATCGGTGCCCCGTGCAGCGGGCTGAACTTGGTCATGTTCATTTCATCAAGCTCGAGCGACAGGATGAAATCACTTGTCGTCCGCACCGTTTCCGGTGTTTCACCGGGCATGCCGAAAATGAACAGGCCTTTGGCGCGCAAGCCTGCGGCATGAATCGAGCGAACCGTTTCCCGTACCGCTTCCAGCGTGACGCCAGCCTTGTGCCGCTCCATCATTTCCGGGTCGGCTGATTCAATGCCGATCGAGACCATGAGCGCCCCGGCTTTCTTGAGCTTGGCCAGCATTTCATCCGAGGTATGGCCGGCGCGAATCGCGCAGTTGAATTGCATACCGAGCGGATTTTCGATCAACAGTTCGCACAGATCGAGGACGCGCTGTTTCTTGGCCGTGAACAGATCGTCGTACATGTTGATGTGCCAGACACCAAAGTTGTCCCGCAAATACTTCATGTGATCGTAGATGTACTGCGGCGAATTGGTCTTGTAGGCCCGCTCGAACACCGTGCGGTCGCAGAACGAGCAGGTGTAGGGACAACCGCGCGAGGTGATCATCGTCGCCCCGTGGTGCTTTTCGTAGGCAAATAGTGGCAGATGATAGGCATGCGGAAACCCGGCCAACTTTTCGTAAGCCGGGAAAGGCAGTTCATCGAGGCTCGTGATGCGGTCCCGGCGCGGATTGGCAACGATACGCCCGGTTTCGTTGCGCCAGATCAGGTTGCCAATCGACGCCAAGGGCTTGCCATCGGCCAATTCGAGCATGGCTCCTTCGCCTTCGCCAATGACCAAGTAGTCGATTTCCGGAAAGTGTTCGAGGATAGGCGCACCGAGCGATGAGACGTGAACATTGCCGAAAACAATCTTGATTTCAGGCCGGCGCTCGCGAATGTACGCTGCAATTTCGAACGCATCCATGAACCCGGAAGTCGTTGCCGAAAAACCAACCATTTCCGGATTGGTCGCCAGAACGATCTCCGCATTCTCGGCAATCGTCGGTGGCGCATACGGCCCGAGGCAATCATGCAATTGCACGCTATGCCCGAATTTTTCCAGCCAACTGGCCAGTTGCATGATGCCGATCGGCGGCATGCGATTGGCCAGCACCGAAAAATCCGGTTGACCAGGAACAAAATTGAAACCAGCGGGGTGAACAAGCGTAATGCGCATGAATCTTCCTCAGACGAAGTGGCTGAATTTTATTAGAAAAAACCGGCCCGCTTAGGTTCCGAAAAAAGTATTACCAGAGTCGGAAAGTATCCCAGGGAAATTTGATGATCACCATGCCGACCATGATCAGAAACACCTTCCTGATAAACCCGCTGCCATGCTTCAGCCATTGAGGTGTTCGTTCTCTAAAAATTGGCTGACAACAATTTTTCATGATTGGGAACATCGTCCTTTGAATTCAGTGCAGGACGTTGTCTACAGGTTTTTATAATAACTATATGTAAACCTACTACTGATAATAACTCAGCAACAACTCTGTGGATAAGTTTAAGTAAACGTCTTTAATCATTATGTTAGATACCAGTAAACTGGCTCGACAACCTACTGAATAGCCTGTGGATGAATTCCGGATAGTTTTGCAATTTCCGGAAATAGGCAAGTTGCCCACAATTGCTGGACAGCTTGTGCACAGGGTTATGGACAGGCTATGAAAAGCCTATTTTCCGATGCAGAAACGGCTGAAAATAACGCCCAAAAGATCATCAGCCGTAAATTCGCCAGTAATTTCACCGAGAGAGTGTTGAGTAAGGCGTAGTTCTTCGGCAAATAACTCCAGCGCAGGCATGATGCCTTCAACGACATTTCGCGCTGCAGCGAGGTGCGCTTGAGCTTTTGCCAGTGCCCTCAGGTGGCGTTCACGAGCAATGAAAACATCTTCGGCCTGATGCCAGCCGGCAATGTGCAGCAACTCCTGCCGTAGCAGTTCGATGCCTTGATTGGCCTTGGCGGAGAGGGAGATTGCGATGCCATCAGCTTCATCGTGACGTTCAGGTTCGCGCTTGGCCAGATCAATTTTGTTATAGACGGTAATGCGCTGCAGCCGTTCTGGCAGGCGGGCCACAATCTCCCGGTCAGCTTCGCTGACGCCGGTTCGTGCATCAACCAGCAGCAGAACTACGTCGGAACGTTCAATTTCCTTCCAGCTGCGCTCAATACCAATTTTTTCAACTTCATCATCAGTTTCGCGCAAGCCAGCGGTATCGATGATGTGCAGCGGAATACCTTCGATTTGAATGGTCGACCGCAGGGCATCGCGCGTCGTGCCGGCAATGGGCGTGACGATGGCAAGATCATCGCCAGTCAGCCGGTTTAACAGCGATGACTTGCCGACGTTCGGTTGCCCTGCCAGCACGACATGGAGACCGGATTGCAGCAGCTTTCCTTGCCCAGCCCGGTCGAAAATCTCGGCCAGTTTCAGTTGCAGGCGTTCCAGACGGCCAAAAGCGTTGGCCGCTTTCAGAAAGTCGATGTCTTCTTCCGGAAAATCCAGTGTGGCCTCGACCAGCATGCGCAGGTTGATCAGTTCTTCATTCAGTTCGCCAATGGCCCGCGAAAACTCACCCTGCAACGAACGTACGGCTGAGCGGGCTGCGCTGGCTGTTGCGGCATCGATCAGGTCAGCGACTGCTTCGGCTTGAGCCAGATCCATTTTGCCGTTGAGAAAGGCCCGGCGACTGAATTCGCCGGGTTCGGCCAGTCTGGCTCCCAGATCGAGACAGCGGGCAAGCAGCATTTGCATGACCACCGGGCCACCATGGCCTTGCAGTTCAAGTACATCTTCACCCGTGAAGGATTGTGGATTCGGGAAATAGAGCAGCAACCCCGTATCGATGGTGCTGCCCTCGGCTGCCTTGAAGTCAGCCAGCGAGGCATACCGTGGCTTCGGTGTTTTTCCGGTCAGCGCAAAAGCAAAGGGCAGCAAATTGCTGCCCGAGATGCGGATCACGCCGACACCGCCACGGCCTGGGGCCGTAGCGATGGCAGCAATGGTGTCAGATTTCACACGTCAGGCCTTGGCGTCGTTCGCTGCCTTGCCACCAGCATCGATCAAGCGGGTAATCTGCCACTGCTGGGCAATGGAGAGGACGTTGTTGACCACCCAGTAGAGCACCAGACCGGCCGGGAACCAGAAGAACATGAAGCCGAAGATCAGCGGCATCATCATCATGACCTTGGCCTGGATCGGATCGGGCGGGGTCGGGTTCAGCTTGGTCTGGACAAACATCGAAACCATCATGATGACCGGCAGGATGTAGTACGGGTCAGCCGATGCCAAGTCCTTGATCCACAGGATCCACGGTGCACCACGCATTTCGACGGCACCGAGCAACACCCAGTAAAGTGCAATGAAGACCGGAATCTGGACCAGAATTGGCAGACATCCGCCAAGCGGATTGACCTTTTCGGTCTGATAAAGCTTCATCATTTCCTGGTTCATGCGCTGCTTGTCGTCGCCAAAACGCTCCTTCAATTGAGTCAGGCGTGGCGTCAGCACCTTCATCTTGGCCATCGAACGATAGGAAGCAGCTGAAAGCGGGAAGAAGATGGCCTTGATGATGATGGTCAGCACGACAATCGCCCAGCCCCAGTTGCCAACCAGCTTGTGAATGGCTTCCAATGCCCAGAAGATTGGTGCGGCAACGACGGTCAACCAACCGTAGTCGACGACCAGATCGAGACCGGGAGCAACCTGCTTGAGCGCCGACTGAAGCTGAGGACCAGCGTACAGGCTGACGGACGTCTCGCCCTTGGTGCCCGGCGCAATTTCAACCATAGGCACGATCACACCGGCCTGAAATACGTTGTTGCCTTCGACCTTGCGCATGTAGAACTCGCGCTGGGTCTTTTCCTTGGGCACCCAGGCCGACACGAAATAGTGCTGAACAATGGCCAGCCAGCCATTGTCGGCCGTCTTGGTGAATTTGGCCTTGTTATCGGCAATGCTGCTGAAATCGACCTTCTGATACTTATCGGCATCTGTAAACACGGCCGGACCGGTAAAGGTGGAAACCATCGCTGTTTCACCGGCCGGCGCTGCATCGTCACGCTGCAACTGGAAATAGGCGTGCGGTGCAATGGCCTTGTCACTGCCATTGGCGACTTCCCAGGCAACATCAATCAGGTAGGAGCCACGCTTGAAGGTCAGTACCTTGGCAACCTTGATGCCATTCTGGCCGGCCGATTCCAGACGAACCTTCAGTTCATCAGCGCCATCAGCCAGGTTCGTCGTACCGCCAACATGCTTGAAGGTCGTCCGATGTGTCGGCAGGCCTTCGCCGATCAGACCGGCTTGAGCCAGATAATGATGTTTTGCATCGAACAGGACGAAATTCTTCTGGTTGTCGTCGTGCTCTTTGTAATTGAGTAATTCGAGACTGACCAGATCGCCGCCTTGGGCGGAAATGGTTGCCTTCAACAGATCAGTGGTTATCGAGAAAGTCTCGGTGGTTGAAACCGGGGTCGCCACCGCAGGTGCTCCGGGAGCGGCCTTGGCCTGCAAAGCGGCAGACGGCGTAGGCGCAGAACCGGAGACAGGCGCTGCAGCAGCAACATCTGCAGGCTTCGGCTGGTTGTACTTCTGCCAGTTTTCCCACAGCATGAAGCTGGAGAACGTGAAGATCAAAACCAGTATCAGGCGTCGAGTATCCATAACTGCCTACAAAAAAATTCTTGATTCAGGGTACAGGATCATACCCGCCGGGATGCCAAGGGTGACAGCGGCAGACGCGCTTGACGCCCAACCAGCCACCCCGGAAGGCACCATGTTTTTGTACTGCTTCCACCGTATATTCCGAGCAGCTTGGAACATAACGGCAGCTACGCCCGAGAAACGGGCTGATCGCATACTGATAACCACGAACCAGGGCGATCAACAAATATTTCATTGTCCATCCCGCTTGTTGCGTGGTCGTTGCAACTTGCCCAGCAGGGCAACGAAGTCCTCGGCTACTTGCCTGCGGTCAAGCGGTGCCGGCTTGGTTGCAAGCCTGACGACCAAGTCGACCGGCGGCAAACCAGCCCGGCGTAACCGGAACTGCTCGCGGACGATACGTTTGACCAGATTGCGGTCGACCGCCCGCTTGAGCAGCTTCTTGCCGACCACCAAGCCAAGTCGTGCCTCGGTGTTACTTTCAGGGCGTGGCTGATAGTGCAGCATCAGCAACTTGCCTCGAATTGCCTTCCTGAAACCAAAAACGGATGAGAACTCATCCGTTTTTGTCAGGCGATAGCGTCGGGCGAAGGTTTGTTCCACCTCGCCGAACGTCCGGTTTATACGGCCAGACGCGTGCGACCCTTGGCGCGGCGAGCAGCAATGACTGCACGGCCACCCTTGGTGCGCATACGAACCAAGAAGCCATGGGTGCGCTTGCGGCGCACGACCGACGGTTGATACGTGCGTTTCATGTTGTAATCCCTTGATGTGCGAAGAAAAACGCGTGATTACACCCTGTTTGATGGTGTTCTGTCAAGATCAATTATTTTCCAAAGCTGTGGATAACTTTTCGGTTGGGGGGTAGAATCGTGCCTTCGCCGGCCGCTGGACGGTCGCCGATTGCTTCAAAAAAAATTCATTAAATCAAATATCTAATAACCGCCATCGAGCTCAATTTCGAATGCGCGGGGAGGAGTGTTGTCGTCGATGGCTGGTTTCTGGGAATCCTGTTTGCAGCGCTTTGAGCAGGAACTGCCCGCGCAACAATTCAACACCTGGATCAAGCCCCTGCGGCTTGAAGGTGAAACCACAGCCCTTGAAGATGGCCTGCGCCTGATTGCGCCCAATGGGTTCATCTTGAAGTGGGTACGCGACCGTTACCTGACGCGGATTGAAGATTACAGCCGTAACTTCTTTGAAGGCCCAGTCACCATTGCTCTGGTCATTGGCAGTGGCAAAGCAACAGCCGCCCGGATTCAGACAACAACGGCCGACTCCGGTCAAAACGCCCCGGCCAATCCGGCAACCACCTCGGAAAAGCGGACTGCAGCCTCAGAGAAAGCACGCGGCAAGGGTAGCAATTACGAGAAATCCCGGCTCTTCCCGTCTTTCACCTTTGATAATCTGGTGGTTGGCAAGGCCAACGATCTGGCCCGTGCCGCAGCTGTTCAGGTCGCTCACAATCCGGGTGGCGCCTACAACCCACTGTTTATCTACGGCGGCGCTGGCCTCGGCAAAACCCACCTGATTCACGCGATTGGCAACACTATCGCCATCGAGAATCCGGAAAAGATCGTTCGTTACGTACACGCGGAAGATTATTACTCCGACGTTGTTCGGGCTTATCAGCAGAAGTCTTTCGACAGCTTCAAGCGGACTTACCGCTCGCTTGATGTTCTGCTGCTGGACGATGTGCAGTTCTTCAATGGCAAGAACCGTTCACAGGAGGAATTCTTTTTCCTGTTCAATGCGCTGATTGAGGCTCGCAAGCAGATCATCATCACCTGCGATACCTATCCCAAGGATATCAATGGCCTCGACGATCGGCTGGTTACCCGCTTCGACTGGGGTCTGACCGTACAGATCGAGCCGCCGGAACTGGAAATGCGCGTCGCCATTCTGAAAAAGAAGGCGGAAGCTGAAGGTATTCAGCTCGATGATGAAGTTGCCTTCTTTATTGCCAAGCACTTGCGTTCCAATGTTCGTGAGCTCGAAGGCGCCCTGAAAAAGGTGTTGGCCTATTCCTCCTTCCATGGTCGCGTCATTGCGCTGGACCTGGCCAAGGAAGCCCTGAAGGATGTCATCGGCTCGGTGCGCAATGTGGGCATGGACAACATCCAGAAGACCGTAGCCGACTATTACAAGATCAAGGTCGCCGAACTGTTTTCCAAGAAGCGCACGCGCGCTATTGCCCGGCCGCGGCAGGTGGCCATGTGGCTATGCCGCGAAGTGACCTCGCACAGCTTCCCGGAAATAGGCGATGCCTTCGGTGGCCGTGATCACACGACGGTCATTCACGCAGTAAAGACCATTGATTCCCTGCGCATCAAGGAAAACGAACTCAATCACGACCTGCATGTATTGCTGCAAGTATTGAAAGGATGAGCCTGTAGATAACCCTGTGTAAAAGTTGTCGATCAATTGTGAGTCATCTGTTGATTCCCGCTTTGTGGGAAAATTATCCGGATTTCATCCACAGGCAATTCAGGCACTTTCGCAGAACGAAAAATCAGACTCAGTCCGTTGAAATTAAAAGTAATTTAACAGTTATCCACAGAATTGTTCCCGATATAGTCTATTAAGGAATTTAATATATGATTCTTATTAAAACCCAAAGAGACACGCTTCTGGCCCCGCTGCAGTCTGTGTCGGGAATTGTCGAACGTCGTCATACGCTGCCTATCCTCTCCAACGTGCTGCTGGAAAAGAAAGGCGATCGCCTGACCCTGTTGGCGACTGACATCGAGATCCAGATCACCACGTCTACGGAATGTGCCGGTGGTGAGGGTGATGGCGCCGTTACTGTGGGTGCTCGCAAGATGCAGGAAATCCTGCGTTCGCTGCCGGACACTTCCGAAGTCAGCCTGGTTCTGGAGGACAAGCGTCTGCAAGTGCGTGCCGGCAAGAGCCGTTTCAGCCTGCAGACCCTGCCGGCCGACGACTTCCCGCGCATGACGTTAAGTGAAGGCGAAACCAAGCAGTTTTCGATTTCGCAAAAGGCCTTCCGCCAGTTGATCAGCAAGACCCAGTATTCGATGGCGGCGCAGGACGTGCGCTACTATCTGAACGGCCTGCTGTTGCTCGTCGAGGGTAAGGAACTGCGTGCCGTGGCCACCGACGGTCACCGTCTGGCCTACGCCAGCGTCGAGATCGATACTGATCTGCCCCGTCAGGAAATGATCCTGCCACGCAAGACCGTACTCGAACTAAACCGCCTGCTGGTCGATACCGATGATCTGCTGAATATCACGCTGACGCCGAACCAGGTTCGCTTCTCGTTCGGGTCCGTCGTGCTGGTTTCCAAGCTGATCGATGGCAAGTTCCCGGATTACGAGCGCGTTGTGCCGGCAACATTGAAAAACCACATGAAGGTTGGTCGCCAGACGCTGATGCAGGCAATGCAGCGCGCCGCCATTCTGACCAATGAAAAATTCCGTGGCGTTCGTGTCGTACTCGGTGAAAACAGCCTGAAGCTGATTGCCGCCAACGCCGAGCAAGAAGAAGCCGTCGAAGAAATCGAAGTCGATTACACCGGCGATGCCATTGATGTCGGTTTCAATGTTGGCTATTTGCTGGACGTTTTGAATAACATCCACGCCGATGAGATTCAGTGGAGTTTCAACGACGCAAATTCCAGCGCCCTGATCACCCTGCCGGGCAACGACCGCTTCAAGTACGTCGTGATGCCGATGCGGATCTAAGAATCAAAGCAGCAATTGAAGGAAGGTCAGCCCGCCGGGCTGACCTTTTGCAGTTTCACGTGGAACACAAAGCATGAGCGAAGAAAACACGCCAATGAGCAGCCCGCAAGACGCCGGATCACCCGCCTATGGTGAATCAAGCATCCAGATCCTAGAAGGCCTGGAGGCCGTCCGCAAGCGCCCGGGCATGTACATTGGCGATACCTCCGACGGTACTGGTTTGCACCATCTGGTCTTCGAAGTGGTGGATAACTCCATCGACGAAGCGTTGGCCGGGCATTGCAACGACATCATCGTCACCATCCATACCGACAACTCGATTTCCGTCATCGACAACGGCCGGGGTATCCCGACCGGCGTCAAGATGGACGACAAGCACGAGCCGAAGCGCTCGGCAGCTGAAATTGCGTTGACCGAGCTTCACGCCGGCGGCAAGTTCAACCAGAACTCCTATAAGGTGTCCGGCGGTTTGCACGGGGTGGGCGTTTCCTGCGTCAATGCATTGTCCAAATTCCTGCGCCTGACTATCCGTCGCGATGGCAAGAAGCATTTCATGGAATTTTGCCGTGGCGTGCCGGTGGACCGCAGCATCGAGGTGCGCGACGGCTTTGAAGTCTCGCCGCTGAAGGTGATCGGCGATACCGAAAAGCGCGGTACCGAAGTGCACTTCCTGGCCGATGACGAAATATTCGGGCACATTGAATTCCACTACGAAATTCTTGCCAAGCGCCTGCGCGAGCTGTCTTTCCTGAACAACGGTGTCAGCATCAAGCTGGTCGACCAGCGTACCGGCAAGGAAGAACTCTTCGCCTTTGCCGGCGGCGTGCAGAGCTTCGTTGAGTACATCAACCGCACCAAGTCTGTTCTCCACCCGAATATTTTCTACTCGGCCGGCGAAGCCAAGGTTGGCCAGGGAGCGGCTGATACCGGCATCACCATCGGCGTTGAAGTGGCCATGCAGTGGAATGATTCCTATCAGGAACAGGTGCTCTGCTTCACCAACAACATCCCGCAATCCGACGGCGGTACCCATCTGACCGGCCTGCGCGCTGCGATGACCCGCGTCATCAACAAGTACATCGACGAAAACGAGATCGCCAAGAAGGCCAAGGTCGATATCGCCGGCGACGACATGCGCGAAGGTTTGGCCTGCGTGCTGTCGGTCAAGATGCCGGACCCGAAGTTCGCCTCGCAAACCAAGATGAAGCTGGTTTCCAGCGAAGCCCGCGGCGCCGTCGAGGAAGTTGTTGCCCAGAAACTCGCTGATTTCCTGCTCGAGCGTCCGATCGACGCCAAGATGATCTGCGGCAAGATCGTCGAAGCCTCACGCGCCCGTGAAGCTGCCCGCAAGGCCCGCGAAATGACCCGCCGCAAGGGCGTTCTGGACGGCGTTGGTCTGCCCGGCAAGCTGGCTGACTGTCAGGAAAAAGACCCGGCGCTGTGCGAAATCTATATCGTCGAGGGCGACTCCGCCGGCGGCTCTGCCAAGCAGGGCCGCGACCGCAAGTTTCAGGCAATCCTGCCGTTGCGCGGCAAGGTGTTGAACGTTGAGAAGGCGCGTTTCGACAAGCTGATCTCGTCGGAACAGATCGTCACGCTGATCACGGCGCTCGGTACTGGCATCGGCAAGGATGATTTCAACGTCGAAAAGCTGCGCTATCACCGCATCATCATCATGACCGACGCGGACGTGGACGGTGCGCACATCCGTACCCTACTGCTGACTCTGCTCTATCGCCAGATGCCGGAGCTGATCGACCGCGGCTACGTCTATATCGCCCAGCCGCCACTCTACAAGGTCAAGCACGGCAAGACCGAGCGTTACCTGAAGGATGACCAGGAATACCATCAGTTCCTGCTCAACATGGCGCTCGACGAAGCTGTCCTGACGCCGCGTGCCGGCGCCGAAGGCATCACCGGCCCGGCGCTGGAAGGTCTTGCCCGCTCTTGGCTGGCCACCGAGGCGGTCATTGATCGCCTGTCGCATCTAATCAATCCGGAAGTGCTGCAGTCCATCGTTCGCCACAACATCGCGATCGACCTGTCCACCGAAGAAAATGCACGCGCCAGTGCCGAGCGTATTGCTGCTTTCATCCCGGCCGGAACCCGCATGGTGCCGAAGTTTGACGATATTCAGGAACGCTGGATCCTGCGCGTTGAGCGCATGCACCACGGCAACCTGAAGGTCGGCCTGATCGATGAAGATCTGCTGCTCTCCGGTGACTTCATGCAGTTGCGCCGTACAGCCGAAACCCTGGCTGACATGTTCGGTGCAGGTGCCACCATGGCCCGCGGCGAGAAGAAACAGGTTGTGACCAACTTCGCCGACGCCATGAAGTGGTTGCTCAATGAAGTTGAACGCGGCATTGCCAAGCAGCGCTACAAAGGTCTGGGTGAAATGAACCCCGATCAGCTGTGGGAAACGACGATGGACCCGAAGGTCCGCCGCCTGCTGCGCGTGCAGATCGACGACGCCATCGCCGCCGACGAAATTTTCACGACCCTGATGGGCGAGGATGTCGAGCCGCGTCGGGCCTTCATCGAAACGAACGCCTTGAGTGCTCGGGTCGATATCTAATCCGAAAGATTTTCGGATTAATTCAGGAAGAGGCTCCGGAAGGGGCCTTTTCTTTTATTGCGGGAGATATCAATGCGTGTCGTTATTCAGCGGGTCATGCAGGCTTCGGTCAGGGTTGATGGCCAGATAGTCGGGGAAATTGGCCCAGGTCTGCTGATTCTGGCCGGATTCGAGGAGGCTGACGGCGATGCAGATCTGGAGTGGATGGCCGGCAAGATCGTCCGGACACGGATCTTTGCCGATGAAAATGGTGTGATGAACCGGAGCGTGCTGGACTTCGGCGGCGAGATCCTCGCTGTGTCGCAATTTACGCTCTATGCTTCGGTCAGGAAGGGAAATCGGCCTTCATGGAACCGGGCGGCCAAAGGTGATGTTTCACAGCCGCTATTTGAGCGTTTTGTAAGCCGTCTGTCGGCAGAATCAGGGAAGCCAGTTTCGACCGGGGTGTTCGGCGCAGACATGCAAGTTAGCCTGATCAACGATGGGCCGGTGACGCTGATTATCGATTCCCGCTCACCGGATTAGGCATTCAGGTTTCCGCGATGGCCTGCTGGAGGCAGGTGATCCCAGCCAAGCCGCCCAGCGACAGGCTGATGCCGTTCGCCGTTTCCGGAATCGCGGGTTCGCCAGGGTTGATGCGGATCAGCTTGCCGCCGCAGTCTTCGGAGAAGTGCCGGACAGTCGGAATGTTGGTCCCGGCGCCGACTTCAATGCAGACCAGTCGTTCTACCAAGGCCAGCCATTGTTGCAGGCCTTGGTACTGCAAACTCGTGCGTCGATCCAGCCAGCCCCAGTCACCAAACATCAGGATATTGGGTCGGGCCAGGGCGCCGCAATGGGGGCAATGAGGGAGATCGCCGAGCAGGCGGCAGTTTTCGGCATCGACCTCGGGCTGAAAGTCATCCGCTGGCCAGATCTGATCGCCGCATCCGGCAGTGCATTGCATGAAGTGGATGGAACCATGGATTTCGCAGACCTGGTCGGGAGCAAATCCGGCTTTCTGGAACTGGCCATCGACGTTGCTGGTGAATACCCTGATGCCGTGTCGCATCCCTTTCGCCATGTCGAGCAGCATCCGGAACCCGCGATGCGGCGCGGTTTGCCGGTAGAGGTCGAGGCGATGGCCGTAGAAGCCCCAGGCTTGCCGTGGATCGCATTCGAAGGCTGCCGGATTGGCGATGGACTCGAAGGCGATTCTGGCCCGGCCTAGCGCTGGATAAACCGACCAGAAGCCGCCCGGTCCGCGAAAGTCGGGTAGCCCTGAATCGATGCCCATCCCGGCTCCAGCGGTGAGCAGCAGGCCATCTGCGGCGCGCAGCCACGCCACGGCTTGCTCGAGAGCTGGATCGGTCATCGACAATTGGCTATTCCTGTCGCGGGAAGGGCATGGCGTCCAAATCGCTGGTCAACCTGCCCCGAGGGGGGCCGTTTAACCGAGACTATTCGAAACCGCCACCTGTACTGGCCAGATTTTCCGGATAGCCTTGCGGATCGTCCTTGTGGTCGTAGATTTCCTTGATGTGGAATTCCAGATCGGTCAGGGCGCCATTTTCGTCGGCGTAGATTTCCTTGATGCGAAGGATTTCGGGCAGAGCTTTTCTGAAAGCCTCCATCAGGCTGGGGTCGAAATGCATGCCGCTTTGTGATTCCAGATATTCAAAGGCTTCATTCAGCGGAATGGCTGCCTTGTAGGGACGGACGGAAACGAGTGCATCAAAGACGTCGGCAATGGCAACGATGCGTCCTTCAAGCGGGATGGCCTCGCCTTTCAGGCCCAGCGGGTAGCCACTGCCATCCCATTTTTCGTGATGGGTGAGGGCAATGATCCTTGCTGTTTCGAGCAGTTCGTTATCGTGCTTGCCGATGATTTCGGCGCCCATGATTGGGTGCTGGTACATCACTTTCCACTCCTCGGCATCCAGCTTGGCCGGTTTGAGGAGGATGGAGTCAGGAATGCCGATCTTGCCGATGTCGTGCATCGGGGCGGTGTTGAAGATGACGTTGGAGGCTTCTTCACCCAGGCCGTGTGCATGCGCGATCAATCGGGCGTAGTGGCTCATGCGGAGGACGTGGTTGCCGGTCTCGTTATCCTTGAACTCGGCGGCGCGGCCAAGGCGGCGAATGATCTGCTGGCGAGTGGTCAGCAATTCGTGGGTGCGCTGCTGCACCATGTGTTCCAGTTCGCGCGACTGGTCGTAGAGGGCGAGGTGGGCGCGGACGCGGGCCTTGACGATGGGCGGGCTGATTGGTTTGGTGATGTAGTCGACGGCCCCGGTTTCCAGTCCCCGTTTCTCGTCTTCGATACTGCTCATGGCGGTCACGAAGATCACCGGTATACGGCGTCGGTCCGGATTGGCCTTCAGGCGTCGGCAGATTTCCAGCCCGCTGAGCCCCGGCATCATGATGTCGAGCAGGATCAGGTCCGGCGGCTCATCCGAGTAGACAATCTTCAGCGCCTTTTCTCCGGAGGTGGCCACCCTGACACGATATTCGTCGCGCAGAACTTCGCTCAACAGATCGATGTTCTCTGGGCTGTCGTCGACGACCAGAATGCTTTGTTTGGGCAGGAGGGGGGACATGGGTTGCGACTCTCGATTAGGTGTCTCAGGCGTTTTGCCGGTTGATGCTCATCTGCTGCAGTGTTTCCAAGGCTTCATCGAATTCGTACTGACCGATCTGGCGGGCCAGGTGATCAACCAGGAGCGGATCGAACTCCTGTTTGAGCCAGGCTGCTATTTGTTCAAAATAGTGCACGGCGGCCGCATCGTCATTATCTAGAAGCTGTCGAAGTTCGGATAGGGTGCCGTGCTGCTCTTCATGTTGTGGTACCGGCGTAACAAGCGACGTTTCCAGGCGTAGTTTTTCAGCGATGGCCAGAACCTTGGGCAGGCTTTCAGCCAGTTGGTCCAGCAGCTTGTTGATGGAGGCATCCGTCGCTGGGTGGTCTTGCTTGAGGCATTCCTCGAGTTCGCCGGCCAGCCTGGAGAGGGCCGTCGCTCCGATATTACCGGCCAGGCCGCGCAGCGTATGGGCTCGCAGGATCATGGCAGTGCTATCGCCCCGTGCTTGATCGGCTTTGATGCAGTCGACCGCATTGCCCTGGTTTTCGTGAAAGCGGGAAAGCAGGCGGTCATACATGCTGCGGTTGCCACCCAGTCGCGCGAGGGCGGCAGCGCTATCAATTTCGGCCGCAGGCAGCGCCAGGTCGTGGCTTGGTGCTGCCGGCAGCGGCAATGGGTTCGCCCGCTCGCCGGGCTGACTGAGCCAGCGCAACAGGGTGGAGTGGAGCACCGCCACATCAATCGGTTTCGGAATATGGTCATCCATGCCGACGGCCAGGCAGCGCTCACGATCGCTGGCCAGGGCATTGGCTGTCATGGCGATGATGGGTAGCCGGGGCAGCTTCAGTTCATTGCGGATATATTCGGTGGCGGCATAGCCGTCCATGACCGGCATGTGGCAGTCCATCAACACCAGGTCGTAGTCGTGTTGGCGTATGCGGTCGATTGCCTTCTGGCCGTTTTCGGCGGCATCGACCAGCAAGCCGATGTTGCCCAGCATTTCCTCGGCCAATTCCCGGTTGACCTCGTTGTCCTCGACCAGCAGGATGCGCCGGCCGGCCAATTGTTGAGAAAGCGCGGCCGCGGTGATGTTGGGCTTTGCTTCGGTGGTCGGTTCTCGATGCAAGGCGACCATGATGCTGTCGAACAGCGAGGAGGGGGTTGCCGGCTTGCTGAGTATGGCGCCGACGGGATGCTCGCCAAGTGCGACCAACAGTTCCTCGTGGTCGTAGGCGGTCGCCATGATGATGGCGGGTGATTTTCCCGGCCCATTGGCCTCGCTGATCCGCTCGACCAGCTCGACACCATCCATGCCGGGCATTTTCCAGTCGATGATGAGCAGGCCATAGGCTTGAGCGGTTCCCGCCGCTGTCGCCAGCTCGAGCAGCGCATCCGGTGCGCTGCGGACGGCGTGGCAGTCGATGCCGAATACGGTAAGCATGTGCTGGAAGATATCGCAGGCACCTGAACTGTCGTCGACGATCAGGGCGCGCAGATTGTTTGGCAAGCCAATGCGCCGTGGTGCTTCCGTTTGCTCCGTGGAGATGCCAAACGGCAGTTGGAAGGTGAACCGGCTACCGATCCCCGGCTGGCTGCTGACGCCGATGGTTCCGCCCTGCAGCTCGACGATGCGTTTGCAGATGGAGAGGCCTAGTCCGGTACCGCCGTATTTTCGGGTGGTCGATGTGTCGGCCTGGGAAAATGCGGAAAACAGTTGCGACTGCTGCTCGACACTCATGCCGATGCCGGTGTCGATGACTTCAAAGCCAAGTTCGATCTCGTTCTCACGCTGTTCAAGCAGCTTTACCGTGACCGTGATTTCCCCGGTTTCGGTGAACTTGATCGCGTTGCCGACCAGATTGAGCAGAACTTGACCAAGGCGCAGGGGGTCGCCGATCAGTTGATCCGGGACCTCCGAGGCAATGTCGTAGAGCAGTTCCAGGCCCCGCTCGCGGGCTTTCAGGGAACACATGTCGCTGAGGTGGCCGAGGCTGGCATCCAGACTGAACGTCGCGTGTTCGAAGCGCATCATGCCGGCCTCGATCTTCGACAAGTCAAGAATGTCGTTGATGATCCCGAGCAAGCCCTTGGCCGCGTTGTCGACCTTGGTCAGGTAGTTTTTCTGGCGGGAATTCAGCTCGGTCTGCAAGGCCAGATGGGTCATGCCGATGATGGCGTTCATCGGGGTGCGGATCTCGTGGCTCATGTTGGCCAGGAAATCAGCCTTGGCCGCCGCGGCGGATTCGGCCGTGGCGCGTGCCCGGTCAGCCTCACGCTCGGCCTCCTTGAGCGCCGTGATGTCGACGATGACGCCGATCAGGCCATCCGGCCTGCCATCGGGAGAGCGGAAACCACTGACCGAGTAGAGCACGTCGTGCATGTTGCCGTCAGCGCCCGGCAGGCACACTTCGCGGCTGATCCGGCTGCCTGTCGCGATGACCTGCTCGTCTTCAGCCTGGTAAGCCTGGCGGGCATCCTCCGGCAGGTATTCGAGATCGAGGACCCGTTTGCCGATGAACTCTTGCCGACTGACCCCGAAAAATGCTTCGTAGGCCTGATTGCAACCCAGAAAGTGGGTGTTTGCACCTTTGTAGAAGATGGGATTGGGGATGGTGTCGAGCAGTGCCTGCAGGAAGGCAAACTGCCGTATCAGCTCGGCTTCGATCTCCCTTCGGTCAGAGACGTCCAGCACGGTGATCAGTATGGAATCGAGCTCGCCGTTTTCATCGCGGACGGTGGCAATCTGAACGTCGCCCCAGTGGGTATTGCCTTTTTGGTCGACGAATTCGAATTCATTGCGCAGACTCTGCCGCTGGTCGCTGCCGGTCTGCGCAAGCAGGTCATTCATCCGCCCCTGAACATCTGGAGGAAGGGCGATGTTTTCCGGATGCGAAAGCAGAATATCGATTGGCTGGTTGATGAATTTTGCGAAGGCCGGGTTGACCAGAACCGGCTTGCGCTGCGGGTCCAGGCTGATGATGCCGACCGCAGCGTTATCGAAGACGGCGCGGAAAAATGCCTCTCGTTTTTGCAGGATTTCCTGGTTTTGTCGCAAGGCGTGGGTGCGCTTGAGCACCTTGAGTTCGAGTTCGATATTGGCATCCTGGGACGCCTGCCGGGCGCGTTGCAGGTGTTGTCGCATGCCTTCCAGAGCGTTTGCCAGCTGGATCACTTCTCGCCACGGCGCATCGGTGGTGACAGGGCTCGCCAGATTCAGGCCGCCGATGCGCGCACTGTCTTCAGCCAGGGCAATGAGTGGTTCGCCGAAGCGGTTGGCGATGCGAATGGCGACGGCCATGCCCAAGGCGAGGGCAGAGAGGGTGATTAGTCCGAGTGCCAACAGGTCCTGAGCAGAAATCGGAATAAAATCACTTTTCGGTGCAACGACGCCGAGCGAAATTCCGCCAGCGTTTCCGGGGATTGGCTGGAAGAGGCTGATCCAGCGACCATCAGGGCGATCAAAGCCATGCAGGCGCGTGGCTGGACGAGGGTCCAGCTGCCATAGTCTGAAGGCTTCGGCGAACTCGGGAAGATCCAGTTCTTCGGAGGTTTTCAGCAAGGCCTGGTTAATCGCCTTACGGTCTGCAAAGCGTGGGTCTTGGGGTGGGGCGATCAGCCTTCCTTCCTTCAGAAACAGGCCAGCCTTGCCTTGAGCTCCGACTTTCATGCGCGTGGTGAATTCGGCGATGTCGATCAGCCTGACATCGTGGGCGATCACATAGTTTGATCCGTCTTCCGCCCGCCAGCGCATGCCTGCAGTGATCCCCGGTTCCTTGGTCGTAAAAAAGATATAAGGCTCGGTCCAGAATACGCTCTGGTCATCGGGCAGGTCCATCGAGCCCTTGAACCACGGGCGATCGCGGGCGTCATAATTGCGCTCCCGCATTTCGACGTTTTCGATCTGGCGGCTTTTATCCCAAGTGATCCAGTAGGTCTGATTGCCCCAGTCGGCCGGGTTGCTTATCCGGTTGATCCAGCGACCGTCGTCTGTCATCAACAAGAGGATTTCCCGGCCCGATTCATGGGCAAATATGACCGAAGTGATCTCGCCGTGGTTGGCGATGATGGGGAAGAAAAACTCGTTGAAGCGTAACAACTGCGATTGATCGATGTCGCCGTTCTTGCCCCAGCCCTGGCTGCTGCGCAGGGTCACCTCAACGGTCTTCAACAGGCGGGTATATCTGGCTTCCAGTTGCTCCGCCGCCAGTTGCATCTGGGTTTCAGCCAGACGATCGACGGTTGGGCGGCCAATCAGGTGGTAAAGGCTGATCGTGAAGGCGGCGAGCGAAAGCAGGATAAGCAGGCCGATACGCAGTATCAGACTGTTGGCGAACCCCGGCGTCCTGAAGGATATTCCCCGCAGCATTCCCTCCCCTTTGTGTGGCTACCTGGCAATAACCCTTCTTAAAGTGAGGATTTTATATATTTTGGTATCAATGTGGCGAGATATACGTTTCCTGCATAAAAGTGTCAACGAAACGCTTCCTTGAGCTACTGGATAACGTTCAGGTCGGGCGGTGAACCGATGAATTCCAGGCGCTGGCGCAGTGCCTCGGTGACGAATATCTGATTGTTATGGTCGACGCGCAAGACGAGGCCGACGTCCATTTTGCGTGCCATGTCGCGCCAGCCATCCGGTCCAGCGATGAAGATCGGCTTGGAGGCGGCATCGGACAAGGTACCGGCCTTTGGCCCCTTGGGGATCAGCACCGTTACTGCCTGCGTGTGGTTGGCGGGATAGCCGGTGCGAGGATCAAGCAGGTGGGCGTAGCGCTGGCCATCGACCTCGAAGAAGCGCTGATAGTCCCCGGAGGTGCCGATTGCTTCACCGTCATCCAAGGTGACCGTGGCCAGCGGGCCGGGCTGACGCGGATGCTGGATGCCCACGCGCCACTTCTTGCCCTCCTTGCTGCCCAGCGCCATGACGTTGCCGCCAATGTTGATCAGTGCGTTGTGGATGCCCTGGGCGCGCAGGATGGCGGCGGCGCGGTCGAGGGCGACGCCTTTGAGGTAGCCGCCGAAATCGAGGGCGACATTGCGGTTGCGGCTGCTGATGGTCGTGCCGTCGATCTTGATGTCGGCAATCGACGGTTTGCTCGCCAGCCAGGCCTTGATGTCGGCCGGTGGCGGCAATTCAGCCTTGAATTCATCGGACTGGAAACCCCAGAGCTTGATGAGCTGGCCGATGCCGGGGTCGAACAGGTAGTCGCCCTGTTTCGATAGTGACTGGGCTTCCTGGATGAATTCGGCCAGTTCCGGGGTCACCAACTGCGGTCGACCGGAAAAAATGGCCAAGTTCAAAGTCGTCAGCTCGGACTCCTGCCAGGCGTGATAGGCCCGGTGCAGGCGGTCGAATTCGCGCAGGACTGCGGCGATGGCCTTGCGGCCCTGTTCCGGGTCGTCGCTGACGACCAGCACTTCGACGCGCGTGCCGAAGACATAGGCCTGCTGTTCCTGCAGCGGTGTGCGGCCGCAGGCGGTGAGGAGCAGCGCCGCAAAGGCGATGAGCAACAGCTTCAGACGAGGCCGCATGCGCGCTCGACGGCGGTGATGAAGGCGCCGGCTGCGTCAAAGCCGGACTGCTGGCGGATCTCGACCATGCAGGTCGGACTGGTGACGTTGATTTCGGTCAGGTAGTCGCCGATAACGTCGATGCCGATCAGCATCAATCCTCGGTTGAAGAGGATGGGGCCGATGGCTTCGGCAATCTCACGGTCGCGGGCCGACAGTTCCTGGGCGATACCGGTACCACCGACCGCGAGGTTGCCACGCGTCTCGCCGGCCTTGGGGATGCGCGCCAGACACCACGGAACCGGTTTGCCGGCAATGAGCAGGATGCGCTTGTCGCCGGCCGCAATCTCCGGCACGTAGCGCTGCGCCATGATGGTTCGCGCGCCTTCGTGGGTCAGCGTTTCGACGATGACATTGCGGTTCGGGTCGTTGCGATGGACGCGAAATATCTGGCTGCCACCCATGCCGTCGAGCGGCTTGAGGATGACATCGCGCTGCTCATCGATGAAATGGTGGATCTGCGCCATGTTGCGCGTTGCCACGGTTGCTGGCGAAAAATGGGCAAATTCCATGATCGCCAGCTTTTCGGAGTGGTTGCGCAGCGCCCGTGGCCGGTTGAAGACCTTGACCCCGTCTTCCTCGGCTCTTTCAAGCAGCCAGGTGGCGGTCAGGTACTCGAAATCGAAGGGCGGATCCTTGCGCATGATCACCGCGTCGAAAGCCTTCAGCGGCATCCATTCGCGACCGGTTTCGCGGTACCAGTCATGATCGTCCGGGCGCAGGTGGAGGTGGAGCGCCTCGCCGGACACCCCGCCGGTGTGCGCATCGTCCGGCTTGCGCCAGCCCAGCGTCGCAGCATCGATGGCGAAAACCTCATGGCCGTGGTTTTCGGCCGCCCGCATCATGGCGACTGACGAATCTTTCCAGGCCTTTAGGTGATCGAGCGGGTCGAGAACAAAAGCCAGTTTCAGCGACTGGCTGCTGCCGCCCAGCAGGTGTTTTTCAAAATGCAGCTGCTGGGCCACGGCGCTCAGCCGTTTTCCGGCGCGGTGCGCTCGAGTTCGATGGCGGCAGCGAGGCAGGCCAGACGGCCGACGACACCGTAGGCGTAGAAGCGGTTGGGCGGTGAATCCGGATTGCCGCAGCCGTAGTCCGGCATGTTGCAGCCTGTATCAAAGGCCAGCGGCTCGAAATGCATGCCCGGCGCATTGAGGTTTTCGTCCTTGCCGCGCCCGGTATGAACGCGGTAGAAGCCGCCGACGACGTAACGATCGATCATGTAAATGACTGGCTCGGCCACTGCCTCATTGAGCGTTTCAAAGGAATGCACGCCTTCCTGGATCAGTACCTCGGAGACTTCGAGGCCTTCCTTGACGACGCTCATCTTGTTGCGCTGCTTGCGGTTCAGGGCGATCACTTCATCGACATTACGCACAGTCATGATGCCCATGCCGTAGGTGCCGGCATCGGCCTTAACGACGACGTAGGGCGTCTCTTCGATGTCGTATTCGCGGTACTTTTCCTTGACGATGTCGAGCACGGCCGAGACGTTGGCGGCCAGGCATTCCTCGCCCTGACGTTCGTGGAAATTGACGCTACGGCACACTGAAAATGCCGGATTGATGCGCCACGGGTCGATGCCGATGGCCTTGGCGAAATCGTTGGCGACCTGGTCGTAGGCAGCAAAGTGGTTGGACTTGCGGCGCACGGCCCAGCCGGCATGCACCGGTGGCAGCACGACCTGCTCGTTGAGGCCTTGCAGGATTTCAGGAATACCGGCCGACAGGTCGTTGTTGAGCAGGATGGCGCAGGGATCGAAGCCATCGAGGCCGAGGCGGTGTTTTGTGCGGACCAGCGGTTCGAGCAGCAGTTGCTGGCCGTTGGGCAGGTCGACCGGCGTCGGCTGGGTGATTTCCGGGTTCAGCGAGCCGAGACGGACGTTGAGACCCGTCTGCTTGAGGATGGCGGCGATCTGCGCCACGTTCTGCAGGTAGAACTGGTTGCGCGTGTGGTTCTCGGGAATGAGCAGCAGGCTGCGTGCTTCCGGACAGAATTTTTCGATGGCGCTCATCGCCGCCTGCACGCAGAGCGGCAGGAAGGCTGGGTTGAGGTTGTTGAAGCCGCCGGGGAAGAGATTGGTGTCGACGGGCGCCAGCTTGAAGCCGGAATTGCGCAGATCGACCGATGAGTAGAAGGGCGGCGTGTGCTCCAGCCATTGGCTGCGCAGCCATTGCTCGATCTGCGGGCTGGCGGCGAGGAAACGGCGCTCGAGCTCGAGCAGGGGGCCGGTGAGGGCGGTGGTGAGGTGTGGAACCATGTGCTGTGTCTCAGTCGGTGTTTATTGTTGTGACCGCAAATCTTACACCGCAGTGCAGCAATTGGGATCACAGCCGGTAGTCCGCCTGGGCCAGTCTTTGAAGGCGGGTGATCACGTCGGCGAAGTCATTTTCGTTTTCGGCGACTTCGTCGAAGTAGCGTTGGGTTTCATCGACTGCGTTACGGATCAGGTCGTCCATATAGTCCGTCTGCACTTCGGTGAGGCCTAGCGACTGTATCGTTCGGCCCAACTGTTCGATGCTTTCGAGTAGCGCGGCCTGCCCCTTGCGGTGACTGGTGCTGGAATGAAGGGTGGCTTGCTGCATCGCGGCTTTGAGTTCGTCCAGCGCAGCTTCGATCCCTTGTTTCTGGAGGTCGCGCTCAATAGCGGCATCCAGCGTCGCCATACGCATGTCGGCGCTTTCGGCCAGTACCGCCAGATGATCGCGCAGGCGCCCGACTTTTTCGAGGTCGTTAACGGGCAGGTTTTCAACCAGCAGGGAGACATGGTCAAAATTGATCACGGCCCGTGACCCCATTTCGAAGATGCGGCCAATATCTCGCATTTTTTCCAGCACCGCCGCCTGCATGGCGGTCATCGGCCCTTCGGCATTGAGGGCAACCTGTTCATGCCGGCCGCGTACCTGGACCGCGCCTTGCAGACCCCAGGCCTTCATAGCCGCCACCAGCCGGGCGGCGATGGCCGAATAACTGGTGGCCATTGCCGACTTGCGCAGGAATTCGATGACCACGCCAAGGTCACCCATGCTGGTCATGGCCGAAAAGGCGACACGCTGTGCATCGGTGGACTGGCTGGCGAGGGTGCGCACCTTTTCTCGCAGTTCGATGGCGCTACCGAGCTTGTGGCGCAGCTCGTGCGCGGCGATTGGCTTGGTCAGGAAGTCGTCGCCACCGGCCTCATAGGCAGCCACCCTTTCCGGCGTGGTGTCGTGGGCTGACACGAAGATGACCGGTACTTCGGCACCCCGCGTCTGCTCCCGGAAGCGGCGGCAGGTGTCGTAGCCGCTGAGTTCAGGCATTTCGATGTCGAGCAACACGGCATCGAAAGCGCCTCCGCTGGCGAGAAAGGCGGTCCCGCTGTCGAACGATTCGATCTGATAATCCTTTTCCAGCAGGCGGGTCAGGATCATGCGCTGCGGCGGATTGTCTTCGACAATGGCAACACGAAAAGGGTGGATCACGCCGGCACTCCTGGATGAATGGCAATATTGACAAAAATATCACAACAATCTGCCGTTGTCACCGCAAGTGCTTGAAAAAAGGTAGAATTCGCCCCCTTGTTTTGCAGTTTTTGTAAGGATCGGAATTCAAGTGCTCGTCGCCGCCAATATCACCATGCAGTTCGGGGTCAAACCCCTTTTCGAAAACGTCAACGTCAAGTTTGGCGAGGGTTATCGCTACGGGCTGATCGGTGCCAACGGCGCCGGTAAATCGACCTTCATGAAGATCCTGTGCGGCGTGCTGGAACCATCGGCCGGCAACGTCTCGAAAGACAAGCACGAGCGCATGGCCTACCTGAAGCAGGACCAGTTCGCGTATGAAAACATGCGCGTCCTCGACGTCGTGCTGATGGGCCATGAGGAAATGTGGGCATGCATGAGCGAACGCGACGCCATCTACGCCAACCCGGAAGCGACCGAAGACGATTACATGAAGGCAGCCGATCTGGAGCATCAGTTCGGCGAGCTGGACGGCTATACCGCCGAATCCCGTGCCGGCGAACTGCTGCTTGGTGTGGGCATCCCGACCGAACAGCACAACGGCCCGATGAGCGAAGTGGCCCCCGGCTGGAAACTGCGCGTCCTGCTATGCCAGGCCCTGTTCGCCAATCCTGACATCCTGCTGCTCGACGAACCGACCAACAACCTCGACATCAACACCATCCGCTGGCTGGAAGACGTGCTGAACAATCGTGACTCGACGATGATCATCATCTCCCACGATCGTCACTTCCTGAACCAGGTCTGTACCCACATGGCTGACCTAGATTACGGCAAGATCACCACCTACGCCGGCAACTACGACGACTTCATGGAAGCCGCACAGGCTGCACGCGAGCGCCAGCAGAACGCCAACGCCAAGGCGAAGGAGCGGATCGCCGAACTGCAGACCTTCGTCCGCCGCTTCTCGGCCAATGCCTCCAAGGCCAAGCAGGCGACCAGCCGCGTCAAGCTGATCGAAAAGCTCAAGCCGGAAGACATGAAGCCCTCGTCACGCCAGTACCCGTGGATTCGTTTCGACTACGACGAAAAGGCCAAACTGCATCGCCAGGCGGTCGAAATCGAAAATGTTTCCTTCACCTACGAAGGCGGCGAGCGCAAGATCTTCAACAACCTGACGCTGACCATCAACGCCGGTGAAAAGATTGCGGTAATCGGTGAAAACGGGGTCGGCAAGACCACGCTGCTGAAGCTGCTGATGGGCGAAGTGACGCCGCAATTCGGCACCATCAAATGGGCGGAAAAGGCCAATCCGGGCTACTACGCGCAGGACCACAGCGCCACTTTTGCCGGTGAAGAGAGCCTGACCGAGTGGATTGCCGGCTATGCCCGCGCCACCATCGACGACGGTGGCGACCTCGAAACCCTGATTCGCGGCACCCTCGGCCGTTTGCTTTTCTCCGGTGACGAAGTCAAGAAGCCTGTCAACGTCATCTCCGGTGGTGAGCAAGGCCGCATGTTGTTTGGCAAGCTGATGTTGTCGAAGCACAACGTGCTGCTGATGGACGAACCGACCAACCACCTCGATATGGAATCAATCGAAGCGCTGAATAGCGGTCTGGAAAAATTCCCCGGTACGCTGATCTTCGTCTCGCACGATCGCGAGTTCGTTTCCTCGCTGTCCACTCGCGTGCTTGAGGTCAAGAGCGATGGCCGGATCATCGACTACCTCGGTGGCTATGAGGATTACCTGGCCTCACAGGGCGTCGAATAAGGATCTTTGCCCGGTCTGCGGGCAAAGCAAAAAGGCCGAAGACGCATGGCGCTTCGGCCTTTTTTAATTTGCTTATTTGCTTATTGATCCGGGCTGATTACCGGTCGTGGCCATGTCCGTGGCCGTGTCCCCGACCACGATCGTTGTCATCGCCTCGTCGACCATCGCCCCGGCGTTCGTTGCGCTCTTCCCGGTAGTAGTTGTCGCGATAACCGTCACGACGGCCATCGTCCCAACGATCGCGGTCGCCACGACCGCGCTGCTGGTAGCGCGGTACGTACTCGCGTTCATACCACCGGTCCTGGACGAAATAGACGCGCTCGCCGCAGGCACGGTATTCGTGGCAGTGCTTGCGCCAGTGCTTGGCATGACCGGGCGGGACGCGCAGATAGACCGGTGGGCGATGGACGGGGACGCGCTCGACGAGGATAGGCTGGCCATAGATGACCGGCGGACGTGGATAGCCGCCGATATCGATCTGGCCATAGAAACCGGGCTGACCAATGCTGACCGAGACACCGACATCAGCGGCGTTGGCCGTGGCCGTAAATGAGGCAGCGACGATGGCCGCCACAGACAGAAAACGTTTCATGATTCCACTTTATAGGTTACGTCTTCCAAGTAACGCAGGAGCGGGTGATCCGATGACACCGGGCCGGGCGAGGGGGGATTATTGCAGCGGGATGCCGGCGGCCAGGCTGCGGATCAGGCGTACGCAATCAACGTCTGACTGGTGGTAGGCCGATTTCACATAGTCGATATAGGCCCGGTCTTCCGAGTTCGGGTTGTTGGCCAGGGTAGTCTCGTAGGCAAAGCGCAGGAACAGGAATTCGGGCTCCGGTTCTTCGATGGTGATGGTCAGACTGCCGCCGGGGTGAGCTTCGGAAGGCTGGATGTCGAAGCGCACCCAATGCTGGTCGGCCATCGTCACCCGATCCTGGATCACGGCGGGGCCAAAATCCAGCTCACGGAGCAGGGTATCCGCCGCTCGTTCGAGGATGGTGCAGGATTCCAGCCCGGGCAGGAAGGGAACGGGATTCTCGACGCGGTGGAGTAGTCCCAGCCACAGCTGGTCGCGAGTCAGTGATTCGACCAGCGGATTTTCCGGGTCGTTGATCTGGATAAGATGTTCGAAATTCATGGCTATATTGTATTTCATCACCCGGCTACCCATTGCCTCGCCATCTCTTTCTCGCCGCCGGCGGCGTTTCTTCTCGTACCGGTCTCCCGGGCAACGAAATTATGGGGCCGTGTTAACATCGCTGCCATGCAACTAGAACGTATCCTCCAAAAACACGGTTTCGGCTCCCGCAGGGAATGCCGGGGCCTCATCCGGCGTGATCGCGTGGCGATCAATGGCCAGGTTTGCGACGATCCCTTCGTCGAACTCGATATCGAAGGGCTGGTTTTCACCGTCGACGGTGTCGATTGGCCCTACGCTGAATTCGCCACGCTGATGCTCAACAAGCCGGCTGGCTATGAGTGTTCGCGCAAGCCCAAGCATCACGCCAGCGTCCTTGAACTACTGCCCGTACCGTTGCGCGAACGCGATGTTCAGCCGATTGGCCGGCTTGACGAAGATACGACCGGCCTGCTGCTGATTACCGACGACGGCCAGTTGAATCACGTGCTTTCCTCGGCCAAACGCAAGGTGCCGAAAGTTTATCTGGCGACGACCAAGCACCCGCTCGATCAGGCGCAAATTGACCAGTTGCTGGCCGGCGTGCTGCTCGCCGACGAGTACGAACCGATTGCTGCCGCTGCTGCCGAAATCGTCGGTGAGAACCTGCTTCGCCTGACACTGACCGAGGGCAAGTACCACCAGGTCAAACGCATGGTGGCCGCCGTCAGCAACCGCGTCGAGGCGCTGCATCGCGAAGCCGTTGGCGACTTGACGCTGCCGCCAGACCTCAAACCTGGCGAGTGGCGCTGGCTGTCGGCGGCCGATCTGCAGAAACTGGGCTATTCCAAGTGACCCTGACCGAAATGCGCTACATCGTGGCTCTGGCTCGTGAGCGGCATTTCGGCAAGGCAGCCGATGCCTGCCACGTCAGCCAGCCAACGCTATCAGTGGCGCTGAAGAAGGTAGAAGGCCAGATTGGTGCGCCGCTTTTCGAGCGCGGCACGAACGATATCCGCATCACGCCGCTGGGCGAGCGCATCGTCGCCCAGGCAACGCGCGTGCTGGAAGAGGCGGTCAAGCTGGAAGAAATCGCCGAGGCCACCGGCGATCCGATGACCGGTCAGTTACGTGTTGGCATCATCTACACCATTGCGCCTTACCTGCTGCCACAACTGATACCGGCGCTCAATCGCGAGGCGCCGAAGATGCCGCTCTTCCTCAAGGAAGACTTCACAGGCAACCTGATTCCCGCGCTGAAGGCTGGGGAGCTCGACGTCATCATCATTGCGTTGCCTTTTGCCGAACCCGGCCTGGTTGCCCAGCCGGTTTACGACGAGCCCTTCCGGGTGGTTGTTCCGGCAACCCACCCATGGGCTTCCCGTGCGGATGTAAACGGCGACGAACTTGATGGCCAGAACCTGCTGCTGCTCGGCCAGGGTAACTGCTTCCGCGATCAAGTACTCGAATCCTGCCCCCGCCTGAGTGCTCCGGATGCCTTGGAGCATTCGCTCGAAGGCAGCTCCCTTGAAACCATTCGCTACATGGTGGCGAGCGGGGCGGGTGTCGCGGTCATGCCCAGTACGGCAGCCGATCCGCTGGTCACCAAGGAGCCGATGGTCAAGGTGCTGCCGTTTGCCGGTGCCCAGCCCAAACGCACCGTCGGTCTCGTCTGGCGTATCACCTTCCCCCGCCCGCAGGCCATCGACTCGGTGCGCGCTGCGCTGCTTTCCTGCCAGCTGCCGGGAGCCGGCGCAGTCCGCTGAGGTTTCACGTGGAACCCCTCATTGAGGTTTACCCGCTTTAACGAAGGAGGCTTTCCTTTTGCGTAGCCGAGACTCTTAAGGCAACTGGCGTTAAATCAAGCAGGCCTTTGTTTGTCAGCATTGACGATAACAGTGGGCCAAAATAGAAAAAGCCCTCGGGATTGGTTGCCAAGGGCTTTGTTACGGTCTTGCGAATGCTGGATCAGGTCGCAGCGTCGGCTTTCTTTTTAGCCGGCGCCTTGGGTTTGGCCACCTTCTTCTCGAATTCGAAGCTGACCTTGCCGTCCTTGGCCATCAGATAGGCCGAGAACTTGCGACGAGTGCGGTTTGACACGAACTCCTTGAGCAGATCGGTCTTGCCTTCGGCCAACAGTTTCTTCATCTGAGCGGCATCGATCGGCTGCTGCAGGATGATCTTGCCGGAACGGAAATCGCAGTTCTTGGCCGGGCCGACTGATTTTTCGCAGACGTAGGAGGTGCCGTGTTCGAAAACATCGGCCGCGCACTTTGGGCACTTGCCGAGGCTTTCCTGTTCCGAAAAATCGACGGGTTCGGCATCGGCAGCATCCGCCTTGTCCTGGCCGAAATCGAATTCCGGTTGCAGATCGTCGTTGAGCTTGATGGCTGCGGCAAAGCTGCGGCCCATCTTGTTGCGGAAACCGGTCAGCGGGCCGACCTGCTTTTCGGTCAGTAATTGCTCGATTTCAGCCGGTTCGTACTGGCGGCCGGCGACGATTTTCCACAGCGCGTAGTCACAACTGCCGCACTGGAACTTCTTGTAGGTTTCGCGAATCTGGCCGCCGCACTTGGGGCAGGGAGCCTCGAGCACCCCGAAGTCGCCGGGAATGGTGTCGGCTTCGTACTGCTTGGCGCGTTCGACCATGTGGCGGGTCATCTCGGCGATTTCGCGCATGAATTCGTCGCGCGTGAATTCGCCCTTTTCGATGCGGCCGAGCTTCCATTCCCAGTCGCCGGTCAATTCCGGTTGGGTCAGTTCCTTGATGCCGAGGCCGTTGAGCAGCGTCATCAGGGTAAAGGCCTTTGCGGTCGGGATCAGTTCCCGGCCTTCGCGGTGCATGTATTGCTCGCCGATCAGGTTTTCGATGATCTGCGCTCGGGTGGCCGGAGTGCCGAGGCCGCGGCCGGCCATGGCGGCCTTCAGTTCCTCGTCATCGACCATCTTGCCGGCGCCTTCCATGGCGGAGAGCAGGGTGGCTTCAGAGTAGCGTGGCGGCGGCTTGGTGGCGTTGGGCTTGACGGTCACTTCGTCGGTCTTGACCTTTTCCTTGGCATCGACGGCAACCAGGTTGCCATCGTCGCCATCCTGGCCTTCCTTGCCATAAACGGTAAGCCAGCCCGGATTGACCAGCACCTTGCCCTCGGTCTTGAAGGGGTAGCCTTCGACGCGGGTGATACGGGTAGTGACCATGTACTCGGCGGCCGGGAAGAAGACGGCGAGGAAGCGGCGAACGACGAAGTCGTACAGCTTCTGTTCCATCTCGTTCAGGCTCTTGGGGGCCTGCGGCGTCGGGATGATGGCGAAGTGGTCGCTGATCTTGGCGTTGTTGAAGATGCGCTTGTTCGGCAACACCCAGTTGCGGGCCAGAATCTGGTGGGCAAACGGAGAATAGCGGGCGAGTAGCACTTCGTCGTGGCCCTTGCCGGCGCCTTGGCCGGTCAATACGGCCAGCGTTTCCTTGACGGTCGGCAGGTAATCTTCTGGCAGGCAGCGGGAGTCGGTACGCGGGTAGGTCAGGACCTTGTGTTTTTCGTACAGGGCCTGGGCCAGCGACAGCGTGGTTTTGGCCGAGAAGCCGAAGCGAGCATTCGCTTCGCGCTGAAGGGTGGTCAGATCGAAGAGTCCGGGCGACAAGCGGGTTTCCGGCTTGGCTTCTTCCGTGACTTCGCCGAGCTTGCCTTCAGTGGCAGCACGGATGGCTTCGGCGCGTGCAACCTCCCACAGGCGGTCGGCCCGGGCATGTTCGTCGTCGTTCTTGCCCTTGAAGGCTTCGTCGAACCACTTGCCCTTGTAGGAACCGGCCTTGGCAGAAAATTCGGCTTCGACTTCCCAGTAATCACGCGACTTGAAATCGCGGATTTTGCGTTCGCGTTCCACGACGATGGCCAGCGTCGGCGTTTGAACTCGACCGACGGTGGTCAGGTGGAAACCGCCGGTCTTCGAGTTGAAGGCAGTCATTGCCCGCGTGCCGTTGATGCCGACCAGCCAGTCGGATTCGGAGCGGCAGACGGCAGCATCGCCAAGGCCTTCCATCTCGCGGCCTGGGCGCAGGCGGGCAAAGCCGTCGCGGATCGCACCCTGGGTCATCGACTGCAGCCACAGGCGCTGCACAGGCTTGCCGGACTTGGCGTTCTGGGCAATGTAATTGAAGATCAGTTCGCCTTCCCGTCCAGCGTCGCAGGCATTGATCAGGCCGGTGACATCCTTGCGCTTGATCAGCTTGTTGAGCACCTTGAGCCGGGATTCCGTTTTTTCGATCGGCTTCAGGGCAAAGTGTGGCGGGATCACCGGCAGGTGAGCGAAGGACCATTTGCCGCGCTTGACCTCGAATTCTTCGGGACAGGCCAGTTCGAGCAGGTGACCGACAGCCGAGGAGAGCACGAGTTCTTCGCTTTCGAAGTAGTCGTCGTGTTTAGTAAAGCCCCCCAGCGCCCGAGCGATGTCGGCGGCGACGGAAGGTTTTTCGGCAATGATCAGCTTTTTGGACATGGTTTGGCCTGTTGAGTGCCGGGGCATGATAAGTGTCCGGCGAGCGGCTTGGCAAGCCGTCAATATATATAGATGCCTAACTGAGGCGTTGGTAGCGGTTGCCGGGCAGGGTGGCGATAAGGCCGCAAAGCTCCAGTGTCAGGAGTTCCGGCAGCAACCGGTCAGCGCTCATGGCGGTTCGTTCGACGAGGTCGTCAAGGCCGCATGGATCGTGGCCAAGGGCGGCGAGAATCGGGCCTTCATCTGCTTTATCCGATGAAACCTCCGGCTTGGGAGCCTCGTTGTAGCTGCCCAGTTCTTCCAGAATATCGGTGGCGGTTTCGACCAGCTTGGCGCCTTGCTTGATCAATTTGTGGCAACCGCGGGCGACCGGTGAATGGATCGAGCCGGGAATGGCGAACACCTCTCGCCCTTGCTCGGCGGCCAGCCTCGCCGTGATCAGCGAGCCGCTTTCCGGGGCTGCTTCAACGACCAGCACGCCGCGCGAAAGTCCGGAGATGATCCGGTTGCGCCTCGGGAAGTTGGAGGCGATGGCCGGCGTGCCGAGCGGGAACTCAGAGACGATCGCGCCGTGCTCGACGATGGACAATGCTAGTTCCTTGTTGCGGGCCGGGTAGATGCGGTCGGGCCCCGTGCCGATCACTGCAACGGTTTCTCCGTTGGCAGCCAATGCGCCACGGTGGGCGGCGGCATCGATGCCCAGTGCCAGGCCACTGATGATTGTCAGGCCCTTTGCTGCCAAAGTTTTGGCGAAGTTCTCTGCGGTCTGCAGGCCTTGAGGCGTCGCATTGCGGCTGCCAACCATGGCCAGTCCGCGCTTCTGCAGCAGGGCAACATTCCCGCGCACATAGAGCAGGCTGGGCGGATCGGCGATTTCAAGCAGCGCTTTCGGGTAGGCTTCATCAGCCAGCGAAATGATTTGCTGCCCCGGCTGGCTGGCCCATTCAAGGCTAAGTTCAACAGCTTCAGTCGGGTTGAAATCAAACAGCACATCGGCCCGGTCGCCGATTACGCTGCGCGTTTCGAGGCGCCCAGCCGAGAAAATGGCTTCGGGTAAACCGAAAGCGGCGAGAAGCTTTCGTTGCGTCTCGCCGCCAATGCCTGGAATCAGGGTCAGCCGCAACCAGGCGGCCAGACTTTCGTTATTGCTCACGGGTTCAGCGCGGAGTCCCCGATGATGACTGGCTTGGAGGACTCGACCACCAAGGCGTAGGCGATACGGTCGAAGACACGGAAGACGAAGGCCAAGCCGTAGCGCTCTTCTGGTACAGGGGTCGATGTGCGACGACCATCTTCGTCAATGCTGACCGAGACACGGTTTCGATATAGCGCAACTACATGCCCTATTTCTAGCCCGCTATTCTTGCCTTGGCTGATGGAAACGACAGAGTTGGCGCCGCCTTCCTGAACTCCACCGTAGATGCCAAGCACCTTGGCAGAAACTTCCTGTTCGGGGCGGTGCGGCACGTAAGTGAGGATTTCTGGCAGTGGAGCGGGCAACAGACTGTCGCCACGATTCATTTCTTCCTTGGCCAAGGTGACGCGCAGGGTTGCCGGTTCACCCGGCTTGACCAAGCGGGCATTGCCTAAAAATACGGCTTCGTAGGCCATGATCTCGCCGGTTTGCGGGTCTTTCAGAGGCTTGCCCTTGCGGAAAACGTTCCATTTTTCAATGCTGGAATCGGGAATGCCCTTTGCGTAGAAAGAGTCACCGGTACCGACCAGCATGCGATCTTCCTGCGTTGCGACGATGCTGACAGCAGCGTTCTGATCGCTTGTTTCAATGATCAGCGGCTTGGAGATGAATGGTTCGATCACATTGGGTGAAATGCTCGGAATCACTTGCTGAACCGGGGTGCTGTACACGGTTGGCTGGGCTTTACCGTTCTGTCCAGCGACCGACTTGCCGAGTTTCAGGCGGGGAGTACCGCTCGACGTGTCGAGCATGACGACGTCGCCTGGGTAGATCCAGTGCGGGTTCTTGATCTGTTCCTTGTTCATCTGCCAGATTTCCGGCCAGCGCCATGGCTGCTTGAGGAACTTGCCGGAAATTCCCCATAGTGTGTCACCCTTGACGACAATATGGCGATCAGGCGGGTTGTCCACGAGTTGTAGCGGCTCGGCGGCCGTTGCGCAGACGGCCGTCACGGCCAGGATGAGCGCGGATATAATGCGAACCATAGTCGTAACCTCACGTGCCGGTGGAACGCAATAACGTCGTCACTGTCTCATTAAGCGGCAATCGTTTGCGTTCCATACCTCGGAATTGCTTTAGATTCTGCACGTAATAACCTAAGCGAGCAAGCTTTTATTCCGGTTTTCATATGGCCCTTTTACCCATTCTGCGTTTTCCCGACCCTCGTTTGAAGAAGGTCGCGCTTCCCGTTGGCAAAGTTGATGACAGCATTCGAAAACTGGTCGCCGACATGGCTGAAACCATGTACGAAGCCCCCGGAATCGGGTTGGCTGCGACGCAGGTCGATGTGCACAAACGCGTTGTGGTCATTGACGTTTCGGAAGACAAGAGCGCCCTTCAGGCTTTTATCAATCCGGTGCTTAGCCGCTGCGAAGGCTCGCAGATCGGCGAGGAAGGTTGTCTGTCGGTGCCGGGTATCTACGACAAGGTCGAGCGGGCCGAAAGCGTTGTCGTGACCTATCTTGATCTCGAAGGTAAAGAGCAGACTCTGGCGGCGGATGGTTTGCTTGCCGTTTGTCTGCAACACGAACTCGATCATCTAAACGGCACGGTCTTCGTCGATCACCTTTCGCTGTTGAAGCAGACCCGCATCAAGAACAAGTTGGCCAAGCAGGCGCGCGTCACGGCATGAGGCTCATTTTTGCCGGAACGCCGGAGTTCGCCGCGCAGGCTCTGCAGGCCATTGTCGCTGCAGGCCATGAAGTCGCATTGGTGTTGACCCAGCCGGACCGCCCGGCCGGGCGCGGCATGACGCTGCAACCATCTGCGGTCAAGAAGGTGGCGCTTGAGCACGGCATAGAGGTGTTTCAGCCGCTGACGCTGAAGGAGGCCGAGGCACAGGCGAAAGTTGCGGCCGTTGGCGCTGACGTGATGGTCGTCGCTGCTTACGGTTTGATCCTGCCGCGGGCTGTGCTTGATATGCCGCGCCTTGGCTGCATCAACATCCACGGCTCCTTGCTGCCGCGCTGGCGTGGTGCGGCACCGATCCAGCGTGCCTTGCTGGCCGGCGATGCCGAGACCGGTGTCTGCATCATGCAGATGGAGGCCGGGCTGGATACGGGACCGGTCTTGTTGCGCGGCGCTTTTTCCATTGAACCGTCAGATACTACGGCAACGCTGCACGATCGCTTGGCCGAACTGGGGGCAAAGTTGGTCGTCGAGGCCTTGGGCAAGCTGCCTTTGGCTTCCGAACCGCAGCCGGCCGAGGGGGTGACCTACGCCCACAAGATTGAAAAGGCCGAGGCACTGATCGACTGGAGCAAAAGTGCCGCCGAACTGGATCGCCACATTCGCGCCTTCAATCCATTCCCCGGCGCGCAGGCCTTGTTTCGCGGGCAGACGGTCAAACTTTGGCAAGCCTCGCCGGTGGCAGGGCGGGGCGAAATGGGCACCATTCTGGCCCTGGACCGAAGCAGCGTCGTCATTGCCTGCGGGGATGGTGCGTTGGCGGTGACCGAGTTGCAGAAAGCGGGTGGCAAGCGCTTGCCGGTCCAGCAATTCCTGGCTGGTCACCCCTTGGCTGTTGGCGACCGTTTCGACATTCCGGCTTGAATTTTTGCCGGACGACTATAGTTAACTTCCCGGGTCAGACAGCCGCAAGGAGTTAAACATGTTCAACTGGGTGAAGACTGCCATTCTGATGGCCGCCATCATGGCGCTGTTCGGTATTGTTGGCGGCATGATCGGCGGCAAGTCCGGCATGCTGATGGCCCTGGTGTTCGGCGGTGCGATGAATCTGTTCTCGTACTGGTTCTCTGACACCATGGTGCTGAAGATGTACAACGCCCAGCAGGTGGATGAGACCAGTGCGCCGCAGTTCTACGCGATGGTGCGCGAACTGGCTCAGCGGGCCGGGCTACCGATGCCCAAGGTGTACATCATCAATGAAGCTCAGCCCAATGCCTTTGCCACCGGTCGTAATCCTGAGCACGCGGCGGTGGCGGCGACGACCGGCATCATCCAGTTGCTGTCGGCCCGCGAATTGCGCGGGGTAATGGCGCATGAACTGGCTCACGTGAAGCATCGTGACATCCTGATCTCGACCATCTCGGCAACCATGGCCGGGGCCATTTCGGCACTGGCCAATTTTGCGATGTTCTTCGGCGGGCGGGACGAAAACGGTCGTTCGGTGAACCCGCTGGTTGGCATTCTGGTCGCAATTCTGGCACCTTTGGCGGCCAGCCTGATCCAGATGGCGATTTCCCGGGCTCGCGAATTTGAAGCCGATCAGGGCGGGGCGGAGATCAGCGGTACGCCAAATGCGTTGGCCGATGCACTGGGCAAGATTCAGATGTATGCCGAGGGTCGCATCCCGATGGCGCCAGCCGAGGCGCATCCGGAAACGGCGCAGATGATGATCCTGAATCCGCTTTCTGCGGGCGGTATTCGTGGCTTGTTCTCGACCCATCCGCCGACCGAGGAGCGCATAGCCCGGTTGCGGGCCATGTCCTGAGCAACGCGATCAGGCGTTTCCGACGCTGCGCGGTAACTCCCGAATCGCCGGCGGCAGAGTGCCAACCACGGCCAGACTTGGCCGCTCCCCTGTTTTCTGGTGACGTAGCGTCAGGTAGCGCAGACAGGTAACGCGCAGGAAGGACGCGAAGTTCTCCACTTCGCCGCGGTAGGCTTCGATTTCGTCATAGAGCTTGGCGATCAGCTGGTTGGTCGTCATGCCCTCGTTACCCGCCAGTTCGGCGAGGATGTCCCAGAACAGGTTTTCCAGCCGGATCTTGGTCACGAAACCGTGAATCCGGATCGAGCGAGCCCTTGACTCGTAGAGCATCGGGTCGGCCTTGACGTAGATTTCACACATGCAACCTCCTGAACGAACGGGCAGCCGGCAAGCCAGCCGCCCTTGGTGCTTCAAAGGGTGATCTGCGTGCCGAGCAGGGGCAGGAACTTGGCCAGCCAGGCCGGATGCGCTGGCCAGGCCGGAGCCGTAACCAGATTGCCGTCCACATGGGCCTGATCGACCGGGATGTCGGCGTACTGGCCGCCGGCGGCACGGACTTCGGGGCCGCAGGCGGGGTAGGCGCTGCATGAACGGCCGGTCAGGACGCCGGCGGCGCTAAGCAGTTGGGCGCCATGGCAGATGGCAGCGATCGGTTTGCCGGCATTTGCGAAGTGCTGGACCATGGCCAGTACCTGCGGGTTGAGGCGCAGATATTCCGGTGCTCGGCCGCCCGGAATGACCAGGGCGTCGTACGACTCGACTGAAATATCGGAAAAAGTGGCGTTCAGGGTGAAGTTATGACCGGGCTTTTCGCTATAGGTCTGGTCGCCTTCGAAATCGTGGATGGCGGTGCGCACGAACTCGCCGGCCTTCTTGCCCGGGCAGACGGCATGTACCGTGTGGCCGACCATCAGCAGTGCCTGGAAGGGCACCATGGTTTCGTAGTCTTCGGTGTAGTCACCGGTCAGCATCAGAATTTTCTTCGCAGCCATTGTTGTCTCCTTGGTTGGTGTGAGCCCTCCGGCCGTGCGGTCGGAAAAGGGTGGACCCATTGTGGAGAGAATGGTGCCCCGGCGGGTAGCAGCGGGCTGCTACGCCGGCTTGTCTTTGCTCGGGGCAAGCTGGCCGCGGTGGACGGCCGATTGCTCGATCCGGTCCGGCTGGAAGGTGGCGATGACTTCGGCGAACAGCGCTTTGGCCTGTTCACTGTTGTCGCCACTGAAATTGCAGACATAGACATCCAGTGTGACGGCGGCGATTTCCGGCCAGGTATGCAGGGCGAGATGAGATTCAGCCAGAACGACGGTACCGGTGACGCCGGCTGGTTGGTCGGCGGTGTCGCGGAAGGCATGGAAAAGCCGGCCGACCACGGTCAGCCCATGCCGCTGGCAGGCATCGACGCAATAAGCCTCCAGCCGCTGTGCGTCGAGCAGCAAGCTCGGGGAGCAACGGCAGTCATGCAGGTCGGCGATCAGGTGCAGGCCTTTCATGACGGAATTCTATTGCGTTTCACGTGAAACGCGCGTGCTGAAGATGCTTTCGAGCCGGTGGCCCAGGCGGTAACCAGCCTCCACGATGCGCCGGTTGGCGATATCGCGGGCATCTCGGTGAAAATCTTCGCTGATGATGGGGAGCAGGCTGCCGTTTGCTTTTGGGTAGGCGGTGGCGAGCAAGCGGTGGCTTTCTTCACGCCACAGCGCAACATCGCCCAGAACCGGTTTCGGGTAGTTCTCGAGCAGTCGGGCGGCATTCTTTTCGAGGCGCTTGCCGCGCAACCACGGCGGGCCGGGCAGGTCATCCCAGTAAAGATGCAGGCTGCTGAAGGGCAGGCGCTTGTTGAACGGGTTCTCGATTTCGACCTTGTTGCCGCCTTCGTCGCCGTGTTGCCCGACGTGGAGTGGCTGATGGATATCGGCGACGAGATGGAGCAGCCAGGGCAGGGCATAGGAAATCTGCTCGCTGTTTCCGGCGGCCCGTCCCTTGGCTTGCAGTAAGTGGCTCAGACGTTCGATCTGGCGGTCGAGTTCGCCATCCCGAACCTTGCCGGCAGCATCCAGATCAACATAGTGCCAGTGCTTGTGGCGAGCCGTATCGGGGAAGCCGGGCCGTGCAGGGGTGGGCAGCGCTCTGTCTTCGTCATGGAAGCGTGGATCATTCCGGATATCGTCCGGCCAGGTCGATGCTTCGGCAAAGAGGTCGATGGCTTCACTGGAGCGGCCTCTTTCTACCCAGCGGTCGTGGTCAGGATGGCGGGCGAGCGCGGCCGAAATTGCGTCGCGTGTTGCTGGTGTCAGTTGTTGCCAGGCAATGACGGCAACCAGGCGGTGGCCGGCTGCGTTCCAGGCGTGGGCCGGCAGGGCCAGCGAAAAGAAAAGCAGGGCGGAGAGGATTTGACGCATTGGCCCATTATGCCGCGTGCGATAATCGCGCACTATGTCCAGATTGCCCTTCAATTCACTCGCTTTTGCCCTGTTGCAGGCCGCTCGCATCGATGCGGCCGTCTTTGCCGGGCAGAGCCTGGCCGACGGCCTTCTTGCTCGAGTCGATCCGGCTGCACGCCCTGCAGTGCAGGATCTCGTTTATGGCAGCCTGCGCGCTTACGGGCGAGGCGATTTTTTCCTCAGTCGCCTGCTCGACAAGCCTCTGGATGTCGAAGAAGTCCGTGCCCTGTTACTGGTCTCAATTTATCGTCTGGAAACCCGGCCGGATGCCACGCATACCGTAGTCGATCAGGCTGTTTCGGCAGCTGGAGAATTGGCAAACGGGCGTTTTCGTGGGCTGGTCAATGCCGTGCTGCGCAATTTCCTGCGCCAGCAGGAGGCCTTGGTCGCCGTGCTAGCCGCCGATGCAGTCGCCGCATGCCAGCACCCGGACTGGTGGCTGGCTCAGTTGCAAGCGGCTTATCCGGATGACTGGCAGCGCATTGTCGCTGCCGGTAATGCACCGCCACCGATGGGCTTGCGGGTCAATGTCCGCCGCGCCTCACGTGACGATTATTTGACGCGATTGACTGCCGCGGGGATCGCCGCCACGGCGATTGGTGAATCCGGTCTGGCCTTGGCCAAGCCTGTTCCGGTCGATTCGTTGCCAGGATTTGCCGACGGACTGCTGTCCGTACAGGATCCCGGTGCCCAGATGGCGGCGGCGTTACTTGATCCGAAGCCGGGTAGCCGGGTGCTCGATGCCTGTGCGGCTCCCGGCGGCAAGACGGCGCATCTGCTGGAGCGCAGCGATCTCGATCTGCTGGCACTGGACCTGAAGCCTTCACGTTGCCGGCGCATCGAGGAAAATCTGGCCCGCCTCGGGCTGACTGCGACCGTCAAGGCGGCTGATTGCGTCAAGTTGAATACCTGGTGGGATGGACAGCCCTTCGACGCGGTGCTGGCCGATGTGCCCTGTACTGCCAGCGGGGTTGTCCGTCGCAATCCCGATGCCAAGTGGCTGCGTCGCGAGGACGATATCTTCAGTTTTGCCAGGGCTCAGGCCCGCATCCTCGATGCCTTGTGGCAGGTCGTGCGGCCCGGGGGTAAACTGCTTTACGTGACCTGCTCGGTTTTCCCCACCGAGAATGGTGTGCAGATTGCACGCTTTCTGGAGCGTCAGCCGCAGGCGCGTTGCTGTCACGAAGAACAGCTTTTACCAACTGCCGACCACGATGGCTTTTTCTACTGCCTACTCGAAAAGCATGCTTGAACGACTGCGCCTCTGCTTGGCGCTGCTTGTTTTTTTGCCGTTCGTGGCTTGGGCTGCAGAAATCGACATTACCAACCCCCAACTGGTGGCGGGCGATGACAACTATGTCCTGTCGGCCGATTTCAAATTTGAATTGACCCCGCGTCTTGAAGAAGCGGTGACCAAGGGTGTTGTGCTTTATTTCGTCGCTGATTTCGAGCTGACCAAGGCGCGCTGGTACTGGCTGGACGAAAAACTGGCCAGCCGCAGCCAGAGCTATCGCCTCTCCTATCATGCGCTGACCCGGCAATACCGCTTGTCGACCGGTGGCTTGCATCAGTCCTTCGCAACTTTGTCTGAAGCGGTGCAAGTGCTGTCCCGCCTGCGCAACTGGGGGGTCATCGAGCGCACTGAAAAAGGCATTCGGGCCGGCGAGCCGTACGAGGCGGCGTTGCGCCTGCGCCTTGATGTGACCCAACTGCCGCGTCCATTCCAGATCTCGGCGCTTGGCAACAAGGAGTGGACCCTGGCTTCCGACTGGAAAACCTGGCAGGCCACCTTGCCGGCCATCACTCCCCCACAGGTGGAGGCCAAGTGAAGCGTTTCGTTGCTGCCGGCGGGGCCTTTGCTGCAGCCATCGGAGGCATCCTTTGGTTCCTGCTGCTGATGTCGACAGCCGCCGACACGGTGATTTTCTCGCGGAATTACCCGCTGCTCATCGGCCTGAACATCGTGCTGGCGCTGGGTATGGTCGGTCTGGTCGGCTGGCAGTTGCGAACGCTGTGGCGCGATTATCAGGCTCAGGTCTTCGGCGCGCGTCTGAAGCTTCGCCTGATGCTGATGTTCGGGGTGATTGCCGTGTTGCCCGGTGCCTTGGTCTATGGTGTTTCGGTGCAATTTGTGACGCGTTCGATTGAGAGCTGGTTCGATGTCCGGGTGGAAAAAGCCCTCGAATCCGGCCTGCAACTGGGGCGTTCAGCTCTCGATTCCCTGCTCGCCGATCTGGTCGACAAGGGGCGCAGCATGGCGACCGAGCTTTCGGATATTCAGGAAGTCTCGCGCCGCTCGGCGCTGTTGCGGTTGCGCGAGGAGAAGGGTGTCCAGACGGCGGCGCTGTTCTCTGTAGGCGGGCAGTTGCTGTCGAGTGCGACCAGCGAATTGTCCAGCCTGCTGCCCGACCTGCCGAATCAGTCCCAGCTCAAGCAGGCACGCAGTACGCGAGCGCTAGGAACGGTCGAGGGCGAGGGCGGCAAGCTCTATCTGCGCGTTCTGGTGCCGGTGTCGGCGCGCGACATGTTCGAGGAACCCCGAATCCTGCAACTGACGCAGCCGGTGCCTTCCAGCCTGGCCCATGACGCAGATGCCGTGCAGGATGTTTATCGCGACTATCAGGAACTGCAACTCGCCCGTGAAGGCCTGACGCGAATCTACGCGCTGACCCTGACGCTGACCGTGCTCGTCGCGCTGTTCGGCGCCTTTGCGCTGGCTTACCTGATGGCTCGCCGGTTGGTGGCGCCGCTCTATATTTTGGCCGAAGGCACCCAGGCGGTTGCGCAGGGCGATTTTTCGCCACGCCAGGCCATTTATAGCGGCGATGAACTTGGCGTGCTGACCCAGTCTTTCAACCGCATGACGCGTCAGCTCGATGACGCACGACGCGAAACGGAACGGCATCGGGCAGAACTTGAGTCAGCCCGGGGTTATCTGGAATCGATTCTGGCCAATCTGTCGACCGGCGTGTTGGTATTTGACCGCCGTTTCGTCTTGCGTACCGTCAATGAAGGGGCGCTGACCATTCTGAATGACGACTTCATCGGACTGATTGGCGCCCTGGTTGATGAATGGCCGCGTCAGCAGGCGCTCGGCACTTTCATTCGGGAGCATTTTGCGGCAACCGAAGAGATCGAGTGGCAGGCCCAGCTGGAAATGGAACGGCCGAACGGCATGCCACAGGTGCTGCTGTTGCGTGGTTCGCGCCTGCCGGAAGCCAGCGGTGGTGGTGATGTGGTGGTGTTTGACGACGTTACCCGCCTGATCGCCGCTCAGCGCAGCGCGGCCTGGGGCGAAGTGGCGCGCCGGCTGGCCCATGAAATCAAGAATCCGCTGACGCCGATCCAGCTTTCTGCCGAGCGTCTGCAATTCAAGCTGGCCGGCAAGCTGAGCAATGGCGACGCCGACATGCTGGCCCGCGGCACTCAGACCATCATCAATCAGGTGCAGGCCATGAAGCGCATGGTCGATGATTTTCGTGACTATGCCCGCCTGCCGGCCCCGGAAGTTGCCCCGCTCGACCTGAATGCCTTGATCGGCGAAGTGCTGGGACTGTATGAAAGCTCGTCGGCGACGATCGAAAACCGGCTGGACAGTGCTCTACCGCCAATACTGGGCGATGCGACGCAGCTGCGGCAGATCATCCACAACTTGCTGCGCAATGCCGAAGATGCACTGGAGAACCATGAAGGGGCGCGTATCCTGATTCAGACCGAGCAGCTCGGGCGTTGTGCCCGCCTGACCATAGCCGACAACGGTCCCGGTTTTCCGGTCGAACTGCTGTCGCGCATCTTCGAACCCTATGTCACCACCAAGGCGCGCGGTACCGGCCTTGGCCTGCCCATCGTCAAGAAAATTGTCGAGGAACACCTGGGCACTATCGAAATCAGCAATGCACCCGAGGGCGGAGCGCGGATCGACATCCGCCTGCCTCTGGTGAAGGAGGAGGAAGCCAAGCATGGCAATCATTCTGGTCGTTGATGACGAAGTTGGTATTCGCGAACTGTTATCGGAAATCCTGATCGACGAAGGTTACGACGTGCGCCTGGCGGAAAATGCCACGGCGGCGCGTCTGGTGCGCGAAGAACTGCGTCCTGATCTGGTTCTGCTCGATATCTGGATGCCGGACACCGACGGAATATCGCTACTCAAGGAGTGGCATGCCGCCGGGCATCTCAACATGCCGGTGGTCATGATGTCGGGGCACGGGACGATCGACACCGCAGTCGAGGCGACACGCTTCGGTGCATTCGATTTTCTCGAAAAGCCGATTGCCCTGCAGAAACTGCTGTCGACAGTGCAAAAAGCGCTCAAACACGACAAACCGCCGGCCCGCCCGGCGCTGACGCTCGAAGCCTTCAGTCGCTCAGCCTTCGTCAAGGAATTCAAGCGGCGCCTCGAACAGGCCGCCGCCAAATCGCCGGTGCTGCTGCTCAAGGGGGCCAATGGCGGCATGGCGGAAATCTGTGCCCGTACGCTGCAACCGCCACGGGCGCCGTGGCTGGACTTGTCCAGCGTGAGTAGTGCATTGACTCAGGAAATGCTCGAAAAGGTCACCGGCGGCATCCTGTTCGTGCCGGATCTGGCGGTGCTCGGCAAGATGCAGCAGATGAACCTGGCGTTTGCCATCGAGCGTCTGGAGAAGCTGAATTTACAGTTGATTGCCGCCAGTGTGTCGTCGATCACCGCGCTCAACGAGTCCGGCTGGGACAGCAAGCTGCTGACCCGGCTCAGTGAAATCTGGGTGGCCATGCCATCTCTGACCGGGCATGGCGACGAACTGCCGGAAATTGCCAGTCTGCTGCTGAGCAATTTTGTCGAGCGGGGCGAAATACCGCTGCGCCGGTTTTCTACGGGGGCGCTGAATGCGCTGCGTACCTTGCCCTGGAAGCGCCAGCCGGAATCGAGCTGGAGCGACCTTTACGCACTGGTCCGGAATCTGGCAGTGACTTCGCTGGACGAAGAAATCACTGCAGATGACGTGGCCCGGGTCATGCCGCTGGATACCGCCGAGGCGCCGGAGGTGCTCTCCCTGCTGCCGCTCTTGGATCAACCGCTCCGTGAAGCTCGGGATGCCTTCGAAAAAATGTACTTCGAGCATCACCTGCGTCTGGAGGGGGGCAACATGACCAAGCTGGCCGAGCGTTCCGGACTGGAGCGGACCCATCTCTATCGCAAGTTGAAGCAACTGGACGTCAAGCTCGGCAAGCGCGGCGAAGAATAAGGGATCTGAAGATCCGGGGGGATCATGAAAGTCATCATTCTTGGGGCGGGACAGGTCGGTGCCAGTGTCGCGGAAGGCCTGGTTTCGGAAGAAAACGACATCACCATCGTCGATAACGATGGGCCGCGCCTGATGGCCCTGCAGGACAAGCTTGACCTGCGGACAGTCGTTGGCAATGCAGCAACGCCAAGCGTTTTGCGCAATGCCGGGGCGGAAGATGCTGACATGATCATTGCCGTGACCCAAAGCGATCAGACCAATCTGGTGGCTTGCAAGCTGGCCCAAAGTGTCTTCAATGTGCCGACCCGAATTGCCCGATTACGGGCCCGGGATTTCCTTGAAGACGCTTCGCTGTTGGCTCCGGAAAACTTCGCGGTCGATTATGCCCTTTGCCCCGAGCAGGTGATTACCGATTACATCCGGCGCCTGATCGAGTTTCCCGAAGCCCTGCAGGTCCTTAATTTCGCCAAAGGTCGCGTCAGTCTGGTGGCAGTGCGCGCCTATGAAGGTGGTTTGCTGGTTGGCAAGCCGATCAAGGAAATGCGTGAGCTGTTGCCGCTGGGGATGGATGCACGCATAGCAGCCATTTTTCGTCGCGACCAGCCGGTCTTTCCGGAAGGCGATACCGTCGTCGAGGCGGGCGACGAGGTCTTTCTGTTGGCGGCCGCCGAGCATATCAGGCCGGTACTTCGCCAGTTGCGCCGGATGATGACGCCGGTTGAACGCATCATGATCGCCGGTGGCGGCAATATTGGTATTCGTTTGGCCAAGTCACTCGAAAAACGCTACGAAATCAAATTGATCGAGGGCAGGAAAGAGCGCGCCGAATTTATCGCCAGCGAGTTGGACAACACGCTAGTCCTGCTCGGTGATGCCACCGACGAGGAGTTGCTTGAACAGGAAAACATCGCCGAGATGGATCTCTTCCTGGCGCTGACCAATGATGATGAAGACAACATCATGTCCGGCAGTCTGGCCAAGCGGCTTGGTGCAAAGCGGGTGGTGGCTCTGATCAATCGGCGCGCCTATGCCGAAATGATCGAAGGCGGTCCGATCGATATCGGCATTTCACCTGCCCAGGTTTCCATCGGCACTCTGCTGGCACATGTCCGGCAGGGGGATGTGGCTGAAGTGCATTCGCTGCGTCGTGGGGCGGCCGAAGCACTCGAGCTGATTGCCCATGGCGATGCCAAGACTTCCAAAATTGTCGGCAAGCGCATCGACGAGATCGATTGGCCGCATGGTGTGACCGTTGCGGCGCTAGTCCGAAATTTCGACCAGGCGGTCATTGTCGGCCAGACTGATGAATGGACGTCGATCACCCGCCATGGCGAGGTGGTCATTGCGCACCATGACACGGTGATCGAACCGGAAGATCACGTGATCGTCTTCTGTACCCGGAAAAAGCTGGTCAAAAAGGTCGAGAAGCTCTTCCAGGTCGGTTTCCACTTTTTCTAAGGAGCCGATCATGACCCGTTTTGCTCCTGTGTATCGTGCCTTGGGCATGATCATCATGTTGTTCGGGCTGACCATGCTGGCACCGCTGATCGTTTCCTACGTATACAACGATGGTGCGCAGACAGCCTACGATGAAGCCGTCGCGCTGACCATGCTGTGCGGCGCCTTTCTCTGGTATCGCTATCGTCGTTGCAAGCGCGAACTGAACATTCGCGATGGTTTCCTGATGGTCGTGCTGGTGTGGACCGTTCTGCCGGCGTTTGCGGCGATTCCGCTGATGATTCAACTAGGCATCAGTCATACCGATGCCTATTTCGAGACGGTTTCGGGGCTGACGACGACTGGCTCGACGGTGCTGTCGAATATCGACACCTTGCCAATGTCGATCAATCTCTGGCGTCACCAGTTGGTCTGGGTTGGTGGCATGGGCCTGATCGTGCTGGCCATCGCCATCCTCCCGCTGCTCGGTATTGGCGGCCGCCAGATGTTCAAGGCGGAGACGCCGGGTCCGATGAAGGATTCGAAGATGACGCCGCGCATCGCCGAAACTGCCAAGGGTTTGTGGATGGTTTATCTTGGGGTGACGATCGCCTGTGCTCTGTCTTTCCGCTGGGCTGGCATGAGCTGGTTCGACGCGGTTTGCCATACCTTCTCGACGATGGGGCTGGGGGGTTTTTCGACGCATGACTCGAGTTTTGGCTTTTTCAATTCCCCAGCCATTGAAATCGTCGCCATCGTTTTCATGCTGATTGCGGGCATGAACTTCGGTACGCTGTTTCTCGCGGTTAGCGGGCGTTCGATCCGTCCCTACTTTCATGATCCCGAGGCTGGCTGGTTCCTTGGCGTGACGCTGCTCAGCATTCTCTTCGTGGCGATTTATATCTGGAAAGACGGCGCCTATCCTGATCTTGATACGGCGGTTCGTCATGTCGCCTTCAATCTGGTCTCCATCGCTACGACCACCGGTTTTGCCAGCGTGGACTACGCGCAGTGGCCGATTTTTGCCTCGTTGTGGATGCTCTTCCTGTCCAGTTTTGTCACCAGTGCTGGTTCGACCGGCGGCGGCATCAAAATGATGCGGGCCTTGTTACTTTACAAGCAGGTCTATCGCGAGCTACTGCGCGCGATGCATCCGAATGCGGTCTACAACATCCGGATTGGCGGGCAAGTTGCACCGCAGCCGATTCTGTTCGCCGTACTCGCTTTTGGTTTCATGTATATGGTCAGCATTGTTTCGCTGACGCTCGTACTGGCCTTTACCGGGCTGGATATTATTTCGGCTTTTACCGCCATCGTCGCCAGTATTAATAACACCGGTCCCGGCCTGGGTGTGGTCGGTCCATCGACAACCTATGAAGTGCTGGGCGACTTTCAGACTTGGGTGTGCATCTTCGCGATGCTGCTTGGGCGCCTGGAAATTTTTACCTTGCTGGTGGTTCTCACACCCTCCTTCTGGCGTAAGTGACCTGAGCCGGAGAAAGGCGGATAATTCCGCCTTTCCGATTTTCTGGCGGAGTCCGACGTGAGCCGACCCAAGAACGATACTTTCCTGCGCGCCCTTCTCAAAGAGCCGACTGAATACACCCCGCTGTGGCTGATGCGCCAGGCTGGTCGTTACCTGCCTGAGTATTGCGAAACCCGCAAACGGGCCGGCAACTTCCTCAACCTGTGCAAATCGCCGAGCATGGCCTGCGAAGTGACCCTGCAGCCATTGGCCCGCTATGACCTTGACGCTGCCATTCTGTTCTCCGACATCCTGACGGTGCCGGACGCCATGGGCCTCGGTCTGTACTTTGCCGAAGGCGAGGGCCCCAAGTTCGAGCGCCCGCTACGCGAAGAATGGGCGATCAACAACCTGACGGTGACCGATCCCTACGAGCATCTTGGCTACGTCATGGATGCCGTTTCGGAAATCCGTCGCGCGCTGGATAATTCGGTGCCGCTGATCGGTTTCTCCGGCAGCCCCTACACCCTGGCCTGCTACATGGTCGAAGGTGAGGGTTCCAGCGATTTCCGCAATATCAAGGGCATGCTCTACAACCGTCCGGACCTGCTGCACCGCATCCTGTCGGTGACGGCCGATTCCGTGATTGCCTACCTGAATGCCCAGATCGATTGTGGCGCCCAAGCCGTGATGATCTTCGACACTTGGGGCGGTTCGCTGTCCAATGCAGCCTACGAAGAGTTTTCGCTGCAATACATGCGCCGCATCGTGGCTGGATTGAAGAAGGAAAAAGACGGCCAGCGCATTCCGAGCATCGTGTTCACCAAAAACGGTGGCCTGTGGCTGGAAAAGATCGCCGATATCGGCTGCGATGCCGTTGGCCTCGACTGGACGATCGACATCGGCGAAGCTCGCCGTCGTGTTGGCGACAAGGTGGCCTTGCAGGGCAACCTCGATCCAAACGTGCTGTTTGCGCAGCCGGAAATCGTCGCTACCGAAGCGAAAAAGGTGCTCGACAGCTTTGGACCGGCCAATACCGGCCATGTTTTCAACCTCGGCCACGGAATTTCACAATTCACCCCGCCGGAAAGCGTGACTGCTCTGGTCGAAGCGGTCCATTCGCACAGCCGGGTATTACGTAAGTAGTAGCATAAGTGAGTGACAAAGCTTGACTTATACACAGAGCTTTGTCACTTGCTGAAAAAAATCCTTCAAAAACCCTTGACGCCGGTGTGTTTATTTAAAACATTGAATTTAAAGGATTTTGTTTGTTGCTTAATATTTCGGCAGAGTGACAAAATCCTTACGGCACCGTGACTTAGCGCCAACTCGCCAAATAAATCCACAAAGTTATCCACAGTTTTTGTGGACAACTTTAAAAGCGGCCTAAATTGATCCTGAGCAACCAGTTTTTGCGGAAAAATCACGGCGTCAGCCGCTAAATTCATGCGAGTTTTGCGCGTTGCCCTCGATTTACCGCTACATCGACTTTTCGACTATGTCGTCGAGTCGGCGTCGACCGAAGATGTCGGTTTGCGCGTCCGGGTGCCATTCGGTCGCGGTGAAAAACTCGGGGTGATCGTCGAGGTGCTGGCCGAAAGCGACTGGCCACTCGAGCAATTGAAACCGGCGATCGAAGTGCTACGCGATTTGCCGCCTTTGCCGTCCGATTTCTTCAGGCTGTGCCAGTTTGCCAGTGCTTACTATCAGGCGGCGCTCGGTGAGGTGATCATGCAGGCCTTGCCGGTTGGTCTCAAGCGTCTTGATCCGCCAACGCGGCGCAATGCCCGGGCGAGCCGTCCGTCGGTCGCGCTGGCGCCTCCGGCCTTGACCCAGGAGCAAACCATAGCCGTGGCGGCTGTTGATCCAGCGGCCGGATTTTCGGCCCATCTGCTGCACGGGGTGACGGGGAGCGGCAAGACCGAGGTTTATCTGCGCCTGATTGACCGAGCCTTGACCGATGGCAAGCAGGTCTTGCTGCTGGTGCCCGAAATCAACCTGACGCCACAACTCGAAGGGCGGGTGCGCTCCCGTTTTCCCGATGCCGGCGTGGTGTCGCTGCACAGTGAACTGGCCGAAGCAGCCCGTGAGCGGAACTGGCGGGCGGCATTTTCCGGCGAGGCGAGCATAGTGCTTGGTACCCGCCTGTCGATCTTTACGCCCATGCCGCGTCTCGGCCTGATTGTCGTCGATGAAGAGCACGATGCCTCCTTCAAGCAACAAGACGGCATGCGTTACTCGGCGCGCGATGTTGCCGTGTTTCGGGCGCACCAGTTGGGTATTCCCGTCCTGCTCGGTTCGGCGACCCCGTCGCTGGAAACCTGGGCCAATGCCCAGAGCAAGCGTTACAACCTGATCACCCTGCTTGAACGAGCCAACCCGGAAGCGTCGCTGCCGGCCATCCACATCCTCGATACCCGCAAGATGGTGCTTCAGGAGGGCGTCGGCGAACCGCTGATCGCCGCGATCAAGGAGCGCTTGGCCCGTGGTGAGCAAAGTCTGGTCTTTCTCAATCGCCGGGGCTACTCACCGGTCCTCGCTTGCCCGGCTTGCGGCTGGGTGTCGCGCTGTACGCGCTGTGCGGCCAACATGGTGCTGCATCTAGCTGACAGGCGTCTGCGTTGCCATCACTGTGGCTGCGAGCATCGTATCCCCAAGGCCTGCCCGACCTGCGGCAATCAGGATATTCATCCCTTCGGGCGCGGCACGCAGCGGCTGGAAGGCTGGTTGCAGGAGACTTTCCCGGAGGCCCGCGTGCTCAGGGTTGACCGGGATTCAGTGAAGAGCCGCAAGCAATGGGAAGTCATGCTCGACCGTATCCACGGTGGTGAGGCCGATATTCTGGTCGGCACGCAGATGCTCGCCAAAGGTCATGATTTCCCCAAGCTGACGCTGGTTGGCGTGCTGGGAGCCGATGCCGCACTTTTCGCCGCCGACTGGCGGGCCCCGGAACGTCTGTTTGCCCAGTTGATGCAGGTGGCCGGTCGGGCCGGGCGGGCCGAACTGAAGGGGGAGGTGCAGATCCAGACCCAGTACCCGGATCACCCGCTGTTTGCCTCGCTGGTCAAACACGATTACCCGGGCTTCGCTGCCCAGCAGCTCAAGGAGCGTGAACAGGCCGGCTTTCCGCCCTATGCTTTCCAGGCGGTGTTGCGGGCCGAGGCGCCGGAGATGGCCGTTGCGATTGCCTTTCTGAAGACAGCTGCGGCCATGCCGCTCATTGGCGAGCACGAAAACATCCTGATTTACGACCCGGTGCCAATGAAACTCGCCCGGTTGGCCAATCTGGAGCGTGGCCAATTACTGGCCGAATCTTATTCCCGCCCGGCGCTGCAAGCCTTCCTGCCGCTCTGGCGGGAGGCGATCGAGAGCATCAAGTCACCATCCAAACTGCGCTGGCATATCGAGGTCGACCCACTGGAGTTCTGATCGGCACGACCCTTGCAGTGTGGACTACCCATCAACTGCAAGGAGGGCATCATGAAAATCCTGGATTCAACGGTACAACTCTCGTCCAGCCACGAATCGAGCAGCAGCCGGAGCATGGAAATCACCAGCACGACCGGTTTTCGGCAAATTTTCGCAAACCTTGCAGCCAGCCCCCCGGAGGAACAGCTTGCTGCCCGACAGCGTGTCCAGAAGCTGCTGCAATCGCTGATCGATGCCATTCTCGCCGCCCTCGACGGCAAGAAGTGCGAGGAAAACATTGCCGCCGGCGATGCTTTGCCGGAGCAACTGCCGGTGGCCGCACGTGGTCGGGAGATGACCTGGAGCCGGCACGTCACCGAAAGCGTCAGCGAGGTCGAGAAAACGGCGGTCTGCGGCAAGGGCTGCGTCACGACCAGCGACGGACGAGACATCGCCTTTGATTTTTCGCTCGATCTGGCGCGTGACTATCACCGAACGTCGACGCTGGATGAAAGCGGCGCTGTCGAACTGCGCGATCCGTTGATCATCAACTTTGAGGGCAAATCGAGCGAACTGACCACCGAGCGGATCTCATTCGACCTCAATGCCGACGGCGTGCCTGAGGAAATTCCCGGACTTGGCTCGGGCAGTGGTTTCCTGGTCTTTGACCGTAATGGCAATGGCAAGGCGGACAATGGCAATGAGTTGTTCGGTGTGGCCAGTGGCAACGGATTTGCCGATCTGGCTGAACTCGATGGCGACCACAATGGCTGGATTGACGAGGGCGATGCCGCCTTCAAGCAGCTCGCTGTCTGGTCGGGCGACGCTTACGCGTCACTTGCCCAGCGCGGGGTCGGGGCACTCTACACCGGGGCGGTCGACGCGCCCTTTTCGCTCAAGACCGAGGATAACGAACTGCTGGGGCAGATACGGGCCGCCGGGGTCTACCTGACTGAGGCCGGCGAGGTCGGCCATCTGCAGCAGGTCGACCTTGCCGTATCAGTTCCTTCGAGTGGGCAGCAGAAGCCAGCCGAGGGCCAGCATCTGGCCGCCTAGGAGTGTGAAGAAGGCGATACGGTAGGCCGTATCGCCAGCCATTCCGCCAGCCTGCAGGACATCGACGTAGCTGCCGATGCCCCATTGCAGGCCGAAGGCGCCAGCGAAGACCAGCAGGTTGAGCGCCGTATTGGCCCGGCCGGAAACTGCCGGGGGAAAGGCTTGGGCAACCAGCGAGTAGGAAATGTTGGACAGCGAAAAGCAGATGCCGAGTATTGGCCACAGCAGGTCGCCGGCCATGGTCGGCAGGCTGCTGATCAGCCCGAAGCAGGCGAGGGCGATGACCATCGCGCCGAGATAGACCCGCTCCAGCTTGATCCCGCGCCGGACGAGCACGGTGGCGAAAAATCCCATGAACATGAAACCAGCCAGCATGGCGCCACTGATCCAGGTCAGGCGGGCTGCGATAGCCGTACCTTCCATGCCCTCGAGCACGTTCATCCAGCGTGATGCCCACAGGCCCTGAACGGCCATGAAGCCCCCGGTGAAGAAGAAGCCCATCGGGGCGTAGCGCCAGAAGTGACGGCTGGCAAAAATTGCCCGGACGCCGGCCATTTGTTCGGCAAAGCCGGCCCCTTTCTGTTCGATCGTCTTGTCCGGCACTTTCAGCCAGAGGGTAGCTGCAACGACCAGCGTCATGACCGAGAGAGCAAAACAGATTTCCCGCCAGCCGGTATAGCCGAGGGCGAATTCCAGCGGTTTGGATGCGGCCAGCGCCCCCAGACCGCCAGAGGCCATGACCCAGCCGGTCAGCGAAGCCTGCTGTTCGGGCGGGAACCATTGCGAAAAGGCCTTGAATGAAGCCATCAGGCAGGCGGAAACGCCAAGCCCGATCAGGGCGCGCCCAATGGCCAGACCGCTCAGGCCGTCCGACAGCGCGAATATGGCAACCCCAGCGGCAGCAATGACCAGCAGTCCAGCCTCGACCCGGCGCGGGCCGAAGCGGTCCAGCATGATGCCGAGCGGCAACTGGGCTAGGCCGAAAGCGAGGAAGTAGGTGCTGGTGAGCAGGCCGAGTGCGTTGTCGGCAAGGCTCAGTTCGCGCGCCAGTACCGGCCCGATCACTGCATTGACGGTGCGAAACAGGTAGGACAGGAAATAGCCTGCCGCAAAAGGCAGGAACAGCCTGATCCACAGGCCTCGGCTATCGGGGTAGGTCACGGATTCTCCGGTTTCACGTGGAACGCCGACGGCTGCGGTGGCGCGACTTGAGGATTTTTGCGTAGCCATTCGACACGGCTCATGATCTTTTGCTTCCAGTTCTCAGCAATACCTGGAGTCGCCGCCAGCTTCTCCAGATCGGCCAGCGCCGGACGATGTGCCTGCCAGCACAGCATGGCTTCGGCCAGCGTGAAGGTCTCGGCAGTGTGTTCGATTTCGAGCCGGTCGCCCGGCGCAACGCGGCCCGGGGTAAGCACACGCCAATACCAGCCGGTCAGGCGCTCCTTGGCGATGAATTCAGCCATGCCTTCGCAGGCAAAGCGTTCGTCAATCTTCCAGCAAGGGTTACGCGGTTGGCAAACCTGCAGGTGGGCGGTGCCGAGGCGCCAGATGTCACCGATGCGAACATCGTTTTCGTCGAGATCGGCCGTCGAAATGTTCTCGCCCAGGCTGCCTATGAGCAATTGGGATGCGGCTTCGGGGAAGCGGGATGCCAGTCGGGCGTAGTGGCTGGCCGGGTAAAGATGCACCGCCTTGTCCGGCCCGCCGTGCACACGACGGTCGGCCTGCTGGTCGCCGGCGAAGCCTTCGTCGCCGAGTTCGAGCGTGCTGTTAACCGGTTGCTTGTACATGCCGGTCGGGCGACCGGATTCAGGGAGCGGCCGGATGCTGCCGATGAAGAGGGAAACGTTTGCCATGGTGGCCCGATTTTGCCATCAATTCCACAGCCATGCTGCGCCGCGGACCCCCGAGGAATCCCCATGGGTAGGCGGCAGGAATTTCGTGTAGATGATGTCCGAGAAGACATGTGGGGCGGAACGCTCGGGCAGGTGGGTATAAAGCCGCTGCATGTTGGAGAGGCCACCACCGATCACAATGACCTGCGGATCGAGGATGTTGATGATGCCCGCGAGGGCACGCCCCAGTCGTTCCTCGTAGCGCTGCAGGGTGGCCTCGCAGCCGATATCGCCAGCCTTGGCGCGCTGATCGATCTCGGCTGGAGTCAGTGTTTCAGCGGCATGGCGAAAATGATCTGCCGCCAGAGCAGGGCCGCAAAGATAGGTTTCGATACAGCCGAGCCGGCCGCAATAACAGGCCGGCAAGGGCAGATCGTCATCACCTGCCAGCGGCAGCGGGTTGTGCCCCCATTCCCCGGCAATCGCATTGGCGCCAGACAGTACCTGCTGATTGACGACGATCCCGCCTCCGACGCCGGTGCCGAGAATGATGCCGAAGACGATGCCGGCATCACGGCCGCTGCCATCAATGGCTTCGGACAGGGCAAAACAGTTGGCATCGTTGGCCAGCCTGACCTCGCGCTGCAGCACTGCCTGCAGATCGCGTTTCAGCGGTTTGCCGATCAGGCAGGTCGAGTTGGCGTTCTTGATCAGCCCCGAGGCCTGGGATTCGGCACCGGGAATGCCGATACCGACGCTGCCGCGCTGACCAAGTATCGATTCAGTTTCTTCGACCAGCCCGCCAACTGCCATCAGCGTGGCCATGTATTCACCCTGCGGCGTCTGGATGCGACGGCGCAGCAACTCATGGCCGTCATCGGCCAGTGCGATGATTTCGATCTTGGTGCCGCCGAGGTCGATGCCGAGTCGCATTAGGGCGTCACCCTAAACCCGGACGGCGATGCCCTTGACGTTGCCGTAGGTGGTGGTCAGGGTGCGCAGGACGCTGGCGCCGGCTTCGAGCAGCAGCATGAACAGGTTGCGCTCCGTATACAGGCAGACGGGTTGGCGGATGTTGTATTTCTCGGCAAGGGCTGGCGACAGTTCGGCGAAACGCTGGTCTACGGTCACGTCACCGGCCGTGTAGCCTTCACTGAGCTCGGAGTGCAGGCCAAGAACCGAGATATACATCTTGCCGCCGATTTTCAGCCGAAGCAGCAGCTGGCGAACAATCTTTCGGGCTTCGCTGTAGGGCATGGCACACAAGCCGCGGCGAATGACGATGATGTCGAAAAGCTCGCCCGGGAAATTCTCTGGCGGGCTGGACAGGGTGCAGGGGGTGAAGGAAATTTCCTCACGCATTCCGGAGGCCAGGATGCGTCCTTCGATATCGTGCTGGAGAGCGGGGGCATCCGCCACAATGACCTGAGCGCCAAGTCGGGCGAACTTGACTGCCATCTCGCAATGTTTGTCCGACAGGATCATGACCGAAACGCGGCGATCGACCCGCTGTCGCTTGACGCACTCTTCAAGCGCGAAGCGCTCCAGTTCGTCTGCCCCTATCTCCAGGGGATTGGCAGTAATATTCATTGTCATGTGTTGTCTCCCCTGCTTGGCTTCATTGTGCATGAAGGCCGGTCGATGTGACAACATGGAATCTGCGTGGTGAAAGGAATAACAATGCTAGTCCGCTTTTTATCCAGTGAAACCGGGGAAATCCTGATGTTTGCCGAGGCGGCCAGACCGCTGTTGCAGGCTATCGGCAAGGAAACCACAGCGCGTGGTGCGTTTACTCAGGATGAGATGGCCGGGGCAGCGCAGGCCTTGCGGGAGGCTGTACAACGGGCTGATGCGCCGCCGCAGGATGACGAGTTCGACGAGTCGGGCAAGAAAAAGGAGCCGGTGGTCGCCTTGGGCCAGCGTGCCTGGCCCCTGATCGACATGCTGGAACGGAGCAGCAGGGGCGGTCCCAAGGCAAATATCGTCTGGGAAGCGTCGGCCGCGTTTTGAAGGTGGATCAGCTTGCCTGATCGATGCCGAAACCGCGCGCGATGCTGGCGATGACGATGCCCAGTTCGTCCTTGAACTGATCGAATACCGCTTGCGGAGCCGCTTGGCCATCTTTTAATGCCAGTTCAAGCGTCAGTGCTGCACTCTGCAGCGCGGTGGCCCCGATTGTGCCGGCCAATCCCTTGGTGCTGTGTGCACGGCGCTCAGCCGTCGGGAAATCCCCCGCCACGATAGCCTCACGGATGACTTTGGCTTCGTCGATGAAGCGGGCGTGGAAATCGCGCAATACTTTTTCGTACAGCGACGGCTTGTTCATCATTCGTCTGAGGCCTTCTGCTGTATTGATGCCAGGCAGATCCGGCAGTCCGTCGGCGGATGTCATGGGAGCTATCTCCGGTTTTTTTGTGGGGGCAGATGCATCTTGCCGAGGGCGCCAGCGGAACAGCGTGTCTTGCAGTAAAGCTGGATCGATTGGTTTGGTCAGGAAATCGTTCATGCCGGCCGCCAGGCAGCGCTTGCGTTCGGAGTCTTGTGCATTTGCCGTCATGGCGATAATCGGCAGATCATTGCTGCGCTCAAATGCCCGCAGGCGGCGGGTGGCTTCCAGACCGTCCATTTCCGGCATCTGGATGTCCATCAGCACGATGTCGTAGTCGTTGCCGTCATCGATCACCTTTTTCAAGGCGAGTACGCCATTGTCCGCAGTATCGACAGTGATGCCGAAGGATTCGAGCATTTCACAGGCGATCAACTGGTTGGTAGGCATATCGTCGACCAGCAGGACACGGAGGCCGGCCAGCGGTGCCGGGGCCGTTGGTGTGGGCTGATTCTGCAGTTCCCGGTCCTTGACCAGCTTGCCGATCTGGGCCGCGGTTACCGGCTTGTTGAGCACCGCGTCGACGCAACGCAGGCGCTCTTCGGCATCCAGCGTCGCCGTGTCGCTGGCCGTGACCATGACCAGTTGGGGACAGGGCGATATCTGGTTGCGGATGGCCTCCGCCAGTTCAAGACCATCCATGCCTGGCATGTTGAAATCGATGGTGACGAATTCGAAGGGGGCTGTCCGCGTATCGGCGAGCAAGTTCAGGGCTTCTGCTCCGGATTCGGCCGGAACGGCAGAGTAGCCATGTTTTTCGAGCAGACGAATGAGGATGGCACGGGCCAGCGGGCTGTCGTCGACGACCAGCGCACGGCGCATCGTGCTGTGGGGTAGTTGGGCATCAAGTCTGCTCAGCCCCAGATTGACTGTGAAGGTGAAGGTGCTGCCGACGCCAGGCTGGCTGCTTACCCTGATATCACCCTGCATCAGTTGGGCGAGTCGCTTGCAGATGGTCAGGCCCAGGCCTGTGCCGCCGTACTTTCGGGTAATTGACGTATCGGCCTGGCTAAAGGCCTGGAAAAGCATTTGCTGCTGCTCAGCCGACATGCCTATCCCGGTATCTTGAACGTCGATCTCCAATTCGGCGCGCTCGGTATTTCCCCGCAAGCGACGGACGAAAACGGTGATTGAACCGCTGGCGGTGAATTTCAGGGAATTGCCAAGCAGGTTGATCAGAATCTGGGACAGTCGCAGCGGGTCACCGACCAGATTGGTCGGGACATCGGGTTCGACCACGTATTGCATGATCAGACCCTTTTCCTGAGCCCGATGCAGCAGAACGCTGGTGACATTTTCAAGTACGTCGTCGAGCGTGAACTCGGTTTCTTCAAGCTCCATCCGGCCAGCCTCGATTTTCGAGAAGTCGAGGATGTCGTTGATCAGGCCGAGCAGCATCTGCCCGGAACTATGAATGCGCGAAATGTAATCGCGCTGCTTGCCGGAAAGATCACCCTTGAGCAGCAGGTGGGCCAGGCCGATGACGGCATTCATCGGGGTTCGGATTTCATGGCTCATATTGGCCAGGAAGGCAGCCTTGGCTTCGGCGGCGGCCTCGGCAGCCTGCTTGGCTTCAGTCAGCGCGATTTCGGCCTGCTTGCGTTCGGTGATGTCCTGCAGGGTCTCGATGGCGCCGATGATCTTGCCGTGCTTGTCGTGCAGGGGGGCCGCGGTGAAGAACAGCCAGCGGTTGAACATGGGGAAGAAGTCTTCCGCTTCGTAACCGCCTTGAACGAGCTTGGATTGCCGATACTTGTTGGAGTAAAGCGCCTGGATCTGCGACATCTCTCCGGTGATCACGAGATCGGCCATGATCGGCCGCCGCGTCGGATAGAAGGCCTTCCACTGGTCCTTGGTGCCGACTATCTCGCTGGCCCTGACGCCGATGATCTTCTCGCAGGCCTCATTCCAGTGGGTAATCCGGTGGTCGGCATCGAGCACCAGTGTCGGTACCGGACTGCCGTCGATGATTTTGGCCAGCGTATCGTGGGCGTCTTCGAGTTCGTAGGTCCGTTCCTGAACCAGGCGTTCAAGGTTCTCGCGATGGGCCTCCAGTTCCCGTTCGGCTTGCAGCTTCCCGGTAACGTCGCGGGCGAAGAGGACAATGCCGGATGCTTCGCCGCTCGAACCCATGATCGTGGTGAAAGCCGTGGCTGCATCGAAACTTTCACCGCCAAGGCGCTGCATCGGTAATTGCCGGGTGGCAATGAAACCGGTGAAATCTTCGGTCTTGGAGAGAAAATTACTATCGTTTCCTGTCCTGTTCTCGCCATTGGGCAATAGATCGCGGATATTGGTTTTTCCCGGATCGGCCAGTTCATCGAGCTTGAACAGGCGATAGGCTTGCTGGTTCGCCATTTGCAGGCGGCCATCGAGGCCGAGTAGCAGGATGGCATCGGGTGAGGTTTCGACCAGCGTTCGATAGATCTTTTCGCTCTTCTCGATGCGATGCTGAGCCAGGCGCTCTTCGGTGACGTCGAGGACCAGCGACAGGATGCCGATCAGCTTGCCGTGGGCTGTCCGCAAGGCAACGTTGTACCAGTTGCATTCAAGCAGCAGGCCGTTCTTGCCCAGGGCGGGGCCGTTGAAAATGCCATCGCCGGCACCGTGCATGACGGCCCTGACGGTCGTTGAAAATGCTTCGTGATGATCGGCCGGCAGCAGCAGGCGGTGTACCGGTTTGCCAATGATCTCGGTGGCTTTCCAGCCAAACATCTCCTCGGCGCGGCGATTCCACTCAGTGATATGGCCTTGTCGATCCCACAGGATGAAGGCGAGGGGAGCCGTGTTGTAGAGCGCCCGGAAGCGAAGCTGACTGTCACGCAGTGCGGCTTCGGCCTGTTTTTGCTGGGTGATTTCGTTGAAGGTGATGATGAGCGGTGCTGCACCATCTCCCGTGTTCGCACCGGGAACTCGTACCTCAAACCAGTGCCACAGGCCGTTGGCGTGCTTCAGGCGCAAGGAGAAGGCTTGCTGGCCGCGTGCAGTATTGGTGGCCAGTTTTGTAAAAAACGAGGCTAATTGCGACCGCTCATCCGCGTGGGCCAGTTCGAGCCAGCCTTCCTGGGTGGTCGGCAGCGCATCCGGGCTGCAGCCCAGCAGGTTGTGAAAATTGCCGGAAACCTTCAAGTGCCGGATTTCGGTGTGCCACGACCAGCAGCCCACCCCGGCGATCATTAACGCTTCTTCCAGTGCCTCAGCCGAAATCTGGCCTGAATGCGACATGGTCATGGGGAAAGAATTTGTGGACTAAAAGAGCTCGATGTCGTCGCTCTTTTCCTTCATTTCCGCCATGTACTTGTCGACTGCCTCCTGAACCGGCATGCCGTTCATGACGGCATCGAACATGGCGATTTCTTCACGGGTGGAATACTTGGTCTTGATCTTGTCCTGCAGGCCAACCCACTCGGCGGGATTGAACAGGCGACGGCTGTCGGCGACGAGGTCGCTGAGGTCACCCAGGCTGAGTCCGACGTGGGCGAGGCGCTGCACCAGCTTGTCATAAAACTGGAAGGCGATGATGGCCTGATGGACCATGCCGGAGACGTGCTCGGAAACGCCGGTCAGGTTCTGCTTGGCGACGCCGACTTCGCCCTGGTCGGGCAGCGTCTGGACGGTATCGGAGATCATCCGCATGTAGCCGGCCATGGTGGTGAAGGAGTCAGTCAGCACCTCGACGGATGCGTTACTGTCTTTCATCGCCGCCTCGATCTGCACCGCAGATAGTTCGAGCATCAGTACGGTTTCGCGTACCTGGCTCCAGTTGAGGTCCGGCATATGGGCGCTGGTGCCGCGCGGTTGATTTGTCTCGTCTGTCATGTTTCCCCCTTATTAGCCGTCAAACTATAGCGCAATTCATCCTTGCCGTTCTATCAGCACATAGTGTTTGCGGACGGCTTCGAGCACTTCGAAGGTGCCGCTGAATCCGGCTGGAATAATGCAGGCATCACCCGGTCCGAATTCGTTGGCCTGACTGTCGTTGTCGGTGATCCGAAGGCGACCTTCGATGACGCAAAAGAATTCGTCCTTGCCTGGGCCAAAGGCGATGTTCCAGGCACCTGGCTCACATGACCATATGCCGGCCGACAGATCGCCGTTTTCAGTCAGAAAATGTTCCCAGGTTGTCCGCAGCGGGTTGCCCTTGACCAGTCGGTCCGGACGGGGTCGGTCGTACACAGGGGGCGGGGTCTGCTGCGAAAAAACGGTCAGTTTTGGCATGTCACTTCTTGCTGCGTTTGTCGGCCTTGGCCCGCCAGCGGGCGAGATCTGCCGGTGTCGGGTCGCTGAACCGGCCACCGCCGGCGTTGGCCATATGGATGACCGCCCGCGCCACTTCAGCATCGCTCAGGGCCGGATTGCCACCCTTGGCCGGCATTTTCCGGAAGCCGCCCAGCGCGGCCGGCACCAGGTCGTCGAGTCCTTCGCGGACCAGTTTGCCCCAGCGCTTGGTATCGCCGAAGACGGGTGCCTTGAATTTGCCGCTGCCATGGCATTCGATGCAGGTTGCCGCATAAACCTCCGCCCCGGACTTATCCTGGGCGAAGGCGGGCAGGCAAAGGGTGGTGAGCAGCAGGGCAGGGAGACGCATGGCAAACCTCGGCGGTGGTCGGGCGAGTATCTTAAATTCCACGGATAATTAAGGCATGAAATTTCTTTTCATTTTTGGCCTTATTTTTTGGGGAAGCGCAGCCATCGCTGCGACCCCACTGATCGCTGTCGATGTCGGTCATGGCGGCAAGGACACGGGGGCGATCAGTGCCCGGGGGCGGACCGAATTCGAATTCAACCGCGACTTTGCCGGGCGGCTGGCTGCGACACTGCGCGAACGCGAACTCGGCGTTCTGGAGGTCAATTTCGACGGCAATATCGGCAGCCTGGCGGCTCGCCCGGCTGCGGCGATCGGCAGCGATTTCTTCATAGCCATCCATCACGACTCGGTCGGCGAGCCGTGGCTGCTCGACTGGGAATGGAATGGTCAGCCGCAGCGTTATACCGAGGTCAAGCGTGGTTTCGGCATCTTCGTTTCGGCGCAGAATCCCGATCCCGAAACCAGCCTGCGTTGTGCTTCGACCGTCGGCGCGATGATGCGCCGGGCCGGCTTCGTGCCGTCCGACTGGCATGCCCGCAAGCATCTCCCGGCCGATGCTGAAAATGGAGTCTGGTATTACGACAATCTCGTTGTGCTCTACCGGACGACGCTGCCGGCGGTGCTGTTCGAGGCAGGGGTGATCAAGCATCGCGACGAAGAGCTGGAGTTGCTCGATCCCGAGCGCCAGGCGCGGATGGCCGATGCCGTGGCGACCGGCATCGCGGCCTGTCTGTTCGTCAGCGGATCTGACAAGCCGGCCGAATAGGCTGCTTCAGAGAAATATTGGCTCCGGCGTCAGGTCGACGCCGAATTTTTCCCGCACGGCGGCCTGCACGGCCGCCATGGTTCGCTTCACATCGGCACCTGTCGCACCGCCGTGATTGACCAGTACGAGCGCCTGCTTTTCGTACATGCCGACCGGGCCGAGTGCTTTTCCCTTCCAGCCGGCCTGCTCGATCAGCCAGCCGGCAGCCAGCTTGACCCGGCCATCGGGCTGTGGGTAGCGGGGTAGCGCCGGGTAATCGGTGGCCAGAGTGGCCGCCTGGGTGGCCTCAACGACCGGATTGTGGAAGAAACTGCCTGCATTCGGTGTCACCACTGGGTCGGGCAGTTTGCGCTGGCGGACGGCGATGATTGCCGCTGCAATGTCGCGGGCGCTGGGTGTGGCGATTTGGTGCGCCGCCAGTTCTTGCGCAAGGTCGGCGTAGCGAATGTTCGGCTGCCAGGCCTTGGGCAGGCGAAAAACCACCGAGGTGATGGCGATCCGGCCATTCAAATGCCAGCCTTGCTGCTTGAACAGGCTGTCACGGTAGGCGAAACGGCAATCGTCCCGCCCGAAGCTGACGAAGGTGTTTTTGTCGAAATCCCAGGCTGTCACGGACTGCAGACATTCGCCAACCTCCAGCCCGTAGGCGCCGATGTTCTGGATCGGCGCCGCGCCAACCGTACCGGGAATCAGGCTCAGGTTCTCCAGCCCCGGCCAGCCCTGGCTTAACGTCCATTGTACGAAGTCATGCCAGTTTTCGCCGGCACCGGCTTCGATGAACCATGCCTCGGCATCTTCCTTGAGCAGTCGTTTGCCGGGGATGGCCATGTGCAGCAGCAGGCCGTCGAAGTCGCCGGTCAGCACCAGATTGCTGCCACCGCCAAGAATGAAGCGTTTTTCCCCGACCAGTTCGGCTGAGGATAATTGCTCGGGGGCGGTGATCTTTTGGTAGCGCGCCGCCCGGCCGGGGAGGGCCAGGGTGTTGAACGGGGATAGGTCGACGTTGGTGCTGGGATTCATAGGCAGGATTTTCGTCGATTTTTGGTCTGATATGGGCTTGCTTGTTGGTTTCTGGCTGCCAAGGAGCGCTTGACCCGGACGTTGGGCCGGGAGTAAAACATGATCAACAGGTAGAGACCGATTTCCGGTTTCCCGGACACACCATGGCGACACGATAATGAAGCCGGCTGACCGACACCTCTGGCAGCGATTCTGGGCCATAGCATCGCCATACTGGCGCCAGGATGAGCGCCTGAAAGCCTGGGGCTTGCTGGCGCTGCTGATCTTGTTGCTGCTGGGGCAAACAAAGTTTGCCGTGATGTTCAACGAACAGACCGGGGAATTCACTTCCGCACTCGCCGCCCGGGACGACGAGCGCTTCTGGAATTCGATCAAGTTCTGTCTGGGACTGCTGGTCGCCGCGGTGCCGATCTACACCTTGTACTACTTTGTGCGGGACACCTTGGGCATCCACTGGCGGCGCTGGCTGACCCACCACTTTCTGGAAAGCTATTTCAGCCACCGGCATTTCTATGAATTGAATGCCAATGCGGGAATCGATAACCCGGACCAACGCGTCGCCGAAGACATCAATACTTTTACTCAGCGTTCGCTCTATTTCCTGCTGATCTTCATCGGCTCTATCCTGCAACTCGCCGCCTTCAGCAGCGTGCTGTGGTCGATTTCCCACGAGCTGGTCTATTTCCTGATTTTCTATGCGACAGGCGGAACGCTGATCACCATCTTCGTCTTCGGCAGCCGGCTGATGAATCTCAATTTCCATCAACTGCGACGCGAGGCAGATTTCCGTTTCAGCTTGGTCCGTGTCCGCGAGAATGCCGAGTCGATTGCCCTGTACCGTGGCGAAGCTCAGGAACTGCAACAGGTCAGGCAGCGCTTCGCCGCTGCCTTCAAGAATTTCAAGCGCCTGATCCGCAGCCAGATGGGGCTCAACTTCTTTCAGCATGCCTATGGCCTGATGACCATCGTATTGCCCAGCGCCATCATCGCTTCACGGGTGCTTTCGGGTGAGCTTGAGGTTGGCCGGGCGATTCAGGCGGCCGGTGCTTTTGCCGCGATACTCAGCGCCTTTTCGTTGATCGTCGAGAATTTCGAAAGTCTGAGTCGTTTCGCCGCCGGGATCGAACGTCTCGACGCACTGGCCCGCTTCCTGCCCGGCCATCCAGCAGGTCATGTCGGTCGGGGCAGTACCATCTTGTCGGTGGATGCGCCCCATCTGACCCTGGAAAACCTGACCCTGCAGACACCGAACTACGAACGGACGCTGATTCGCGATCTGTCGCTGGCGGTCAATCCCGGCGAGGGGCTGATGATTGTCGGCGAGAGCGGTAGTGGCAAGAGTTCGTTGCTGCGCGCCGTCGCCGGCCTCTGGTACGCCGGCAGCGGCACCATCTTCCGGCCCCAGCCGAATGACATCCTGTTCCTGCCCCAACAACCCTACATGCTGCTCGGGACGTTGCGCAGCCAGCTGCTTTACCCGCACAAGGAGCGTTCGATTGCCGACGCCCAGTTGCTGAAGGTGCTGGAAAGGGTCAACCTGCCCGATCTGGCCAACCGCTTTGGTGGGCTGGATGTGGAAATGGACTGGCAGAAGGTGCTTTCCGTCGGCGAACAGCAGCGCTTGGCTTTTGCCCGTGTCCTGATCAGCAAGCCCCGTTTTGTCGTCCTCGATGAAGCAACCAGCGCGCTCGATAACGCCAACGAAGATGCCCTCTATCAGCTGCTTCAGGAAATGAAAATCACGCTGGTCAGCGTCACCCATCGACCAGCCATCCTGAAATACCACAAACAGGTGCTGGAGCTGACCGGCCAGAGTACCTGGCTGTGTTACCCGGCAGCTGACTTCAGCTTCCGGGCCGAGCGCGACGAGCCTTAGGCGCGCCGCGCTCTTCGAGTTACAGCAACGGAGCCAGCCAGTACTCGGCTTCCTTGAGCGCCATTCCCTTGCGCGCAGCCCAGTCTTCCAGCTGATCCCGGCCGATCTTCGGAATGGCGAAGTAGGTCGCGGCCGGGTGAGCGATATAGAAGCCGGAGACAGCGGCGGCCGGTGTCATGGCGCAGGATTCCGTCAGGTGCATGCCGGCGTTGGCCGGAGCATCGAGCAGGGCGAACAGTTCGCGCTTGGCGGTGTGATCCGGGCAGGCAGGGTAGCCGGGGGCGGGGCGGATGCCCTGGTATTGCTCGGCGATCAGCTCGGCATTGGTAAATGCTTCATCATTTGCATAGCCCCAGTATTTGGTGCGAATTTGCAGATGCAACCATTCAGCGGCGGCTTCGGCCAGACGGTCGGCCAGTGACTTGAGCATGATCGCCGAATAGTCGTCGTTGGCAGCCTCGAAGGCCGCGACGCGCTCCTCGATGCGGTGGCCGGCGGTGACGGCAAAGGCGCCAACGTAATCGTTGTCGCCAATAAAGTCGGCCAGCGCGGTATTGAAACGGCCCTTCGGCTGCTTGTGTTGCTGACGCAAGCCCACCCAGCGCGTGAGCTCGGTCGTCCGGCTTTCGTCGCTGTAGATGATGATGTCTTCGTTCTCGGCTTTGGCTGGATAGAGGCCGAAGACGGCGCGGGCGCTCAGCCAGTTTTCGCTGACGATTTTTGCCAGCATGGCCTTGGCGTCGGCGTACAACTGACGCGCCGTTTCGCCGACGGTCTCGTTGTCCAGAATGGCCGGATAGCGACCGGCCAGATCCCAGCTCTGGAAGAACGGTGTCCAGTCGATGAGCAATGCCAGATCAGTCAGACTCGGGTTGAGTGTTTGCAGGCCGAGTTGTTTTGGCTTGACTGGTGTAAACGGCTGGTTCCACGTAAAACGGTTGGCCCGCGCCTCTTCCAGCGTGACCATCGTGGCTCCCTTTCGGCCGGCGTGTTCGGCACGAACAGCCTCGTATTCGGCGACAATTTCAGCCATGTAGCCATCGCGCTGGTCGGTGGACAGCAGCTTGGTGGCGACGCCGACGGCACGCGAGGCATCCGGCACGTAAACCACGGCACCTTCGGTATTGGGGGCGATCTTGATTGCGGTATGGGCGCGGCTGGTGGTGGCACCGCCGATCAGTAGCGGCTGCTTCATGTTCAGGCGCTGCATTTCGCTGGCGACGTGGGCCATTTCCTCGAGCGACGGCGTGATCAGGCCGGACAGGCCGATGATGTCGACGCGGTGTTCGAGCGCCGCCTTGAGGATGTTGTCGCAGGAGACCATGACGCCGAGGTCGACGACGTCGTAGCCGTTGCAGCCGAGCACGACGCCGACGATGTTCTTGCCGATGTCGTGCACGTCGCCCTTGACCGTGGCCATGAGGATCTTGCCCTTGCTGCCCAGGCCGGTGCGGGTCTTTTCCGCTTCGATGTAGGGCAGCAGGTGGGCGACCGCCTGTTTCATGACGCGGGCCGACTTGACGACCTGCGGCAGGAACATCTTGCCGGCGCCGAACAGGTCGCCGACATGGTTCATGCCGTTCATCAGCGGGCCTTCGATGACGGCGAGCGGCGGCTTTCCTTCTGCTTCGAGTTGGGCGCGCACTTCCTCGGTATCGGCCACGACGAAATCTGTGATGCCCTTGATCAGCGCGTGTTCCAGTCGCTTTTCGACCGACTGCTCACGCCACGAAAGATCAGGGCCGGTGTCCTTGGCCTTGCCTTCCTTGACCGTCTGGGCGAATTCGACCAGCGCTTCACCAGCGTTCGGATTGCGGTTAAGCACCACATCCTCGACCTTCTGGCGCAGTTCCGGTTCCAGATCGTCGTAGATGCCGAGCATGCCGGCATTGACGATGCCCATGGTCATGCCGTTCTTGATCGCGTGGTAGAGAAAGACGGTATGGATGGCTTCGCGCACCGGGTCGTTGCCGCGGAAACTGAAGGAGACGTTGGAAACACCACCAGAAATGTGGGCGTGCGGCAGGTTTTGCTTGATCCAGCGCACCGATTCGATGAAATCGACGGCGTAGTTGTCGTGTTCCGGAATGCCGGTGGCGATGGCGAAAATGTTCGGGTCGAAGATGATGTCTTCGGCCGGGAAGCCGATGCTCAGCAGCAGGTCGTAGGCGCGCTTCGAAATTTCGGTCTTGCGGGCAAAGGTGTCGGCCTGGCCCTTCTCGTCGAAGGCCATGACGATGACCGCGGCGCCGTAGCGGCGGGCCAGTTTGGCCTGCTCGATGAACTTGGCTTCGCCTTCCTTCATCGAGATCGAATTGACGATGCCCTTGCCCTGGATGCACTTCAGGCCGGCTTCGATGACTTCCCACTTCGAGGAGTCGATCATGATCGGCACGCGCGAAATGTCCGGCTCGGAGGCAATCAGCTTGAGGAACTTGTCCATGGCGGCCAGCGAATCGAGCATCGCCTCGTCCATGTTGATGTCGATGATCTGCGCGCCGTTCTCGACCTGCTGGCGGGCGACGGCCAGGGCATCGTCGAAGCGGCCTTCGAGAATCATCCGGGCGAAGGCTTTTGAGCCGGTGACGTTGGTCCGCTCGCCGACATTGACGTAGAGCGAGCCAGGGGTGACGTTGAAGGCTTCGAGGCCTGACAGGCGCAGTGCCGGTTCAATGGCGGGGCGCTGACGCGGGTTGACCGAGGCAACGCGCTGGGCGATGGCCTTGATGTGTTCGGGCGAGGTGCCGCAGCAGCCGCCGACGATATTGACGATGCCGCTCTTCGCCCAGCTGTCGATTTCGTCGGCCAGCATGTCGGCCGTTTCGTCGTAGCCGCCGAAGGCATTCGGCAGGCCGGCATTCGGGTGGGCCGAGACGAAGCAGTCGCAGACGCGGGAGAGTTCCTCGACGTACTGGCGCAGTTCCTTGGCGCCGAGCGCGCAGTTCAGGCCGAAGCTGACCGGCTGAACGTGGCGCAGCGAATTCCAGAAGGCTTCGGCGGTCTGGCCGGACAGCGTGCGGCCGGAGGCGTCGGTGATGGTGCCGGAAATCATCACCGGCCAGCGGCGCTTGGCGATGTCGAAAAACTTCTCGATGGCGAACAGGGCGGCCTTGGCGTTCAGTGTGTCGAACACGGTTTCGACGAGCAGGATGTCGGCGCCGCCTTCAACCAGTCCGGTGATGGCTTCGACGTAGTTGCCGACCAGTTCGTCGAACGTGACGTTGCGGTAGCCCGGGTCATTGACGTCCGGCGAGATCGAGGCGGTGCGGCTGGTCGGGCCGAGCACGCCGGCGACGAAGCGCGGCTTGGCCGGATTGGCGGCGGTGAATTCGTCGCACAGTTGGCGGGCCAGCTTGGCGCCTTCGAAATTCAGCTCGTAGACCAGTTCCGACAGGTTGTAGTCGGCCTGCGAGACGGCGGTCGAATTGAAGGTGCAGGTTTCGAGAATGTCAGCGCCGGCTTCCAGGTACTCGCGGTGGATGCCGCCGATGATGCCGGGCTGGGTCAGCACCAGCAGGTCGTTGTTGCCCTTGAGGTCGTGCGGGTGGTCCTTGAAGCGCTCACCCCGGTAATCGCCCTCCTGCAGGCCGTGCCGCTGGATCATGGTCCCCATGGCGCCGTCGAGGACGAGCAGGCGTTGCTGGAGCAGGGAAGAGAGTTCGGCGGTACGGTTGGGCTGCATGGATCACCTCGGCAAAGCGAAATTGCACCGGGGACGCCGCAAAAACGAACGGCGCCGCAAACCGGGGCAAGGAAAACGCGGGTTTGCGAGCGCCGTTGATCATTGCCGAGCCTGGCCCCCGAATTAAAGGGTCGCAGCGCTCCTCGGCAGAAGCGCTAGTTTACCGGGGGTAGCTCAGGCTGCCAAGGGCATTGATTTATTTAGCCTTTCACGGCGACGCGCTTGGAGGTCTTCTTGACGCCACCATGGCCGGTGTCAAAATGCACCATGAAGTAGGTTTCATCCATCGCTGGCATGCCTTCAATACGCCATTCCCAGATTTCCTCGCGCAGGTTGTCGAAGAGGACTTTCGAGCCCGGAGCGCCGAGCAGGCGGCGGATGTCGTCCTTGCTCATGCCCTCACGGACCTTGGCGTAGTTGGCGTCGTTCAGTACCTGTTCGAGCTTGGCAACCACGTGGTCCAGGCCGAAGGTGATCATGTAGCAACTGCTGCCGTTTGGCTGGCGGGCGTATTCCCAGGTGGCCGTGCCGTCGTCGTTCCAGTGGATGAAACCGGGTTCGCCCATGCGGCTGCGTACTTCGGCCTGGGTCGTGACGCCGGGCTTGATTTCCTGCAGGTTGAAGTAGTCGCAGGCCGGCAGGGCGGCGGCCACGATGGCGGTGGCGGCAGTGGTGATCCAGGTGGGTAGTTTCATGCGGGCTCCATGACGAGGGGGCGAAGCAGTTTACGCTTTCCCAAGCTTGCTTCCATAATATCGGACTCCTCTAATTTTCGGATATGCCGATGCAGCACCTCGATCCTCTTTCCGCCCATGCTTTCCTGCAGCAGGAACCGCTCGCGTTGTTGGTCGATTGCCGGACGGAAATCGAGCACATGTACGTCGGGCATCCGGCGGGCGCCGAGCACGTGGCCTGGCAGGAAGCGCCGGACTGGGAGGTTGATCCTGAATTTGTCGACAAGGTGAAACGCCTGGTCAGTAGTGACTTGACGCGGCCGGTGCTGCTGATCTGCCGCAGCGGTCATCGCTCGTTGCATGCCGCTGATGCCTTGGAGGCGGCGGGGTTTGTCAATGTGATCAATGTGCTCGAAGGCTTCGAAGGCCCGCTCGACGAAGATTATCATCGCGGCACATTGGGTGGCTGGCGCTTCCGCGGCCTACCTTGGTACCAGTCTTAGGCGTTGATGGAGTAGGGCGGCGAGGCCGCCGGTGAGCATCAGTCCGGCCATGCCGAATGACAGTGTCAGCGTTGAGCCCCAGAGGGTAGGGGCAATCAGGGCGGCAATTACCCCATTGAAACTCGACTGGAAGAAGGTCTGGCAGGAGGCGGCCAGGCCGCGCTGCGCCGGGAATGGGTCGAGCGCGAAAATGGTCAGGCAGGGCATGGCCAGCGACATGCCCATGGTGTAGACAAAGATTGGCATCACATTCCACGGCAGGCCGGGCGCCAAGACCATATTCACGCCGAGGTTGATGGCTGCGGCGGTACCCATGATGGCATAGCCAAGCGCGATGGTCCGCGACAGTGAGATCTTGCCGGCCATTCGCCCCGACAGCCATGAGCCACAGACCAGGCCGCTCATGGCCGGTCCAAACAGCCAGAGAAAGCCGGTTTCCGGAACGCCCAGATGGGTCATCAGGAAAACAGGTGCGGACAAAATATAGAGGAAGAAGCCGCCAAAATTCATCGACAGAGCGGCGCAGGCGAGCAGGAAGGGCGGCGAGGTCAGCACTTTCCAGTAGGTTTTACCGAGGTAGGCCGGGCGCAGCGACTGGCGTTTTTCCGGGGCCAGCGTTTCTGGCAGCAGTTTCCAGCAGGCAAACCACAGTGCTGCGGTCGAAACCACGAGAAAGGCAAACACCGAACGCCAGCCAAACAGCGTTTGCAGCCAGCCGCCGATGACCGGTGCGACGGCCGGGGCCAGCGCGAACATCATGGTGATCTGTGACATCAGTCGTTGGGCAGCTGCGCCGTCGAACAGGTCGCGAACGATCGCCCGGCTGAGCACGATGCCGGCACCGGCCGTGATCCCCTGCATGGCCCGCCAGAACCACAGTTGTTCGATGCTTGTCGCGAACATGCAACCCGCGGAGGCGATGGCGAACAGGCCGAGGGCAATCAGGACGACCTTGCGACGTCCAAATCGATCAGAAATCGCCCCGTGCCAAAGCGTCATCACCGCAAATGAAAACAGGTAAACAGAGAGTGTCTGCTGGACCTGAAGCGGAGTTGCGTTCAGCTTTTCGCCGATTTCATGGAAGGACGGCAGGTAGGTGTCGATCGAAAATGGCCCGATTGCCGACATCGAAGCCAGCAGGACCGCAATGCCGCGCGTTTCGCGCCGGCTGGTCTCAGCCACGGGCGAAGCGCCGGTACTGGATGGCTTCGGCGATGTGGGGCGCGCGGATGTTATCGCTGCCGGCCAGATCGGCAATGGTCCGGGCAACTTTCAGGATCCGGTGCCAGGCGCGGGCCGACAGATCGAGCTGCGTCGTTGCCTGCTGCAGCAGCTTGCTGCCGGTTTCGTCGGGCTGGCAACTGGCATCGACTTCCTTGGTGCTCAAGCGGGCGTTGGGCTTGCTTTGGCGAGCCTGTTGTCGGGCTTGAGCCTGTTCGACACGGGCACGGACAGTTTCTGACGATTCCCCATCAGCCTTGCAGGCCAACGCATCGGAGGGCAGGGCGGGCACTTCGATGATCAGATCGATGCGATCGAGGAAGGGGCCGGACAGCTTGCCGCGGTAACGGGCAATCTGGTCGGGCGTGCATCGGCACTTGTTATTACCGTGACCCAAAAAGCCGCAGGGACAGGGATTCATCGCGGCAATCAACTGGAATTCAGCCGGAAATTCAGCATGACGAGCCGCCCGGGCGATATGGATGCGCCCGGATTCGAGCGGTTCGCGCAGGGTTTCGAGTACCTTGCGGTCGAACTCGGGGAGTTCGTCGAGGAACAGTATGCCCTGATGGGCCAGACTGATCTCGCCAGGCCGCGGCGGATTGCCGCCACCCACGAGGGCCACTGCCGAGGCGGTGTGATGGGGCTGACGGTAAGGGCGAACACCGAAGGTCTCGGGTTGGAACTGGCCGACCAGCGAAAGAACAGCGGCCGAGGCTTTGGCTGCTTCGCCTTCGAGAGGCGGCATCAGGCCCGGCAAACGGGCCGCGAGCATCGATTTGCCAGAACCGGGTGGGCCGACCATTAATAGTGAATGCTTGCCGGCCGCCGCAATTTCCAACGCCCGCTTGGCTTGGGTCTGGCCACGAACCTCGGCGAGGTCGGGAAATTTTGGCCAGTTTTCAGTATTGACCAAGGCAATCGCTGGCGGCAGGAACTCGCGATCAGCGAGGTGGGCACAAACCTCCAGAAGCGAACGAGCCGACAGAATGTGGGTCGAGCCAGTCAGCGCCGCTTCCTGCGCACTGGCTTCGGGCAGGATGAAGGCCTTGCCGTTGTCGCTGGTTTGCAGTGCCATGGCCAGCGCGCCGCGAATCGGGCGCAGTTCGCCGGAAAGTGACAGTTCGCCGGCAAACTCGTAGTCGGCTAGCGGTGGCGTCGGAATCTGTCCACTGGCCGCGAGTATGCCAAGCGCGATCGGCAGATCGAAACGGCCGGATTCCTTGGGCAGGTCAGCCGGCGCCAGATTGACGGTGATCCGCTTGCTGGGAAATTCAAAGCCGGAATTGACGATGGCCGCGCGGACGCGGTCTCGTGCTTCCTTGACTTCCGTGTCCGGCAAACCAACCAGCGTGAAACTGGGCAAACCGCTGGCCAAGTGTGTCTCGACGATGACTGGTGGCGCGTTCAAGCCATCCAGCCCGCGGCTGTATGCGATGGCCAGCGCCATGAGAAATTATTGGCCCGGGCGGGCTTTTTCCAGCGCGTCTACCCGCGCTTCGAGTGCTTGCAGCTTTTCTCGGGTGCGGGCCAGTACCTGAGCCTGGACGTCGAATTCTTCACGCGTTACCAGATCGAGCTTGGCGAAAAGGCCACTAACCATGGCCTTGGCATTTTTCTCGATGTCCTTGGCGGGTGAATTGGCAAACAGGGCGCTCATCTTGGCGCCGAACTCTTCAAGTGTCTTGGGGTCGAGCATGGGTTCCTCCGTGGGTTTCGAGTTTAACACAGGGGAATTTATTGCTCTTTTGAATCATTGCTCGGCGATGGTGCGTAACAATCTGTGACCGCACGCTTTTGGTGCGCCAGATTGGTGCATTACCTTTGGAATAGTCAGAAATCCTTTGATTCGCATCAAAAATGCACCCTGGCACGCCTTCTGCTATAGCTGTGTTGTAGATATTTTTTACTTGAAACCTTCTGTTGGAGAGAAACCATGAAGAAATCACTGATTGCACTTGCCCTCGTCGGCGCCTTCGCTGCCCCCGCCTTTGCTGAAGAAGCAGCTCCGGCTCCTGCGCTGACCGGTAACATTGGTGTCGTAAGCGACTACATTTTCCGCGGCATCAGCCAGACCCAAGGTCACCCGGCTCTGCAGGGCGGTTTTGACTACAACCATTCCAGCGGTCTGTATGTCGGCGTCTGGGGCTCCAATGTTTCCTGGGTTCAGATTAACAATTACAAAGACAACAGCAGCCTGGAAACCGACTTCTACGGTGGCTTCAAGGGTGGCTTTGCCGGTGATTTCACCTATGACCTCGGCGTGATCAAGTACTACTACCCGGGTACCTCGCTGGGCGGCGTGACGCCGGACACGATGGAAGTCTACGGTTCCATCGGCTGGAAGTTCATCACCCTGAAGTACAACCACACCGTTTCCCAGTACATGGTTGGCTGGTATGGCCCGAACATGGAAAACACCCGTGGTTCCGGCTATATCGACCTGTCGGCAAACTATGACCTGGGCAATGGTTGGGGTGTTCAAGCACACGTTGGTCACCAGAAGATCAAGAACTTCAGTGATGCTTCCTACACCGACTGGAAGCTGGGCGTGACCAAGGATATCGGCTTCGGCGTTGTTGGTCTGGCTTACACAGATACCAATGCCAATACCTGTGGCGATGCGGTTCCGGCTTATTGCTGGAACAACAAGAACGTCGCCAAGGGTGCTGCCCTGGTCTCCTTCACCAAGACTTTCTAAACAAGCTTAAAACTTCCCCCACCAGTGCACCGGCCGGCGCCGGTGGGGGAAAACAGATTTCAACCTAAATGGGGAACTACTCATCATGAAATTCGTTACCGCCATCATCAAGCCGTTCAAGCTTGACGAAGTGCGTGAAGCGTTGTCCGCCATTGGCGTGCAAGGCATCACGGTCACTGAAGTGAAGGGTTTCGGCCGGCAGAAGGGGCATACCGAGCTGTATCGGGGCGCTGAATATGTCGTCGATTTCCTGCCCAAGGTCAAGATCGAAGCCGCCGTCAGGGACGATCAGCTTGATCAGGTCATCGAAGCCATCGAAAAGTCGGCATCCACCGGCAAGATCGGCGACGGCAAGATCTTCGTGTTCGACGTCGAACAAGTCATTCGTATCCGGACCGGTGAAACCGGTACCGATGCCCTCTAAGGAGCGACCCATGAAACGCTTACTCGCATTGCTGGCTCTGGTCGGCGCCGTAGGTTTCGGCGCACCGGCCTGGGCTGAAGAAAAGGCTGCAGCTCCGGTTGCTGCGGCTGTCGAAGCTGCTCCGGCTGCTGCCCCAGCCGCCGCACCGGCTGCCGCTCCCGCCGCAGCCGAGGCCGCCCCGGCTGCTGCCGCTCCCGCGCTTGTCGCCAACAAGGGCGATAACGCCTGGGTGATGGTTTGTGCCGCGCTGGTCATCCTGATGTCCATCCCTGGCCTCGCGCTGTTCTACGGCGGCCTGGTCCGCACCAAGAACATGCTGTCGGTGCTGATGCAGGTGTTCGTCACCTTCTCGCTGATCTCGGTGCTGTGGGTCGTCTATGGCTACTCGGCTGCCTTCACTGAAGGTAACGAGTTCTTCGGCGTGCTCGACAAACTGTTCCTCAAGGGTGTGACGGTTGAATCCGTCGGTGCAACCTTCTCCAAGGGCGTTGTCATCTCCGAATTGGCCTTCGTGATCTTCCAGGGCGCTTTCGCAGCGATTACCTGTGGCCTGATCGTCGGTGCCTTTGCTGAACGTGCCAAGTTCGCCGCCATTCTTGTCTTCATGGTGATCTGGTTCACGCTGTCCTACATCCCGATGGCTCACATGGTCTGGTACTGGGCGGGTCCTGATGCCTACATCGACGCTGCCGCTGGTGAAGCTGCCGGCAAGACGGCTGGCTTCCTGTTCCAGAAGGGTGCTCTCGACTTCGCGGGTGGTACCGTGGTGCATATCAACGCCGCTATCGCCGGTCTGGTTGGTGCCTACATGGTGGGCAAGCGTACTGGCCTGGGTAACGTCTCGATGGCGCCGCATTCCCTGACCTTCACGATGATCGGTGCTTCCCTGCTGTGGTTCGGCTGGTTCGGCTTCAACGCCGGCTCCGCTCTCGAAGCATCTGGCGGTGCAGCGCTGGCCATGGTCAACACCTGGGTTGCTACCTCCTGTGCCGCACTGTCCTGGATGTTTGCCGAATGGATCCTGAAGGGTAAGCCCTCCATGCTGGGTGCTGCCTCTGGTGCCGTTGCCGGCCTGGTGGCGATCACCCCGGCCGCCGGCTTCGTAGGTGTGATGGGCGCCATCATCATCGGCCTGCTGGCTGGTGTGGTCTGCCTGTGGGGCGTCAATGGCCTGAAGAAGATGCTCGGTGCAGACGACTCCCTCGACGTCTTCGGCGTCCATGGCGTCGGCGGTATCCTCGGTGCCATGCTGACCGGTGTCTTCGCTGATCCGGCTCTGGGTGGAACGGGCGTCTATGACTACGTCGCCAACGCTGTCGGTGCCTACGACATGACCGCTCAGGTCATCTCCCAGGCCTGGGGTGTCGGTACTGTCATCGTCTGGTCGGGCGTGGTCTCTATTGTCGCCTACAAGCTGGTTGATATCGTGATTGGTCTGCGTGTGCCGGAAGAAGAAGAGCGTGAAGGTCTTGACCTCACCTCGCACGGCGAAACCGCTTACCACCACTAAGCAAGAATCCGTAGTCTCTCTCCCTTCGGGCACCTTCGGGTGCCCGCTTTTTTTGGGAGTTTTTGCCGTTCTTTCGGGGAGACCGCAGCTGTTTGGCGGTCCATCATTGGTGCGCGCAGAGAGCGCGAGCGCGAGCAAGAGCCTTGGGCCCGTTACAGCCAGACTACTTGATCAGCGGCAGGAGTTTTCGGAAGTCATCGGTGCCTGCCTGTTGCAGCCACTCGAAGAGCACCATTTCAGTGGTGACGATGTCAATGCCGGCGGCCCGCATCCGATCGTTGGCAGCTTGCCGGTTTTCCGGCGTGCGTGACGAGGCCGCATCGGCAACGAGAAATACCTGAAACCCGGCGGTTAACAACCCAAAAGCAGTTTGCAGAACGCAAACGTGGGCTTCGGTGCCTGCAAGAATGACTTGCGAACGTTTGGCGCTGCGCAGCGTTTCAACGACACCTGGCTCGGAGGCGCACGAAAAATGCGTCTTCTCGAAGAATTTCGCGTCGACCGCTGCCTGGCGGATGGCATCAAGACTGGCGCCCAAGCCGCGGACGTACTGCTCCGAAACATAGGCCGGCACGCCAAGCTGACGCGCCCCTTCAAGCAAACGAACCGAATTGGCGACCACACGCTCGCTGTCGTAAATCGCCGGCGCCAGCTTTTCCTGGATATCGACGACCAGCAGCAGCGAATCGTCGCGCTGGATCAGCATCAGCGGAAGACGACCGTCTTGTTACCGTGCACCAGCACCCGATCTTCCAGGTGATAGCGCAGGCCGCGGGCCAGGACAGTCTTTTCAATGTCCTTGCCGTAGCGCACCATATCTTCCGGTGAATCGGAATGGTCGATGCGGATGACGTCCTGCTCGATGATCGGGCCGGCGTCGAGTTCGCTGGTCACATAGTGGCAGGTCGCGCCGATCAGCTTGACGCCACGCGTGTAAGCCTGATGGTACGGCTTGGCTCCGGCGAAGCTGGGCAGGAAGCTGTGATGAATATTGATGATCTTGCCGGCCAGTGCATCGCACAGCTCTGGCGACAGGATCTGCATGTAGCGGGCGAGCACCATGGTGTCGCCACGCACATCGTCGAAAATACGCTGCATCTCGGCATAGGCTCCCAGCTTGTTGTCGGCAGTGACCGGCACATGGTGGAAGGGAATGCCATGCCACTCGACGAACCCGCGGAAGGTGTCGTGGTTGGAGATGACGCAGGGAATCTCGATGTCGAGTTCCTTGGCCTGCCAGCGCGCCAGCAGGTCATACAGGCAGTGTTCCTGCTTGGAAACCAGCACGACGACGCGACGCTTGACCGCGCTGTCGTTGATTCTCCAGGTCATCTGCAGCGGCTCGGCGACTTCGGTGCGGAAGCGTTCTCGGAACTCGGCGAGCAGGCAGGGCAGCGAATCGGCCTTGATCTCGATGCGCATGAAATAGCGACTGGTCAGCACGTCCGAATGGAAACTCGATTCGAGAATCCAGCCACCGTTACCGGCAATGAAGCCGGAAACCTTGGCGATGATGCCCACTTGGTCAGGGCAGGAGGCCGAAAGTGTGTAGAAACGGTCGCGATGGAGGGACATGGGGTCAGGCGGCCTTGGCGAAAGCCTTGTCGATTTCAGTACGCAGGTCGTCGTAATTCAGAACGACCGGGTACTGCGGGAATTCGCGGATGACGTTCTCGGGTGGGTGGAACAGGATGCCGCCGTGGGCTTCACCGAGCATCGCCGTGTCGTTGTATGAATCACCAGCGGCGACGATCTTGAAATTCAGTTCCTTGAAACGTTTGACGGCTTCGCGTTTCTGATCCGGCATGCGCAGGTGGTAATCGACCAGCATGCCTTCGGCGTCGTCTTCCAGTGAGTGGCAGAACAGCGTCGGCCACCCGAGCTGGCGCATCAGCGGGTGGGCAAATTCGTAGAAGGTGTCGGACAGGATGATGACCTGGTAATCCTCGCGCAGCTTGTCGAGGAAAGCGCGGGCGCCCGGCATCGGGCCCATTTCGCCAATTACCTTCTGGATATCCGGCAGGCCGAGCTTGTGCTCGCGCAGGATGTTCAGGCGATAGGTCATCAGCTTGTCGTAGTCCGGCTCGTCGCGGGTCGTCCGCATCAGCTCGGGAATACCCGTGCGCTTGGAGAATTCGATCCAGATTTCGGGGACGAGTACCCCTTCGAGGTCAAGACAGACGATTTGCACGGTTGGCTCCAGCGGAGAGTTCGGGAAAACAGCGATTTTACCCGATGCAGGCTTTGTTTTTGGGCGGTTTTTCCTGTTGACTGTGGGAATTAGCGTTGTTTTCCCTCGAAAGGAGGCAGCATTACTTTCTTTGGACCAGGCAGGAAAAATACGTCCGCCAACATTGGCGAAGATTGAATATCCGGACTAGGATGAACCAGTGAATCGAGTCGATTCCATGCAATTCATTCAGGAGAGAAGCTCATGGGCAGTAAAGACAAGAAGAAGGAATCAAAGGGTAAGAAACCGCAACCCAAACCAGCGGCCCGGTAGGGCGAAGGCGTCAATTGACGGGCTTGGTACATCGCTTGGCGCGTCTTGCGCCGTGCTGACGCCGGATTGCCTGTGCGCCAATGCTGCGGGTTTGGCTATTTATAATTTGCCGAGGTGAAATATGTCCAATGTGAATGATCTGAGCAGCAGCCAGAAAATGGTTGCCGACATGAAGGCGGTTGTTTCCGATGCGGAAGATATTTTTCGCGAGACTGCCGGCGTTGCAGGCGACAAGATGATCGACGTGCGTCAGCGCATCAGCGAGCGTCTAGGGGCTGCCAAGGTGCGGGTTGCGAATGCCGAGGCCGCTATTCTGGAAAAGAGCAAGGCTGCTGCCGCGGCGACGGATGCCTGTGTCCGGAAGAACCCGTGGCAATCGGTCGGGATCGCGGCCAGTGTCGGCTTGGTGCTCGGCATTCTGATCGGGCGCCGGTAGGCCAAGGCGGCCAGACGGAAGCGTTGCCAAGCGGCGATGCTTCCGGAAAACCCCGAATCCATTTTTCGGGGCGGAAGGTTTTGGTTTGGTCGGTAATCGCGACCAGATGGAGGAGGGACGAACCGGGTTATTCCATCATCCCGGGAGGCAGAGCGAATTCCAGTCCTGCTCAGTCGGTCGATGGCAAGGCCTCAAGGGCCTCGTGTACTTCCAGCCAGCGCATTTCGGCTTCGTCGATCTGCTCGCCGAGCAGCCCGGCCTGCTTGTGCATTTCTTCACTTTTTACCCGGTCGACCGTGGCATAGAAGTCCGGGTCGGCGAACTGCGTATCGAGCGCCGCTTTTTCCTCGTTCCATTTGGCCAGCTTGCGCTCCAGCTGCTCGATCTCCTTGACCAGCGGCCGGCGTTGGGCGAGCAAGGCCTGCCGGTTGGCCTTGGCATCGGCCCGTAGTGCCAAGCGCTCGGTTTTCTCAGCTGCGGCATCCGGCTCCGGCGCCTTCTCGGCATTACGCTGGGCGGCCAGCCAGGCGGCGTAGTCGTCCAGGTCGCCGTCGAATTCGCTGACTTTGCCGTCGGCGACCAGTAGCAGTTCGTCGGCGCAGGTACGCAGTAGATGACGGTCGTGTGAGACGAAAACGACACCGCCTTCAAAGTCCTGCATGGCGAAGGTGAGGGCTTCGCGCATTTCGAGGTCAAGGTGGTTGGTCGGTTCGTCGAGCAGCAACAGGTTGGGGCGGTTCCGGATCATCAGCGCCAGCGCCAGCCGCGATTTTTCGCCGCCCGAAAAGGGTTCGATGGCACGGGTGGCCATGTCGCCGCGGAAATCGAAACCGCCGATGTAGTCGCGCAGTTCCTGCTCGGTGGCCGTCGGGTCGAGGCGCACGAGGTGTTGCAGCGGCGATTCGTCAGGGCGTAGTTGTTCGAGCTGGTGCTGGGCGAAGTAGCCGATGTTGAGCGCCTTGGCTTCCTTGCGCTCGCCTCCTTGTTGGGGGATGGCATTGGCGAGCAGCTTGATCAGCGTCGATTTTCCGGCGCCGTTGCGGCCGAGCAGGCCGATGCGGCAGCCGGGCCTGAGCGTCATGGTTACGTTGTCGATGATCTTGTGATCGGCGTAACCGGCCCCGGCCTTTTCGATGGTCAGCAGCGGGTCGGGCAGGGCGGTGGGTTCGCGGAAGCTGAAATGGAAGGGCGAGTCGACGTGCGCGGCGGCGACCATTTCCATGCGTTCCAGCGTCTTGATCCGGCTTTGCGCCTGGCGGGCCTTGGTGGCTTTGGCCTTGAAGCGTTCGATGAAGCTCGACAGGTGGGCGATCTCTCGCTGCTGGGCTTCGAAGGCCGATTGCTGGGTGGCGAGACGGGCGGCACGGGCCCGTTCGTAGTCGGAATAGCCGCCGCTGGTCAGCGTCAGGCGCTGAAGGTCGATGGCGATGATCTGGCCGACAACGGCATCAAGGAAATCGCGGTCGTGCGAAATGAGCAGCAGCGTTGCCGGCGTGTTCTTAAGCCAGTTTTCGAGCCAGAAGACGGCATCGAGGTCGAGGTGGTTGGTCGGCTCGTCGAGCAGCAGCAGGTCGGCGCGGCAGGACAGGGCGCGGGCCAGGTTGAGGCGCACCCGCCAGCCGCCGGAGAATTCAGACACCGAACGTGAAAAATCGGCGTCGGTGAAGCCCAGGCCGTGCAGCACTTCGGCCACACGCGCCTTCGCCGAGTAGCCGCCGATTTCGCCGTAGCGGGCATGCAGGTGGCCGATGGCAACGCCGTCACCTTTCGCTTCGGCTTCGACCAGTTCGCGTTCGATGCGGCGCAGTTCGACATCGCCGTCGAGGACGAAATCGATGGCGGCATCGGGCAGGGCCGGGGTTTCCTGAGCAACGCGGGCGATGTGCCAGCGAGCCGGGATTTCGACATTGCCCGATTCGGCATGCAGTTCGTTGGCAAGCAGCGCGAACAGACTGGATTTGCCGCAGCCGTTGGCGCCTACGACGCCGACTTTCCAGCCGGGGTGAATCTGGATGGAGGCGTCGATGACGAGCGGGCGGCCAGCGCGGGCGAAGGTGACTTGGCGGAGGGCGATCATGAGGGTGTGGATTATAGCGACCCACCTTGTCATCAGGCGAAAAGCGAACGTCCCGAAGTGCGTGTTTTGCCGCTTCCGGGGCAAGCGACATAAATGGTGAAATTCACAATTTTTACAAACGTTTACCGCGCTTTTCCGGGAATTTGGCTACGGTTTGTAAACGCCTGCTAGAATTCCCGGATGATCAAGCAGATCCGTACCGAACAGCTCAAGCCAGGCATGTATATCCACGACCTCAATTGTGGCTGGCTCGATCATCCTTTCGTATCCAACGCCTTCCACGTGCGGGATGAGGCGACGGTCGAAAAGATCATCAATCTTGGCATCCGTGAGCTCTACATCGATACGGTCAAGGGCGCCGACGTCTGGGCGGCACCGACCCAGTCCGAGGTCAATGCCGATCTCGAGCGCCGCTTGCAGGAGATCGCCCAGAAACGCGCTGAAAAGCCGGTTGCCACGGAGCTGAAGGATGAAGCGGCACGCGCCCGGCGTCTTCATCTCGAAGCCAACAAGATGGCACGGCTGGTGTTGGACGACGTGCGTTTTGGCCAGAAAGTGCAGGTTGAGCGTCTCGATCCGCTGGTCGATAGCATGGTGGAATCGGTTTTCCGCCATCAGGATGCGCTGCTGCCGATGGCTCGCCTGAAGAATCTTGATGATTACACCTTTGAACATTCAGTCAGTGTCAGTGCCCTGCTGATTGCCTTTGGTCGCGCCATGAAGTTGCCGAAGGACGCCATCAAGGAAATCGCCCTTGGCGGCCTGCTTCATGATATCGGCAAGGCACATGTACCGGAGGCCATTCTCAACAAGCCCGCCAAGCTGACTGACGACGAGTTTGCCAAAATGAAGTCGCATGTCGCCGAGAGCCTGCTATTACTGCAGGACGTTCCCGGCATTAGCGTCGCAACGCGGCAGGTGGTGGCTGAGCATCACGAACGTTTCGACGGGTCCGGCTATCCGAACCGCCTGCCGGGCAGTTCGATTTCGCTTTACGGACAGATGGCGGCAATTGTCGATGTCTATGACGCGATCACCTCTGACAAGGTCTACAACCGTGGCATGCCGCCGACGCAGGCGCTGAAGAAGCTGCTGGAATGGAGCAAGCACCATTTCGATCCGCAACTGGTTCAGACCTTCATCCGCGCCATCGGCATCTATCCGACCGGCACGCTGGTTCGGCTGGAGAGCAACCGCATGGGGGTTGTTGTCGAGCAGAACGAGGGCAACCTGCTCGAACCGGTGGTGCGTATTTTTTACCATGCCGGTCAGCAACATTACATCCCGCCAGAGGTCGTCGATCTCTCCAAGGTTCAGGACAAAGTCGCCAGTTTCGAGAATTACGACAAATGGAAAATCGATCCCTATCAGTGGTTGCCGGTCTGATCGCCCTGCTGGCGATGCCGCTTGCCACATTGGCGGCTGAACCTGGGGCAGAGACCGAACAGCAGGCCTCCTGGCGGGAGCGCCTGGACAAGGCTGCTGCCTTGCAGAGTGAAAGCAAGGCACTCAAGGAAGAGGGTCTCAAACGGAGCGAGCAAAAGTACCTTGAGTGCGACAAGAAGTTCCTAGTCAATTCGTGTCGTATCGATGCCGATCGGGAATATATGAAAACGACCCATGAAGCGCGTCGCCTTGAGGCAGAGGGCAGGGCGCTGGAGCGCGAGGTCAAGAAGGAACAGATGGCTGATCGGGAGCAGCGGCGCGCCGAAGCGGCGCCGCGCCGTGAGGCCGAGATGCAGGGGCGCGAGGCAGATACGGCCGCTAGCCGGCAGGCTGCCGAGCAAAAGGCGGAAGCGGCACGAGCCGATAAGGCAAAAAAGGCGGCCGAAGGTGAGAAGCGCAAGGCCGAGCAAGCCGAAAAACATCGCCAGAAACTGGAAGCCCACAATGCCAAGGTGGCCGCCAAGAAGCTCGAAGCTGAGCGCCGGGCTACCGAGGATGGGGTGAAAAAATAACCTTGGTCGCACTATGATCCGCAAGCTCGCCATCGACCAGCTGCTGCCCGGCATGTATGTCGTGGATCTGCATAAGCGCTGGCTCGATCACTCAATCTGGATCAAACGCTTCAAGGTACGCGACGAAGCTCATATCTGGACGCTGAGGGAGCAGGGGATTACCGAAGTCAGTATCGATACCCAGAAAGGGATTGATCTGCCGCCTTCGCCAATTGCCCGTATCAATGCGGTCGAGCAAAAGTTCAAGTCGCTGGCCGAGATCAAGGCCGCCACACCCCATACGGTTTCGCTGGGTGAGGAGCGGCGAAGGGCGACCCGCCTCTTGAACGAGGCGAGCAGTACGGTGTCAGGACTGATGCTGGCAGCCAAGGCTGGTCAGCGTGTCGAGGCAGCGCAGCTTGAGCCGGTGGTCAGCAAGATGATGGAATCGGTTATCCGCAACCCTGATGCCCTGGTTCCGCTGGCCCGGCTGAAACGGCAGGAGGCCTACGCCACTGAGCATGCCGTGGCGACGGCAGGGCTGATCATCGCTTTTGGCCGGCAGCAGGGTATGTCCGCGCCGGAAATCGAAAAGCTGGCGCTCGGTACCATGGTCAAGGATATCGGCAACTCGGCCCTTGATGCTCGCTTGGTCACCAAGCCCGGCATGCTGTCCAAGGCCGAATACTCAATCGTTCAGAGCCACGTCGAGGAAGGGCTGGCGGTATTGGAAGCGACATCGCGGCTTTCGGAACTGTCGGTCGCCGTGGTCCTCGAGCACCATGAACGCTACAACGGTTGTGGCTACCCCTATCGGATGGCTGGCGACGAAATCTCGGTTGCCGGCCGCATGGCGGCCATTGTCGATACCTACGATGCAATGACCTCGGAGCGCCCCTACCGGGCCGCCATGTCGCCATCGCATGCGCTGCGCCAACTCTACGATGAGGGTGGCACGCAATACGACCCGGCGCTGGTCGCTGCTTTCGTCAAGACGGTTGGCATCTACCCGGTCGGTACGCTGGTCCTGCTTGAAAGCGGCCATCTTGCCGTGGTCGAGCAGTTGCATCCCGAGAACATGCTGACGCCGATTGTTCGTGTCATTTACCACGTCGGGCGCAAGCAGTACGTCACGGTTCCAGTCGAGGTCGACCTGGCCCGCAAGATCGGTAATCACTACGGCCAGATCGTTCGCGCCGAAAACTACGAGAACTGGGGTATCAGCCCCCTGCGCTGGCAACCAGCCTGATCAGTTTCCGGATCGGTGTCGGCACCCCGGCGTCGGCGGCCTTGTCGATATCCACCCATTCAAGCCCGGCTTCCCCAAGATGAACTTGTGGCTCAACTTGGCAAAGCACCGGCTCCAGGGTCAGCTTGAAATGCGTAAAGCTGTGTTTCAGGGTCGGTAGCTTCGTGGCTGTACTCAGTTGCAGGCCAAGACGGACGGCCACCTCGGCTGGCACGCCCTCCGGTGGTACCAGCAAACCGCCCCATAGTCCGCTGGGTGGGCGGCGTTCGAGTAGCAGGCGTTTGCCATCGCTGAGCAACACGAAGCTTGCGGTTCGTTCCGGCACCTTGGCGCGAGGTTTCGCTGCGGGCAATTCTCCCTGTCGGCCTTCGAGCCGGGCAACGCAGCCAGCAGCCACTGGGCAGTCGGTGCAGCGCGGTTTGCTGCGGGTACATAGAGTGGCGCCCAGATCCATCAAGCCTTGGGTGTAGACCTCGATATCTCCTTCCGGCAGCAGGCTTTCGGCCAGCATCCACAGCTTGCGGTCCACGGCGGTTGCGCTAGGAAAACCCTCGATGCCGAATTGCCGGCACAGTACCCGCTTGACGTTGCCATCGAGAATCGCCGCCCGTCGCCCAAAAGAAAAAGCGGCGATGGCGGCCGCCGTCGAGCGGCCGATGCCGGGCAGCTCTGCCAGTTGTTCGACGGAGTCCGGAAAGAATCCGCGATAGGTAGTGACAATCTGCTGGGCGCATCGGTGCAGATTCCGGGCCCGGGCGTAATAGCCGAGGCCTGCCCAGTGTTCGATCACGGCTTCGATCGGTGCCGCAGCTAGCGCCATCACATCAGGAAAGCTGTTCAGAAAACGCAGGTAGTAAGGCATCACCGTGCTGACTTGCGTCTGCTGCAACATGATCTCGGAAAGCCAGATCCGGTAAGGATCCCGCGTGTTCTGCCAGGGCAGGGCGTGGCGGCCGGCAACTTTCTGCCAGGTAATCAGTTGTTGGGTGAACGGGTTTTTGGTGGCCAAATTCTGCCTCGACGCGGGCTGCGGGAGCACGGATAATACGGCCTCTTTTTCTCCCGGCCTACCCGCCTGATCCGATGACCCAACCGCAACACGACAGCCGCGCCCTACGCAATGCCCTCGGACGCTTCGCCACCGGCGTTGCCATTGTTACGGCCATTGATCCGGATGGGCACCCGATCGGTCTGACCGTCAATTCGTTTTCGGCAGTCTCACTCGATCCGGCCCTCGTTCTCTGGTGCCTGGACAACAATTCGCACAATCTCGAAGCGTTTCGCCGGGCCAGCCATCACGCCATCAATATCCTGTCGCTTGAGCAGGAGGATATCTCCAACCGCTTTGCCACTTGGCCGGCCGACCGTTTTGTGGGATTGCCCTGGCAGCCAGGCGCTGGCGGTGCACCGGTGTTTCCAGGTTGCTGCGCGACCTTCGAAATTGCAAATGAGACAGCTCACGTGGCGGGTGACCATACCATTTTCGTCGGCCGCGTCGAGCGCTGTGGAGAGCGTGTCGATCTTGCTCCCTTGCTTTTTCACGCCGGGCGCTACGCTGCCCTGGCGGCCGATCAGGAAGATTGAACCAGACCGCCGTCTGAGCTTAGAATGCAGCCTTTCGCCCAGAGCGGGCGTCGTATAATGGTAATACCCTAGCTTCCCAAGCTAGAGCCGTGGGTTCGATTCCCATCGCCCGCTCCAAGTTGAATTCAGGCTGGTTTCTGAGCCGCAAAAGAAAAGCCAACCGCAAACGGTTGGCTTTTTTGTTTTCTGTCGGTTTCCGGGAGCTGAAGGATTCGGTAGAAAAATGGCAGCTGTTGTGGAGTCGGAAGGAGTGGTTGATAGCTGGATTCCATTCATTGCAGGAGTTCGAAAAGTCGTGCTTGTCTGAGCGATGCTAATTATTTTCAAAATTGTTTTGACAGCGGCCATTTATATCTAGATAATTCGCCCCCTTCGCTGCTGACGGACATCTAGTTCGGCGGGGTGGAACTGATCTTTAACAAATTGGACAACCGATAAGTGTGGGTGTCTTGATGCGAAGCGACGCAAGTTGCAAAAAAGCATTAAAGGCAAACGCACTGA
>Ga0316605_10000051_pt1 | contig 171363 bp, 174 predicted proteins | sample OWC_soil_day20_n_FD_207666 | JGI IMG/M metagenome (GOLD analysis project Ga0316605, IMG submission 207666) | Wetland soil microbial communities from Old Woman Creek delta, Ohio, United States - OWC_soil_day20_noCT | ecosystem: Environmental > Terrestrial > Soil > Wetlands | place: USA: Ohio...
GATCGCGGCGGGCGACGATGCCCTTGTTGCGGTAATAGCTGATGTTGGCCAGCACCCGCAGATCAGGCTCGGCAAAACTGCGCGTCGCCAGAACGAATTCCGAGGCGGTGCTCACATCCGCGAGACCGGAGCGGAGGGCATCGCCGGCCTCCTTGCCGGAGGCGTAGCCCTTGATATCCACTGTCAGTCCGGCCTGCTCGAAGAAGCCCTTGTCGTGGGCAATCCATTCGAGGGCGCCGACATCGCCTTCATAGGCCGCAAGTCGCAGCGTATCGTGTTCACTCCAGCCGGCGAAACCGAGAAGTTCGGCGCGCAGGGACGGGCAACGCACCAGCATACCGAGAATAAAGGCGGCAACAATCACCAGCAGCAGCCAGGAGCGCTTGATGGTCAATTGTTTGGTCGGTTTATCCATTTAAACGAGGAGTCTCCTCTTGCATCTCCATCGACTGACGGACGCTGCCCAAAAAGCGCCCCTCAGACCCGAATGCTCTCACTATAGCGAAAGTCTGGGACAACACTATACCCATAAGATGCTTACTGGTATTACGTTACAGTGAAAAATTTTGCGCCGGCACGATCCGCGCCCAGGGTTCGTCGGTTCCCGAAGCGCTCGTCGCGGAAAACGGTTTATTGCCAGAGTTGAGACTCTTCGTGGGAGCAGACGATTCCTGCCACCTGGCGCCGTTCCAGCGCGGTCATGGCCGTACCGTCCGCCCAAGCGACGATGTCGCTCAGCCGCACCTGCACCACCGCCGGGTTGTAGGGGCTGCGAAAGGCGGTGGAAAACGAGTACCGGAACTCCCGTCCGTCGGCAAAGCTCACAACGACATCCTGAGGACCGTAATCGCCACAAGGCTGCGACGAATACTCATGGTCCGGCAGCTTGCCAAGATCGGAAAAGAAGTCTCGCGCATCCAACTCGACGCGATCCATCAGCCGGTCAGCACCCCATCCTGAATGCGCAGCACCCGGTCGGCCTGGGCGGCCAGTTCGGCGTCGTGGGTCACCACCACCAGGGCCAGACCCTGGCTGCGGCAGAGCGAGATCATCAGTTCGAACACCGCCGTGGCGGTGCTACGGTCCAGGTTGCCGGTGGGCTCGTCGGCCAGCAGGCAGGCCGGTCGAGTCACCAGGGCCCGCGCCACGGCGGTGCGCTGACGTTCGCCTCCCGACAGTTCGCCGGGACGATGGCGTACCCGCTCGCCGAGGCCCACCTGCTGCAACACCTCCCGCGCCCGGGCTTCCGCCTCGGTCGGGGGCAGGCGGCGAATCAGCAGCGGCATGGCGACGTTTTCCAGGGCGGTGAATTCCGGCAGCAGATGATGAAACTGATAGACGAAGCCGAGGGATTCGTTGCGGATTTGGCAACGATCCGGCTCCGGCAGGGTCGCCAGATCGCGACCGAGCAGATTGACGCTGCCCGCCGTCGGCTTGTCCAGCCCGCCCAGCAGATGCAGCAGGGTGCTCTTGCCGGAGCCGCTGGCGCCGATGATGGCGACACACTCGCCCTTGACCAGTTGCAGATCGACGCCGCGCAGCACGGTGACGTCAAGGCTGCCCTCGGTAAAGGACTTGGTGAGTCCAGCCGCAGTGAGAACCACGTCACTCATAGCGCAGTGCCTCCGCCGGATTGATGCGCGAGGCGCGCCAGCTCGGATACAAAGTCGCCAGCAGGGTAAGCAGGAAAGACACCGTCGCGATGACGCCCACATCCGGCCATTGCAGGTCGGAGGGCAGGTCGGAGATGTAATACACCTGCTTGTCGAGGAACTGCACATGGAACAGGCTCTCGATCGCCGGCACCACCACATCCACATTCAGCGCCAGCAGCACACCGCCGCCCACGCCCAGCACCATGCCGACGAGGCCGATCAGCACCCCCTGCACCATGAATATCCGCATGATGCTGCCCGGCGTCGCGCCGAGGGTGCGCAGGATGGCGATGTCGGCCTGCTTCTCGGTCACCGCCATGACCAGGGTCGAAACAATGTTGAACGCTGCCACGGCGACGATCAGCAGCAGGATCAAGAACATCATGCGCTTCTCGATCTCCACCGCGCGGAAGAAGTTGGCGTGGCTGCGGGTCCAGTCGGAAATGAAGAAGTCGCCGTCGAAGAAGCGGAACAGTTCGCGGCCGATGCGCGGCGCGGCGAACAGGTCATCCACCTTGAGCCGCACCCCGGAGACGTTGTCGCCCATGCGGTAGAGCTTTTGCGCATCTTCCATGTGGATCAGCGCCAGACCCGAGTCGTACTCGAACATGCCGACCTCGAAGATGCCGACGACGCGGAACTGCTTCAGGCGCGGCAGCACTGCCGCCGGCGTCACCAGGCCTTGCGGCGCCATCAACGTCACCTTGTCGCCGGGCAGCACCCGCAGCGCCTTGGCCATCTCGGCCCCCAGCACCATGCCGAATTCCCCCGGCTTGAGGTCATCCATGGAACCGCTCTTCATGTGGCTGGCGAAGTCGGCCACCTTTTGCTCCGCCTCGGGCAGGATGCCGCGCACCATAACGCCGCGCACTTGCTGATCGTAAGAGAGCAGGCCCTGGGCCTGGACGAAGGGCGCGGCGGCCTGGACCCGGGGATGGCGGGCGGCTGACTGCACCGCCGCCGGCCAATTGGCGAGTTCGCCATCGGCGCCGCTGACCTGGATGTGGGAGGCGACACTGAGTATCCGCGTCCGCAACTCCTTCTGGAAGCCGTTCATCACCGACAAGACGACGATCAGCGCTGCCACGCCGAGGGCGATGCCCGCCACCGACATGAAGGAGATGAAGGAAATGAAGGGATTGTGGCTGCGGCTGCGCTTGGAAGCGCGGGTGTAGCGGAGGCCGATTAGGGTTTCATAGCGCATGGAGGCCGCATGTTAACATGGCGCATGCGTCTCACCCTCGTTCTGCCCGGCCTGCTCTGGCCCCGGCAAGCCCTCATCGACAGCACTTTCGACCTCGATCTCCCCGCCCTCGCCCGCCTGCTCGGGCGCGGCCGGCGCAGCCTGGGCGCCGGCGTCGGGCTGGAAAGCTGGCTGGCGCAGCGCCTCGGTTTCAGCGGCTGGCCCGCCGCCGCCTGGCGCGCCAGCGCCGCCGGCCTGGAGGCGCAACACGCCCTCTGCCTCGACGCCGCCCATCTCAGCCTCGGCCAGAGCGCCATGAGCCTCGACCCGGTGGGCCTCGACGCCGACGAGAGCGCCTCCCTCGCTGCCGATCTCGCCCCTCTGTTCGCCGATCTCGGCCATTGGCACGAAGCCGCTCCCGGCCAATGGTTGCTGCGTCTGGCGTCACCGCCGGCCTTCGCCACCACGCCCCTGCCCCAGGCCCTGGGCCGCGACATCAAGTCCCTGCTGCCGCGGGGCGAGGCCGCCCGCCCGTGGCAAAAGCGGCTGATGGAAGCGGAAATGACCCTGCACGGACACGCCGTCAATCGGGCGCGCCAAGGCCGGCGCCTCCCGGAGGCAAATACGCTCTGGCTGTGGGGCGAGGGTGCCCTGGAAGCGCCTATCCACGCGCCTTTCAGCCATATGCTGCGGGAGAACGCCATTCTGCGCGGCTTCGCGGCCGGGTACGGCATGGAAGTCTGCGCCGACCTCGATGCCCTCCCCACCGGCCCCGGCCATGGCCTCGCCATTGCCGATGAGCTTCACGTGCCCACCCAGCGCCACGACGCCCTGGCGTGGCGCGAGGCCTTGCTGGGCCTGGAACAAGACTGGTTCGCGCCGCTGCTCACCGCCCTCGACAACCACCGCCTCGACGCCCTCCGCCTGGTCGCCCTCGGCGATCACGCCCGCCTGGAGGTCGAAATCACCGCCGGCGGCGCCTGGAAGTTCTGGCGCAAACCTCTGCCCATCGCCCGCCTGGCCGAGGAACTGCCATGAGTACCCCCAGCACCCTGGTCCAACGCCCGGTGCCCACCAAAGCCCGCATGATGCTCGAACAGTCGGGCGTCGATCCGCTGCTGGCCCGCCTCTATGCCGCCCGCGGCATCCAGAGCACCGATGACCTCGACACCCGCCTCACCGCCCTGATCCCGCCGGAACAGCTCAAGGGCGCCGAAGACGCGGCAAAGTTGCTGGCCGATAGCCTCGCCGCCCGGCGTCGCCTGCTGATCGTCGCCGACTACGATTGCGACGGCGCCACCGCCTGCGCCGTCGGTATCCGCGCCCTGCGCCAGCTCGGCGCCACGGTGGATTACATCGTTCCCGACCGCTTCAAGCTCGGTTACGGCCTTTCGCCGGAAGTGGTGCGCCTCGCGGCGGAACGGAAGCCCGACCTGATCATCACCGTGGACAACGGCATCGCCAGCGTCGAGGGCGTCGCCGAAGCGCGTCGCCTCGGCATCGCCACCCTCGTTACCGACCACCACCTGCCGGGCGCCGAACTGCCGGCGGCGGAAGTCATCGTCAATCCTAACCAGCCCGGCTGCCGCTTCCCGAGCAAGGCCCTGGCCGGCGTCGGCGTCATGTTCTACGTCATGCTCGCCCTGCGCGCCGAACTGCGCCGGCGCGGCGCCTTCGAGACCCAGCGCGAACCCAATCTCGGCGCCCTGCTCGACTTGGTCGCCCTGGGCACCGTCGCCGACGTGGTGCCGCTGGACCGCAACAACCGCATCCTCGTCACCCAGGGCCTCGCCCGCATCCGCGAGGGCCGCCTGCAAGCCGGCCTCGGCGCGCTGCTGCGCATGGCCGGACGCGACCCGGCGCGGGCCGCCACCTTCGACCTCGGCTTCACCCTCGGCCCGCGCCTCAATGCCGCCGGCCGCCTCTCGGACATGGCGCTGGGCATCGAAGCCCTGATTACCGACGATCCGGCCCGGGCCATGAACATCGCCCAGCAGCTCGACGCCCTCAACCGCGAACGCCGCAGCATCGAAGCCGAGATGCGCGAAGACGCCGCCGTGCTGCTGGCCGACTTCGAGCCCGGCGAACGCGCCAGCCTGACCCTGTTCGACCCCGCCTGGCATCAGGGTGTGGTCGGCATCCTCGCCGGCCGCACCAAGGAAAAGCACCATCGCCCCACCTTCGCCTTCGCCAAGGGTGAAAACGGCGAAGCCAAGGGCTCCGGCCGCTCCATCCCCGGCCTGCATCTGCGCGACGCCCTCGACCTCATGGCCAAGCGCCACCCCACGCTGTTGAAACGCTTCGGCGGCCACGCCGCCGCCGCTGGCGTGACATTGAACGAAGCCGACATCCCGGTGTTCGAGGCCGCCTTCGAGACCGTGGCGCGGGAACTCCTGACCCCGGCCCAGCTCACCCGCCGCCTGGAAACCGACGGCCCCCTGGAAGGCGGCTATTTCGGTGTACCAACGGTGCGTCTGTTGCAGCAGGAGGTGTGGGGCCAGGCCTTCCCGGCGCCGATCTTCGACGACGTGTTCCAGGTCGAGAACCAGCGCCTGCTGAAGGACAAACACCTCAAGCTCTCCCTGAAGAAGGGCAGCGCCCGCTTCGACGCCATCCGCTTCGATTGGGCTGAACCCGCCCCGCCCAAGGTCCGCGTCGCCTTCCGTCCCGACATCAACGAATGGAACGGCACCCAGAGTGTGCAACTTCTGCTCGAACACATAGAGGCAGCGTAGCGCTCTAATGGTTTTGGAATATCACTTACCGATGATGAAAGACGCGAAAAGCGGCATAAATGCCCGCCCCCTCCCATCCTCCCCCTCACGGGGGAGACTATGTGTTTGCTCGCTGCGCTCGATATATGACCCGACGCTGAACTGGTTCTCCTCACGCATATGAACATCGAACTCACCCCCCTTGAAGCCCGCGTTCTCGGTTGCCTGATCGAGAAGGAAATCACCACGCCGGAGCAGTACCCGCTCTCCCTCAACGCCCTCACCAACGCCTGCAACCAGAAGAGCAACCGCGAACCGGTGCTCGACCTCGGCGAGAGCGAGGTGCAGGCCCTCCTCGATGGCCTCGTTGCCAAGTACCACGTCAACGAAGCCGGCGGCCATGGCAGCCGGGTTTCCAAATACCAGCATCGTTTCTGCAACACCACTTACGGCACCCTCAAGTTCACGCCCCAGGAACTCGCCATCGTCTGCGAACTTTTCCTGCGCGGCCCCCAGACCCCCGGCGAACTGCGCAGCCGCGCCAGCCGCCTCGCCCCCTTCCGCGATGCCACCCAGGTAGAGGAAACCCTCGACCACCTGGCGCGGCGCGAAGATGGCCCCTATGCCGTCAAGCTCGCCCGCGAACCCGGCAAGCGTGAAAGCCGCTATGCCCACACCTTCTGCGGCGAGGTGGAGATGGCTGTAGCAATGGACCACGGAGACAAGCACCCAGCCCCGGGAAATGCGGGTACGAGCCGCGTCGAGCAACTCGAACAACGGGTCGCCGATCTGGAAACCCAGGTGGCAGAGTTGCGGCAGTTGCTGGACGACCTGACGCGCGCCTGAAATCAGTCGGCGATAAGCGCGTTACAGATCGTTACACTTGCGGCGTCATCACGGACGTCACCCCGTCGTTATTGGAAGCATGCGCATGTGCGCTGCTTACCTAGAAGGGAAATTTGAAATGTCCAAGATTCTTACCGCTCTGATCGCCAGCCTGTTTGCCGTTTCCGCTTTCGCCGCCGACGCGGCCAAGCCGACCACCGCTGACGCCAAGCCGGCCGTCAAGGCGGAAGCTCCCGCCAAGCCCGTTGCTGCTGACACCAAGGCTGCCAAGCCGGAAGTGAAGACCGAAGCCAAGGCCGAAGCGAAGCCCGCAGAAGCCGCCACCCCGGCTCCCGCTGCCGAGAAGAAGGCCAAGTCCCACAAGAAGCACAAGGCTGCTGCCGCCGCCAAGACCGAAGCCGCGCCCGCTGCCGCTGCCGCTGCCGAGACCAAGGCTCCTGAAGCCAAGAAGGCTCCGGAAACCAAGGCCCCCGAAGCCAAGCCGGCCGCCAAGTAATCCGGTCAGCCGACCGCTAGAAAAGCCTCCGCAAGGAGGCTTTTTCCTTTTGCGCACCGCGTTCGCCGGCCTCGGCCACCCTAGCCGGAATGCTGATCCATATCGGCGGCAAACTGATCGCCGCTTAAACCGGCCACGTTGTCCATCCGCCGAATGGCGCAGAATATTTCCCGATCGAATGACTCTGTTATTTACGTTTGGCCGTCTATAAAGCTTTCTAGATCGTGTTCATTGTGAACACGAGGTAGGCAGCGGCCTGAGAGCCGCACCCACCACCGTCCCCACTCGTCAGGGAGGCAAGGATGGCCCATAGAGAGACAAGTTGCCCTCGCGGGCGACTGGGCGGGTGCGTTAAGTACGGCTTCGCTGCCGTGGCCGGGGCTTTAATGCTCGGCCCGTCTGCTGCGCTTGCCGACTACAAGTGGAACTTCCCGACGCCGGCGACACCGATCGCCCGCGACACATTGGCTATCCACAACCAGTTCATGCTCATCATCACCGCGCTGTTCGTGGTGGTGTTCGCCATCATGATTTATTCCATGGTGAGGCATCGCAAGAGCAGTGGCCATGCACCGGCGACATTTTCCGGCCCGACCGGAAGCATCCAGTGGTTCTGGGCCCTGGTACCCTTCGGCATCCTGCTTTACATCGACTTCGTGCTGATGGGCGTGCCGGCCTTCCATGCCGTGGTGGACATGGAAGACACCAAGACCCGCGCCGACATGGTGCTCAAGGTCACGGGCATGCAGTGGAAGTGGCAATACGAGTATCCGGACTCGGGTATCAAGTTCATTTCTAACCTGACCACGCCTCAGGAGCAGATTGAAAACAAGGTGGCCAAGGGCGACCACTACCTGCTCGAAGTCGATAATGCCGTGGTGCTACCGGTGGGCAAGAAGGTGCGGGTGCTGCTCACTTCCACCGACGTCATCCACACCTGGTGGGTACCGCAATTCGGCGTCAAACGCGACGCGATTCCCGGCTTCCTGCGCGAAACCTGGGTCAAGATCGAGCAGCCGGGCACCTATCGCGGCCAGTGCGCCGAACTCTGCGGCAAGGGCCACGGTTTCATGCCGGTAGTGGTGCATGCGGTGCCGGAACCGGAATACGCCGCTTGGGTGGAGAAGAAGAAGGCCGAATCCGCCAGCGCCGCCGCCAGTGCCGACAAGGCCTTCAGCCGCGACGAACTGATGGCCCAGGGCCAAGAGGTGTATGCGAAGAACTGCGCCGTCTGCCACCAGCCCACCGGCCAGGGCCTGCCACCCGCCTTCCCGGCTCTGGCCGGAAGCAAGGTGGTGAACACGCCCCTGGTCACCGCCGAAGGCAAGCTGATCCCCGACAGCCATGTGGACCGGGTCATCAACGGCAAGCCCGGCACGGCCATGCAGGCCTTCAAGGCCACGCTATCCGACCTGGAACTGGCGGCAGTCATCACCTTCGAGCGCAACAGCTTCGGCAACACCCGCGGCGACATGATCCAGCCCGCGCAGATCAAGGCCCTGAGATAGAGGAGGCACCATGGACATCGCCACCACCGCCCCCAGCCCTGCCGATCATGCCAACCATGGCGACCACGGCTACCACCCCACCGGTCCCAGCGGGCTTAGGCGCTGGCTGTTCACCACCAACCACAAAGACATCGGCACCCTGTACCTGAGCTTCTCGCTGCTGATGTTCTTCGTCGGCGGTGGGATGATCCTGGCGGTACGGGCCGAGCTGTTCCAGCCCGGACTGCAACTGATGCAGCCGGAGTATTTCAACCAGCTCATCGGCGTCCATGCCCTGGTGATGATCTTCGGCGCCCTGATGCCCGCTGCCACCGGCTTCGCCAACTGGCAGATCCCCCTCATGATCGGCGCCCCCGACATGGCCCTGCCGCGCCTCAACAACTGGGGCTTCTGGCTGCTGCCGCCGGCGGCCCTGCTGTTGACGCTGCCCTTCATCCTCGCCCTGTTCGGCATCGGCTCCGGCGCCATCGACACCGGCTGGACCTTCTACGCCCCCCTCTCGGTGCAGGGCGGCATGGGCATCGACTTCGCCATCTTCGCCGTGCATATCCTCGGCGTCAGTTCCATCATGGGCTCCATCAACGTCATCGTCACCCTCGTCAACCTGCGGGCACCGGGCATGACGCTGATGAAAATGCCCCTGTTCTGCTGGGGCTGGCTGATTACCGCCATCCTGCTCATCGTCACCCTGCCGGTGCTGGCCGGGGCCGTCACCATGCTGCTGATGGACCGCCACTTCGGCACCCACTTCTTCGATGCCGCCGGCGGCGGCGACCCGATCCTGTTCCAGCACCTGTTCTGGTTCTTCGGCCATCCCGAGGTGTACATCCTGCTGCTGCCGGTGTGGGGCCTGATGCCCCATGTGATTTCCACCTTCTCGCGCAAACCCGCCTACGGCTACAAGGCCCAGGTTTACGCCTTCATCGCCATCGGCGTCCTCTCGCTGGTGGTCTGGGCCCACCACTTCTTCACCGCCGGCCTGCCGGTGCCGGCCCTGCTCTACTTCATGTACAGCACCATGTCGATTTCCCTGCCCCTGGCGGTACTGTTCTTCTGCTGGATCGCCACCATGTGGCGCGGCGCCATGAGCTTCGAGACGCCGATGCTGTTCGCCGTCGGCTTCATCGTCCTGTTCGGCATTGCCGGTCTCACCGGCCTCGTGCTGGCCGACGTCGCCGCCGATGCCCAGTACCACCACAGCTACTTCGTCGTCGCCCACTTCCATTACGCCCTGTTCACCGGCGGCATCATGGGCGTCATGACCGGGGTCTATTACTGGCTGCCGAAATGGACCGGCCACATGTACGACGAGCGCCTCGGCAAGCTGCACTTCTGGCTCACTGTGGTCAGCTTCAACCTCACCTTCATGCCCCAGTTCTTCCTCGGCCTCGCCGGCATGCCGCGGCGCATTCCCGACTACGCGCTGCAGTTCGCCGAGTTCAATGCCATCTCCACCATCGGCTCCTTCATTCTCGGCTTCTCGCAACTGGTGTTCGCCTGGAACATCATCAAGACCGTGCGCGGCGGCCCCACGGTCAGCAACCAGGTGTGGGAGAACGCCACGGGACTGGAATGGCAACTGAGTTCGCCGCCGCCCCATCACTCCTGGGAAACCCCGCCGGAGGTGAAATGATGACCAACCAACTGCTTCCAAGCGACGACCTCGGACGCCGCCGCAAGGCCGCCTCCCGCTGGGCCTGGGGCCTCGGTCTGCTGGTGCTGCTGCTGTATCTGGGCGGCCTGTTCATCAAACGCTGACTGACGCGCCATGGCCGCCCCGCCCATCCCATCCCCGCCCCAGCCTGCGCAGCCGGCGCTGGCGGATCGCAACCGGCGCCTGGTGGGCAAACTGCTGCTGCTCACCGGCGGCGCCTTCAGTTTCGGCTTCGCCCTGGTGCCGCTCTACGACACCCTCTGCCGCGTCAGCGGCCTCAACGGCAAAAGCTTTGGCGTCGGCGGCCTCCCGGCGGCAGGCGCGACCGGGAACACCATCGACCTGGAGCGGACGGTGACGGTCGAATTCACCTCCACGGTGATGCCCGGCCTGCCCTGGGAAATCCGTCCGCTGGAAAACAGCGTCGACGTGCATCCGGGCCAGCCCCACACCACCCGCTTCCTGGTGCACAACCGCTCCGGCCAGCCCAATACCGGCCAGGCCGTGCCCAGCGTCTCACCGGGCCAGGCGGCGGCCTATTTCGACAAGATAGAGTGCTTCTGCTTCTCGCAGCAGGCCTTCGCGCCGGGCGAGGCGCGGGAACTGCCGCTGACCTTCATCGTCCGCCCCGGACTCAATGCCGAGGTGCGCACCATCACCCTCGCCTACGCCTTCTTCAACGTCACCGCCCCACCGCGGAGGACCACATGAACGCCACCACGCCCGCCGCCAGCCCGCACTATTACGTGCCGCAGCCGAGTCCCTATCCGGTGATGCTTTCCGCCGGCATGTTCCTGCTCGCCCTCGGCTTCATCCTCAAGCTCAACGGCTTCACGCCCGGCCCCTGGATCATGCTCGCCGGCGCCGGCACCATCATCGCCGTGCTGTTCCGCTGGTTCAGCGCCGTCATCGCCGAGAACCAATCCGGCGCCTATCGCGACTGGGAAGACCGTTCCTTCCGCAACGGCATGGTCTGGTTCATCGCCTCGGAAGTCATGTTCTTCGCCGCCTTCTTCGCCGCCCTGTTCTACACCCGCAGCATCTCCGTTCCTGTGCTGGCGGGCATGGAAGCGGCTCACGGCGTCACCCTCTGGCCCGACTTCGCCGGCGGCTGGCCCAGCGCCGGTCCCAAGGGCGCGGCCTTCACACCCATGGGCGCCTGGGGCATCCCGGCGCTGAACACCGCCATCCTGCTCTCCTCCGGCGCCACCCTGACCTGGGCCCACTGGGGCCTGCTGGCGGACAAGCGCCGGCAACTGGTGCTCGGCCTCGGCCTCACGGTCCTGCTCGGGATGCTGTTCATCGGCTTCCAGGCCTACGAATACCACCACGCCTACACCGAGATGGGCCTCACCCTCGGCGCCGGCGTCTATGGCGCCACTTTCTTCATGCTCACGGGCTTCCACGGCTTTCACGTCACCCTCGGCACGGTGATGCTCGCGGTAATTTTCTTCCGCGCGGCGAAAGGCCATTTCAGCCCCGAACGCCACTTCGGCTTCGAGGGCGTGGCCTGGTACTGGCACTTCGTGGACGTGGTCTGGCTGCTGCTGTTCGTGCTGGTTTATTGGTTGTAACCGGGGATCAGCCCCATGCGAAAGGCGATCATCAACAGCACGAACAAGCCGATGGACAGACCGACACGCAGGGTCAGGGCCTTGAGGGTGCGACGGCTGCCGCCCCGGTCGCGGTAAAGGAAGAACAGCCCGGAAAGCAGCGAGGCGATGATGGACAGCAGCAAGGCGACGACGACCAGCTTGAACAGCACGGCATCTCTCCCGGGTTGGGGCGTGTTGGGCCATTATGCCTTCCGCCCGCGCCTGGTGCCGACCCTGGCGATGGTGCTGGTATTGCCCCTGTTCGTTTCCCTTGGCTTCTGGCAATTCAACAAGGCCCTGGCCAAGCAGGCCTTGCAGGCCGAACTCGATCAGCGCAGTCAGGGTGGCGCGATCCAGCTTGCGCCGCCCTTCGCCGACGGCGAACTGCTGCGCTTCCGCCACGTCGCCGTGCGCGGGCACTTCGAACCGGAGCGGCAGATCTTCCTCGACAACCGCATCCACCGCGAACAGGCCGGCTACCACGTACTGACGCCGCTGCGCATCGACGGCAGCGATACACGGGTGCTGGTCAATCGCGGCTGGATTCCAGCCGAGGCCGATCACCGCCAGGTGCCTGCCGTCGCCACGCCGACCACGCCGGTCGAACTGGAAGGCATCGTCGTGCTGCCGCCCCGGCGCGTCTTCCGCCTCGCCCCGGAGGCGCCCGGCTGGCATGCCCTGTGGCAGAACCTGGACCTGGAGGCCTATGGGACAGCCGCTAGCTTCACGCCCCTGCCGGTGGTGATCCAGCTCGACGCCGCCAGCCCGGCCGGCTTCGCCCGCGAATGGCCGCGCCCTGATGAGCGCATGGAGAAGCACCTCTCCTACGCCCTGCAATGGGCCGGCTTCGCTATCGCCCTGGTGGGTTTCTGGCTCGTCGCCAGCCTGCGCCGGAGAGCGTCATGAATAGCGCCAGCCTCCCAGGGCAATCGCATGAAGCACTACTCCCTCCCCGTCAAGGGGAGGGCTGGGGTGGGGATGGGGTAAAACTGGCCGGAACAGGGTACGGAATACGCCCAAGCTATCCCCATCCCCCTCCCAGCCTCCCCCTTGAAGGGGGAGGAGGTGGTGGTGATGCCTGCTGCATTTACTCAATTCCCCAACGCACAGCTCCAACTCCATCGAGCCGCGCCCTGCTGGGCTTGATCCTCGCCCTGTTTGCCCTGCCGATGCTGATTGCCCTCGGCCTCTATGCCATGCACTGGCGCCCGGCCGCCGTCGCCAGCCATGGCGAACTCGTCACGCCACCACGCCCGCTGCCGGCCAACGGCCTCACGTCCCGTGACGGCCACGCCCTCGGCAGCGCCGAACTGCGCGGGCGCTGGCTCATGGTGCTGGCGGTGCCCGGCCCTTGCGACGCCGGTTGCCTGGCCCGCATCGACGAAACGCGCCGCATCCAGGTCGCCCTGCATCGCAACATGAGCCGCGTTGGACGCCTCGTTCTCAGCGACGCCCCCGATCCGCCGCTGCTGGCGGCGGCCCATGCCGCTCCCGACCTGCTGCTGGCCCGGCCCGACGGCCTCTGGCGCGAGCTGCTGGCCGACGCCGACGCGCCACATCTCTATCTCGTCGATCCCCTCGGCAACCTGGTCATGCGCTACCCGCCCCGACCCGAGCCAGCCGGCGTCAAGCGCGACCTGGAACGCCTGCTGAAGTTTTCATGGAACGGATAAGGAGCCTGCCATGACGCCCTCGCCCTCACCCCACGCCGCCAGTCACGCCCTGCCGCTGCCCTGGCCCGAGCGCATCAAGAGCCTGAGAGGCCTGCTGCGCGCCTTCCTGCGCCAGTGCAAGCCACGGGTCAACAGCCTGATCGTGTTCACCGCCATGATCGGCATGCTGCTGGCCTCGCCTGGCTTGCCGCCGCTGGGCCTGTTCCTCGCTGCCACTTGCGGCATCGCCCTCGTCGCCGGCGCGGCGGCTGCCATCAACTGCCTGGTGGAACGGGGCATCGACGCGCGCATGGCGCGCACCCGCGGCCGCCCGCTGCCGCGCGGCGAGATCGGCGCTGTCGAAACCCTGACCCTGGCCTGCGCGACCGGCGCCCTTGGCCTCTGGACGCTGCATGCCTTCGTGAATGACCTCACCCTCTGGCTCACCCTCGCCACCTTCCTCGGCTATGCCATCGTCTACACCCTGATCCTCAAGCCGGCGACGCCCATGAACATCGTCATCGGCGGCGCTTCCGGCGCCATGCCGCCCCTGCTCGGCTGGACCGCCATGAACGGCAGCGTGGCCCCCGAGGCCCTGGTGCTGTTCCTCATCATCTTCGCCTGGACGCCGCCCCACTTCTGGTCCCTCTGCTGCTACCGCCGCGACGACTACGCCCGCGCCGGCCTGCCCATGCTGCCGGTGACCCATGGCGTCGAAATCACCTGTCTGCACAGCCTGCTCTACGTGGTGATGCTCGCCGCCATCAGCCTGCTGCCCGTGACCCTGGGCATGAGCGGCCTGCTCTACGGAGCCGTTGCCCTTACCCTCAACGGCGGCTTCCTGTTCCACGCCGTCCGCCTCTGGCGCAACTACTCCGACGAGCGGGCCCGACGCGCCTTCCGCTACTCGATTCTCTACCTGACCCTGCTGTTCGCGGCCTTGCTGGTGGATCACTTCCTATGAACCCAAATTCCTCACCACAGAGACACAGAGGCACAGAGAAGGGCAAATGCACAATTGCCACTCCGCTTATCGAGTCGTTACACACATCGCTTCTCGCTTGGTTTTCCTCTGTGTCTCTGTGCCTCTGTGGTTCAAAGGTATTAGCGTGAAGCGCCTCCTCAACGCCGCCCTCGTTCTCGCCTTCGTCGTCGTTTCCCTTGGTGCTTACGTGCGCCTTTCCGACGCTGGCCTCGGCTGCCCCGACTGGCCCGGCTGCTATGGCCATCTGGTGGGCATTCCCGACGCGGATCACGAACACGCCGCCGCTGCCGCCGCCTTTCCCGGCAAACCGGTGGAAGCCGCCAAGGCCTGGAAGGAGATGATCCACCGCTATGCCGCCGGCAGCCTCGGCCTGCTGATCCTCGCCATCGCCGCCCTGGCCTGGCGGCGCGAGCAGCGACAACAGCACTCCCCGGCCCTGCCGACACTGCTGCTCGGCCTGGTGATGTTCCAGGCCCTGCTCGGCATGTGGACCGTCACTCTGCTGTTGAAGCCCCTGGTGGTCACCGCCCACCTGCTCGGCGGCATGAGCACCCTGGCGCTGCTGCTCTGGTTGCGCCTCGGCCTTGAATACCCAAAGCCCGCCATATCCGCCTTATCTGCCAGCCCCACCCTACGCCTGCTCGGCATCGTCGCCCTCGCCGCCGTGGCGCTCCAGATCGGCCTCGGCGGCTGGGTGTCGAGCAACTACGCCGCCCTCGCCTGCCCGGACTTTCCCGCCTGCCGCGACGGCCAGTGGCAGCCGGTGGATGTCCCCAGCGCCATTCACCTCGCCCATCGCGGCGGTGCCTTGCTGGTGGCGCTGGTGGTCGGCGCCTTCGCCGTCGCCCTTTTGCGCCACCGCGCCCCAGCCCTGCTGCTCGCCGCAGCCCTGACGCTGCAACTCAGTCTCGGCATCGCCAATGTGCTGCTGCAACTGCCCCTGCTCCTGGCCGTCGCCCACAACAGCGGCGCCGCCCTGCTGCTGACCGCCGTAGTGTTCGCCAACGCACGGTGCCGGCGCCCGGCCTGGTCTATAAGTCGGGCCATGCCCGTAGGACAGGGGCGAACGCCTGCTGAAGCGGGTCCTGGCATCGCCCTCGGCTAGAATCTCGCCGCACAGCCCCGGCCCATCACCAATAAAGCATTGGGCATAAATCCGCAATGGGTGTAGGGTATCGGCCACCCAATCAATCAACGCGCCAATACAAAAGGGCTCACGGTGGCCAAGCAGGGAAACACCATCAAAACAAACAAGACCGCGTCGCGGCGCAAGGCCCCCGCCCCTGCGTCCGTTTCGCCGGCGACGGCAGACGCACCGGCGCCCGCCGCCCCTCCCGCACCGCCGTTTCCGATCGTCGCCATCGGCGCATCGGCCGGCGGCCTCGAAGCCCTGGAGCAATTCCTCAGCCATGTACCCGCCACCAGCGGCATGGCCTTTGTCGTCATCCAGCATCTCGACCCAACCCATAGGGGCATGTTGCCGGAACTGCTGCAACGCGCCACCGCCATGGCGGTGAGCCAGGCGAAAAATGGCGTCAAGATCAAGCCGGACTGCGTCTATGTCATCCCCCCCAACCGGGATCTGTCGATCCTCCATGACACCCTCTACCTGCTCGACCCGGTTGCGCCCCGTGGCCTGCGCCTGCCGATCGACTTCTTCTTCCGCGCCCTGGCCGACGACCGCCGTGAACACGCCATCGGCGTGATTCTTTCCGGCATGGGCTCGGACGGCACCCTGGGTCTGCGTGCCATCAAGGAGCATGGCGGTCTGGCTCTGGTGCAGGACCCGGCGACGGCAAAGTTCGATAGCATGCCGCGCAGCGCCATCGACACCGGCCTCATCGACATCGTCGCCGCCCCGGAAGAGCTGCCGCTGCGCATCGACAACACCCTGCGCCACACCCCCCGCACCGCCATCTGCATACCGCATGAGGAGGCCGAGACGGCCGCCCAGAAGAGCGCCTTCGACAAGGTCTGCATCCTGCTGCGCACCCGCACCGGCCACGACTTCTCGCTCTACAAGAAGACCACCGTCTATCGCCGCATCGAGCGACGCATGGCGATCCACCAGCTCGACCGCATTGCCGACTACGTGCGCTACCTGGCCGAAAACCCACAAGAGGCCGATCTGCTGTTCAAGGAGTTGCTGATCGGCGTCACCAGTTTCTTCCGCGATCCCGCATCCTGGGCCGCCCTGCAAGAAAAGGTCCTGCCCGACCTGCTCGCCGCCCATCCGGCGGGGGGAACGCTGCGCGCCTGGGTGGCCGGCTGCTCCACCGGCGAAGAGGCCTACACCCTGGCGATGGCGTTTCGCGAAGTGGTCGACAAACAGAAGCAATCCCAGCGTTACTCGCTCCAGATCTTCGCCACCGATCTCGACCCGGACGCCATCGAGAAAGCGCGCCAGGGCTATTACCCGGCCAACATTGCCGCCGATCTTTCACCCGAGCGTCTGACGCGCTTTTTTGTCGACGATGGCGCCGGCTACCGGATCAACAAGGACATCCGCGCCATGGTGGTGTTTGCCCCGCAAAACGTCATCATGGACCCGCCGTTCACCCGGCTCGACATCCTCACCTGTCGCAACTTGCTGATTTATCTCGGCGCCGACTTGCAAAAGAAGCTGCTGCCCCTGTTCCACTACAGCATCAAGCCGGGCGGCGTATTGATGCTCGGCAGTTCTGAATCCATTGGCAACTTCACCGAGCTGTTCACGCCACTGGAAAGCAAAGCGCGTCTGTTCCGACGCAGCAGCAGCCCCCTGCGCACCCTCGACCTCGACTTCCCCACCCGTTACTTTCCGACCAAAGCCGAAACCAACATGGACACCACCCCCGAGGCGGCCACCGCCAACCTGCAAAGCCTCGCCGATCAGATCCTGCTGCAACAATTCTCTCCCGCCGCCGTGCTGGTTAACGGCGCCGGCGACGTACTCTACATCAGTGGCCGCACCGGCAAATACCTGGAGCCGGCCGCCGGCAAGGCGAACTGGAACATTCACGCCATGGCGCGCGAAGGCCTGCGCCACGAACTCGCCATCGCTCTGCCCAAGGCCCTGCGCAACGGCGAAACGGTGATCTGCCGCAACCTGAGAGTCGATACCAACGGCGGCATCCAGGCCGTCGACCTGACGGTAAAGCCGATCCAGGAGCCTGCCGCCCTGCGCGGCATGGTCATGCTGATATTTAACGATATCGCCACGCCGCTGCCGGCCACGGAGCAGCCCCACGGCAAAGGAGTGCCGTCACGCAGCCAGCGCGTGACCGAACTGGAACAGGCCCTGGCCCACGCACAACAGAACGTGCTGACCATTCGCGAGGAAATGCAAACCTCCCAGGAAGAGCTGAAATCCGCCAACGAAGAGTTGCAGTCCACCAACGAAGAACTGCAATCCACCAATGAGGAACTCACCACCTCGAAGGAGGAAATGCAGTCCCTCAACGAGGAGTTACAGACCGTCAACGTGGAAATGCAGTCGAAGATGGACGAACTGTCGACCACCAACAACGACATGAAGAACCTCTTCAACAGCACCGACATTGCCACCGTGTTCCTCGATAACGCGCTGCATGTGCGCCGCTTTACCACCCAGGCGACGCGGCTGTTCAAGCTGATTGCCGGCGATGTCGGGCGCCCCCTCTCCGACATTGCCACCGACCTGGTTGCTGCCGACATCCAGAATGATGCCGATGAAGTGCTGCGCACCCTGGCCTTCTCCGACCGGGAAGTCGCGACCCACGACGGCCGCTGGTTCCAGATGAAAATCATGCCCTACCGTACCCTCGACAACGTCATCGACGGCGTCGTCATCACCTTCACCGACATCAGCCGCGCCAAGCTCCTCGAAGCGCAACTGCGCGAACTGGCTGAGAGCGCGACGAAACCCTCATGAGCCGACCGAAGGATGCCGCAGAGTTGCGCCGGGCCGCCGAAGCGCTGCTGAAGGCGCGCCGAAGCGCTGATGCGCAGGAATTGAAGGATGCCGACGCAGTGCGTCTGGTGCATGAGCTACAGGTGCATCAGATCGAGTTGGAGATGCAAAACGCTGAACTGCGCGAAGCCCACGCCGAGCTTGGAGAATCTCACCAGCGCTACGTTGACCTTTATGATTTTTCGCCCGTCGGCTACCTCACCCTCAGCGCGAACGGCAAGATCAGCGCAATCAACCTGACCGGCGCCACGCTGCTCGGCGAAGAGCGCGGCCACCTGCTGGAACGCCGATTTTCGACCTTCGTCGCTGCGGCAGATCACCCCAGGTGGCGCCAACATTTTCAGCATTCATTGCAACACAACGACCCGCAAACCTGTGACCTGTCCCTCCAGCGCAGCAACGGCACTTGCTTCCATGTCCGCTTGCATTGTTTGTCCACCACGGCAGGTGATTCAACGACGTTGCGCCTTACCCTGACGGATATCACGGAACTCAAGCAGGCCGAAGACGAATTGCGCATTGCCGCCATCGCCTTCGAGTCTCAGGAGGGGATGCTCGTCACCGACGCAGAGGGCGTCATTGTCCGCGTCAACCGCGCTTTCACGCGCATCACCGGCTACAGTGCCGAGGAGGCCATCGGCCAACGTCCTTCGCTGCTGCGCTCCGGACGTCACGGGGAAGAGTTTTATCGGCACATGTGGCAGGAGTTGAAGGGTCGGGGCTATTGGCAGGGCGAGGTGTGGAACCATCGTAAAAACGGCAAGATTTACGCCGAGTGGCTGACCATCTCCGCCGTCAGAACCGCCGATGGAGTCACCACCCATTTCGTCGGCGCCATCTCCGAAATCACCCAGAAGAAGGAAGCCGAAGCGGAGATTCACCGTCTCGCCGACTAAGCCGACGGCATGGAAACCGAATCCCAGCTTAGCTGCCTCACCCCATACGGCTGCGCGGCGTTTCAGGGCTATCTGTTCAGCCGGCCGCTGACCTTGGCGGCCTTTGAAGAGTTCACCCTGCGCACGGCATCGATTCATTGAGCGTCCCCGAACCGTGGTTGGCGGCGCCAATCCGAACGCATCGCGGCCCGATTTGGCGGGCTTCCCCGCCCCGTTCGCTATAATCCGCCCTTTTTCGGGGAATCCCATGGAAGCCGAACGCGTCAACGCCATCTCCAACCATCTCGCCGATCTGTCCCAGCGCGAGACCGAGCTGCGGAGGTATCTTTGACTACGATGTGAAAGCATCGAAGCTCGAAGAAATCTCCCGCGAACTGGAACACCCGGACGTCTGGAACAACGCCGACCGCGCCCAGGCGCTCGGCAAGGAAAAGAAATCCCTCGAAGGGGTGGTACTGGTCCTCACCGGCCTGAATGGCCGCATCGCCGATGGTCGTGAGTTGTTCGAGATGGCCAAGGCCGAGGACGACGAAGACACCCTGCTGGCAGTAGAAGCCGATCTCGAAGGTATCGAAGCCGGCATCGGTCAGATGGAATTCCGCCGCATGTTCAACAACCCGGCGGACCCCAACAACTGCTTCATCGACATCCAGGCCGGCGCCGGCGGCACCGAAGCCTGCGACTGGGCCAGCATGCTGCTGCGCCAGTACCTCAAGTATTGCGAACGCAAGGGCTTCAAGACCGAGATACTCGAAACCACCGAAGGCGACGTGGCCGGCATCCGCAGCGCCTCGCTGAAGGTTGAAGGCGAATATGCCTTCGGCCTGCTGCGCACCGAAACCGGCGTCCATCGCCTGGTGCGCAAGAGCCCCTTCGACTCCTCCGGCGGCCGCCACACCAGCTTCGCCAGCCTGTTCGTGTATCCGGAAATCGACGACTCGATCGAGATCGAGGTCAACCCGGCCGACCTGCGCATCGACACCTTCCGCGCCTCCGGCGCCGGCGGTCAGCACATCAACAAGACCGACTCGGCGATCCGCATCACCCACGTGCCCACCGGCATCGTCGTGCAGTGCCAGAACGACCGTTCCCAGCACCGCAACAAGGCCGAAGCCATGACCATGCTCAAGTCGCGCCTCTACGAAGCCGAACTGCGCAAGCGCCAGGCCGAAGCCGACAAGCTCGAAGCCACCAAGACCGACGTGGGCTGGGGCCACCAGATCCGCAGCTATGTGCTCGACAACTCCCGCATCAAGGACCTGCGCACCAACGTTGAAATCTCCAACACCCAAAAGGTGCTGGACGGCGACCTGGATGCGTTTATTGAGGCGAGTTTGAAACAAGGGGTGTAATAGCGTCATGACCGCGCCGCAGGATCGAGCTCAGTTGGAGGACTTCTTGGCCAGCGGCGTGGTGGCGGAAGACATTCCATCACTCCACGCTCTGCTGTCCGCCCGCTCGATCATCGGCGCGTTCATCGCGTTGTTCCGCGGCGGAGAAGAAGAGGTACTGGTGCGACTCACCGTCCTCCGAGAAATCGGCACCCGCGCCGAAGCGCCCCAGTGGTCCCCGCGAGAGCTGGAAGCACGCTTTGTCTGGCTTGACCCAATCAAGCTCGACACGGTTTTGAAACGCCTGCGCGAACACGAGTTGTTGGTGTGGGATGGCGACACGCGCTTGTATTCTCTCGCCCCGTCAGGCCGCATGGCGCTCGCCGCCCTCGACCAAATGCTGAGTTTCGCCGCCGACGAAGACGCCGGACTGGGCTTTCTCATCGCCCAGGTGGCCGCTGGCGATTCCGTTGGCAGGCTATCCACAAACAACCTCCGTCACTTGTTGGCAAGGCTGGCGGAACTGAAGGAAGAATTCTCGTCCGCCGTTGCATCAGGCTCTGAATTCCGCCTCCGATCCGCCCAAGGCAAGCTCGAATCCGTCTGGCAATGGATGCAAAAAGGCACTCAGGTGCTGGGCGCGCTCTCGGCGGAGGGCTTCGACGATGACACCTGGCGCCTGGCGCAAGAGATCGGCGCCCGCCAGTCCGAAATAATGCGCATGGCGTCGGTTTTCCAGCGCGAACTGGCCGCCATCGCCCGCCAGCGGGTGCATCTCGCGCAAGGAGGGATTACCACCTCCGAAGTGGCGGCCTGGCTGCGCACTCGGAACGTCGACGACCTGTTCGCCTTGGCGAGCGGTGAACTTGCACTGATCCCCGAAGGCGTCTTCATCCTGCCCGATGTGATGATCGACATCGCCGAAACTGAACTGATCGACCGGCATCGCGCCGACCGGCGACTGTCCGTGCTACCTCCGCCAGCTATTGCCGAACCGATGGCCAACGCCTTGCTAGAACCGCCGCCCGAATTCGCCGCGTTACTTGCCGCGTTGTCTGGCATCGAGACGCCGCAATCCGTGGCCGACGCCGTGGTCGGCGACAGCTTCCGCGCCACATCTTACCGACTGTCGCTACTGCCATTCCTTGGCGAGACGAACGTCGATCCGGACATCGCGCCCTTGGCCGGCCTACCCCTGGCGCTAGTCTGGGACAAGACTGCCCCACTCGCCGCAGTCGGTCGCGCCGAGGTCGCCGCCATGACGCCCGGCCATCTGATTCCAACAAGCCCAAGCAACTGACATGGATGCCTCCCGCCTGATCGCCCGCCTGCTTGCCCATCGCGTCCTGCCGCGCAAGGACCGGGACGTGTTGCGCATGCTCACCGACGACAGCCTGCGCAACGAGGTCGAAACCCGACTGGCCACCTGCGGCCTGCGGCTGCTCGATCACCCCTATGCCGATCACGTAGCGCTGGCCCTGGCCCGCGACGCCGAAAACCCGGTGTTCGAGACGGATGCGGAATGGCTCGCCAGCAACGTCGGCCTGCCCCGCGACGCCGTTGCGCTTCTGGTGCTGCTATGGGCGCTCATCATTCTGCCCAAGCGCGAGCGGCAGATCGCTGGTGTGGATGCCGAGGGTCAGGGCGAAATGTTCGGCGGCGCGACGCGCAAGGCGGAAGCCAACGTCTCGGTCGGCATCGCCGAGGCCACGCTATTCGAGGATTTCGGCAAGCTTCTGGGCGGCAAGGGGCGCGTCAATATCAGCCTCGGCACCCTCTCACGCCTGGGCTTCATCGAACGCCGCAATAAAACCATTGAGGAAGGCCCGCTGCTCGACCTCGCCTTCGACTATGCGGAACTCGCTCCGCGCATCCTGCAAGGAACGCTGGCGGACGTACTGAAGAAGCGCGCCGCGGCGGCGGAAAGCCAGGAGAACAACTGATGTTCCGCTTCGAGAAACTGGAAGTCGTTCATTGGGACTACTGGCAGCGAGTGGAACTGCCGCTCGACGCCTCCATCGTCACCATCGTCGGTCCCAACGGCTCCGGCAAGACCACGCTGCTCGACGCCCTGCGCACCCTGCTGGCCCTGGATTGCTCGGGCCAGGGGTCGCGCAAGCGCGACTATAAGCGCTACGTGCGCCGCAACGGCGAGGACTTCGCCTGGCTGCGGGCGGTGGTAGACAACCGGAAACTGCCCAACGGTCGCCGCCCCTTCTGGCCACCGCATCAGGAAGACACCGTCACTCTCGCCTGCCGCATCGAGAAAAAAGGCGGCGACTGGACGCGCAGCTATTACCTCGCCGCCAACGATGTCGCGATTGATGCCATCGAGAAGGAAGGCCAGCCCTACGGCGTCCGCGACTGGCGCCAGCTCATGCAGCAGGCCGGCCTGACGCCAGCCCTCGCCCGTGTGCTTTCACTGGAACAGGGACAGACCGACAAGCTCTGCGAGCTATCTCCGAAGGAACTTCTTGATCTCGTGTTTCAGGTCTTCGGCGACAAGGAAACCCTCGACCGCTACGCCGAAGCTCGCGGCCATCAGGAAGCGGTGGCGCGGGAACTCGTCACCATGGAGGGACAACTGGCGCGCATCGGTGACCGACTCTCGGAATTCGAGCGTAAGGTCAATCGCTACAAGGAATGGCGCCAACTCAAGGACGAGGTCAGCGCCTTGGCCGGCGAAGTCCGGCCCCGCCTGGAGTACCACCTGCTCGGCGAATCCATCGAGGGCGCACGGCGCATGCTCGGCGGCGCCCGCAAGGATTGGCGCAGCAAGCGGCTCGAACGCGCCTACAAGCAGACTCGCCAACAGGAGTTGGAGGCGGCCTTCGCCAAGGCGGAAGGCGACAAGACCGCCGCCGAAGCGCGAGAGAAGGAAACCTTCACCGCAGCGTCCGATGCACTCAAGGTCAAGACCCGCTGGGAAACTAGGCTCGAAGAACGCGAGCGCCTGATTGCCGCCGCCGCCCAGGCAGGCGGCGATCCCGTCGCCGACCAGCAGGCGCTGGAGAAGGCCGAAAACAAACGCGCCGAAACCATGAATAGCCTGGCCGGCCTTCGGCAGAACCTCGCCGATGCCCGAAAAATGTGCGATCTGCTGGCCGCCGGTAAACGCGCCGACCCCGCCGATGTGGTCGCCTTTCGACGCGCATTGGAGGACGCCGGCATTCGCCATGCATTGCTCTCGGAGCTAGTCGGCATCGCCGACGAGCGCTGGCAGTCGGCGATTGAGGCCGTACTCGCCCCCTTCGCCCACGTGGTGCTGCTCGCCCGTGAGCAGGATGCCGAAGCCGCCTTCGCTCTGGGCGAAAAACTGCGTTACCGCCATTTTGTGGTTCCCGATTGCGCCCTGGCGCCGACGGCCACGCCCGGCTCCCTGCTGGAAGTCGTGAAACTCACCGGCCCCGTGCCGGAATGGATCACGCGCCTGCTGGACCGCACCCAGCGCGTCGAAGACGCCCATGCCGGCAGCCGCCTGCCACGCAGCCAAGACTGGGTGACGCGGCAAGGCTACCTGCGCGAGCGGCGCGGCGGTCGCCACGCCAATGTGGGCGTTCCGCAATTCGGCGCCGCCCGGATCGCTGGCCTCAAGCGCCGCGTCGCCGAACTTGAACGGCAGGCGCAGCCGCTGGAAGACGAACTCGTCCGGCTCAACGGTGAAATCAACGGCCTGCGCTTGAAAATCAGCGGCGTCGATGCGGGTCGCGAACTGGCGGCGAGAGCCGACGAATTCGCCCGCTTCGAAGACGAACTCGCCAAGGCCAAGACAATCCACGATCAGGCCATTGAGGCCGTCAACGCTGCACACGGTAACCGCCAAGGTTGCGACTCAGCCTTGCAGGAAGCCCGCCGCCACCGCGACGAAAACGCTGCCGCCATCGAAACCCTGAAGAACGAACTCGCCCGTCTCGAAAACCGCGACGCCCGACGCGAACAAGCTTCCCGACTGCTCGACTGGCGCCGTCGCACCCGCAACCTTCCGCCCGCCTGGCGCGACAGTGCGCAAAACCAGCTATTGGCCGCAAAATGGGAAAGCGCCAAGGCCATCGACCGCCGCCTGGAGGAAATCGAACGTCGCTTCCAATTCGAATCCTGGGAAACCGACGAGACGGTCATTCCCATGCGTGACAAGCTCCGCGACGATCACGCACTGCAGGAGAAGGAGGTTGCGGAACGCCGCCGCGACAACGAAATGGCCCGAAGTCACACCGACTCGGCCCGTCAGGAGTACGTCAAGGTACTGCGCCACACCGCAGGCCGCTACGCTAAGAACCTGCGCCAGTTGGGCGAGATGGCGGGCGTCAAGGTCGAGGCCGAATCGCCGCCGCTGGCCGCCGACGACGCCAGCCTCAACCAAGCCGGCCTCGCGGTGCGCTTCGCCTTTGACGACAAGGGCTTCGCCGGCATGAACGACTCCGACGCCTCCGGCGGCCAGCAGGTAGTGAAATCGCTGATCCTATTGGTGGCATTGATGATGGAAGAATCCCGCCCCGGCGGCTTCGTCTTCGTCGACGAACCCTTTGCCCACCTGGATATCGTCAATATTGAGCGCGTCTCCGCCTTCCTCAAGGCCACCCGCGCCCAGTACCTGCTGACTACGCCGGTAACCCACAACGTCGGCGTCTATGATCCAGCCTTCGTGACTCTCGTCACGTCCAAAAAGCGCCCGCAAGACGCCTGGGCGCCGAGAATAGGCGTGGTAGTGCGCGAGTCCTGACGGCCGGCGGGGCCATCGATCAAACAGCGCCAATACCGGATGATCCGGATACTCCTGGCGCAGATCGTCGATGGTTGCTTGGGCACGTTGAATATCGCGGGCGACCAAGCCCTTAATGGTCAAGTTGGCGAGCACCGTTTCGCGGTTATCGAGGAAAATGTTTCATTGCATATCCGCCCTCAACTTGAATACATCGGCATTGTAAGGCGTCACCCATGACAGTAACAGTAAGCCATCTCGATTCTTCGCCTCACCCCAAGAAGCGGCAACGATGCCGTGAAGGTTCGCCGGATAACGCGGACACGCTGCCCTTGGAATGGCGAACCTTGGCAACCCGCTGGCTGCGCAGGGCCGGCGGCGCCTCAACGTGCCGCTGGGACACCTTGGCAAAGGACGCGGGCGCGGAAAATTACTCGCTAGCCCAACGCCTGTTGGATTGGCTGCTTCAAGCCGGGTGGGTTGCGGTCACGGAAGAACGTCGCCACGGCGCCTGGTGGCCGACCCGCATTGAATTCAGGGAAATCGCCCATTTGCGCACCCTGCTGGGTCTGCCCGACCCCACCGAGCCAGCGCGGCGCTGGACGGAGCTTCGCGCCGAAACCAACTTCGCGCAACACATCGACCTCGCGGCGGCCTTGTCCTTGCTCGACGGATTGCCCGCCACCCGCGCCATCGAACGCGTCCAACTACTACAAGCTATTGCACTTTGGCGGGACGAAAAACGCAGCGGCACTCGCCGCGACTTCGCCCATTTTGCGCGCGGTGCCACCAAGGCCATCACGGATGCTGAATGGCGCTGGCTGGAGGATGCGGTCGACCTGACCGCCGACGGCATCGAACGCCATACGCCGCTCTTGCTCATCGCCGCTCCGCTAGTGCTGGAACTTCCGAAGGGAACCATCGCACTTGATGGAGCGCCCGATTTCTCTGCCCTGACGCCGGCAACCCTTGCGGCCATCGCCTCCGTTTCCGGGCAAATCAACCGCTGGCGTTTGATCGAGAACCGAACCAGCTTCGAGCGCAACGCAAAGTCACGGCCGGAGGATACCGCCGTCGTCTGGCTTCCCGGCTTTCCTCCCGGTTGGTGGCGAGAGTCAATGGGCAAGTTGATCAAATTGGCCCCGGCGCCGGCGGAAATCGCCTGCGACCCCGACCCCGCCGGCATCGCCATCGCTCTTGAAGCCGGAAAACTCTGGGACAGGGCTCAAATTGACTGGCGTCCGTGGCGCATGGACGCCGCCGATCTGGCTACCCTACAAGCTCGCCGACCGCTTGCCGCTGGAGATGCTCTACTTCTGGGCAAGCTTCTGCAAAACACGCTGCCCACTTCCCTGGAAACGCTTGCGCGATGGATGCAAACACATGGCGAGAAAGGCGAGCAGGAAGGCTACCTGTGAAGCCTCTTGCATGGGGTCCATGTTAGCCTTGCGTCGACATATCGCCCCACACTCATTTTGAGTGTTTCACGTTACCCCGAACCTCTACCGCCACCCGTGCTGCGTCGCCTGATGCAACTGCTCAAACTGGCCGCCATCGCCCTGGTGGCGGCCTGGTTCCTCATCTGCCTGGGCCTCTGGACCCAACAGGAAAAGCTGCTGTTCTTCGACGTACGCCCCACGCCGGAACGGGTGGCCCAGCTCGCCCCCTTGGGCATCCGCCACCGCGCGGAGGCGGGCTGGACCGGCTGGCTGCGCGATGCCAGCCAGGGCCAGGGCGTGGTGATCTATCTGGGCGGCAACGCGGAAGAAGTCTCCTATTTCGCCGAAGAGTTCCGGGAACGCTTTCCTAACTGGCACCTGGCCGCCCCGGTGTATGCCGAGAGTTGCCCCGAGGGCATCGGCGAAGCCTGCCTCAAGCGCACCGCCCTGGCCGCGGAGGCCGATATAGCGGCGCGCTGGCCCGGTCTGCCCCACGTCATCATCGGCCGCAGTCTCGGATCAGGGCTCGCAGTGCATATTGCCCACCAACGGTCCACCGTGGGAGTTGTTCTGATCACCCCCTACGACTCCCTCGAACAAGCCGCCGCCGACCAATACCCCTGGGTGCCGGTGCACTGGCTCATGCGCCACCCGCTGCGCGCCATTGACGAAGCTCCGGACCAGCACACCCCCGCCCTGTTCCTGGTGGCCGCCGACGATACCCTGATCCGCCCACCCCGCTCCCGCGCCCTGTTCGATGCCTGGGGTGGGCCAAAGCACTGGCTGCTGCTGGATCACGTCGGCCATAACGACATCGACGACGCCCCCGCCTACTGGCCGGCGATTCAGGCTTTCCTGGCGCGACAGGCCAAATTGAACGGGCATGTGAGACTTAACTAATTGCGTTCCCCCGACTGGCAGAGATCAGCCATCTCCGGTCATTCGAGACGCAGCAAATACACTGACTCCGACGGCCGATAGTTCATGGGAAAGCCTTCCTTGAACTCCAGCACACCGGAGGTTCTAAGTCGGAGAAAATCACCGCTCGCGTTTGCGCCTCAATCAGAGGCTTATGGGCGGCCCAAAAGGGAATGAATTCCCTGAAGATAGTGCTTGGAGTTGGTTCGCTGTTCGTTCCTTTAGGGCCACAATAGCTGCCTGAACAGCCGGCGATCTGCAATCTAGCAGGTCTATATTCTCCATGAATGAACTTCCGTTTCGCATCATGATTTCATAAACCCTTTGCCCAAGACCACTGTCCGCTACGGATGCAATCATGACTTTGCAGGTATCCATTGCGGCAAACCGGTTCTGCCTTATTGCCGCAATGATCGCCGTTTCCAGAGCCTCGGCTTTGTCAGCCTCCGAAGACCACGGGGAGTTGAAAAGTGCTGACATGTTATAGGCGATAACTTCGGCAAAGCTCCACCCGTACTCCGCGCTTTGGGACATGGCTCGGTAGATTTCAATGAAACGCCCAAGCTGTCCTGGAGGCAAAGCAACCGAACTCATGGCTTGAAAGGCCTCAATAGGGGCACTGAGGCATGCACGTAATTGATCCTGCGGGGAAAGCGTGGCTAATTCTTCGATATATTGACTGATTTCAGTAACGTCAGCATATCCTGTTGATTTCCAGCGATCTACGATAGCCTGTTGTGCAGGCAGCAATCCCGTGGAGCCGCTCACCCGCCTACCAAGAACTACGTTAAACGCCAGTTGAAGGCTTTGACGTAACTCTGCCAGTGTTTGATAGCGCCGTGTCTTGTCCTCTGCACAAGCTCGTTCAATTACAGCCAGTATCGAGGGTTGGATGGCACCCCTAGCAAATATTGGCTTTTCATATCCGCATAGGATGGCCGAAAAAGCCGCGCCGAGCATGAAGATATCACCTGCCGCGTCGGGCCTACTGAATCCTCCATCGTGGAAAAATTCGGGTGGGATGTACCCGTCTGTCCCGTAGACAATAGAAGCGTGAGTGAAGGCAGTTGAGGAGTCAAGCTGCCTACATAAGCCCAAATCAGAAACCACGATGCCGCTGCTGCCCACCAGGAAATTTTGAGGCTTGATGTCTCGGTGATACACGTTTACTCGATGCAATTGTTCGATGCAATCGATCATTCGATTGAAACAGTATTCCGCATTTTCGAGGTTTTCCCGAAGTGCTGGATAGTGGTTGGTGAGATCACCATACTCAAAATGCGGCATGACGAAATAGGGTGGGTCGTAATCTAGATTAGCGTCAATCACAGGGGCGATATGCGAATTTCCATTGAACATCTGCATAACCCGAACCTCTCGGCGGAAGCGACTTCTCCCATCCTCATCGGGTAGATTGCAGTATTTGAGCACCACGTTTTGGTTAGGTGACAAAACCGAGCTGACAAACAAAACCTTTCCCATTCCGCCCGAGGAACTGCATACCCCGCGAACTATGTATTTGCCATCGACAACTTCACCAGTGGAAAACATGATCGCCTTTCTGTGCCTAGAAAAGATATGCCCATATTGACGGATTCCAGCGGTAGCGCCAACGCATTTTTGGTAAGGCATGGAATCGAACGGTGGCAACCGGCAGGCCCTATAACTGACAGTGACATCGACACCCACAATGCCATCAGTCTGCAACTGGGCACATTGTAGGCATAAGCGTCACCGTAATGCCTGAGAAAAAAGAGCCGACTCCCCTGAAGGAATCGGCTCTTTCTCATCCAAGTACTGCCCCTACCGCATCAATGAACTTCCCGCGTCTCCATGAACTTCACATCGGGGAAACGCTCTTGCGCCAGTTGCAGATTGACCCGGCTTGAGGCGAGATAGACCCGGTCGCCGGCGCCGTCGACGCCGATGTTGTTGGGGTACATGTCGGCCAGGCGCTGGTAGTCGGTGTCGCTGCAAATCAGCCAGCGGGCGGTGTTGATGTTGCAGGGCTCGAAGATGGCGTCCACGTCGTATTCGTCCTTGAGCCGGTAGGCCACCACGTCGAATTGCAGAGTACCGACGGCGCCGAGGATCAGGTCGTTGGAGACACTGGGGCGGAATAGCTGGGTCGCGCCCTCTTCCGCCAGTTGCTGCAAGCCCTTCTGCAACTGCTTGAGCTTGAGGGGGTTGCGCAGGATGGCGCGCTGGAAGTATTCCGGCGCGAAGGAGGGAATGCCGGTGAAGCGCAGGGCTTCGCCCTCGGTGAAGGTCTCGCCGAGGCGGATGGTGCCGTGGTTGGGGATGCCGATGATGTCGCCGGAGAAGGCTTCGTCGGTGGTGCTGCGGTCGCGGGCCATGAAGGTGATGGCGTTGTTGATCGCCAGGGTCTTGCCGCCGGCCACCTGCTTCACTTTCATGCCGCGCTCGAAGCGGCCGGAACAGACGCGCAGGAAGGCGATGCGGTCCCGGTGCTTGGGGTCCATGTTGGCCTGGATCTTGAACACAAAACCGGAGAACTTCTCTTCGTGGGGATCAACTTCCCGCGTCTCGGTGGCGCGCGCCAGGGGCGCCGGCGACATATCCACCACGGCATCGAGCAGGGATTGGACGCCGAAGTTATTCACCGCCGAACCGAAGAACACCGGGCACTGCTTACCGGCGCGATAGGCATCGTGGTCGTAGGCGTGGGAGGCGCCGCGCACGAGTTCGACTTCCATGCGTAGTTCTTCCGCCTCCAGGCCGAGCAGTTCATCGACGCGGGGGTTGTCTAGCCCCTGGATCACCTCCGAGGTGCCCTTCTCGGCTTGCGGATCAAAGAAGGCGATGCTGTCGTTCACCAAGTGATAGACGCCGCGAAAACGCTTGCCCATGCCAATGGGCCAGGTCATGGGGGCGCACTGGATGTTCAGCACCGACTCGATCTCGTCCAGCAGGTCGATGGGCGAACGGCCTTCCCGGTCGAGCTTGTTGATGAAGGTGAGAATCGGCGTGTCGCGCAGGCGGCAGACTTCGAGCAGCTTGATGGTGCGAGATTCGACGCCCTTCACCGAGTCGATCACCATCACCGCCGAGTCCACGGCGGTCAGGGTGCGGTAGGTGTCTTCGGAGAAGTCCTCGTGGCCCGGCGTGTCGAGCAGGTTCACCATGAAATCGCGATAGGGGAACTGCATCACCGACGAGGTCACCGAAATGCCGCGCTGCTTTTCCAGTTCCATCCAGTCGGAGGTGGCGTGGCGGCTGGCCTTGCGCGCCCGTACCTCGCCCGCGACCTGGATCGCGCCGCCGAACCAGAGCAGCTTTTCGGTCAGGGTGGTCTTGCCCGCGTCCGGGTGGGAGATGATGGCGAAGGTGCGGCGGCGGTCGATTTCGGTGGAATAGGCGCTCATGGGGCTTCACGGCAGGTGCCGGATACAACGTGAAAGGGCGCGATTATACGGTGTGGCTTGGCGATGCCCGCCAGATCGGCGACAATTAGCGGCTTTCAAGCCTAGTCCGACATCGAGACCCCATGAGCAGCCAAGACCAGACCCCCGCCGCCCCCGTCCAAGACGAGAATCAACTCATCGCCGAGCGCCGCGAAAAACTCAAGCAATGGCGCGATTCCGGCGACGCCTACCCGAACAACTGGCGGCGCGAGAACCTGGCCGGCAAGCTCGACGAACTCTACAGCGGCAAGAGCGCCGAAGAACTTGAAGGCCTGCCGATGGAGGTCAAGATCGCCGGCCGCATGATGCTCAAGCGCGTCATGGGCAAGGCCAGCTTCGCCACCCTGCAAGACGTTTCCGGCCGCATTCAGGTCTATGTGCGCAAGGAGTCGGTGGGCGAAGAAGTGTATGAATCCTTCAAGCGCTGGGACATCGGCGACATCGTCGGCGCCGTCGGCACCCTGATGAAGACCAAGACCGGCGAACTGACCATCAGCGTCACCGAGATCCGCCTGCTCTCCAAGTGCCTGCGCCCCCTGCCGGAGAAGTTCCACGGCCTCACGGACCAGGAACAGAAGTACCGCCAGCGCCACCTCGACCTGATCATGAACGAGCAGTCGCGCTTCACCTTCGTCGCCCGCAGCCGCATGGTGCAGTCGATCCGCAACTACATGGTGAATCACAACTTCCTCGAAGTCGAAACGCCAATGATGCACCCCATCCCCGGCGGCGCGGCGGCCAAGCCCTTCACCACCCACCACAACGCCCTCGATATGGAATTGTTCCTGCGCATCGCGCCGGAGCTTTACCTCAAGCGCCTCGTCGTCGGCGGCTTCGAGAAGGTGTTTGAGGTCAACCGCAACTTCCGCAACGAAGGCCTCAGCCCGCGCCACAACCCCGAATTCACCATGATGGAGTTTTACGAGGCCTACGCCGACTACACCATGCTGATGGATTTCACCGAGGGTCTGCTGCGCCACGCCGCCCGCGAAGCCCTGGGCATCGAGATGTTCCAGTATCAGGGCCGCGAACTTGATCTTTCCAAGCCCTTCGCCCGCCTCACCATGGTCGAGGCGATCAACAAGTACCATCCGGGCTACAGCCTCGACCAGCTCTGCGACCTGGACTGGGTGAAGAAGAAACTCGCCGACCTGAAGGTGGAAATTCGTCCCGGCATGGGCCTCGGTTCCCTGCAACTGCTGCTGTTTGAAGAGACCACCGAAGCCGACCTCTGGGAGCCGACCTTCATCATCGACTACCCGGCCGAAGTCTCGCCGCTGGCCCGCCGTTCCGACAGCCGCCCGGAAATTACCGAGCGCTTCGAGCTGTTCATCGTCGGTCGCGAAATCGCCAACGGCTTCTCCGAGTTGAACGACCCGGAAGACCAGGCCGAGCGCTTCCTCGACCAGGCCAAGGCCAAGGAAGCCGGCGACGAAGAGGCCATGTACTACGACGCCGACTACGTGCGCACCCTCGAATATGGTCTGCCTCCCACCGGCGGCTGCGGCATCGGCATCGACCGGCTGGTGATGCTGCTGACCAACTCGCCCTCGATCCGCGACGTCATCCTGTTCCCGCAGATGCGTCCCGAGTGATGCATCTGCTGCGCCCGGCCTGGCGTTGTTGCTCGACGCCTCGCCAGCGCACAGGTCGCGACAACGTATCCCCTTTGTGATCCATTCGTGGTCTATCGCCGCCTAGAGCCCGCACCGCTGGCTTTCGCGGCCGACGGTACGCCCTACTCTGCCGAGTTCGACGACATCTACCACTCGGTCGATGGCGGCCTCGAACAGGCGCGCCACGTCTTTCTCGGCGGCAATAATCTCCCGGCGGCCTGGCAAGGCCGGGAGCGCTTCGTCGTCGTCGAGACCGGCTTCGGCCTCGGCCTCAACTTCCTCGCCACTTGGCAGGCCTGGCGCGACGATCCGCAGCGCTGCGGGCAACTGCATTTCGTCTCGGTGGAACAGCGCCCCTTCCGCCGCGACGACCTCGCCCAACTGCATCGCCGCTGGCCCGAGCTAGCCCGCTTCGCCACCGAACTGGCGGCGGCCTGGCCGCCCCTGACGCCGGGCTTCCATCGCCTCGCCTTCGAGGGCGGCCGCGTCGTCCTGCATCTGCTGCTGGGACCGGCGGAAGAGCTGATTCCCACCTGGCAGGGGTGCTACGACGCCCTCTATCTCGACGGCTTTGCGCCGGCAAAGAATCCGGCCATGTGGACCCCGCGTCTGCTCAATGCCCTCAGCCGCCACGCCAGCCCCACCGCCACTCTCGCCACCTGGTCGGTCGCGCCGCCGGTGCGGGAGGCCCTGGCGGCCGCCGGCTGGCTGCTGGAAAAACAACCGGGGTTTGGCCGCAAGTTCGCCATGCTGGTGGGACACCGGCGTCCCATGGCCCCAGGCCAGCGTCGCAGCGGACTCTATAGCCACCTGGAACCCGCCGCCTGCACCACGCCCGCCAACCGTCGCGCCCTCGTCATCGGCGCCGGCCTCGCCGGCTGCGCCATCGCTGAACGCCTGGCGGTGCGGGGCTGGCAGATCGATCTGATTGAGCGCCACGACCAGCCGGCCCAGGAAGCCTCAGGTAACCGCGCCGGCCTGCTGCACCCGATGCTCTCCCGCGACGACAACCTGGCCTCGCGCCTCTCCCGCGCCTGCCACCTGTTCAGCCTGCGCCTGTTGCAGCAGGTGGATAGCGAAAATCGCGGCCTGCTTTGGGGCCATAGCGGCATCCTGCAACTGGCGCGGGATGCGGCCCAGGAACAGGAGCAGAAGGAAGCCTGGGAAGCGCTGGGTTTCCCCAACGACTATCTGGAGTTTCTCGACCGCACGGCGGTTAAGCAGAAGCTTGGTCAGCCGGTGGCCGCCGGCGGCTGGTTCTGGCCCGGCGGCGCCTGGGTCAGCCCGCCCACCTTGAGCCGTGCCCTGCTCACCCGTGGCGGCGAACGCATCCAGGCCCGTTTCAATACCACCGTAGCCCGGCTGGAACGAACGGATGACGGCTGGCGCGCCCTCGCCGCCGACGGCTCCCTGATCGCCCAGGCGCCGGTGGCAATCCTCGCCAATGCCCACGATGCCGCCAGCCTGGCTCCCGACTTCCTGCCGCCCCTGAACCGCATCCGCGGCCAGGTCAGCCTGCTGCCGGCGGGGTCGATTCCCGCTATCGACATCGCCCTCTGCGGCAATGGCTACCTGACGCCCAACGCGGGTGGCGTCCACGCCCTCGGCGCCACCTACGACTTCAACGACGACGACCCAACGCCGCGACTGGCCGGCCACCTGACCAATCTGGAGCATCTGGCTGGCCTGCTGCCGGGCCTGGACATCTCGGCCCTGAACCCGGCGCAACTTCAGGGCCGGATCGGTTTTCGCACTGCCACCATCGACCGCCTGCCCCTGGCGGGCGCTGTAGCGGCTTCTCCGGCCACCCCACCCCGCAGCCCGCGTCTTTCGGCGCTGTCACGGGTGCCTGGCCTGTACGCCTTGCTGGGTCTGGGCTCCAGAGGCATCCTCTGGGGGCCGCTGGCCGCCGAGATGCTAGCAGCACAACTGGAAGGCGAGCCGCTGCCGCTTCCCGCCGATCTGGTGGCCGCCATCGATCCGGCGCGTTTCATCCTGCGCGACCTCAAACGCGGCGCGGTGAGCAATCTGTAAGACTTGTAACACTTCATTTCCCCGGTCTTCCTAGACTCTTCACCGGCGTTACTCTCCTCACGCAGTTTCGCAATCAAGGAGAACCACCATGGAAGCCACGACACCCCGCACCCTACACCCGGCCCTCTGGGTCGCCTCCATCGCCGCCACCGCCTTCAGTCTGGTCGGCATCGCCTCCATGACCGGCGTTCTGCCGCAGAAGGCCGACACGCCGGTGCAGACCGCTGCCCTGACCCAGCCGGTAGCCGCTGCCGCCACGCCGGCGGCCCCCGTCGTGCCTGTCGCCCCGGTAGCGACAACGCCAACCACCACGGTGAACGTGCAAGTCGCCCCCACCGCTCCGGCGCCGGTCGCCAAGGCTGCCGCCACTCCCCGTCCGGTACGACGCGCCGCACCGCGCAGCGAACCGGTGGCAAACCGGGAAGAGGCGCGCAACGAGCCGCGCGATGAAGGTTTCCGCAATCTCAGTACCACCCCGGCGCAGCCTGCCGCCCCCGCCATCTGCCGCGATTGCGGCATCGTCGAGGCGGTGAACGCCATCGAGCAGCCGGGCGAAGCCAGTGGCCTGGGGGCTGCGGCTGGCGGCGTACTTGGCGGCGTGGTCGGCAACCAGATCGGCAATGGCGGCGCCCGCCAGACCGCGCGCATTCTCGGCATGATCGGCGGCGCCGTGGCCGGCCACCAGATCGAAAAGTCCCAGCGCAAGACGGTGAAATATGAACTCGTGGTGCGCTTCGAGGATGGCACCACCCGTCGCTTCGACTACGACAGCCAGCCCGCCTGGCACACCGGCGAGCGCGTGAAGCTGGTCAACGGAGTTTTGGTAGCGAACGCCTAAGGCGGTATCGAAATCAGCGCATGGCGGGGGCGGCAGTCGCCCCCGTCGTATTCGCAGGAATCGCCCGCGCCGGCTCGGCGATTCTCTCCGCCGAGACCAGTTGCGGCACCCCCAGTTCCTCGGGCAACAGCACCGGCGGGCCGGCGACAATCTGGTCGAAACGATATTTCGAGCCACGGAATTCATCGGCCCAGCCCGCATCCTTGGCCATCTTGGGCGCCAGGGCATTCAGGGCATCAGCAATTTCCGTCGCCTCCCAACCGGCCTGGGACAGAATGCGGAAAGCCACCATGTCGGCTTCCCGACACTGATCCGGGCGATAAGCCGACTTCAGCATCCGCGACCCGGCGATGGAAGCCGCCGTCGTGGTGGCGGTCACCGCCGCACTGGAAAGCGGCAGGGCCGCTGCGCCGCGTATCAGGTTGGCGACGGGAAACAATAGCTGCACAGCAATCGAAACCACGATGCTGGTGGTGGAATTTTCTTCGTGATGGCGGCTGACCACGTGGCCCATCTCGCGCGCCATGAAAAATGCCAGCGCGGCATCATTCAACTCGAAGTCACGCAGACCATCGAGCACCACAATGCCGCCCGACGCCGTGGACAGGGTACCCTGCTCCTTCTTCGCCGGCACAGTGAAATAAAAGGTGGGGAAGCGCTGGCGCAGTTCGGGATACAGCACATAGGCGGAATCGGAAAGCCGCCGGCCAACGCGGCGCACTTGTTGCCGGAACACCGACTGGGCCTCGCACTCCTTGCCCTTGCAGTTGCTGTCGGCGGCCATCGCCAGTTGCATCTGCATGTCCACTTCCGAATAGGCCGCGCCCACGGATTGGGGCGCCGCCCACTGGGAGCGCCCGGTCTCGGACTGGGTGGTGGCACACCCGCCCACCGCAAGTGCGGCGAGGCCCAGCAGCGCTGACAAGGAAGAAGAAAAACGCGGGATGGGAGACATTTGACGAAGCATGGGCCACCCCGCCAGGCCTGTCAAGGTACAAAAAGCCGGCAAACCCCGTCCAAACAGAGGGTTACAAGGACTTATCGAGGCGCGCCAGAACTCGATCACGCCCCATCACCTCCAGCACGGCATCAATCGCCGGCGACTGGGGCTGGCCGAATAACACCACGCGCAGGGGAATCGCCACCTGGGGCATTTTCAGCCCGGTTTCCTGGCAGGTTTCCTTGATCGCCTGGGAAATGGCGGCCTTCTGCCATTCGATCGTCGCCAGCCGGCCACGCAGCGCCGCCAGAGCGGCCCGTGCCGGGTCAGTCAGATGCGTCGCCAGCAACTCCGCCGCCGGGTGGATTTCGACACACACCGGCTCGACGGCATCGGCCAGCTCGTTCAGGTTGCTGGCGCGATCCTTGTAGAGGGCAATCACGGCTTCCAGGGAAGGACCCGCCTCGGGATCGACACCGCGCCGCGCCAGGCGCGCCGAGACTTCGGCCGCCAGATGGCTGTCTGGCGCCTGCTTGATGTAGTGGGCGTTGAGCCAGTTGAGCTTTTCAGTGTTGAACTGGGCAGCGGAGGCCGTGATGTGGTCCAGGTCGAACCACTGCACGAACTGCTCCATGCTGAACACCTCGTCGTCACCGTGGGACCAGCCCAGGCGCGCCAGGTAGTTGAGCACCGCTTCCTTGAGGTAGCCGTTGTCGGCGTAATCGGTCACCGCCACGGAATTACGCCGCTTGGAGAGCTTCTGGCCGTCGTCGCCAAGGATCATCGACAGGTGGGCATAGGCCGGCACCGTCGCCCCCAGGGCTTGCAGCACGTTGATCTGGCGCGGGGTGTTGTTCACGTGGTCGTCGCCACGGATGACGTGGGTGATGCCCATGTCCCAGTCGTCCACCACGACGCAGAAATTGTAGGTCGGTGTGCCGTCGGCGCGGGCGATGATGAAGTCATCCAACTCGGCATTGGCGATCTCGATGCGGCCTTTGACCTGATCGTCCCAGGCCACCACGCCGTCGGTGGGATTCTTGAAGCGCACCACGGGCGACACGCCCGCCGGCACGGGCGGCAGGGTCTTGCCGGATTCGGGACGCCAGCGGCCATCGTAGCGGGGCTTTTCCTTCTTCGCTTCCTGTTCGGCGCGCAATTGATCCAGCTCGTCCTTCGAGGTGTAGCAGTGGTAGGCGGTGCCCGCCGCCAGCATCTGGCCGATCACTTCCTTGTAGCGCTCCATGCGCTGCATCTGGTAGAACGGACCTTCGTCGTGTTCCAGGCCAAGCCAGGCCATGCCGTCGAGAATCGCCTGCACCGCCTCGGGCGTGGAACGCTCGACGTCGGTATCCTCGATACGGAGGATAAATTTGCCGCCATGACGGCGGGCGAAAGCCCAGGCAAACAGGGCGGTACGGGCGCCGCCGATGTGGAGATAGCCGGTGGGGCTGGGAGCGAAGCGGGTGCGAACAGTCATGGCAGCGGGATCAGCAGAAGCGGGGCCGCAATTCTACGCCATCCCCCGGTGCCGATTGACCGCCCTCCGCCCTTATGGTTAAATGCGCGCCTCCTTGCAATGGGGCTTTCGTCCGGCGCAAGAAGCAAGTGGTTGATTTCAGGTTTGCGAGCGTAGCTCAGTGGTAGAGCATCGCCTTCACACGGCGGGGGTCGGGGGTTCGAAACCCTCCGCTCGCACCAAACCAATCACCGTGACCAAGGCCTGAGAAATCAGGCCTTTTTCATTTCCGCTTGCGCTCAGCGCCGCATCAATCAGTTAGCAGACTGCGGCGTCAGCCCGCGACGACGGGCACAGAGGTCTGCCGCCTTGCGCGGGCAATTGACTTCGTTGTAGGCGATGATTGCCTCCTGGCGGCTGATGTCGGCGTCGGACATATTGACGCCAAACACCTGAATCAGGGTGGTGTCGAATTCGCTGATGATTTCGCGCAGTTGAAACTTGCCGATACCGTTCATGGTCATGGTGCTCTCCTAAATCCGAATCTAAATTCACGGTCGGTACCGAAAATGCTGCAACGCAGCATTACCTCCAGTATAACGGCCAAATGCGGTTTGAACTGAGCTTCTTTTAACGCCGGAATAGAAGGCATTTCTTGCCGCATACCCTCATCAAAGCAAAACCTTTGCCACTCCGATCCGCGATTTTCGCGGCAAATTTTGCGGGGCCATGCACAGTACATTCACGCAACACATTGACTTGTCGACGTTTAATATCACGACAATCAATGGCCCACCTCTTGCTCATACTGACTCAGCAACCCAGCCACCAACGCTCCGACCATCCACAGCGAGGCCACACTCATGAACATCTCGACCAGTTCTCTTCTGCTAAGCATCGCCAATCTTCGCTCCCAGACACTGACCTCGCTGATGGATCGGGGCACCGGCGACAGCTCGTCCTTTGACAGCATCCTGTCCCAGATCCAGGCTGGCAGCGACACGGCCTCCACCACAGCCCCGGCAACGACCAACGGACGCAACACCACCCTGCGCGACCCGGAATCCGCCTACGCCATGATGACGGAGATCAATCGCCGCGACGTTGCCTACAAGGCCCAGTACGCAGAGTTGGGCCAGATGCGCTCCTACCTGCCCCAGGAGCAGGAAGCCGCCCAGCAGCTCAACGCCCTGGAAGGCACAGACGACGCCGCCACCATCAAGGCGAAATTGCAGGACTTCGCCGAGAAGTACAACGCCTGGGTGGACCGGTTTGGACCAGACGTGGAAAAGGGTGGCGTGTTGTCCGGCACCCAGGCGGCGGAAGTTCCCCTCTACGAACTCGAACAGGTGGTGAAGAACCCCTTCCTCGGCGCGATGGACGGTTTCCGCGGCCTCAAGGATCTGGGCATCAGCATCGACCCGCAGACGGACCGTATGACCCTGGACACCGCGACGCTCGACGCGGCCCTTGCCAGCAACAAGCAAGGCGCCGTGAACACCCTCGACGACTTCAGTGAGAACTTTGCCTCGTCGGCAAAGCTCTTCGCTTCCGACGGCAATTTCATCAGCAACCGCCTGGCCAACCTCGGCGGCGCGATCAGCTATATCAACAGCAATGTCGCCGCCTGGCGCCAGGAATTCGGCAGCGGCGACAGTGGTGACAAGGTCAAGCCGAAGGAACTCGTGGCGAACGCCCTCAACGCCTACAATGGAGCATTCGGACTCTAGCGCCGGCCACCCGCACCGCCCTTTGAACCTCTCCCGCCCGCTTTTCCTCGCACTGCTGATCCTGACACTGACGGCGGCCTGCTCGTCGTTGCCGGACAAGCACAGCCCCGGCAAAGTGGAGCGCCTGGCGCCGGAAACAGCAGAATTGGCAACAAAAGCCGCGCCAACCCCGAAGCCCGCCCTGACGCTGGAAGACATCTCCGCCCTCCACCGCAATGGCGCTTCCTCGGCGGACATCCTCGCCAAGCTGCGTGATACCGGCACCACCCTGCGCCTGACCGCCGCCGACATCCTGCTGCTGAATCGTTACGGGATACCGAACACCCTCATCGACGCCCTGCTGGATGCCGAACGCAGCGCTCAGCGCGATGTCTGCATCGGTGACCTCAACCGCCTGGAACAGAATGCCCAACTGCTGCTGTTGCGGCAGCGGCAGGAATGGATGTTCCGCTGCCAGACCATGATGCCGTCGCCCTTCTTCCCGCCGCCTTTTTTCTGGCACCGGTAAGCCCGGTCGCGGCCGACGCAACGCCCCATCCCCGCCCCGATGCACCCTACTCTTTCCCCGCCGCACGAACGCTATTTCCTCCTCACCCTGGCGGGTGTGCAGTTCAGCCACATCCTCGACTTCATGATCATGATGCCCCTGGGGCCGATCCTGATGCGCGCCTTCGGCATCGGCACCCATGAATTCGGCTTGCTGGTGGCCTCCTACAGTTTCAGCGCCGCACTCTCGGGCCTACTCGCCGCCACCTTCATCGACCGCTTCGAGCGCAAGCGCCTGCTGCTGTTCATGTTCGCCCTGTTCGGCGGTGCCACCCTGGCCTGCGGACTCTCGCCGAGCTACGCGATTCTTCTGGTTGCTCGCGGCCTCGCGGGGGCCTTTGGTGGCGTCATGGGCTCGCTGGTGCACACCATGGTCGGCGACGTGATCCCCTTCACGCGCCGCGCCAAGGCCAGTGGTACGGTGTCAGCGGCGTTTTCCATTTCCACCGTCGCCGGTGTGCCGCTTTCCCTGTGGCTGGCGAATCATTTGCAGTGGCGCGCGCCGTTCATTTTCATCGCCCTGCTGACCTTGGTCTTCATCCTCGTCGGCTGGCGCATCCTGCCCGACATGCGCCATCACCTGAACGAGGAGAAGCGCGCCCATCCCTTCTCGGCCATGTTCGCCGTGCTGCGCGACACCAACCACCTGCGCGCCCTGCTGTATTCGGCGCTCATCATCTTCTCCGGCTTCACCGTGATTCCCTACATCACCGTCTATGCCGTGGGCAACGTCGGCATCTCCCAGCACGACATTCCCATCGTCTATCTGGTCGGCGGCGCCGCCACCCTGTTCTCGGCCCGGCGCATCGGCCACTGGGCCGACCTTCACGGCAAGATCGAGGTCTACCGATGGGTTGCGATTGCAGCCATGGTCCCGCTTCTGATCGTCACCCACATCGGCGCCGCGCCCTTGTGGCTGTGGGTTATCTGCACCACGACATTCTTTGTTCTCGTCTCGGGACGCATGATCCCGGCCATGGCCATCATCACCTCGGCGGCGCAACCCCGGCTGCGCGGCACCTTCATGTCGATCAACTCGACCATGCAATCCCTCGCCATGGGTCTGGCCACCACCCTGGCCGGATTCCTCATCACCCAGAATGCCGACGGACAGGTCATCGGCTACGCCGGTGTCGGCTATGTGGCCATGGCCATGAATCTGGTCGCGATCTGGTTTGTGGCGCGCATCGTCATGCACGATCAACCCAAGCCGGTTGCCGCCATGCCCGAAACATAAGCTGAGTGTCGCGGATGCTATTCTTTGGCCTGTAGCCATAAGGGCTTTGTCGCTTCTTGCCTCGGAGATAGGGAATGTCGAAATCGGGAAACATGCTGAATCACCGCGCCAGCCTGGCGCTGACGGCGCTTGCCATCGCCTTGGGCGGTTGCAGCAACATCAATCTCTGGCCTTTGGGTGACAGCACACCAGTGGAGCGTTCCCGCGTTCCGACCAATGCCGTCGAGTACCGCTGCGAAGGCGGCAAGACCTTTTACGTTCGCTATCTCGAAGAAGGCGCCGCCGCCTGGGTGTTCTTCCCGGAGCGTCAGGTACGCCTGGAAAAAGCCGCCTCCAGCTCCGGCACCCGTTACAGCAACGGTAACGCCAGCTTGCGCGTCGATGGCGCCGATGTCACGCTGACCGACGGCCCCGCTGTTTCCTACCTGGGCTGCAAGACACCGGGAACCGCCGCGCCCTGAGGCCCGACACCATGAATACACCCGCCAGCCCTAGCGCCGCCCCCCCCGTCAAACGCAAGATCACGCCCAGCGCCATCGTCGACTACCTCAACCAGCACGTGGTCGGCCAGGACGAGGCGAAGAAGATTCTCGCCGTGGCGGTGTATTCCCATTACAAGAAGAAGCTGCGCCAGACCAGCGTCGAGATTGCCAAGAGCAACATCCTGCTGATCGGCCCCACCGGCACCGGCAAGACCCTGCTCTGCGAAACCCTCTCGCGCGCCCTCAACGTGCCCTTCGTCACCGCCGACGCCACCTCCCTGGTGCAGTCGAAGTTCGTGAATGACGAAATCGAGGCCATCCTGCTGCGTCTGCTGGACAAGACCGAGGGCGACATCGCCAAGGCCCAGAACGGCATCGTCTTCATCGACGAAATCGACAAGCTCAAGGCCACCAGCGGCGACGGCCACGGTACCTCGGGCGAGAGTGTGCAACACGCCCTGCTGAAGATCATGGAAGGCTCCCACGTCAAGCTCGGCGACGGCCGCGTCATCGACACCTCGAACATCCTCTTCATCTGCGGCGGCGCCTTTGTCGGCCTGGAGAACATCACCTCCAAGACCCACGCCTACGGCTTCATCTCCACCTCGGACGACGACAACCAGAAGATCCTCACGCGCCTGAATTCGCGCATCAAGCCCACCGACCTGTTCGAGTTCGGCCTGATCCCGGAATTCGCCGGCCGCCTGCCGGTAATCGCCAGCTTCGAGAAGCTCTCCAAAGCCATGCTGGTGAAGATCATGGTCGAGCCGCGCAACTGCATCTACAACCAGTTCCGCGAAATCCTCGCCGCCGAGGGCGTCGAACTGACCATGGAACCCGGCGTCTTCGAGCAGATATCCGAACTCGCCTTCGAGTACAAGGTCGGCGCCCGCAGCCTGCGCGGCATCTTCGAGGAAATGATTACCCCGGTGCTCTACGTCATTCCCGACCGGCCGGAGATTCGCAAGGTGATGTTCAGTTCCCTGTTCGACGAACCGACGCTGGTACTCGATACGCCGGGCGCTTGATCCGTCGCTTAGGGAGTAGGACGGCAGGCGCCACGACCCGAATCCACCACCTTGCCATCGGTATCAACGGCGCTCCAGCGGTACTCCCTGCCCTCCAGTTCCAGACGCAGAAAGCCCCAGTGGCCAAAATGGGCGCGCTCCGAGCGGGCCTTCCAGCCCCCCGTGTACAGCGGCGCGCCGCCGTGCCCGACGACGAAAGAAGGCAAGCCGTCGGCGCTGGAATCGCCCTTGATATCGAGGGGTGGCAAGGCCTCGAAATGATGGTCGTGACCATGCAGACTCAGGGCCGCCCGCCCGACAACGCGCTGCCAGAGGGGAGCGATGAAGGCGCTGTCGCCATGCTGGCCCGAGGACCAGCGCGGATGGTGCCAGACGGCAATCAGACATTCATTGCGACTTGCCGCCAGGGTGTCGTCCAGCCACCTGAGCTGTTCCACCCAGGCCTCGCCACGCAGATTGCTGTCGAGCAGCAACAGCGCCCAGGGGCCGTCCAGCTTGCTCTTGCGCGGCACCGCGCCGGGGAACAGCGAGAAGAACCCCGCCGCGCCCGGATCGCGCCAGTCGTGATTGCCGGGCACCGCCAATCGTTTGGCGAAGCCGCCGAAGTGCGGCTCATGGCAGGCCAGCAGACGTTCCCGCGTCGCCGTGGGATAGGCCAGGTCGCCCACCTCCACCAAGATGCCCCGGCCCGCGTCCGGCTGGGCGCGCAAGGCGGCGCCGACGCGGGCCGCGCCTTCGACCCGGCAATCCCCCGTATCGCCAATCACGAACAGCACCTGGGGCGCCGCCTGGGCGGCAAGCAGCCAGCAGCAACAGAGCAGCAGCAAGGGGGAGACAAGTCGTTTCATCCGATTTTCCATTCTTCACCTAAAATTGCGGCCCCACCATGCCGGCAAGCACCCGGACCTGTCAAGCCGACCGCCCTCCGCCACCGCCCACCCGCGCCATGCCCGAACCCCCCATGCCCCATGCCACCGAAGCACCGATTCCCGACTGCGTCACCTGCGGCGGCTGCTGCGCCTGGTCGGAAACCTGGCCGGTGCTGATCGGCGACCGGGACGGCGAAGGCATCCCGGAAGACCTGATCGACGTGGACAACCAGCGCATGCAGTCCTATGGCAACCGCTGCACCGCCCTCGAAGGCAAGCTCGGCGAGCGGGTCGGTTGCAGCGTCTATCACCATCGCCCCCTGGTCTGTCGCGAATTCGCCGCCGGCTCCGACGACTGCCTCATGGTGCGGCGCGAACTCCGCCTCGACCTGCCGGCCACCATTACGCCATGAACGCTCCCATCCCCGAAATCCGCCCCGGCCAGTCCATCGAGCTGCTGAAGGAACTGCACATCCTCACCCGCGACGGCAAGCTCAACCAGGACAGCCGGCGCAAGCTGAAGCAGGTATATCACCTCTACCAGTTCATCGAGCCCCTGCTCAAGCAGGCGCAGCAGGATCAGCCGGACTTCCAGCTCGTGGACCACGGCGCCGGCAAGTCCTATCTCGGCTTCATCCTCTACGACCTGTTCTTCAAGTCCCTCGCCGGCCAGGCTCACATCCACGGCATCGAAACCCGCGACGAACTGGTGAGCAAATCCCGCGACCTGGCCGCCCGCCTCGGCTTTCCCGGCATGTCCTTCCACAATCTGTCGGTGGCCGATTCCATCACCTCGGATCAGCTACCGGCCACGGTGGATGTGGTCACGGCCCTCCACGCCTGCGACACCGCCACCGACGACGCGATCCGCTTCGCCCTCGCCAAGGCCGCCCGCTACATCGTGCTGGTGCCCTGCTGCCAGGCCGAAGTGGCCGCCGTGCTGCGCAAGAACAAGGGCAAGGCTCTCGCCAACAACGCCCTGGTCGAACTCTGGCGCCACCCGATCCACACTCGCGAGTTCGGCAGCAATGTCACCAACGTTCTGCGCTGCCTGCAACTCGAAGCCCACGGCTATCAGGTCACCGTCACCGAACTCGTCGGCTGGGAGCACTCGATGAAGAACGAACTCATCATCGCCACCCGCAAGGGCACACCGCGCAAGCAGTCCGCCGCCGCCCTCCACGACCTGCTGCAAGCCCTCGGGCTGGAGGAAATGCGCAGTCGCTTCTTCGCCCCGGATAGACTCGCTTAGCCCCTGCCCTGGAAGCCGCATCCAACGGGCTTCCCAGCACAGGCATGGCCACAAGCCCCGTGAATCGGCGTATATAGCCCTACCCTGCCGGAAACCGCCTACCGACGCGGCTTGCGGGCAGAGGTTTAGGCTAAATCCGGAATCGTTCCACCGCGGCAGCCAGGGTCTTGGCGAGGGATTCCATGTGCGCGACTTCGCCAGACACCTTGCCGGCATCTTGCGCGGTGCCTTCCGACATGGCCGCCACTTGTTCGGCCTTGCTGGATATATCGCTGCCAGCGGCGCTTTGTTGCCGTAGTGAATTGCTGATGGCGTCAAGGCGCCGGGTCAGATCGCCGGCCCCCTGGCGGATCGTCTCGATGGCCCGTTGCGCTTCATCGGACAGGCGTACCCCTTGTTCGACCTGGGTGTTGACCGAGGTCATGGACTGGGATGCCTCGGCGGAATTGTTCTGGATGCCGCCCACCACGGCGGCAATGCGTTCGGTAGCCTTTGCGGTGCCTTCAGCAAGTTTGCGGACTTCGTCGGCGACAACGGCAAAGCCCCGCCCGGTTTCTCCGGCACGGGCGGCCTCGATGGCGGCGTTGAGCGCCAGGAGATTGGTCTGTTCCGCCAGCCCTTTGATGACCCCGACGATTTCGCTGATGTTGCCTGCCTCCTGGGCGAGAGCGGCGACCACCGTAGAGGAGTGATTGACGTGCTCCGCGATCTGTCGCATTTCGTCCGTGGCCTGAGAAATGACCTGAGCGCCCCGTTGCGACTGTTCGCTCGCCTGAGTCGCGAATTGCTGTACTTCGGCGGCATTCTGGTCGATTACGCCGAGGCTGGCTTGTAGCTGTTCGATAGCTGCGGCGATGGCGGCGGCGGAATTGGACTGCTCGCTCGCGCTTGCGCCACTGTGACGGGCGGCGTCAAGCAACGAGCGCGCTTGCGTGGTGAGGTCGCTGACGGCGCCACGGACTTCGCCGATCATGGTCGCCAAGCTGTTACGCATGCTTTCGACCGAGCGCAGCACGATGCCGATTTCGTCTTCGCGGGTGGTCTCAACTCGCCGCGTCAGGTTGCCGCTGGCGATGTCGGCGATGGTGGCCTGGGCGGACTCCAAAGGGGCGCCGATGAAGCGATTGAACAGCCAGGCGATCAGGACAATCAACAGAACCGCCTGACCAACGAGTCCAAGCAACAACGTCACTATCGCTCCCCGTGATGAACGCGTCAGCTCTTCCTCATAGGTTCCGGCAATGACGATCCAGTTCCATGTTTCGATGTGGCGCAACTGCGCCACCTTGTCGCGGGGCGACGTTTCGCCTTGGTTGATCCAGCGATAACGCACCGTGCCGTTTTTCTTTTCAAGAAATTCCTGAAAGAGCATCCTGCCATCGGCGCTCTTCATGTCGTAGCCGTTCTTTCCTTCCAGCGAGGGGTGTACGATGAAGGTTCCTCGCCGTTCGCCGGCAGTCGCGTCGATGATGTAGTAATACCCGGTCTCGCCGATCTTGATAGCGCTAAGTTGCTTCTTGAATTCGGCCATCCGTTCGGAAAGATCGTATCCCACGGCGATCACGCCGACGATCTGCTGCTGTGCATCCTTGACCGGCCGATACAAGGCCATGAAGGTCTTGCCCTGAACCTGCGAGACGCTCAATGAATCCTCGCCCTTCATGGCCGCTGCATAGGCGCTGCCCTTGGGGTCGAGCGGCGTACCGACGGCCCGGCTGCCGTCGGGCTTTTTGACGGTGGAGGCAGCGCGGATGAAGCTGTCGCCGCTGCGGACGAAAATCGAACAAACGGCTCCCGCGAGCGACATTACCTGGTCGCAGGGATGGTTGTTGCCAGAGAGCGCGACGCCGCCGCCGCGCAGCATGGGGACGCTTTTATCGCCCACCGCCACCATTTCCGCCGTGTTAAGCGTGTAGGGCGCGGGGGCGATCTGGAGCAGCCCGCCCAGAGAAATCTTGAGGTTCTTCTCGGCATCCCGGTGCATCGCGTTGAGCGACATCTCGACGATGCTATTTTGGGCGTCCAGGCTGTGGGTGACGCCCTGCTCCGTCGCCTGGAAGAGAATGCGCCAAGTAATGACGCCGATGATAGGAGTGCTGATGAGGAAAACCAACGCAAGGGCCACGCTGAATTGGGCAGACAAATGCTGACGGATGAATTTCATTGCGTCCTATCCTTCTCCGAACTATTGTAAATAACCACTTATTTAGAGTGGAATTGCGCCCAATACTACCCGAAAATCAGACGCCCCATTCCGTATGGATGCGCCAGGATACTCCTATCGCATATTTATTTAAGGCTACGCACCGGACAAACGTGACGACGCAGAATGAGCGCTACTTGCCGATGTCGTCCCACCAAAGAGAGCAGTATTGATCCGGCCAGGTGAAGCATTAACTCCATTCGCGCCTGACGAAGCCCGTTCGCCCTTCGACCAGCGAAAGGACTTCAAACCTCATCGGACCGCGGCGATAATGGGCATCTCCGGTTTTTCGGTTTTCCCGCCATTGGCGCAATCCCCCTCCCCCATGACTGACCTCGCCGGCACACTGAGCTTTCACCTGCACCGCGACGAGCGCGGTCTGTGCCTCGACGTCACCAGCACCCGCCCGCCGGCAGCCCGCATCCTCAGGGGCATGACCGGCGCCCAGGCGGTGGCGCTGGTTCCCAACCTGTTCAGCCTCTGCGGCCGCGCCCAGGGGCTTGCAGCGCAACTGGCCTGGGAAGCCGCCCACGCCGGCACCGAGGCCGTCCCGACATTCCATCCCGCCGTGGCGGCGGAGGCGGCGGTAGAACACCTGTGGCGACTCTGGGTGGACTGGCCGCAGCAACTCGGCCTGCCTGCCCATCTGCCGCTGCTGGCGGTTTGGCGGCGTCGCCTGATGGCCGATGCGGGCGCCCTCTCCAGCCCGGAGTTCCGCGCCCTCCTCGGTGGCGAAGGACTGGGCGCTGCCGACGTTGACGCCCTCTGCCAACGCCTGCCGAACCTCGCCACAGCAAACCCGCCCCCACCGCTGCCCACCCTCAGCGCACAACAATGGCTGGAGGCCATGCCCGTGCCGGACGAGAGCTTCGCCTGCCGCCCCCACTGGCAGGGCGCCGCCGCTGAAACCGGCGCCGCAGCGCGTCTGACCGCCCTCGGCCACGCCCTCCCCGATGCCCCTCTGGCGCGCCGCCTGATCGCCCGGCGACGCGAACTGGATTTGCTTGCCGACGGCGAAAATTCAAACGCCACCGTCGGCTACGCCAGTGCCGTCAGCCCCGCTCCCGGTGTCGGCCTGGCTGCGGTCGAAACTGCCCGCGGCCTGCTGCTGCATGCGGTGCGGGCCGATGGCGAGCGGGTTGCCGACTGGATCATCGTCGCCCCCACGGAATGGAATTTCCGCCCCGGTGGCCCCTTCTGCCAACTGGCGGAGCAAGTCGCCTATGATCGCAATGCAGTGACGACGACGCTCCCGCTTCTCGTTCTCGCCCTCGACCCCTGTGTTCCCCACCGCTTTCTGGAGGCCAATAGCTGATGTGCCTGTCCATCCCCATGCAAGTGGTCGAGAACGATGGCGCAGGCGATTTCGCCTGGGCCGAACGCCCCGGCCGCCGCGAGCGGCTCAACATGATGCTGGTCGGCCCGCAAGCTATTGGCACCTGGGTGCTCGCCGCCCAGGGCCTGGCCAAGGAGGTCGTGTCGGAACAACAGCGCCTGCTGATTGAAGATGCCCTCGCTGCCATCGCCGAGGCCCTGGAAGGCAACTACGATCCCTCGCGCCATTTCACCGATCTGCGATGAACGCCGCCCCCCTGCCCGCCGCCGCCACGCCGATGGCTCAAGACCCGACCCCCTTCGTCGAGGCCCGCTACCGGCAGATTTTCGACCTCGCCATGGGCAAGCTGCCCTTTCTCAACCCGGTCCTGCGCGTCCAGGCCACTGGCTTCCAGCAGCATCGCGGCGACTGGCTTGGCGCCCTCGTCACCCCCTGGTGGGCCGGCCTCGTGCTGGTGCCTGGCGGCGGCGAACTATGGCAAGACATCCCCTCCGGCCAGCGCCGCCTGATTGACCTCCCCGCCGGCCCCCAGCCCTTCATCGCCGACGTGAACGAAGGCACCCCCATCCTGCCCATCCTCCAGTACAGCCCCCTGTTCGCCCCCCCGAGCCAGTTCAGCGATCAGTCCTCCGCCATCGCGGCCGTGCAGGATGCCCTCGCCGCCGCCCTGCTACCGCCCCCCACCCTGTCGCCCGAAGAAGCCAAGGCGAAACCGGCCGCCCCCTCCCGCCGCGCCTTCTTCCGCAAGCTGGCGGGGAAGTAGAAGAAATTCATTTCAGTAGGTCCTGCACCATAGGTAGCCCGAAAGCCGCATGGAATGGCGACCTTGGGCAGGGCATCGCCAGGAGCGCCATTTCATACGCTACACAGGCATGCCATGCCTGGAAGCGCCACGAGACGTGGCTTACAGGCCAGGGAATTTCCGAGGGGCCAGAGGGTCACGCCCCGCCTGGCATTCGTCCCGACGGGCGTCATCCGATGCGTATCCGAGAGACAATGCTGATACGATAATTCTTTCCGCTCCTGTTTGACTCTTCCTCTGACTCCGTTTTCTCCACCCGCAATAGATGGACGATAAATTGATACACGGCCTGACCCCTTCGGAAAGATTCGTCACCAATCTGTGCAAACAGTCATTCTTGAGGTTGTGGACGCACCCGAACCCGAAGGGCAAAAAGGGGAAGGAGTTGTGTGACTGTTTGGTTGTGTGCGGCCCGCACATCGTCATCATTTCCGTAAAGGAAAATGAATACAAAGATACGGGAGACAGCACAGGTTGGGAGCGTTGGGCCAAGGCGGCAATTGAGAAGTCAGCATCTCAGATATGGGGTGCTGAACGCTGGCTTGAAGCAGTTGACGAAGTAACTCGGCATGATGGAAGAACAGTCACGCTGCCACAGAAAACCGAGCGCAAGTATCACCGCGTATCCGTATCATTAGGTGGTCACGGCCAAGTTCCCATCAAGTGGGGAGATTTTGGCAACGGCTTTGTTCACGTCTGCGATGAATATAGCGTCGGCGTGGTCTTTAGCGCCCTCGACACAATTACTGACTTTGTTGAATTTCTTACCGCCAGCGAGGGATTACTTGCCTGCGGTACTTACCCGCTATTCTCTGGCGGAGGCATTGAGGATCTGGTTGCCCTTTACATATCGCACGGCCGATCGTTCAACATAGCCCCAGATTCCGACAAGCAGCCCGACTTGCTAATTATTCATAGTGACATATGGTCAGGTTTCTCGGCATCGGAAGAATTCAAAGACATGAAAGCCGATCTAAGGCGCTCATACGTTTGGGATCATCTTATTGAACTCTATGCGCACGACCTGCTTACTGACGGTATGTTCGACATGTACAGCAAAGCAGTTACAAACAACGAGCTAGCATTGGTGGCCATGGCTTTGCAACCACGCGGATATAGAGCAAACCTTGCCGAAGCACTTCTTGAGTTTTTGGAAGAACCGGAGAGAAAGATTGCGTCCCGAGTTGTATTAGGTTTTGGCAAGACTGCGTTTGTCTTTCTAGCCGGGCCGAGTAGCGACAGAGAATTTAGATCGCGTGAATTGGTACTCCGATGTTTAGTAGTGCGTGGCAGACTGCCTGACGTCATAACCGTCGTTGGTATCGCAACAGATAGGCCGGGAACATCTGAGATTGGATACTCCTCCGATCTTGTATATCTCCATATGCCTGAATGGTCAGCTAAAGATGAGGCAGATGTGACTGGAATCCAGAACGACCTGGGCTATTTCAAGAATGCCAAGTGGTCAAAGCGTTGAAGACATACCACATACGCCGCCCTTAATATCCGATGTCAGCCTGTACCGGCTCGATCCGAGATCAGACCACGAATGAATTCCACGACGACCATCTGGCATCGCTCGCGGCAGAGAAAGGAAAGGAGCGGAAACATGGCAAAAAATCTTGATGACGTGATGGCGGCGCTACCTGCCAAGCGACGTGCGAAAGTTGAACAGCGGGCGCAGAAACTCGCCTCGCTAAAATACCTGCGTCAAGCCGTGGCGCAAACGCAGGAAGACTTGGCTACCGCGCCTGCTTCCCGCACTGGCGGCGCGGCAGCGTAGGCGCCTGCTCGTGGAATGGCGCTTCCAGCACCGGGGCACCTCTCCGGCTCCATCTTCCCATGAGAAAATTGCCCATCTATTCAACCTTGTGGCACTCTGATGCCTGAAGGTCAGTTCAAAGGAGACTGCCATGTCGCTTACCGTTGAAGTACTCGAAGCCGAGGCAATGAGCCTGTCAATTGCGGACCGGTCGCGTCTGGTTGAAAAGCTGATCGTGAGCCTGGACGCGGAACCCGACGTCGAATCGGCGTGGGCCGAAGAAATCGAACGGCGTCACGCCGAGATTGAAAGCGGCGCCGTAACGCTTCTTCCTGGGGCCGAAACGCTGGCCCGCTTGAAGGCAGAGTTTCAGTGAAATACTCACTGCATCCCGAGGCCGAGTCCGACCTGCGGGAAGCAGCCGAATACTATCGAGAGCGCGCCGGCCTTGCTTTGGCGCAGGCATTTTTCGCCGAATTCGAGCACACCATGAACTTGTTGCTCCAGCACCCGATGCTCGGTGCAGCGTGGCTTCACGGAAAGCGTCGGCATGTGATGAAGCGCTTCCCCTACTCCGTCGTGTATTCGATTGCTGGTCAGGATATCCAAGTGCTGGCTGTAGCCCATCAGAGCCGCCGCCCCGGCTACTGGCGGAAACGGAAATAACAGCCCGCGCCGGCAAATTCACTCCCCCGTAACCCCACCTTTCAAGGCATAATCCGGCCCATCGTCGGGAGAGAGTGACTTCGGTCACCGCCGAAGGCGCAACCGCCCGGGAACCGCTCAGGCAAAAGGGCCGACGACGCAGGACAATCTGGAGAGCGATGGGACACGGTGACGTGGGCTCCATCCACCGAAGGGGGAAATCTCTCAGGTGCAAGGACAGATGGGCGACGGTCATTCGACCCTCGCCCAATTTTTTTGTCGCGAAATAACGCGAGGAAAACTTGCCAAGTCATTGATCCATGGGAAAACACACTCCTCTTTTTGACACCCACGTCGCCGCCGGCGCAAAGATGGTCGATTTCGCCGGTTGGGACATGCCGATCCACTACGGTTCCCAGCTCGAAGAGCACCATATCGTTCGCCGCGACGCCGGCATGTTCGACGTCTCCCACATGCGCGCCGTGGATGTGCGCGGCTGCGATGCCCAGGCCTGGCTGCGGCGCCTGATCGCCAACGACGTAGCGAAGCTGACCCTGCCCGGCAAGGCCCTGTATTCCTGCCTGCTGAAGGAGGACGGCGGCGTTATCGACGATCTGATCGTCTATTTCTTCAGCCCCACCTACTATCGCATCGTGGTCAATGCCGGCACCGCTGACAAAGACTTGGCCTGGATGCGCAAGCAGAGCGCCGGCTTCAATGTGGCCATCGACGATCACCCGGAATTCGCCATGATCGCCGTGCAAGGCCCCAAGGCCCGCGAGAAATTCTGGGCCGCCTTCCCCGAGGCCAAGACCGCCAGCGAAGGCCTGATCGTGTTCCAGGCTGCGGCTTGGCTCAGTGGCCAAGATAGTTGGCTCATCGCCCGCACCGGCTACACCGGCGAGGACGGTTTCGAGATCACCCTGCCCGCCGCTGCCGCCGCTGCCGCCTGGGACAAGCTGCGCGCCGCCGGCGTCGCTCCGATCGGCCTCGGTGCCCGCGACACCCTGCGCCTGGAAGCCGGCATGAACCTCTACGGTCAGGACATGGACGAGACCATCTCGCCCCTGGAAGCCGGCCTGACCTGGACCCTCGACTTCAAGGACGCGAGCCGGGACTTCATTGGCCGCAAGGCGCTCGAAGCGCAAAAGCCGACCCGCCACTTCGTCGGCCTGCTGCTACTTGACCGCGGTGTGTTGCGCGCCCACCAGAAGGTCGTCACCGCCCAAGGTGACGGCGAAACCACCAGCGGCAGCTTCGCTCCCACCCTTGGCCAGTCGGTCGCCCTCGCCCGCGTCCCCGTCGGCATCGCTATCGGCGATGAAGTCAGCGTCGAGATTCGCGACAAGCTGTTGAAGGCCCGCATCGTCAAACCCAATTTCGCCCGTCACGGCAAAGGCTTGATCTAGGAGAAACCCATGAACGTCCCCGCCAATCTGAAGTACACCCAATCCCACGAGTGGGCCAAGCTGGAAGCCGACGGCACCGTTACCGTCGGCATCACCGATCACGCCCAGGAAGCCCTGGGCGACATCGTCTTTCTCGAACTGCCCGCCGTGGGCCGCACGGTGAAGGCCGGCGAGGAATGCGCCGTGGTGGAATCGGTCAAGGCCGCTTCCGACATCTACAGCCCCATCGCCGGTGAAGTGGTCGCCGCCAACACCGCCGCCGTCGATGCGCCGGAAGCTGTGAACCAGGACGCCTACGCCAACTGGCTGTTCAAGCTCAAGCCCGCCAACGCCGCCGACCTGGATGGCCTGCTCGACGCCACCGCCTACGAGAAAATTGCTGACGAACACTGATCCATGAACGCCTCCCTTACCAGCCTGGAGCAGCACGACGAATTCGCTGCCCGTCACATCGGCCCCAACGCCACGGACATCGCCAGCATGCTGTCGGTTCTTGGCGCGGCCAGCCTCGATACCCTGATCGACCAGACCGTGCCGGCGAGCATTCGCCTGCCGCAAGCCCATCTGGCCAATGCCCTGCCCGCCGCCCTGCGCGAGCATGAGGCTCTGGCCAAGCTGAAGGCCATCGCGGCGAAGAACACGGTGAAGAAGTCCCTGATCGGCATGGGCTACCACGACACCCTGACGCCCAAGGTGATCCTGCGCAATGTGATGGAAAACCCCGGCTGGTACACCGCCTACACGCCCTATCAAGCGGAGGTGGCTCAGGGCCGCCTGGAGGCGCTGCTCAACTACCAGCAGATGGTGATGGACCTCACCGGCATGGAACTGGCCAACGCTTCCCTGCTCGACGAGGCCACCGCCGCCGCCGAGGCCATGACCATGGCGCGGCGCATTTCCAAGTCGAAGTCCAACGCCTTCTTCGTGGACGCCGACTGCTTCCCGCAGACCCTCGACGTGGTGAAGACCCGCGCCGGCTTCTTCGGCTATCAGGTGATCGTCGGCCCGGCCGAAGAAGCGGCAAAACACGAGGTCTTCGGCGCCCTGCTGCAATACCCCAACGACAAGGGTGAGGTGAAAGACCTGACCAGCGTTATCGCCGCCCTCAAAGCCCAGGGTGCTGTCAGTGCAGTGGCCACCGACCTGATGGCCCTGGTGCTGCTCAAGTCGCCGGGCCAGATGGGCGCCGACATCGCCCTCGGTTCCAGCCAGCGCTTCGGCATTCCGCTCGGCTTCGGCGGCCCCCACGCCGCCTTCTTCGCCTGCAAGGACGAACACAAGCGCTCGGTGCCGGGCCGCATCATCGGCGTTTCCATCGACGCCAAGGGCAAGCGCGCCTACCGCATGGCCCTGCAAACCCGCGAGCAGCACATCCGCCGCGAGAAGGCGAATTCCAACATCTGCACCTCCCAGGTGCTGCTGGCCAACATGGCCGGCATGTATGCCGTATATCACGGCCCGGCGGGCCTACGCACCATCGCCGGCCGCATCCATCGCCTCGCCTCAATGCTGGCCGAGGGCCTGCGCCGCGCTGGCGTGACGGTGAAGACGCAACAGTTCTTCGATACCCTCCAACTTGATCTCGGTGCCGTTGCAGCAAGGGTGCATCAGGAAGCCCACGCCGCCGGCTTCAACCTGCGCAAGGCGAACGGCGGCATCCTCGGCGTTGCCCTCGACGAGAAGACCACGGCCGATGATGTCGCTACCCTGGTGAAGTTGATCGCCGGCGTCAGCGTCGACCTACATGTGCTCGATGCCCATGTGCTGAAAAACGGCGGCGGCATTCCGGCCGATCTTCAGCGTGCCGATGCCATCCTGACCCACCCCGTGTTCAACAGCCATCACACCGAACACGGCATGCTGCGCTACCTGAAGAAGTTGCAGAACAAGGATCTGGCCCTGGATCACTCCATGATCTCACTCGGCTCCTGCACCATGAAGCTCAATGCCACCAGCGAGATGATCCCGGTCACCTGGCCCGAGTTCGGTGACATCCATCCCTTCGCCCCCATCGACCAGGCAGCGGGCTATGCCGAGATGATCGGCGGCCTGGTGGACTGGCTCAAGGCCGTTACCGGCTTCGACGCCATCTGCATCCAGCCCAACTCCGGCGCTCAGGGTGAGTATGCCGGCCTGGTTTCCATCCGTCGCTACCAGGCCGCCAACGGCCAGGGCCAGCGCAACATCTGCCTGATCCCCAAGTCGGCCCACGGCACCAATCCGGCGACGGCGCAGATGTGCGGCCTCCAGGTCGTCGTCGTCGATTGCGATGACAGCGGCAACGTGGACGTGGCCGACCTCAAGGCCAAGGCCGCCGAACACGCCGCGAATCTCGCCTGCCTGATGCTCACCTACCCCTCCACCCATGGCGTATTCGAGGAAGCGGTGAAGGAAATCTGCGAGGTAATCCACGCCCACGGCGGCCAGGTGTACATGGACGGCGCCAACCTCAACGCCCAGGTCGGCCTCACCTCGCCCGGCTTCATCGGCGCCGACGTGAGCCACATGAACCTGCACAAGACCTTCGCCATCCCCCATGGCGGCGGCGGGCCGGGCATGGGTCCGATCGGCCTCAAGGCCCATCTGGCGCCCTTCGCCCCCAATCACGTGGTGCAAGTGGTGCCTGGCCCCAACGGCGGCCAGGGCGCGGTGAGCGCCGCTCCCTGGGGCTCGGCGTCAATCCTGCCGATTTCCTGGATGTACATGGCCATGCTCGGCGGCGCCGGTCTGACCCAGGCCACCCAGGTGGCGATCCTTAACGCCAACTACGTGGCGGCCCGTCTCAAGGATCACTACCCGGTGCTGTACACCGGCAGCCAGGGCCGCGTCGCCCACGAGTGCATTCTCGACATCCGCCCGATCAAGGCGGCGACCGGCATCGCCGAGATCGACATCGCCAAACGCCTGATGGATTACGGCTTCCACGCGCCGACGGTGAGCTTCCCGGTGGCCGGCACTCTGATGGTGGAACCGACGGAATCGGAGCCGAAAGCGGAACTGGATCGCTTCATCGCCGCCATGATCGCTATCCGCGAGGAAATCCGCCAGATCGAAAACGGCGCCTGGCCAGCGGACAACAATCCTCTGAAGAATGCGCCCCACACCCAGAGCGACCTGGCGGAAGAAACCTGGACCCGGCCCTACAGCCGCCAGACCGCCTGCTTCCCCCTGCCCTGGGTGGCGGAAAACAAGTTCTGGCCCAGCGTCAATCGCATCGACGACGTGTACGGGGATCGCAACCTGTTCTGCGCCTGTGCGCCGATGGAGAATTTCGCCGACTAATGGCGGGTGTCGTAGAAGTCCGCATGCCCAAGTTTCCAGAATGCTGGGAAACTTGCGGCAACTGCGCTCAAGGCGACGTCTTTGTGATTGAAGTTTACGTCAAATCTGGCGATCTGCTGCGATTTGACGACAACCTGATTACTCTCGAAACCGGCAAGGTGGCCCTCGATATCCCCACACCCCATGCCGGTCGGGTGCTGGACGTCTTGGTCAGCGAAGGTGATCCCCTGAGCGAGGGGCAGGTAATCTGCACCCTCGAAACGGACTAATCAGAGTCATCACCCCAGTAGTCAAAGGCGGCGGCATTGGCCTTTTCGCGCCGCCGACGACCCACTTCGCAGTCTTCGCAGGGTGTCAGGCCATGACTTCCCATACTGAAGCACTGAAAGTTATCGCTACGCTCCTGCTCCACGGCACGGCTGCTGCCAAGCTCGAAATGCGAAACCCGCAGCATTTCCAGAAAACGCTGGGCAGCATTGAAACTGTGGAACACTGACAAGGCATTGTCGCTACCGCACAGCCAGCGCTCTTCCAGCGTCAGGGCATAGCAAGGACGCTCCTGCCCTTCCATGGGATGCACCTGAATTTCGGTCTGATCCAGCCGCCACGCGGGTGCGACAGCCAGTTCCAACCATGTGGCCTCCCTACCGATACCACTCACCTGGGCTTTCATTGGTCTCCTCCTCCGAACCCCATTTTGCATACATGTCGTTTCTGGCTTTATAGACCAGTTTATTGATTCCGCCATCATGCACTGCAACAAACAGCCTGCGCTGACCAGCACAAGCCACGCCGCCTCGGTTAAGCTAGCACCCCTCACTTCGCAACCTGAAAACGAGCACCCCGAATGGCCCAATATGTAATGTCGATGCTGCGCGTCAGCAAGATCGTCCCGCCCAAGCGGCAGATCATCAAGGACATCTCCCTTTCCTTCTTCCCTGGCGCCAAGATTGGCCTGCTGGGCCTCAACGGCTCCGGCAAATCCACGGTGCTGCGCATCATGGCCGGAGTCGACAAGGAATATGAGGGCGAGGTCCAACACCTGCCCAATATCTCCATTGGCTACCTGCCCCAGGAACCGGAACTGGCGCCGGAAAATACCGTGCGTCAGGAAGTGGAGTCCGGCATGGGCGAAGTCATGCAGGCGCAGCAGAAGCTCGAAGAGGTGTATGCCGCCTATGCCGAACCCGATGCCGATTTCGACAAGTTGGCCGAAGAGCAGGCAAGGCTCGAAGCCATCATTGCCACCGCCGGCTCCGACCTGGAAACCCAGCTCGAAATCGCCGCCGACGCCCTGCGTCTGCCGCCCTGGGACGCGGTGATCAAGAACCTCTCCGGCGGTGAAAAGCGCCGCGTCGCCCTGTGCAAGCTGCTGCTCTCCAAGCCCGACATGCTGTTGCTGGACGAGCCCACCAACCACCTGGACGCCGAGTCGGTGGAATGGCTGGAGCAGTTCCTCACCCGCTTCCCCGGCACCGTGGTGGCTGTCACCCACGACCGCTACTTCCTCGACAACGCGGCCGAGTGGATTCTCGAACTCGACCGTGGCCATGGCATCCCCTGGAAGGGCAACTACTCCTCCTGGCTGGAGCAGAAGGAAGCGCGCCTGGAAACCGAGCAGAAGCAGGTCGATGCCCACATGAAGGCGATGAAACAGGAACTGGAATGGGTACGCCAGAACCCGAAGGCGCGCCAGGCCAAGAGCAAGGCCCGCCTCGCCCGCTATGAAGAAATGAATGCGGTGGAATACCAAAAGCGCAACGAAACCCAGGAAATCTTCATTCCACCCGGCGAACGCCTGGGCGACAAGGTGATTGAATTCAATGGCGTTTCCAAGGGTTTCGGTGACCGCCTGTTGATCGACAATCTTTCCTTCACCATTCCCGCCGGCGCCATCGTCGGCATCATCGGCCCCAACGGCGCCGGTAAATCGACCCTGTTCAAGATGCTCCAAGGCCGCGAACAGCCGGATACCGGCGAGGTCGTGATTGGCCCCACGGTCAGGATCGCCGCTGTGGACCAGTCCCGCGAGGGCCTGGAAAACGACAAGACGGTGTTCGATGCCGTATCCGGCGGTGCCGACATTCTCACCGTCGGCAAGTTCGAGATGCCCAGCCGCGCCTATCTGGGTCGCTTCAACTTCAAGGGTGGCGACCAGGGCAAGATCGTCGGCAACCTGTCCGGCGGTGAGCGCGGCCGGCTGCATCTGGCCAAAACCCTGATCCAGGGCGGCAACGTGCTGCTGCTGGACGAACCCTCCAACGACCTCGACGTGGAAACCCTGCGTGCCCTCGAAGATGCACTGCTGGAGTTTTCCGGCTGCGTGCTGGTGATCAGCCACGACCGCTGGTTCCTCGACCGTATCGCCACCCACATCCTGGCCTGCGAAGGCGAATCCCAGTGGAACTTCTTCGCCGGCAACTACCAGGAATATGAGGAAGACAAGCGCAAGCGCCTGGGTGAAGAAGGCGCGAAGCCGAAGCGGATTCGCTACAAGCCGATCAGCCGTTAAGCCACCAATCGTAACCTGCCGCCTCAGTAATGGGGCGGCAGTTCGTCCCGCAAACTACGGGCTTCTGCGGGAGCAGCCGCCTGCATCTGCTGGCGCAGGGTGCGCACCTCATGCAGCAACTGGTCGATCTGCTGTTGCTGGCGGAACACCGTCATGTTCAGTTCATCCAGCAGATTCTCGGCAAAACCGATTTTGATTTCCAGTTCGGTGATTCTTGATTCCATGGCGTCGGCGTGAGGGGAGTCAGCCGACTAGCTTAGCGCAAACAGTCGCAAACAAGCGATTGAACTCACGCAACGCATTGAGGCACGGACGGAATCCTGTAGAATGCTGCATCCGCACAATTGCCAATGACATGGCAGCGCACCCCGCGCCGCATGGGCAATCGCAGCCAGCAATCCCCCGTGAATACCAACCCGCAACGTATACCCCTGGTCGACGCTCTCAAAGTCGTGGCGTCGCAACTGATTGTTCTGCATCATCTGGTCAGCTACGGACCCCTGTCCCGTGGCGCCCATCAGATGCTGCCAAGTCTCTCCGCCTGGCTGTTCGATTACGGCCGCATCGCAGTGCAGGTTTTTATCGTCATCGGCGGATTTCTCGCCGCCAAGCATCTGGCGGCGGACGGCGTAGCACGGTTCACCCGGCCCCATGTCACGATCTGGCGACGCTACGAACGGCTGGTACTGCCCTTTCTCGCTGCCCTGGCCATCGGCATCGGTGCTGCGGCGGTCGCCCGCACCCCCCTGGCAGAAGAGTGGATTCCAGCCACCCCGGCAGTCTCCCAGTTGCTTGCCCATGTCTTCCTGATCCAGGGCCTGCTGGGATACGACTCCCTGATCGCCGGCGCTTGGTATATCGCCATCGACTTCCAGCTTTTTGCCCTGATGGTGGCGGTAATCTGGCTGTCCTACCGTCTCGGCGCCCCCAATTCCCGCACCCGCTTTGTCACCCCGACGCTGGTAGCCATTCTCGCCATGGCTTCACTGTTTTATTTCAACCGCGACGCAGACTGGGATAACTGGGCCATCTACTTTTTCGGTTCCTATGCCATGGGCGCCTGTGCCTATTGGGCCTCCAACAAACAGCACTCGCCGGGATGGTTTGTTGTATTGGTACTGGTGGTTGCCGGCGCGCTGCTGATGGACTTTCGCCTGCGCATCGCCGTCGCGCTAGCCGTGGCCCTCATGCTGGGTCTGGCCCGACGGTCCGGCCTGTTCGAGAAACTGCCGCCCTCTCGCTCCATTACCTATCTGGGACGGATTTCCTACTCGATGTTTCTCATGCACTTCGCCGTCTGTCTGCTGGCCAATGCCGCTTTCGCGCACCTGACTCCGACAGCGGAATCGGTCATGCCCTGGATGCTGGGAACCTGGCTGGCTTGTATAGCAGCGGGCGCGTTGTTGTTCCACAGCGTCGAAAACCGCATCGGCCGCATTGGCCTGGGATCGCTTCAAGTCCCGCTGTGGCGGCATTTTGCCGCCAAGCTCCTGCGGGCAGTCCCCTTGGGGAACTGGATACGGCTGCGTTTTCGCTGATTCTGAACTAGATTGGCACAACGCCAGAACAGCCCGGGGTCTGGCGTCGGCAGGGACTCAATACTTGAGCTTAGTGCTCGGCCTTCAGGCTGGCGGCAAACAGGGCTTCCAGTTTCTCCGGGAACTCAAACTGAGCAAAGGCGCGGTGAATCTCGGCTTCATTCTGACCATTGCTGCGGTCTTCAAAGCGGATGCCGAGCAGGCGGCCGTTAGCGGCCAGGGTGGCGAAGGCATAGCGCCAGCGCTGAACTTCGGCCAGGCGAGCGCGCAATTCGGCCTCGTTGCTGATGACCACACCGGCCTTTTTAATGGAATCCAGAAATTCGTTGAAGGATTCGTTGCAAAGACTGCCCATTATCTTCTCCGTATTATTTTCAGTGGTTTCCCACGATGTATGGATTAACGACATGAAGACGATGCGGTTGACACGGGTGAGATAATTGACCCAATGAGTTTCTATCCAATGAGCCATAGCCGCCCGCTCGAACTGCTGGCCCCCGCCAAAAACGCTGATTTCGGCATCGAAGCCATTATCCATGGTGCTGATGCGGTTTATATCGGTGGGCCGTCATTTGGCGCCCGCGCCTCGGCAGGAAATACGGTGGCAGACATCGAGCGCCTGGCGGTCCACGCCCACCGCTATGGGGCGCGGGTGCTGGTAGCCCTCAACACCATCCTGCGCGACGAGGAACTGGAACCCGCCCGGCGTCTGGCCTGGCAGATGTATGAAGCCGGCGCCGACGCTCTCATCGTCCAGGACATGGGCCTACTGGAACTCGACCTGCCACCGATCCAGCTTCACGCCAGTACCCAGACCGACAACCGCAGCCTGGAGAAAGTCCGCTTCCTGGAGCAGGTAGGCTTTTCCCAGATCGTTCTGGCGCGGGAGCTTTCCCTGCCGGAAATCCGCAAGATCGCCGCAGGGACGAAAGCGACCCTGGAGTTCTTCGTTCATGGCGCGCTCTGCGTCAGCTACAGCGGCCAGTGCTACATCAGCCATGCCCACACCGGACGCAGCGCCAACCGGGGCGAATGCTCCCAGGCCTGCCGACTGCCTTACGCCCTCGAAGACGCTGAAGGCCAGGTGATTGCCGAAAACAAGCACCTGCTGTCCATGAAAGACAACGACCAGAGCGCCAATTTGCAGGCCCTGGCCGACGCCGGCATCGGCTCCTTCAAGATCGAGGGACGCCTGAAAGACCTCAGCTACGTCAAAAACATCACCGCCCATTACCGCACTCTGCTCGACGCCCTGATCGAACAGGAGCCGCGCTACCGCCGCGCGTCTTCGGGCCACTGCACCTTCTTCTTCACCCCGCAGCCGGAAAAAACCTTCAATCGCGGCGCCACGGACTACTTCGTCAATGACCGCCATAGGGACGTCGGCGCCTTCGACACGCCCAAATTTGCCGGCGAACCCATCGGCGTCGTGACCCGAATTGACCAAGGCTGGTTCGAGGTGGAATCGACAGCCCAGTTCAACAATGGCGACGGCCTCGCATATTTCGACTGTGACCAGGAACTCCTCGGCCTGCGCGTCAACAAGGCCGACGGCAAGCGCCTGCACGTCGTCGCGGTCCCCGCGGAACTCACGGTTGGTACTGCCCTCTATCGCAACCGGGATCAGGAATTCGAGCGTCTGCTGGAAAAGAAGTCTGCCGAACGACGCATCGGCGTCAGCCTGCTGTTCGAGGAAACCACTGACGGCTTTGCCCTCCAACTGACCGATGAAGACGGCATCAGCGCCCGCGCCACCCTGAGCCGCGCCAAGGAAGCGGCCAAGGATGCGGAACGGGCCTTGACCGCCCTGAAGGACAACCTCGGCAAGCTGGGCACGACCTATTTCAGCGCCACACGCATCGACGTGGCTCTTTCCCAGGCCTGGTTTCTGCCTGCCTCCGCCGTAAACGCCCTGCGCCGCGAGGGCATCGAGGCCCTGGAAGCCGCACGCACTGCCGCCTATCGACGCCCACCCCGCGCCGCGGCAGTGGAACCGCCGGCGCACTACCCGGAGGCGGAACTCAGCTACCTCGGCAATGTTTATAACGACAAGGCCCGCGCCTTCTACGCCAGCCATGGCGTCAGCCTGATCGACTCAGCCTACGAGTGCGACCAGGAAAAGGGCGCCGTCTCGCTGATGATCACCAAGCATTGCCTGCGCTTCAGCTTCAACCTCTGCCCGAAGCAGGTGAAGGGCATCAAACCCGACCCCATGACCCTGGTCAACGGCAAGGAAAAACTCACCCTGCGCTTCGACTGCAAGAAGTGCGAAATGCACGTCATCGGCAAGCCGAAGAAGAACCGCTCCGTAACGCTGATACCCATCCATTCTCACTAAGCCAACCAAGGAACGCCGCCGTGCCCACCTCCCTTTCCGACCTGCTGGACGCCGCCCTTGCCGCCCGTACCGACCTCATGGCGCAACTCCACGCCGAGGAAACCAACGCCTATCGGGTCTTCCACGGCACCAGCGAGGGCTATCCGGGCCTGACCGTGGACCGCTACGGCGAGCTGCTGCTGGTGCAAACCTTTCATCAGCCCCTGGAATCCGGGCAACTGGCAGCACTGACCGCCTTCTACGCCCAGGCCCTGCCCGGCCTCGCCACTACCTATAACGACCGCAGCGGCGCCAATTCGCGCATCAACAACCCCCTCTCTGCCGCCGACCTGGCCAGCGCCAGCGTCCCCCACGAAATCAAGGAAATGGGGGTGAAATACCTGGTCCAGGCGCGTCATGCCGGCCAGGATCCGTGGCTGTTCCTCGACCTGCGCGCCGGTCGCCGTCGCGTCATGAAGGAAGCGGCGGGCAAGTCCCTGCTCAACCTATTTGCCTATACCTGCGGCGTCGGTATCGCCGCCGCCCAGGCTGGTGCGCGTTTCGTGATGAACGTAGACTTTTCCGAATCCAGCCTCCAGGTCGGTAAGGAGAATGCCCGCCTCAACGAATTGCCGATCCGGCCGCGCTTCGTCAAGAGCGATGCCTTCGCTGCGATGCGCCAACTGGCGGGCCTGGGGCAACCCACCATGGTGCGCGGCAAGCGCATGCCGGCCTTCCCGAAGATGGAAGCCCAGCAATTTGATATGGTATTTCTCGATCCGCCGCGTTACGCCAAGAGTCTGTTTGGCGTCGTCGATCTGGTCAATGACTATCCGTCGGTATTCAAGCCCGCCCTGCTGTGCACGGCGCCGGGTGGAACGCTGATCTGCTGCAACAACGTCGCCCAGGTGGAACGGGAGGCCTGGGCAGAGCAACTGCATCGCAGCGCCGCCAAGGCGGAGCGGCCGATTCGGGAATTGGAATGGATCACGCCAGAAGCTGACTTCCCCAGCATCGACGGCCAGCCGCCGCTGAAAATGGCGCTATTGCGGGTGTAAGCCGGAGGGCGCTCCCCACCCTCCTCGGCAGACTATTTCTCCTGGGTTTCTACCGCAGGAGCCGCTGTTTCCGGGGTCTCGCCGGCTTTTTCGGCCTTGTCGGCGGCCTTCTTCAGACGCTTCTCTTCCTGTTTCTTCTTCTTGGCCAAGTCACGCTGGCGCTTTTCAAAGGAATAGTTGGGTGTTGCCATGGGCCATCCTTCCGGCTATCGGTTGCGGGGGTGCGACAGTAACCCAAAAGTAACCTAAAAACAGTCCGGAGCCCGAACTATTCTTCTTCCGGCTCCGGAGATTCGTCTGCCGGGGCGCTCGGCGTCTCGGCACTGACCAGCATGGCGGCCCGTGTTTCCGGGGTCTCCAGGCTGATGCGGCCGAGTTTGCCGTCACGGTAGTCGGTGAGCAGGATCATCGCCGCCTTTTCCAGATCGAGTTCGCCACCGCGCCCGCGCATCACGCAGCCACGCTTCTTCGCCACCGCCTCGACGACGCCGATGCCATCCATGCCGGCAACGGCAAAACCGTAACGATCCTTGAGCGACGCTGGATAGCGTTCCAGCAGCAGTTCGCCAAGGAAAGCCGCCACCTCGGAGTCGATCACCGCATTGCGACCGATGGCGTGAGCCACCGCGAGCATGTAGCCGTCGCTGTCGTGGGTGATCTTCGGCCACATCAGCCCCGGCGTGTCGGTAATGCTCATTAGCGGGCTGAGATTCAGGCTCTGCTGCGACTTGGTCACCGCCGGCTCGTCGCCCACCGCCGCCACTTTGCGCTTGAGCAGGGCATTCATCAGCGTCGATTTGCCGACGTTGGGGATGCCCATAATCATCATGCGCAGAGGCTTGGTGCCATCGTTGCGATGAGGCGCCAGTTGCTGACAAAGGCTCGGCACCCGCGTCGCATCACCCAGTTTCTTGACGGCAATCGCCACGGCTTTGACGCCGGGCTGGGCGTTGTAATAGTTGATCCAGGCCTGGGTGGCCACCGGATCAGCCAGATCGGCCTTATTCAGCAGCTTGAGACACGGGCGCTGCCGGTGCAGGCGCAACTGGCGGATCATCGGATTGCTGCTGGCCTCGGGCAGGCGGGCATCGCAAACCTCGATCACCACGTCGGTGAGAGCCATGGTCTCGGCGGCCTTTTTGCGCGCCGACGTCATGTGGCCGGGGAACCATTGAATGGTCATGGTCGAATCAATTCCGGTAAAAAATCAGGTGGCGCTCAGTCGGATTGAGTGCCGACAACGCGAATCACTTCATCGCCGAGGCGAACTTCCTGGCCAACCCGCAGCTTGCGGCGAATGCGGGTTTCCACCACACCATCCACCCGCACCAGGCCTTCGCTCACCAGGGCCTTGGCGGCGCCGCCCGAGGAGGCCAGGGCCAGCAACTTGAGCAAGACATTGAGTTCGATGAACTCGCCCTGGAGCGCAAAGGTATGAGTTGCCAAGAACAGACTCCGGGGGACAGGTGAAAATGGCGGCTCAGGAGCGCAGGGCGCCAATGAGCGATTCCACTTCTTCCGCCGACTCTTTCAGGATGCTGTCCAGAGTTTCATCGTCGAGAGCAACGTCGATACGCGCCTCCATCCCTTCGCTGCCCATGCCCGCCAGTTGCGCCAGGGGCGACTCCACCGGGGACAGCTCATTGGCCAGCAGCAGGGTATCGGCAAGGGTTTCCGGCGGCATGGCGAGATAGCCTTCCCACATGCCTTCGATGGCCTCGAACACAGCATCGGGGACCCCTAGACGCTTGAGCACGACACGACCGACGGCCGCTTCGCCGCCCTCGTCCCAGGCTTCAAGACTGCCATCGGCGCCTTCCAGCAAACCGGGGTAATGGCTGGCACGGGAGATCAGGTAGAAACCGCCGACTTCATGCACGATGCCGGCAAAGAACGCGGTGTCCGGGTCCTGGTGGGTGACGCGGCGGGCAAGCACATGGGAAAGCGCCGCCACATGGGCCGTGTGCTCCCAAAGACGCACCGCCATCAGCCGATGCTCGGGAGTCTTGGCCATGCCTTCCATCTGCCTTACCACCACCGAGGTGGCCAATACCCGCAGGGTCTTGAGACCGATGCGCGAAACCGCACTCTTGGCATCGGTAATGGCTTTCCCGGAGCGGTTATAGACCACCGAGTTGGCAATCGCCACCACCCGCGCCGACAGCAGCGGGTCGGCCTGCACCAGCTTGGCCAGATGATCCATGGAGCAGTCCGGGTCATCAATGGTCCGCGCCACCTTGATGGCCAGATCGGCCGTGGTGGGAAAAATCACGTCTCCCCGGGCCGCATCCTCGGCAACCTTGGCTAATGCCGCGTGTACATCCATGGAATTCAGTCCTTAAGCTGGTGCACGGTGGAGAACGGAAAAACTTCGCGCGATTATAGCCCCGGCACCGCTGCCGATGGGCTTCCCGGCGACGCCAGCCAGACCAACGCGCCCCTCGCCGCTGCCCTGCCGCTGGCAAAACAGGCCGTCAGCAGGTAACCGCCGGTGGGCGCTTCCCAGTCCAGCATCTCGCCGGCACAGAAAACACCGGGCAGATCACGCAGCATCAGTCCTTCGTCCATGGCCTCGAAGGCGACGCCGCCGGCGCTGCTGATGGCTTCGTCGAGGGGACGCGGCGCCGCCAGGCGCAGGGGCAGCGCCTTGATGGCCCGGGCCAGGCGCTCGGGATCGGCCATTTCGTCCTTGCTCAGACATTCGCGTAACAGACCAGCCTTGACGCCGCTGATGCCGACGCGACTTTGCAAATGACTGGCGAGGGAACGGCTGCCACGGGGATGCGCCACTTCTGACAGCACCCGTTCCAGAGAGCGGCCCGGCGCCAGATCGAGGCTCAGGCTTGCCCCGCCGGTCGCCTCGATGGCATTGCGCAAATGCGCCGACAGGGCATAGACCAATCCGCCTTCGATACCCACTTCGGTCACCATCAGTTCGCCGGCAAGGCCATGGCTGACACCGGCGCCATCGACGAACGACGCCTCCACCGACTTCACCGGCTGGCCGGCAAAGCGGGTGCGGAAATGCTCACTCCAGGCCACGTCGAAGCCGCAATTGGCGGGCCGCAGCGGGGCAACCTCCACTCCCCTCCCGCGCAGCAACGGAACCCAGGCCCCGTCGGAGCCAAGCCGGGCCCAGCTGCCGCCCCCCAGGGCCAGCACCGTCGCCGCGGCCTGTTGCAGGGACTCCCCGTCCGGCGTGGCAAAGCGCAAACCCCCGTCAGGGCCAAACCCCTGCCAACGATGACGCATGTGGAAACGCACCCCGGCCTGGCGCAGGCGATGCAGCCAGGCCCGCAACAGCGGCGCTGCCTTCATGTCGGTGGGAAAAACCCGCCCCGAGGAGCCGACGAAGGTTTCCACGCCCAGACCCTGGGCCCATTGCCGCAGAGCGACCGGGCCGAAGTCCGTCAGCCAGGTGCGCACCGCCTCGCTGCGGCTGCCATAGCGGGAAACAAAACGCTCGAAGGGTTCGGCATGGGTGAGGTTCATGCCGCCCTTGCCCGCCATGAGGAATTTGCGTCCCACCGAGGGCATGGCGTCGAACACATCCACCGCCATCCCGGCGCTGGACAGAACTTCGGCCGCCATCAGACCGGCAGGGCCGCCGCCAATGACCGCAACGCGGATCGGCGGAGCCATCACGCCGCAGCCTCGTCGATCGCCTCCAGGCTCTCGGCGGCGATTTCCCGCACCTCGGCACTCGCATCTTCAAGGCACATCATCAGGAAAGGCCGGGCATCCGCATCCGCGCTCAGACCGAGGATGTGGCAGGCATCGGCTCGCACCCGCGCATCGTCGTGGGCCGCCAGCGCCCCCAGTTGCGGCACCAGGGCCGCCAGGGCCGGCGTCGCGGCGAAGTGCTCGAAGGCAGCGCTGGCGCCAAGGCGGGCATTGATACCGGCCTCGGGATCGGCAAGGATGGGCAGCAGGTGCCCCAGCAGTTCCGGCCTGCGGTCCAGACGGTCGAGGACTTGGGAGAGGCCGCCGTCCTTGAGCAGATCGTGAAAGTAATCCACCAGGGCCGCCGGATCGCTGGCGCGGGCGGCCCATTGCGCCAGCTCATCGCGGCTGCGCAATCCCGTCAGCTCGAAGTGGCCGATACGCACCCAGGGCACCGAACGAACGCCAAGCGCATTCCCCGCCGCCGGCAACACGGCAAGATTGACGATCTCCAGCCGCCCCAGAGTCCCCGCCTTCACCAGATCGGTCAAGGCCTGAAGCACCGCCGGACAATGGGGGCAGGAAGGCGTCAGAAACAACAGGGCGTCGGGAGATGTCATCAAGGGATTGCGGCCTGCATTGGAATGACATGAACACTGTCAACGCCAGACAGGTTGGACGAGGGGGCATGGGATTTGCGATAATAGCAACTTGTGGGCCACCCAAGGACTAACTGAGGGATCAACCAAGGCCCGCCCATCACGCTCCATCGCCTCGCGGGTAGGCTTCCCATGACTGATTCCATTGATACCTTTGCGGCGCTCGATCTGCCCGCATCCCTACTCCAGGCCCTGTCCGACGTCGGTTATGAAACCCCGTCGCCGATCCAGGCCGCCTGTATTCCTCACCTTCTCGCCGGCCACGACCTGCTCGGCGAAGCCCAGACCGGCACCGGCAAGACGGCCGCCTTCGCCCTGCCCCTGCTGGCCCGCCTCGATCTGGCGAACAAGAAGCCCCAGGCCCTGGTGCTGACGCCGACGCGGGAACTGGCGATCCAGGTCGCCGAGGCGTTCCAGAAATACGCCCACCACATGCCGGGCTTCCATGTGCTGCCGGTTTACGGCGGCCAGAGCATGGTGATCCAGTTGCGCGCCCTGTCGCGTGGCGCCCACGTCATCGTCGGCACCCCGGGTCGCGTCATGGACCACCTGGAGCGCAAGAGCCTGGCCCTCGACAACCTGAAGATGCTGGTCCTCGACGAAGCCGACGAAATGCTGCGCATGGGCTTCATCGACGACGTGGAGTGGATTCTCGAACACACGCCCGAAGGCCGTCAGACGGCGCTGTTCTCCGCCACCATGCCGGAGCCGATCCGCCGTGTCGCCCATCGCCACCTGCGCGAAGCGAAGGAAGTGAAGATCCGCGCCTCCACCACCACCGTCGCCGCTATCAAGCAGCGCTACTGGCAGGTGCGTGGTGCCGACAAGCTCGAAGCCCTGACGCGCATGCTGGAAGTGGAAGAGGATTTCGACGCCGCGATCATCTTCGTCCGTACCAAGATCGCCACCGTCGATCTGGCCGAGAAGCTGGAAGCCCGTGGCTACGAAGCCGCCGCCCTCAATGGCGACATGACCCAGGGCCTGCGTGAACAGGTGATCGAACGCCTCAAGAGCGGCAGCCTCGACATCGTCGTCGCCACCGACGTCGCCGCCCGCGGCATCGACGTGCCCCGCGTCAGCCACGTTATCAACTACGACGTGCCCTACGACACCGAGGCCTACGTGCACCGCATCGGCCGCACCGGCCGCGCTGGGCGAACCGGCACCGCCATCCTGTTCGTGGCGCCGCGTGAAATGCGCATGATCAAGGCCATCGAACGCGCCACGCGCCAGGTGATCGAACCCATCTCCCTGCCCACCCGCAGCGAAGTGGCAGACCGCCGTGTCGCCCAGTTCAAGCAGCAGATCGTGGACGTGCTGGAAGCCGAAAAGCTCGACTTCCTGATCGAAATGGTGCGCCAGCTCGAAGAGGAGCAGAGCATTTCCGCCCAGGAAATCGCCGCCGCCCTCGCTTTCATGGCCCAGCGCGAGCGTCCCCTGCAACCGGTGGGCAGCGGCTGGACCGAAGAGTCCGCCCCGGCATCCCGGCCGGCTCCCGCCTACGAGGCCCGCGAATCTCGTGACACGAGACCCGCCCGCAGCGAAGAACGTCCGCGCTTTGAAAAGCCAGCCTACGAGCGCCCCGCTGGCGCGCCTCCCGCCTCGCCGTGGGCGCGCAACGAGCGTCCGGCCCGCGACGACGCCCCGCGCGAAGCCTTCCGCGACAAGCCGGTGCGCGAAAACCGCGACCAGATGCTGGAAAAGCGCCGCGACTTCAGCGCCGGCACCCTGGCCCGCTTCCGCATCGACGTCGGCCGCAAGCTCGGCGCGACGCCGAAGGAAATCGTCGGCGCCATCGCCAACGAAGGCGGCATCGAAGGCCGCCAGATCGGCCAGATCCACCTCTTCGACGACTACAGCACCGTGGAACTGCCGGCCAATCTTTCGCCCGAGGTTCTCGGCCATCTCAAGCGCACCCGTGTGCGTCAGACGCCAATCAACCTGCGCCCCGACGATGAGGGCGGCGCCGACACCCGCCCCGCCTTTGTGCCCAAGGAAAAGTTTGCCAAACCCTGGGCCGGCGGCGAAAAGAAGCCATGGGCCGACAAGCCCCGTACTGGCGGCGACAAGCCCTGGGCCGACAAACCGCGCACTGGTGGCGACAAGCCCTGGGTCAGCGGCGACCGGGACAAGGCCCGCGCCGGTGGCACCAAGCCCTGGACCGGCGGCAAGACCGGTAACGCCGGCACCAAGCCGCCGAGCAAGACCTGGTCGAGCGACAAGACCAAGAAGCGCCCGTAAGTGGAAATATCGGCGCGGTCAGGAGGCCGCTCCGAGCAGTCCCTCCAAGGCACCGACCCGGTCAACCGAACCTCGCCCATGGTGTGGTTCGCCCACTCCTTCAATCGACGATAGGCCATGAGCGAAACCCTCGCATTCCAGGACACCTACCCGGAAAACCTCGCCCATTGTTACGGCTGCGGCCGCAACAACGCACAGGGTCACCAGATCAAGACCTTCTGGGACGGCGACGAAACCGTCACCCACTTCCAGCCCCGCCCCGAGCACACGGCCATTCCCGGCTTCGTCTATGGCGGCCTGCTGGCCTCCCTGATCGACTGTCACGGCACCGGAACCGCCGCCGCAGCCATGTACCGGGCGGAAGGCCGCGCCTTGGGCAGCCAGCCGCCGTTTCGTTTTGTCACCGGTTCGCTGCACGTCAGCTTCCTCAAACCGACGCCTCTCGGCCCGCTGCTGGAAATTCGTGGCCAGATCAAGGAGATCAAGGGACGCAAGGTGGTGGTCGAAGCCACGGTCTATGCCGACGGCGTCGCCACGGCGCGGGGCGAAGTAATCGCGCTGCAAATGCCTGATACATTTGCCAGCTAAGCAGGCCGCGCCCTGCCAGCTATCGCCTCATCCATAAGCATCGCCCTGGCGGCGCTGGCAGGCTTTGTCCTGTTACGCGCCCTGCTGCACCGGGGCATACGCGCCGGGCTGGCGGCGCCGAGAGTCCCCCACCACCAGAGTCCCGCCGACGTCGGCCTGCGCTTCGAGACCGTGCGTATCGCCACCGCCAACCAGCGCCAACTGCATGGCTGGCTGATCCCACCGCCGACGACCGCGACCACCCCCGGCCCGGCCTTGATCGTGATGCACGGCTGGGGCAGCAACGCGGCCCGCATGCTGCCCCTGGCGCCACCGCTGCATAACGCCGGATTCGCCACCCTGTTCATCGACGCGCGCTGTCATGGCGCCAGCGATGGCGACAGCTTCGCCTCCCTGCCGCGTTTCGCCGAGGACGTGGAACATGCCTTCGACTGGCTGGCGCAACAACCCGCCATTGACCCGCGTCGCATCGGCCTGATCGGTCATTCCGTCGGCGCCGGCGCTGTCATTCTCGTTGCCTCGCGCCGCAGCGACGTGGCGGCGGCGGTCAGCATCGCCGCCTTCGCCCATCCGGCAGCCATGATGCGGCGCTGGCTGGCGGAAATGCACGTACCGGAATGGCCCCTGGGGCGCTACATACTGCGCTACGTGGAGAAAACCATCGGCCACCGCTTTGACGATATCGCCCCGATCAACACCATTCGCCAGGTGAGCTGCCCGCTGCTGCTGGTGCATGGCGCCGACGACGAGGTGGCGCCGGTGGAAGAAGCGCGGCAAATATTCGCCGCCCGCCGCCATGAGGCCACCCAACTTTTGGTGCTGGAAGGCAATCACGAATCCTTCGCCGATGCCGAGCAGCACATGGAGCGCATCTGCGACTTCCTCCATAGTGCCCTGACGCTGCGCTAAGTTCTCGCCCGCCCCTGCTGCCAGGCCAGAACAGCCTGGGTGGCGTGGGCAAGGATGCGGTTCCATTCCTCCTTCGGCAGCGCCGCGCCGAGGGCGTTGAACAGGGACTGATTGGTTTCCTGAGCCAGCCCGTCGGCGGCCAGGCCATCGGCCAGGCAGCGCAACTGGATATGCGCGACGGCATCGGCGGCCAAGCGCCAGCCCAGTTTCGGCATGGCTTTGGTCAGGCTCAGCAGCAGGCTGCCCAGATGATTGAGAATGCGCAGGGCCTCCTCGCGTTCCTCGCTGGCGATCATGGCATGCCAGAGGGCCAGATGAATGCCGCGCCGCAGCTCAATCTTGAAGTCTATCCCGTCAGCCTCGCGTTCCGACAGGGCGGCAAAAAACTGCTGAAAGCGCGCATCGTCCCGGACATCAAGGCCGGTGCGCAGATTGCCGAGCAAGGTGCTGAGGGCGGGAATCGCCGTCAGGCCAAAGGCCTGGGTATAGGCCAGACCCCATTGGTCCATGCCGGCCACCAACAGGGCCAGGCGCAGGGCGCGGCCAGCATCGTCGGGAGCCGCCCGGGTCCAGTTGCGACATTGTGTCGTCAGGGCGGCGACGCCAGCGCTTGCCGCCGCCGCATCGCCCTCGACGCTGAGGCGAAAAACCTGGGCAAAGGCATCCTGGGCCATGCGCGCAGCCTGGCGCTGGGCATCGGCATCCAGCAGGGCGGCCAGGCTGTCATCGGTATGGGAAGCGGGTTGTGGCGAGGCTTCGGTCATAATGTTCGAGCGCGAGAAAAGCCGTATTGTCGCAAGGCAACCTCGCTAACGGAAGCATTCAAGGAAGATCAATGCAAATCTGGGTCGATGCCGATGCCTGCCCCGGCGTCATCAAGGAAATTCTCTACCGCGTCGCGGACCGCACCGGCATTGCGGTGCTGCTGGTGGCCAACCAGTGGCTCAAGGTGCCGCCCTCGCCCCACATTCGCGCCGTGCAGGTGCCCAAGGGCTTCGACGTCGCCGACAACCACATAGTCGCCAGCCTCGCCAGCGGCGACCTGGTGATTACCGCCGACATCCCCCTGGCGGCGGCGGTGATCGAGAAGGACGGCCACGCCCTCAATCCGCGCGGCGAGTTCTACAGCCGCGAGAACATCCGCCAGTTGCTCGACATGCGCAATTTCATGGACACCCTGCGCAGCAGCGGCGTCGAAACCGGCGGCCCGCCGGCCTTCAGTATCGGCGACCGGCAGAATTTCGCCAATCAGCTCGACCGCTTTCTCAGCAAGAGTCGCTAATCAGGACTCCACCGGCATCAGGCAGCGCGGCTCGATCAGCACCGTTTGCGGGCCATCGGTGAGATACACCTGGCCGTCCTGTATCGTGCATTGCAGCTGCATGCCGCGCTCCGCCAGTTCCACCATCGCGGCAGTCTGCTCCTCGGCCAGATTCAGCACCTTGAGATTGCCCAGCCGCGCCAGACCCAGCCCCTCCTTGGCCCACCACATGTCGGCAACGCGGCCGCCATACAGCAACACCACCACTTGCTCGGCACGACCGGCTGCCTTGCGCAGAACGCGTTCATCCGGCAGGCCAACCTCGATCCACAGCCGGATGCTGCCATCGTATTCCCGGAGCCACAGGGCCGGCTCCTCGGTGGTCGACAGCCCCTTGCCGAACTCCAGACGTTCGTCGGCGTAAAGGGCGAAGGCCAGCAGGCGCACCATGAGGCGCTGATCGGTCTCCGACGGGTGCCTGGCCAGGGTCAGGTTGTGCTCGGCATAGTAATGACGATCCATGTCGGATATCGACAACTGGACCTTGAAGATGGTGGATTTAAGCGCCATGGGCTGCGTCGGAAAAAAACCGCGACTATACGCCGAAGACCAACCACCGATCCTGAATTCGGCCCACCTCGTCGGATTAGCCAGTGCATCCATGATGAACGGCGATATCATCGCCCCAGCCCTGACTTCGCTATGCCATTCCGCTATCCATGGACAACGACGACTACGAGAATCTCGTGCGCCGGCTCGAATCCGAGTCCGAGCAGAATCCCGCCAGCTTCCGCCGCAAGGTGGTGTTCATCAGCATTGCCGCCTATCTCGCCCTGGCCGCCCTGCTGGCAGTCCTGATCGGTATCGTCTGGTTCGGCCTTTCGCACTACCGGGAGGTTCGCAATGCCTGGCTGCTGTTCAAACTGGGCGCCCTGGGCTTCGCCATGCTCGGCTTGCTGTTCGTCGTTCTGCGCGCCTTCCTGACCCGCCTGGAGCCGCCGGCAGGACGTGAAATCACAGCGGCCGATGCGCCCAAGCTCTTCGACCTGCTGCAACGCCTGCGTACCAAGCTCGGCGGACCACCTATCGACCGAGTGGTAGTCAATCAGGTATTCAACGCCGCCATATCCCAGGTACCACGCTTTGGTCTTTTTGGTGGCCATCGCAACCATCTGATCCTTGGTCTGCCCTATCTCTATGCCATGACAGCCAAGGAAATGCTGGCCACCCTGGCCCATGAATACGGCCATCTGGCCGGTGACCACGGCAAGATCGGCGCCTGGGTCTATCGTCAGCGCATCACCTTTGGCGCCCTCTATGAAAAGCTCCGCGCCAATGCCGACAGCAACTGGATCAACGGCCTGATTTCCTCCGCCCTTGATCGTTTTGCCCCGCACTACAACGCCTATACGTTCGTACTCTCACGCCAGCAGGAATACGAAGCCGATGCCATCGCCAGCCGCATCACCAGTGCCGAAGCCAACGCCAGTGGACTTGTTCGCGGTGAATTGCTCGGACGCTGGGTGGAAGAAACCTTCTGGCCCAAGCTCTACGCTCAGGCGGTAGACCGCCCGCAACCGCTTTTCTTCCCCTTCAGCGCCATGCGCACCGCTTTTCCCGCTGGCAGCCCCGAATGGTCTACCCCGGAACGTCTGCGGGATGCAGAAAAAATCGACTCCGGCCTCAACGACACCCACCCCTGCCTGCGCGACCGGGTGAGCGCCATCGGCCTGCCCATCGCGCTGCCGAAGCCCGTCGAGCAAAATGCCGCCGATGCCCTGCTCGGACCGCTGGCCCAGCGTCTGGCCAAAGAGTTCGACCAGCAATGGTGGCAGGATCATCAAACCCGCTGGCAGTCCTATCACCACAAACGCCAGGAAGGAAAGCGCCGCATCGCCGAACTCGGCAGCCGCGCCGCTGAAACCCTCAACCCCTATGAACTCCAGGAACTGGCCCAACTCCTGATCGACGACGAGCGCCCCACCGAGGCCAAACCCGTACTCGAAGAACTTTTGCGACGTTCCGGCGGCCCCTTCCCGAAAGCCAACTGGCTCTGCGCCAACCTGCTGCTGGATGACGGCAATGCCCTTGGCCTCGAGCACCTGCGCCAGGCCGCCGAGGCCGACGCCAGCCTCGCTGGCGATTGTGCCCGTCGCGGCTACTACTATCTGCTGTCAACCAAGGGCGAAGAAGCCGCCGAAGCCTGGGTGGAAACCTTGCCCAATTTCGACTGAACCGGCATCCAGACTCCGCATCCTCTATACTCGGTCGCCGGTGGAGCCATTAAGCTTCACCGGCCCGTCCCTCTCGCCCCGCATTGCTCTTCCCACGAAGCGTCGTGCCTGCTCGATCAGGTTTGCAACGCAGCGTCACCCAGGAAGAGTCTTTGTGCCCGGCTACCAAGTCAAGTTTGAAACCCTGAGCATCGGCGGCGAAGATTTCCGCATCCGCTCCCTGCTCGACCGCCAGCAATATGCCGACCCCCTGGGCGAAGCCGAAGCCGCAGGTATTTCCTCCGCCGCCTGGCCCCTGTTCGGCCTGGTCTGGCCCTCGGCGCGGATCATGGCCGGCGCCATGCAGAGCTTCGAGATCGAAGGCAAGCGCATCCTCGAAATCGGTTCCGGCCTCGCCCTCGCCAGCCTGGTGCTGCATCGTCGCCATGGCGACGTCACGGTAAGCGACTGCCACCCCCTCACCGAAGCCTTCCTGCGCGAGAACCTGCGCCTCAACGATCTGCCGCACCTGGCCTACGAAACCGGCAACTGGTCTCGCGCCAACCCGGCCCTCGGGCGCTTCGACCTCATCATCGGCAGCGACCTGCTTTACGACCGGGAGCAACCGAAGATTCTCTCCGCCTTCATCGACCTCCATTCGGCCACCGAGGTGGAAGTCATCATCCTCGACCCGGACCGGGGCAACCGGACGCCCTTCTGCCGCGAGATGGCGCTGCTCGGCTATTCCCACGCCGCAACCACCGCCGCCAGCCACCAGGAAAGCGGCGAAGCCTACAAGGGCCGCTTTCTCAACTTCCGCCGCAGCCGGGCCTTGCCTACTCCTCCGGCGGCAGACCGTCGGGACGCGCCCTGACAAACAGGGTGGCGAGAAACAGGGCGAGCATCACCCAGACCGTAATAAAGGCGGAATCCACGTCGTCGGCGCCGAGACCCATCACCGTCGGCAGCACCACAACCCCCGTTCCCATGAAGTCTGCAATCTTGTCCATGACAGCCTCCGCGTCGCATTGCCGACAAAGGGTCGGCTCTGGTTGGTGCATTGCACAAACCATGCCTGCGCCAGACGCTAGCCGCCAGCCCCCCGCTGGTGCCGCCATCCCCAGGCCAAAGCCAGAGCGTTGAAGGCGAGATAGACGGCAAAGCTAATGATGTGGATGGCCCCGGCGCGCTCCAAACTCATGCCCTCCGCACCAAAATAGAACAGCAGGGCATACAACGGCAGGGAAAGAAACTCCCCCAGCACGATGAATAGCGTTCCTCGCGTGGCAAACAAGCCGCCAAGGAATATCCACGACGCAATGCGCAGCCAGTCCCCCACCAGAAACAGAGCGACTGCCCGGTCCGAAACGACAAAACGGCTGTCGTAGAGCATCGACAAGGCTTCCCGCTGCCAGCCGTACAGCAGCACCAGCAGCAGGCCCGCCGGAATCATCACCCAGCCCAGCGCCCTGCCGATCTCGCGCTGCAGGGCCGCCTTGCCCTCGATGGCAGCCGCCCCCAGGCGGGGCAGGAAAAACAGATTGATGACCCCCTGGGCAACACCGCTCACCCATTCAGTGGTGCGCCAGAGGGCCTGGAGCAAGCCCGCCTCATGCCAGGAAAGGGCGCTCGACAAGACATCCCGCACCACCAGCACCGAAAGCGGACTCAGAATACCGATCGCCAGCCCCACCGGCAGGTAGCCGACCAGGGCCCGCCGGTCTTCCCCCTGGTGTTCTCCCTGGTGTTCCTGCACCCCAGAGCCGCCTCCACCCCGTCCGGCGAGGCCCCAGGCAACCCCGATCAGCAACGCTCCGGCACCCTGCACGACCATCATGCCGAAGCGCGGGTCCGGCATCGGTGCGATGAAAGCCGCCACCAGCAAGGGCGCTATGCCCAGCAGGGACAACACGGCGGCACGGCCCTGATGACGACAGCCCAGACAATAGGCGATCAGCATTCCCGGCAACACCGTGCAGCAGCCCGCAGCGGCCGCCATCAAGACGTGGCTGGACGGCAGGCCGCGCGCATCGAGCCCCGCCGGAAACATCAGGACGCCCAGCACCAGCATTGCGGCCATCGCCAGCGCCACCTGCAAGCCCAGGCGCACCGCCACGCGCACCAGCTGGCGACGGCGGTCCGTTGCCGCCGTTTGCGCCACCAGCACCGTCAGCCCCTGACCCAGCCCCACCAGCGCCACGCCGCTGACCAGATCGGCCACCGACTGCAGTTGCGCCCAGAGTCCCACCATGTCGGGCCCGCCGCGCAGGGCGAGAATCTTGTCCAGCAGCGCCCGCCCCGCCAGACCGACAAAGATCATGGCAAAGGCGCCCACTATCTGGCGGCGGATCATCGGCAGGCGGCTTTCATCATGACGTGATTGTGCCCGACACAGGGGATGGCGCAGGGTATGATTTCCCCACTTTGTCCACCGGGAACCTCCCATGTCAGACTGCTGCGATCACCACCCCGCACCCCAGACCGGCGGCATCGGCATTCCCCGCCCCGGCCAGTTTGACCCTGCCGCCTTCGAGCGCGCCGTTGGCGACCTGCTGACCGCCTGCGGCATCGCCCCGGACACCGCCCACATGGGCCGCACCACGCAACGAGTGCGCGAACTCTGGCAGAAGCGCCTGCTCGGCGGCTACGACCTGGACCCGGCCGACGCCCTCGGCGAAGGCTTCGAGGACCACCGCACCGACATGGTGATTATTCGCGGCATTGCGGTGCATGGCGTCTGCCCCCACCATCTCGTGCCCTTTCGCGGCGTCGCCCACGTCGCCTACCTGCCCGGCGGCCGGCTCCACGGCTTTGGCCGCATCGCCCGGCTAGTGGACGCCATCGGCCACCGCTTCACCTACCAGGAATGGATGACCCGCGACATCGCCGAAGCCCTCGCCCACCACGGCAAGGCCAGGGGTGCCGCCTGCGTCGTCGAGGCCGAACAGCTCTGCCTGCTGCTCGGCGAAGACCGACGCGGCGACGAACGCGTCATCACCCAATCCTTCGTCGGCGAATTCGACACCAACCCCCAGGCCCGCAACGAGTTTCTGCGCGCATTGGGGTAGGCCTATCTCCTTGCTGCTGGCATCGTCATTCGTCATGACAAGCTACAATTCCACGCATTAGTCTCGGGAATAGCGAGGACAGGAACCTATGCCACGCCAAGCAACTACCGAAAAAGATAGCACCGCTGGAGTAACTCTCTTCGCGCCCTCCGTCACGTGCAACGACGGCGACAACGGCATAGCGGACTTCTCAACCGCCACAACAACGAAAGACGCCGGCATCTACGCCCCACTGGTTGAGTCGGGGCTTTTTGAACAGGCCTACCTCTCTCTCGGTGTCATCACCTGGCCCAATGGCGCCGACCGATCGGGGAAGAGAATACGTGTCCCCATTTAATTCAATTTCGCTAGAAGACAGTCCTTCCGTGTCCTTACAACGAGAAATCGAAAATCAAGTTCTGTCGGCGGTTAGCCAGTTTGCAAGTTCGCTCAACTCCGGTAGAAACGTAGTTTCTGACATGTCTGCGTTGATCGAAGTAACATCCCGCCTATCGTTGTCGAACTTGGATAATTGGGAACGCCTTATCCGCCAGGGACTCTATCAGGCCTCTGCAAACTCTAAACCTGCCACGTGGAAATTTTGGAACCAGCCCACGCCGTTTCTTACGTGGATTGATCTATGCAGTGGTGACGGCTTCAAGCGCGAGCGAACACTGCGCGCCCTATCAGGAACAGCCCCCAATCGGTTCTTCTTTGCCATGGCTACCCGTCGCCTCAACGATTGGGTGCCTCAAGTGCGCGCAGCAGCTTGCGAGAAGTTGCCTTCACTTGCGTTCGCCTCAAAGCCAGAAGATATTGTGGACGTTCTATGTGCTGTCTTTCCTCATTGGAACTCGTGGGGCCGGATGGATGCCGATGGTAAGCAAACCCTGTTGAAAATTGCATCGATTGGAGCGGTAACCCACTCGCTCAAGTCACGCCTTGTATCAGCGACCGCAGGGCCATTAGCCTCAGTTCTAGTTCAGGCGGGGCAAACATCTGTGCTGGATGCAGACCTACCTGAAATAGCAAGTAACGCCATCCAACCGTCGGTAAGAGCAAGGGCATACAAGTCTCTCCTAGACGGGAAGGTGGTCTGGCTAGCCGGTCGAAAATGGGAGTGGACAGACATACGCTATTGCAAAGGCTACTTTAAGCCGGTGCTCTGTGATCGCCCTCTATGTGTCAAAAGCCCTCTTGTGGAAACGTTGAGGGCCGCATCGGTAGACCGGTCAGCCGCTGTGCGACGGGTTGCCGCAGACGTACTCATTCGCGAGTCAGGAACGATTGGTTCTGTCGCACTCCAGATGGCTGCCTTACTTGCATCGGATTCCCACCCGTCGGTAGCAGAGAGGGGGAATTTCGCTCTAAAGAAACTGTCGCAAATGGTTCCCAGCGCATAATCAGAGCAAAAAAATGGCAACGTGGTCTTGCATCAAATTGATTGATACTGAAGCGATTCACGCCCGACAGGACCGTCTGCCGAACGCACGGCAGGCCGTGCTAGAGACGGTAACAGTTCAAGCCATTACGACAACAATCAACCCCTTCAATCTCTTGAAAGTTGCGCCCATGAAAACCTCCCGTACCCTGCCGATACTCCTCGCAACCCTTGCCACCATCGCGTCAGCCCCGCTTCAGGCCGCCGAGGCGGATGGTCGGCAGCGGGTCGAGATGCCGGTTGAAGCGCGGGCCGAATTGCGCGCCGAAATGCTTGATTTCCAGGCGGCCGTGCATTCGATTGTCGGTGCGCTGGCGGAGCAGCAATTCGCCAAGGCCGCCGACATCGCGGAAAAGCAGATCGGCGTTTCCGCCATGGGGCGCCATCGCAACGCGCCAGCCGGTGCGCGGCCCGGCGTGTTCATGCCCAACGACATGCATGCCATCGCCCGCTCGATGCACACCGCCGCCAGCGACTTCGCCAAGGTTGCCAGGAATGGCGACACGACGAAGGCGCTGGCTTCCTTGCAGGCCGTAACCGGGGCTTGTGTTGCCTGCCATCACGGGTATCGGACGCAGTAGCCGGCTTCGGCGAGGGGTCGGCTGCTTATGCTGAGGCAGCACTCCTTTACCCCATCCCCACCCCGGCCCTCCCCCTTGTCCCCCAAGGAAATTTCCTGCGGGGCACGGGGAGGGAGTGTGCGCTGCGCCCCATCCTTCGGGGTTATAGGTCAAACCTCTGCGGGGATTTACACTGGCAACCTATTCCATTCATTGATTTACGCTCCGTCATGCAAATCTCCTACGACGTTGAAGAACACGATTTCGAGTCCGCTGTCGTGCAGCGCTCCCAGGAGGCGCCGATCCTGGTGGATATCGGCGCCGAGTGGTGCGGGCCCTGCCTGGTGCTAACGCCGCTGCTGGAAAAGCTGGTGAAGGACTACGGCGGCAAGTTCCTGCTCGCCAAGGTGGATGCCGACGAGAACATGAAAATCGCCGGCCGCCACAAGGTGCGCGGCTTTCCGACCGTGATCGCCTACAGCCGCGGCGAGGAAATCGACCGCTTTCACTCGGCCCAGACCGAGGGCTTTTTGCGCCGCTTCATCGACGGCGTGATCGAGCGCCATGCCGGCGCTGCCAGCCCGGACACCGCACCCCAGCCGGCATGATGTTTTGACCGCCCCGACGCCCCACGTCTACGCCGACCTCACCCCTGCCCGGGTTCTCGATCTCCTCGAAGCGGCGGGCCTGCAGCCCGATGGGCGCCTGCTGGCCCTCAACAGCTTCGAGAACCGGGTTTATCAGTTCTGGCAGGAGGAGGATGCACCGGGGGGCGCGATTCTGGTGGCCAAGTTCTACCGCCCCGGCCGCTGGTCCGACGCGGCCATCTTCGAAGAACACGCCTTCATCGCCGAACTGGCGAAAGCCGAAATCCCCGCCGTGCCGGCCCTGCCCCTGGCCGGCGGCAGCACCTTGCTCAAGCTCGGTCAGCATCGCATTGCCGTGTTTCCACGCCAGGGCGGCCGTGCGCCGGAACTCGAAGACGCGGGCACCCTGGCCTGGCTCGGGCGTTTTCTCGGCCGCATCCATCTGATTGGCGCCCGCGCACCCTTCCGCTCGCGCCCGGCGCTGGACGCCAAGACCTTCGGCAAGGAAAGCCGCGACTGGCTGCTGGCCGAGGGCTGCATCCCACCCGACCTGGAAGACGCCTGGCGCAGCACCGTGGACATGGCCCTGGAGAGCGTCGCCCACTGCTATGACCGCGCCGGCCCGGTGCGCAAGCTGCGCCTCCACGGCGACTGCCACATGGGCAACGTGCTCTGGGTGCCGGAGCAAGGCCCGCACTTCGTGGACTTCGACGACGCCCGCAGCGGCCCGGCGATACAAGACCTGTGGATGCTGCTTTCCGGCGAACGCGCCGACATGCAGCGCCAGCTCGGCGAGGTGCTGGAGGGCTACCAGCAGTTCCGCGACTTCGACTATGCGGAACTGAACCTGATCGAAGCCCTGCGCACCCTGCGCCTGATCCACCACTCGGCCTGGATCGCCCGCCGCTGGCACGACCCGGCCTTCCCCGCCGCATTCCCCTGGTTCGACAGCCCGATCTACTGGCAGCAACGCATCCTCGAACTGCGCGAGCAGATTGCGCTGATGGACGAACCGCCGCTGGAACCGGTTTAGATTACCCGCCAGGATCAGTAGAATGGGCCATCCCACTGGCCGAGGTCCGATCATGTCCGTAGCCCCCCTGTCCTTCGTTCTCACCGTCATCGGCGACGACCGCCCCGGTCTCGTCGAACAGCTCTCCACCGCCATCAGCAGCCACGGCGGCAACTGGCTCGATTCCTCCTTCTCGCGCCTGGCGGGCAAGTTCGCCGGTATCCTGCGGGTGGAAGTGCCTGCCGCCCAGGCCGAGGAATTGAAGGCCACCCTGGCAAACTTGACCCCGCTCAAGGTGGTGGTGGAAACGGCTGGCGATAATGCCGAAACCTCGCGCAACCGCAGCCTGACCCTGACCCTGGTGGGTCAGGACCGCATCGGCATCGTGCGTGAGGTGTCGCAGGTGCTGGCGCGCATGGGCGTGAACGTGGAAGACCTGTCCACCCACACCGCCAGCGCGCCCATGTCGGCGGCTACCCTGTTCCACGCCCGCGCCAAGCTCCAGGCCGCCGCCGGCCTCGATGCCGGCGCCCTGCGTCAGGAACTGGAACGACTGTCGGACGATCTGGTCGTAGAACTGGAAGAAACCGTTGTCGTTTAACGCAAGAGAGCCATGAGCATTTTTCAACTCGCTGCCAAGACACCTCAGATCGCCCCCAGCGCCTGGGTCGCCCCCAACGCCACGGTGATCGGCGACGTGCGCCTCGCCGCCAGCGCCAGCATCTGGTGGAACGCCGTGCTGCGTGGCGACAACGACCCCATCAGCATCGGCGAAAACACCAACATCCAGGACGGCTCGGTGCTGCATACCGATGAAGGCATTCCCATGACCCTCGGCCGCAACATCACCGTCGGCCACATGGTGATGCTCCACGGCTGCACCATCGGCGATGGCAGCCTGATCGGCATCGGCTCCATCATTCTCAACCGCGCCGTGATCGGCAAGCACTGCCTGATCGGCGCCAACACCCTGATCCCCGAAGGCAAGGTGATTCCCGACCGTTCCCTGGTCATGGGCTCGCCGGGCAAGGTGATACGCGAACTCACGGACGACGACGTGGCGCGCCTGCTGGCCTCGGCCGCCCACTACGTAGAGAATGCCCGCCGCTACGCGACGGCGCTGACGCCACTGGCCTAGACAGGCGATGAATCGGCCACCCCAGACCTGCCTGCCCTACAAGCGCCTATCCACGGGACTTTCAGCCATGCCCTGCCTGAAAGCACCATTCTGCGCGACCTCCAGGCTCATCACCACAGTGGTGACACCCAATAATCCCACACCCCTTACAAACCCATTTCACCGCAGAGGCGCAAAGACGCAGAGAAAAGCGACGCGGAGAACGGCGCAAGACAAAACCGACCGGGGAGCGTCAGTGGGCTTCTCTGCGTTTCCTCAGTGCCTCTGCGCCTCTGCGGTAGGGTTCGATTGGCGGATTTTAGAATGACGCCCATCGCCGACACTCGCGGCAGGCCGATGCGCGACCTGCGCATCTCCCTTACCGACCGCTGCAACTTCCGCTGCGTGTATTGCATGCCGAAGACCGTCTTCGGCCGCGACTATCCCTTCCTGCCGCGCACCGAACTGCTCAGCTTCGAGGAGATCGCCCGCCTCGCCCGCATCTTCGCCAGCCTCGGGGTCGAGAAGATCCGCCTCACCGGCGGCGAACCGCTGCTGCGCAAGGACGTGGAACGGCTGATCGAACTCCTCGCCGCCATTCCCGGCCTCGAACTCACCCTCACCACCAACGGTTCCCTGCTCGCCAAGCGCGCCGCCGCCCTCAAGGCCGCCGGCCTGCATCGCGTCACCGTCAGCCTCGACGCCATCGACGATGCCACTTACCACCGCATGAACGATGTCGGCTTTCCCGTCGCCGAAGTGCTGGCCGGCATCGACGCCGCCGCGGCTGCCGGCCTGGCGCCAGTGAAGGTCAACATGGTGGTCAAGCGCGGCACCAACGACAGCGCCATCCTGCCCATGGCGCGGCACTTTCGCGGCAGCGGCCATATCCTGCGCTTCATCGAATACATGGACGTGGGCTCCAGCAACGGCTGGCGCATGGATGAAGTGCTGCCCTCGCGCGAGGTGATCGAACGCATCAACGCGGAGCTTCCGCTCGCAGCCATCGACGCCAACTACCCCGGCGAAGTCGCCGAACGCTGGCGCTATGTGGATGGCGGCGGCGAGATCGGCGTCATCTCCTCAGTGACGCAAGCCTTCTGTTCCGACTGCACCCGGCTGCGCCTGTCCACCGAGGGCAAGCTCTACACCTGCCTCTTCGCCCAGAGCGGCCACGATCTGCGCCAACTGCTGCGCGACGGCGGCTCCGATGAGCAAATCATCGCCCGCATCGGCCATCTCTGGCACGACCGCGACGATCACTATTCGGAAATCCGCAGCGCCGCTACCGCAGCGGGCGAGGTGAAGAAAATCGAGATGTCCTACATTGGCGGCTGAAGCGCAAGCCATCACCGGCCTGATTCTCGCCGGCGGCCAGGGCAGCCGTCTCGGCGGCGCCGACAAGGGCCTACATCCGTTTCGCGGCCGTCCCCTGGTGGCCCACACCATCGAGCGCCTGGCGCCTCAGGTCAGCACTCTGCTCATCAGCGCCAACCGCAATCAGGACACCTACGCCGCCTTCGGCCACCCGGTTCTCACCGACCGACTGCCCGGCCATGCCGGCCCCCTGGCGGGCCTCGACGCCGGCCTTGCCGCCTGCACCACGCCGCTGCTGCTTACCGCGCCCTGCGACTCGCCCTTCCTGCCCGCTGACCTGTCAGCGCGCCTGCTTGCCGGCCTCGGCGCGCACCCCGCCGCCTACGCCTGCATCGGCGATGATGAGCACCCGGTCTTCGCCCTGCTGCGGCGGGAGGTTCATGCCAACCTCAGTGCCTACCTCGCTGGCGGCGGACGCAAGATGCGCGAGTGGATGCGGCGTGTCGATGCCGTAGCGGTGGACTTTCCCGACCCTGAGGCTTTCCGCAACTTCAATACGGCGGAGAGCTTTCTCCCTCCGACAGACAATTATGAGACCCAATGATTGAAGACGTTCATGAACCACAGAGACACAGAGGCACAGAGGAAAAGCAAAAGAGGTTTTCTCTGTGTCTCTGTGCCTCTGTGGTGAAACTTTTTGACTGTTCAGCTCTTCCGTGACTTGCTACTGGTAATCCGGCATGAGCACCCTGCCCTACATCGCCCCGCCGCAAGCGCCGCTCCATTACCTGCACGTCGATGCCGCCCTGCTGGTGGTGGACAAGCCCAGTGGCCTGCTCTCGGTGCCGGGGCGCGGCGCCGACAAGGCTGACTGCCTGGTCGCCCGGGTCCAGGCCGACTACCCGGATGCCCGCATCGTGCATCGGCTCGACATGGAGACCTCCGGGCTGATGGTGTTGGCGCGGGAAGCTGAAACCCACCGCGCCCTGAGCATGCAGTTCCAGCAACGGCTGGTCAAGAAGCGCTACATCGCCGTGGTGGACGGACTGCTTGCCGCCGCAAGCGGAACTATTGACCTGCCCCTCATCACCGACTGGCCCAACCGGCCGCGACAGAAAGTGGATTTCACCCTCGGCAAGCCGTCTCTGACCCACTATCAGGTGCTCGCGTACGATGCCGCCGAAAACACCAGCCGTGTCGCCCTGGAGCCGGAAACCGGCCGCTCCCACCAGTTGCGGGTACATCTGATGTCCCTCAGCCACGCCATCCTTGGCGACGCCCTCTACGCCAGCCCGGCCGTGCAACAGAAGGCACCGCGCCTATTGCTGCATGCGGAATATCTCGCCTTCGCTCATCCGCAGACCGGAGCAGCGATGGAGTTTTCCCTCCCGGAAGCGTTCTAAGCCGCCTTCTGCACCGCCGCCAGATAGGCTTCCATGAAGCGGCTCGGGTTGTCGAGCAGGCGTTGTTTCCACGGCCCCAGATTCACCTTGCGTTCGATCAGGCCCCGCAGGGCGCCGAGGTGATCGGTGAAGCTCACCGCGTTGGCGCCGATCAGGCGTTCGCCCAAAAACTCCAGGCGCAGGTAACGCCAGTTGGCTTCGTCGATCAGTTCTGCCGACTCGCCGCCGGGCGCGCCGGCCCATTCGCCGAAGGACGAGGAGACGAGGCCGAGGGTGTCGAGCACATTGAAGGCGAGACTGCCACGGAAGGAGGTTTCGCGCCCGGCCATGTTGAGCGCCGCGATGCGGCCCTGCTCGACGGCATTGGGCTGAATGGCATTCACCTGACGCTTGCCGGTGACGCAATCCACGGACTCGGCCACGTCGCCGGCGGCATAGACGCCCGGCAGGCAGGTCTGCATGGCATCGTCCACCAGAATGCCGCTGTCGATGGCGATGCCGCTCTCCGCCAGCCATTCGATGTTGGGTTTGACGCCGACGGCGCTCAGATAAAGATCGGCGGGCAGCACGTCGCCGGTGCTGGTAGTGATGGCGAGACCGCCGCCGGGCGCCGCGTCGATGCGGGCGGTCTGGGTCTTGGCGAGGATGCGCACCCCTTTGGTTTCGCACCAGCGGCGGATCATGTTGCCGGCCGCCGGGTTAATCATGCGCGAGACCATGAGGCCGCTGCGTACCATCACCGTAAGCTGCGCGCCGCGTTTGACCAGGCCTTCCATGATGATGCAGCCGACGAAGCCGGCCCCCATCTGCACCACGCGACTGCCGGGCTTGATGCTATCGACAATGGCACGGGTGTCGGCCAGGGTCCAGCAGGTATGCACCCCCAGCAGGTCGATGCCCGGCACCTTCTCCTGGCTCGGGTGGGAGCCGGTGGCGATCAGCAGCTTATCGTAGCCGAGGGTGGTGCCGTCGGCCAGCCGCACCTGCCGTGCCCGGGCGTCGAGGGCGGCGGCACGGCCCTGAACCAGCTTGATGCCAAGGCTCTCGTAGTGGGCGGGGTCGTGGCGCAGAAAGGTACCGCTGGTGTCGATCTTGCCCGACAGCACATAGGGAATCGCCATGCGAGCATAGGGCGGCTCCGCCTCGCCATTGACCATGATGATCTCGGCATCCCGATCATTCTTGCGCAGGGTTTCGGCGGCGGTAACGCCGGCAGCGCCGGCGCCGAGGATCAAGTAGACAGTAGGTTTCGAGGCGGTCATGGTGAGGACTCCCAATGAACTGACTGCACGATGATAGGCCGTTGCCGGCGGCGATTTTTGACCTGGGTCAGCGCTTGGCGGCGCTGGGGAAAAACAGTTGCTCGCCGTTGATCTTGAAGGCGGCGATGGCAGCCTGGCCTTCGGCGGAGGTGATCCACTCGACAAACTTCATGCCCGCCTCTTTCTTGACGTGGGGATGCTTGGCCGGATTCACCAGCATCACGCCGTAGGGGTTGAACAGTCGGTTATCGCCGAACAGCACGATCTCCAGATCCTGGCGGTTCTTGAACGAAAGCCAGGTGCCGCGATCAGCGAGGGTATAGGCGCCGAGGGAGGCGGCCATGTTGAGGGTCGGCCCCATGCCGCTGCCGGCCTCTTTGTAGTCCTTCCAGTCGCGGGGGGTGATGCCGGCCTCCTTCCAGAAGCGCAGCTCGGCGGCGTGGGTGCCGCTCTTGTCGCCGCGCGAAACGAAGGGCGTGGTGCCGGCGCCAATGCGGCGGAAGGCTTCCACCACGTCGCCGGTGGCCTTGACCTTGGCGGGGTCGGCCTTGGCGCCGACGAGGATGAAGTCGTTGTACATCACATCGCGGCGCTCGACGCCATAGCCCTCGGCGACGAACTTGTCTTCCGCCGCCCGGTCATGGACCAGCAGCACGTCGGCATCGCCGCGCCGGCCGGTGTCCAGTGCCTGGCCGGTGCCCAGGGCCACCACCTTGACCTTGATGCCGGTCTTGGCCTCGAACTTGGGCAGGATGAAACCGAACAGGCCTGACTGGTCAGTGGAGGTGGTGGAGGAAAGGACGATGCTCTCTTCGGCCTGGGCCGAGGCGACACCGAGAGCAAGAGCGAAGCCGAGAATCAGTCGTTGAAAGCGATGCGCCATGGCAGTTCTCCTTGGATGAAAAGTTTGGCCTCGTCGGACTGGGGCCGGGAAAAGAATTTGGCCGTGGCCGTGTGCTCCCGCACCCTGCCCCCGGTCATGAAGATTACATCGTCGGCAAGGCGCATGGCCTGCCCGAGATTGTGACTGGTCATCAATATCTTTGCGCCTTCGGTACGGATCTCGCGCACGATGGCCTCCACAGCCTCGGTGGCGGAGGGGTCGAGGCTGGCGGTGGGTTCGTCGAGCAGCAGCAGGCGCGGCTGCACCGCCCAGGCCCGCGCCAGGGCCAGACGCTGGCGCTCGCCGCCGGAGAGATGCCGCGCCGCATCCCCGGCACGATGGGCCAGCCCCACCCGCTCCAGCACTCGCGCCACGCGGCGCTCGACTTCCAGAGCCGACAGCCCGAGAGGTTTGAGGCCGAGGGCGGTATTGGCAGCCACCGAGGTGCGCAGCAACATCGGATGCTGAAAGACGAAGGCGATGCGCTCGCTCGGCTGTGGCCGGCCACCCCAGGAAAGCTCGCCGCCGTGGCGCTCGCGCAGGCCCGCCAGCACCGAAAGCAGCACGGTCTTGCCGGCGCCGTTGGGACCAAGGATGACGCTGATGCCCTCGCCGCCGAGTTCCAGGTTAACCCCGGCCAGCAAGGCGCGGCCGTTGGGCTGGAAGCGGACATCGGTGAGACGAAGCGGGAACATCAGCCGTATTTCCGCATCGCCCATTGGCGCAAGCCGTGGGCCATGACATTGAGAGCCAGGATGGCGGCGATCAGCACCAGGCCGAGGGCGATGGAAAGGGCCAGGTCGCCCTTGCTGGTTTCGAGGGCGATGGCGGTGGTCATGACGCGGGTGAAGCCGGCGATGTTGCCGCCGACGATCATCACCGCGCCGACTTCCGACATGGCGCGGCCGAGGCCGGCAAGCACCGTCACCACCAGGGAGAAGCGGCAGTCGTAAAGCAGCGTGGTCACGCACTGCCAGCGCGAGAAACCGAAGGAGCGCAGCTCCGACGCATAGTCGCGCCAGGCATCCTCGACGATCTGCCGGCTCAGGGCCGCCAGCAAAGGCGTTACCAGGATGCTCTGGGCGATCACCATGGCCGTAGGCGAGAACAGCAGGCCCAGGCTGCCGAGGGGACCGGAGCGCGACAGGGTGAGATAAACCAGGATGCCCACCACCACCGAGGGCAGACCCATCATGCCGTTGAGCGCCACGGTCACGGCGGCACGGCCACGAAACTCGCTCACCGCCACCCAGGCGCCCAGCGGCAGGCCAATCACCGTGCCAATGATGACCGCGCCGACGCTGACTTGCAGCGACAGCGAAACGATACCCACCACCTGGGCATCGAGGTGAGTCAGTAGGGAGAGGGCTTCGAGGAGGGTGGCGAGCACTATCCGCCACCGCGATGCATGACGCGATCCATATGCGCAAGCATACCTTCCCGTTCGGCTTTCGTGCCGGCGGTGAAGCGGATCGTCACATGCAGGGTGGGCAGATGCAGCGCGGCGATGCGGCGCTCAGCGCCGGGGCGCAACTGAATTTCCATGGCAGCCGCGCCATGACGGGCGATGTAGCGCTCCGGACCGGTCTGCGAATAGCCGGGGAAAGCGTCGCCGAAGCCGCGCAGAAACTCTGCCAGGGTCGCTGACACCTCCCGTTGCAAACAAACGCTCATGGTCACAAAAGCCACCCACTGATAATGAAACACGCGAAAGGCGGCATAAAGACCCACCCCCTCCCGTCCTCCCCCTCGCGGGGGAGGCTATCAGTTTGCTCGCTGCGCTCGACTATCACCAAGCGCACTCATCGTTGCATTCCACGTTAACCATCAACCGCCGGCGATGGGCGGCCAGACCGCCAGGTGATCGCCTTCCATCAGGCGCTGGCTGGCGCGTTCCACCGGCGGGATGTAAGTGCCATTGACCAGCACCAGATGCACCAGCCGTTCCGGCAGGTTGAAGCGCCCCAGCACCACGGCCACCACCTCGCCCTCCGGCGCTTCGACCTCGACCTGATTGCCCTTGCTGCCCGGCGGCAGGTAGTCGGCGAGAGTGGCGAAGAGTTTGACGGTGACTTTCATGCTCCTGCCTCAGGCAGCCCGGCGCGCGCCGGCAACCGGATGAGCGCTGGCGACATGGGCCTCGACGAAGCGCATCGGGTTCTTCAGCAGCACGTCTTTCCATTTGCCCAGATGCAGACGGTTCTGGATCAGACCACGCAACACCCCGACGTTGGCGGTGAGACCGATGGCCGTGGCGCCGATCAGCACGTCGTCCTTGAATTGCAGGCTCAGGTAGCGCCAGGCGTCGGCATCCACCTGCTCGACGCCGCTGCCGCCGGCCTCGGCCGGTTCGCCCCACCATTGGCCGAAGGAGGTGGAAATCAGGCCCAGGGTATCGAGGACATTGATCGCCAGCACTCCCGGCAGGCGCGTGTGCTTGCCGGCCATGCAGAGGGCGGCGACACGGGCCTGGTCTGCGGCATTGGGCTGAATCGCCGCCACCAGGTGGGCGCCGGTGAACAGATCCGGTGCTTCGGCCACGTCGCCCGCAGCGTAGATGCCGGGCGCCGAGGTCTGCATGTGGCCATCGACCAGAACACCCTTCGCCACATGGATGTCAGTGCCTTGCAGGAAGCTCACGTTGGGCGCGACGCCGGCGGCGATGATGACCAGATCGGCCTCCATGGCTTCGCCGGTGGAAAGGGTCACGCTCACCGCGCCGCCGTCCGCCGGGTCGATGCGCTGCACCCCGGCGCCGGTGAGGACGCGAATGCCCTTGCTCTCGACCCAGGCGCGGATCATGCCGCCAGCGGTGGGCGTCATCATGCGCGGCACCAGACGGTCGCCCATTTCCACCACGGTCAGATCGACGCCGCGCATGGCCAGGGCTTCCATGATGATGCAGCCGATGAAGCCGGCGCCGAGTTGCAGCACCCGCGCCCCCGGCTTGGCGAGGACGGCGATAGCGCGGGCGTCGTCGAGGGTCCAGCAGGTCTGCACCTGGGGCAGATCGACGCCGGGAATCGGCGGCCGCACCGGATGGGAGCCGGTGGCGATCAGCAGCCGGTCGAAGGTCTCGAAATGGCCATCGGAGAACAACACCTTGTGCGCCGTCGTATCGAGGGAGACCGCGCGCCCCTTGAGTTCGCGAATGCCGAGGGCGGCGAAATGGCCCGGCGTCTTGCGCAGGTAGGTGCCGGACTCGTCGATGTCGCCTTCGAGTAGATAGGGAATCGCCATGCGCGAATAGGGCGGCGCATCCTCGGCGCCGGCCATGACGATCTCACTCTCGGGATCGGCGCGGCGCAGGGCTTCCGCCGCCACCACCCCGGTGGGACCATTGCCCAGGATCAGGTGTTTCATGTCTCCTCCTTACACAGTCGAAAAGGCCGAAGGCCCCCTCGAACGGGGAGCGCTTCGGCCTGGACAGGCTTGAGTTTACAGACCCAGGCGGTCGAGGGTTTCCTTCTTGGGTACGCCTTCCTTATCCCAGCCACGCAGTTCGTAGTACTCCGGCAGCATCTTGTCGATACCGCTCACCAGACCCTTGGCCGGGCCGGTCTTGGCCGGTTCGGTCTTCAGGCGCGGCGGCAGATCGTCGTCCTTCTTGCCCAGGCCGGCGGCGAGGTTGAACTGCTTTTCCATGTTCCAGATGCGCTCGCCCATCAGGCCCAGCTTGTCCATGGACCAGTCGCCCTCGCAGGCGGCCTGAATCTGCGGCTGAATGTCAGCCAGGCCCCAGGCGAAGCTGGTGAAGATGCAGATGCCGGCAGCGTCGAACACTGCCGTGGCATCCTGGAAGGCCTTGACCAGACCGGGCTTGCCCTCGGTAACCAGAGGATCGGTCTTGATCGGGATGCCCAGCACTTCGGAAGCCACGGTGTAGGAGCGCAGGTGGCAGGCGCCGCGATTGGAGGTGGCGTAGGTCAGGCCCATGCCCTGGATGCCACGGGCGTCATAGGCCGGGAACTCCTGGCCCTTGACGCTCATCGACAGTTCCGGGTGGCCGTACTTCTCGCACAGACGCTTGGAGCCAAGCCCCAGTTCTTTGCCGAAGCCTTCGCCATGAACCGTCATTTCGGTGAGTTTGACCATCGCCTGGGCGGAACCGAAGGGGGCATCGAGGCCGATCTGCTCCTTGGTCAGCACACCCATTTCGTAAAGTTCCATAGCCGCGCCGATGGTGGCGCCGAACGAAATCGGGTCGATACCCTGCTCGTTGCATAGCATATTCGCGTATTGCAGCGCTTCCAGATCACCGACGCCGTTGGCAGCGCCGAGAGCCCAGGCGGCTTCATATTCGAGACCGCCGGAGGCGCCCCAGTACTTGGGATTGTTGGCAACGGTGAAGTGACCCTGGTCCATTTGCGAAATACGGCCGCAGGCGATGGTGCAGCCGAAGCAGGCCTGGTTGGTGACCAGATGGGTCTTGCCATCGCTGGGTCGCTTCTCGTGCATGGCCTCGGCGGAAATCTTGCCCGCGCTTTCAAACTGGGAATCCCGATGGTTGCGGGTCGGCAGGGCGCCCATTTCGTTGATGACGTTCATCAACACCTGGGTGCCGAACTTGGGCAAGCCGGCACCGGTGACGCCGTTCTCGGCAAGAATCTTCTTTTTCTCGGTGGTGACCTTGAGGAACTCAGGGAAGTCCTTGATGCCGGACAGCCCCTGGGTGCCGCGAATCGCCACCGCCTTGAGGTTCTTCGAGCCCATCACGGTACCGACGCCGGAGCGGCCGGCAGCCCGGTGCAGATCATTGACGATGCAGGCGTAGAGCACACCGTTCTCGCCGGCAGCACCGATGGAGGAAACGCGAATCTGCGGGTCCTGGTGGTTCTTCTTGATGATCTCTTCCGTGTCCCAGGTGCTCTTGCCCCAGAGGTGGGCTGCATCGCGCAGCTCGGCCTTGTCGTTCTCCAGGAACAGGTACACCGGCTTCGGCGACTTGCCCTCGAAAATAATCATGTCCCAGCCGGCGAACTTCATTTCAGCGCCGAAGTAGCCGCCGGAATTCGAGCAGGCGATGGCGCCGGTGAGCGGACCCTTGGTGACCACGGTGTAGCGGCCGCCGGTGGAGGCCATGGTACCGGTAAGCGGCCCGGTGGACATGATGAGCTTGTTCTCGGCGGAAAGCGGATCAACCTTGGGGTCGATCTCGGACACCAGATACTTGGTGGCGAGGCCACGGGAACCGAGGTATTCGTCGGCCCACTGCATGTTGAGGGGCTCGGGGGTGCAGGTGCCTTTGGTCAAATTGACGCGGAGGACTTTTTTATTCCAACCCATGATCGTTCCTCCTTAAGCCGCCGCGTGGGCGTGGGTGTCGGTACGGGCAGCCCAGGCGCGCATCTTGTCGAGGCCGGTCCAGTCGGAGTCGACGAAGGTGATGGCACCCGTCGGGCAGGCGTTGGCGCAGGCCGGATCGCCGCCGCAGAGGTCGCACTTCTGCACCTTGCCGACATCGGCCATGTAATTGATGGTGCCGAAGGGGCAGGCGATAGTGCACACCTTGCAGCCGACACAGGTGGACTCGTGCACCACCTTGGCGCCGGTGGCGGCGTCGATCTTGATCGCCTCGACCGGGCAGGCATTCATGCACCAGGCGTCGGCACACTGGGTACAGGTGTAGGGCACCTTGCGCCCCTCGTGCTCGAAGTTGAAGACCTTGATGCGGGATTTGGAAGGATTGAAGACCTGGTAGTTCTCGTAAGAACAGGCCATCTCGCACTGAAGACAGCCGGTACACTTGCCCGGGTCGATGTGTAGGGATTTCTGCATGACGCCTCCTCGTTATTGTCTGGCATGATGTGATGCTCGACTTACAAAGCTCACTCTAGTCCATTTTCCCGGACACAAACAGGGGGCTTTGCACACCGACTGTACCGTTTTGACACACCTGTAATCCCCCTCCTCCATAACCAGAATATTCCCCCCCACGAGAACTCATGAGCATGATGTCTTTTGAAGCGGCCAAGGCCGCCCTTCTCGCTTCCGCCCGGCCTGTCACCGAGACGGAGACCCTCGATATCGCCGACGCCTTCGGCCGCGCCCTCGCCGCCGATCTGGTGTCGCCGCTGACCGTACCGCCTTTCTCCAACGCCGCCATGGACGGCTATGCCCTGCGCGCCGCCGACCTGACTGCCCCCGGCGTCCGCCTGACGGTGAGCCAGCGCGTTGCCGCCGGCGACGTGGCCGCACCCCTGCAAGCCGGCACCGCCGCCCGCATCTTCACCGGCGCCCAGGTACCCGACGGCGCCGACACGGTGGTGATGCAGGAATACTGCACCCAGGAGGGAGACACCGTCACCATCAACGCCCAGCCGCCGGCCGGCGAGCATGTGCGCCGGGCCGGGGCCGACATCCAGGCCGGCCAGGTGATCCTGCCCACCGGCAGCCGTCTCTCCGCCGCCGCCCTCGGCCTTGCCGCCTCAGTGGGTATTGCCACGGTGCCCGTGTTCCGCCGTCTCAAGGTCGCCATCTTCTTCACCGGCTCCGAACTCACCGCCCCCGGCCAGCCCCTGGCTCCCGGCCACATCTACAACTCCAACCGCTATGTGATGCGCGGCTTCTTCGCCGACTTGGGGGCCGAGATCATCGACCTCGGCGCCATCCGCGACGACCGCGACGCCACCCGTGCCGCCCTGCGCCAGGCCGCCGCCGAAGCCAACGTGATCGTCACCAGCGGCGGCATGTCGGAAGGCGACGAAGACCACGTCACCGCCGCCGTCAAGGCCGAGGGCCGCATCGACGTCTGGAAGATCGCCTCCAAGCCGGGCAAGCCCCTGGCTTTCGGCGCTGTCCGCAGCGGCGACCGGGAGGCCGCCTTCATCGGTCTACCGGGCAACCCGGTCTCGGTGTGGTCGGGCCTGCTGACCCTGGTCGCCCCCTTCCTGCGCCGCTGCCAGGGCTATGCCGTAATCGAACCGCCACGCCAGCAACTGCGCGCCGACTTCAGCTACACCGTGAAAGGAAACCGTCTGGAGTTCGTGCGGGTGCGCCGCAACGACAAGGGCGGGCTGGATATCTACCCGACCCAGGACTCCGCCATCATCTCTTCGGCGGTGTGGGCCGACGGCATCGCCGCCATTCCCGCCGGCGCCACCATCAAGCCCGGTGACCCGGTGGACTACCTGCCAGGCCCCGACCTGCGGCCGTGAAAGCCGACACTCAAGCCAAACCGCCGGCCTGGCGCCGCTGGCTCAATGTCGCCCTGCGCGGCCTGCATCTGAGCGCCGTCATCGTCCTCGGCGCCGGCCTCCTCGGCGCTCCCGTCGATGGCGCCACGGCGGCTCTGGCCGTGGCCGTCACGGGCCTCGGCATGTTCGCCCTCGATATCCTCACCCACCCCGGCCACCTGCGTGAGGCGGCGGGCGTGGCGATGCTAATCAAGCTGGTGCTGGTGATCTGGATGGCGGCGGACGCCAACGCCCGCCCGCTGCTGTTCTGGTTCATCGTCGCCGGCTCGGCGGTCTTCGCCCACGCCCCGGCGCGCTTCCGTCACGCCCTGCTGTTGGGCGGAGGGAAAAAGTAAAGCGATACGCTAAGAAATCGCCTACGCCATCGCAGCCAGGGCGGCGGCGAGGTCGGCGTTATCGTTCTTCTTCGGCGGAGCATGAATGGATGACGGCCCGGTGTTATGCAGCGTTCCCGAGGCAATCTCCTGCTCCTTCTGCGCCGACCATTTGCACAAGGGCTGCACCGCAAGAAACGCGCGAAACTCGTCCCAGTCTTCCACCACGGCCTTAGGCATCACCTGCTCCTCGTCATTCCACAGCGATATTTTGCTCTTATCAGCAAGAATACGCACGGTCGCCGTGCTTTCCAGCGTCACGGCACGGGCTGTTGAGGATCATATTGGATCAGTAACACACACCGAGTCCGGCCATCTCCGGCCACTCGCCGTGGCAACGGCCACTCCGCCCAATGATAGAGCGAACAGTTCAAGCTGCGGTTCTCAGTCGTTCCTTCTGATGCTCGTCTTCACGGTCGAGCCAGTTTTCTTCGGCAGCGATATGGGCAAGAAGCGCGTCCACGAATCTCGACGCTGCTGTAGCGGCCTCGACACGGGAGAATCGACCAGAAAGGTATTCCTCGCATCGCTCTTGTGACTTGGCAGCCGTCTTGGTCACAGCTTCGGGAGGACGGCTCAGGAAAGGCAGGGAGAACAGTATCGCCTCACTTCGTTCGTGATTCTTCACGGCCTCGGCAAGGGACAGAACATCATCGGTCGAAAGCACTGACCGCTCTGAAACGGCCTCAGCAAGGTGGCGCAGAACCGCATGCTCCGCACGAACCTCAGTGATGGCCTTTCTGAACGAAGCGCGGTCGTTGGGGACGGGAATGTCTTGGGTCATGGCGTTCTCCTATTGGTTAGCCCCTGACTGGGGAACCTGCGTCTTCTAGTTCTATATTGTTGATCGCATCAGTCAAGTATGATTTTGCTGGCTGACGCGCAAGGCGCCGGCAAGTCCGGTGAACACGGCTAATTGCTCCCAAGAAACGGATATCAACCTACGAGATTAGGGCTCAAAACCCAACCTGCTACTGCCGCAGTCGGCCAGAAGCGGTCCTAGGAGATTGCACCCGAATGCGGCCCCACCCGTACCATGCCTCACCCCCTGAAAAACTATCCACAGGCGTCCAGCATATTGGAGTTATTATGCTGGCAGCAAAAAAGCCAACTGACTGATAACCATGCTCTTTATGCATCATTCCGTGTCATCAATACCATCTGTTATTCGGACCCCAGTGTCCGTGTAAACACTGTAGACAGCACTTTTTCCAGATGCTGACCGAGATTCGCCTCCAGAACTTCCGCTGCTTTGATGACCACGTTGTTCCACTTCGTCCCTGCACAATAGTTGTAGGAAAGAACAATGCTGGAAAGTCCACTCTCGTAGACGCTCTGCGTCTCATATCTATCGCCTCATCTCGCTATCTTGCACTGCCGATTCGTAAGCCCCCTGGCTGGGGGCATATCCCGTTGCGGGAGGTTGGAGTCGCGCCGTCGATCGAGGGCATGGAGTTCAATGTAGAGAACTTGTTTCACCGTTATGGGGCGGCCCCTGCCATCATAACTGCGACATTTCAGTCCGGATTGGCACTGAAGATATATATCGGTCCGGAGGGTGCGCTCCATGCTGTGTTGTTCGACCAATCGGGGAAAGTCATTAAAACAAGAGCTCAAGCTCGAGAAGAGTTTCTCGCGAGAGTTGAAATCATGCCGCAGGTTGCTCCAGTCGAACGAACAGAGACAGTGCTGAACTCTGACTATGTAAGACGCAATCTTTCGTCAGCCATCGCTCCCAGGCACTTTAGGAATCAGATCAATATCCTTCAAGAACACCTACCCAAGTTCAGGCAGCTTGCTGAAGACACCTGGCATGGCTTGCAGATTCTGGAACTGACAGGTAGAGATGCAGCTGCTGGCTCACCCCTTACGCTTCTACTACGCAACGATGACTACGTTGCTGAGGTTGCTACCATGGGCCATGGTCTCCAGATGTGGCTCCAAACCATGTGGTTCTTGGCAAGGGTTGGTAACGAGGCCACGGTCATTTTGGATGAGCCTGACGTGTACATGCATCCTGATTTGCAGAGGCGATTGATTCGTCATCTGCGCCAACGCAGACGCCAGGTTGTCATTACAACTCACTCAGTTGAGATAATGTCCGAAGTCGAGCCGGAAGACATTCTGGTACTCGACCGTAGGCATCCTGCTTCGTCGTTTGCTGCGTCTTTTCCCGCAGTTCAGCGAGTTCTCGATCACGTCGGGAGCGCGCAGAACCTACAACTGGCGCGTCTGTGGCATGCGAGGAGAAGTCTTCTCGTTGAGGGAAAGGATTTTCGCCTCTTATCCGACTTTTTTGATGTTCTGTTCGCCGACGATCCCGATGGACTATCCTCAGTCCCCAACATGTCGATTGGTGGCTGGACTGGATGGCCGTATGCGATCGGCTCATCAATGCTTCTTCGTAACTCGGGCGGAGAAAGCATTGCCGTCTATTGTGTTCTGGATTCCGACTTCCACACGGACACTCAGATTGCCGCTAGGTACGAGCAGGCTATGAGAGCAGGCGTACGTCTTCATGTATGGAAGCAAAAGGAAATTGAAAACTATCTGATTGTCCCAACCGCAATTGCCCGTACCATCACTGAGCGCATCGGGAAGCGTACCGCGCCACCGACAGTAGGTGAGGTCCAGAATGAGATTGACTTGGCAGTTGATTTGCTGAAGGACGAAACTTTTGACGGAATGTCCAATGAGCTTCTCCTAGATGATAGAAAACTGGGACAGGTCGGGGCCAACAAGGCAGCGCGAGCGTTACTCGACAGTCGGTGGAAGGACAAAGGCACACGTCTTTCTGTAGTCTCCGGTAAGGCTGTTTTTACTCATATCGCGCGCTGGTCGCAAGAGCAGTTCGGGGTGTCATTGAACCCATCGCTTGTGGCTAGGTCCTTTAGGTCGGCTGAAGTGCACTTAGAAATGCGGCAAGTGCTTACGGCCATTGCAACCGGAAACGACTATGCGCCCAGAACGAGCCGTGCTGTCTAGCCTCTCGGTAGCGGTACAGTTGATCCTCTGAACAAAATCAGATTTTCGCAATGCTTACTGTTCTTACCGAGGGATCTCTCAAGGGCGCTACAAATCCAGAGCGCGGCAATGTCCAATCGTTTCTCGAACGACTATTGGTCGAGGTCGTCAGCGAAAACTATCACTATTTTCTGAGCGAACATCTTTCATATCGGGATCAAGGCGACCAAGACGCCCACAAATTTTGCTGGCCACCACTCTTGGCCAATGAGCGGCAAGTGTCGGGATTGTTTGCGGTTGGCCTATCACGGGCATGCCCCATCTCTAGGCCAGAACATCCAATCAGTCGATCATCTTTGCAGCGAAATGGAGAAGATAAACAGTCCTCGAACAAGAACGGCCGCATTGACTTTCTCACCACATTTGGCACACGCCAGATAGCACTTGAGTTAAAGCAGTGCCCTATCGCTACCGTGGGTGAAGCGAAACTAAAGTCCGGTTTGGAATCCAAGTGGAACACCGTAAGTTCGCAAGCTAAGCAGGCGCTTGTGCACATACGAGAATATTCAAGGTGGTATGCCTCTCCTGTCTCGATCGGGTTGCTGGTAATTCGAGCAAGTCGAAAAGTAACCAGCAGACGTGGAGTTGAGGACGCAAGGCAGGCTGCAGCTAAGTCCCTGCCGGTGGTTGCCGAAAGCGTAAGAAAACTCACATCAGCAGACTTTCTTGCCTACTACACGCCACCGGCTGAGATGCAGGTGTCTTATGGCTGGGGTAAAAATGAGGACCAGCATCGCGTATTTCCGGGTGTTGTCTTTGCTGCTGTTGTACATGGAAGCACAAAGTAGCCAGGGGCCGACCAACGAGGCTCAACCAATCATCCGAGGGGATCTGCGCAAAAAAACCGCGCAGGCCCTTCAATTCAAACGCTCCTAAACGTCCGCTTCTCCAGGCCACCTACTTCCGCAAGGCCCGTTGCTGCCATAGCCCGCCTCAAATCAACCCCTCAAACACCTGCACCTCCACCAGTTCCCCGGCTGCCACGCTGCCGCGTTCTTCGGGGAGGACGATGAAGCAGTTGGCTTCGGACATGGAGCGCAGGACGCCGGAGCCCTGGTTGCCGGCGAGGCGGACATGCCAGGTTTCTCCGTCCCGATAGAGAAAGCCACGAGGGAACTCGCGCCGGCCTGGACTCTTGCGGATTGCCATGTCGGCGACTACAGGGAAGCTGACGCGCGGCGGCAGCGGGTCGACGCCCATAAGCTTGAGCAGGGCGTCGATGACGATCTGGTAGAAATTCACCATCACCGCCACCGGGTTGCCGGGTAGGCCGAACAGCCAGGTATTGCCGATGCGGCCGAAGGCCATGGGGCGGCCGGGCTTGATGTCGATCTTCCAGAACTTCACTTCGCCGAGGCGAGCCACCATGTCTTTCACATAGTCGGCGTCGCCGACGGACACGCCGCCGGTGGTGAGGATCACGTCGGCCTGGGCGGCCGCCTCGCGGAAGGCGGCTTCCATTTCAGTCGGATCGTCACGCACCACGCCCATGTCGAGCAGATCGACGCCAAGTCGCGTCAGGGCGCCGTAGAGGGTGTAGCGGTTGCTGTCATACACCTCGCCCGGCGCCAGGGTCTTGCCAATGGAAGCCACTTCGTCGCCAGTGGAAAAGAAGGCGACGCGCAGACGGCGCTTGACCGCCACTTCGGCGAACCCGAGGGAGGCCAGCAGGCCGAGTTCGGCCGGCCCCACCCGGGTTCCGGCGCTGAGGGCGGCGCGGCCGCGGGCCAGGTCTTCGCCAGCGCGGCGCACATTGGCGCCGGCTTTCTGTCCAGCCGGAATGCGCACCCGCTCGCCGTTCACGGTCACGTCTTCCTGCACCGCCACGGTATCGGCGCCGCGCGGCAGCACGGCGCCGGTCATCACGCGCACCGACTGGCCGGCGCCGACGACGCCGGAGAAGGCGCTGCCGGCGAGAGCGGTGCCGACCACAACTAGCTCGGTTTCGCTACCTGCGACGAGATCGGCAGACCGCAGGGCGTAGCCGTCCATGGCCGAGTTGTCATGGGCCGGCACGTCGAAGGGCGCCACCATGTCCTCGGCCAGCACCCGGTCCAGGGCCGCGCGCAGGGCCACCTGCTCGCGGCCGGCAATCGGCGCCAGGGTTTCTAGAATCGCGTTGCGCGCCGCATCGACGCGCAGGGGGGCGGCGGAATCGGCAGACTGCTTTTGCATGGTCGCACTCCAAAAAAATCGCCGAGGCGGTAATTCCTGCCTCGGCGATTATCGTAACAGGTGCCGTCGCCCTTGGCGCGGCACTGGCGGCAAGGTCTACTTCACCAGCTTCCAGCCGCCATTCTCAATCTTCACCATGACGCGGGAACGCTGGTCGAAGCCGACGTGATCCTGGGCGCTCATGTTGTACACGCCGTGGGCGCCGACCACGTTCTTGGCTCCTTCGAGGGCGTCGCGCAGGGCCTTGCGGAACTCCCGGGTGCCCGGTTTGGCCTTCTTGAGGGCTTCGGGAATCGCTGCCGCCAGGAGCTTCATGGCGTCCCAGCTATGGGCGCCAAAGGTGGTGGCGCTGCCCTTGCCGTGGGCGGCCTCGTAGCGGCTCACGTACTCCAGGGCCTCTTTCTTGATCGGGTTGTCGGCCGGCAACTGCGCCGCCACCAACACCGGACCGGCCGGCAGCAAGGTGCCTTCCACGTCCTTGCCGCCGATGCGCAGAAAGTCGCCGTTGGCGACGCCGTGGGTCTGATAGATCGCCCCCTTGTAGCCCTTCTCGCGCAGAGCCTTCTGCGGCAGTGCCGCCGGGGTGCCGGCGCCGGCGATCATCACCGCGTCGGGCTTGGCCATGAGCACTTTCAGCACCTGGCCGGTGACCGAGGTATCGGTGCGATTGAAACGCTCGTTGGCAACAATCTTGATCTTGCGCACCTCGGCCAGCTTGCTGATCTCGCCCCACCAGCCTTCGCCGTAGGCATCGGCAAAGCCGATGAAGGCAATCGAGCCGACCTTGTTGTTGCTCATGTGCTCGATGATGGCCGTTGCCATGTGGGTATCGCTCTGGGCATTCTTGAACACCCAGCGCCGCTTCTCGTCCAAAGGCTCAACGATGCGGGCGGCGGAGGCCATGGAAATCATCGGCGTTTCGGACTCGGCGGCGACATCCACCATGGCCATGGAGTTGGGCGTCGTGGTGGAACCGACGATCACGTCCACCTTGTTCTCGGACACCAGCTTGCGGGCGTTCTTGACCGCCGTGGTGGTATCGGAGGCGTCGTCAAGCATGATGTAGTTGATCTTCTGCCCGGCGATGGTGGTGGGCACCAGGGCGAAGCTGTTCTTTTCCGGGATGCCCAGGGAGGCCGCCGGCCCGGTGGCGGAGAGCGTGACACCGACGTTGATGTCGGCGAAAGCGCCAACACTGATGCCGATCAGGGCGAAGGCAAGACGCTGCGCGATTCTCATGGTGATCTCCCTTGATGTTTTTGAACGCCGGATTCTACCCACGCGGAATGCTGTCAAGGATGACCTGGGTCAACCGGCGCCCCTCACAGGCGCCGCGCCAGGCGCAGCTTGTGGCCGCGCTCCAATTGCTGGGCGAAGCGGGGGAAATCCAGCCCCAGGCGGGCCTGGAGCTTTTGCGCCAGGGATTTGAGGAAGGTCCAGCGCGGCTCGAAATCTGCGTTCTTGAAGCCGAAGACGATGTAGTTGCCGTCGTCCTTGACCGACATGGCGATGACGTTATCGCCGAAGACCGCGCGTATCTGCTCCAGGTGATGGCCGTAGCCCGACTTCTCGCCGGCGATGTTCATGACGAAGATGCCGTTGGCCGAGAGACAGCGATGAGCGCTTTCGTAGAACATCGGGTCGGCCAGGGAGGGCGCGACGCCCTCGTGGTCGAAGGCATCCACCAGCAGCACGTCGGTGCGCTCGGCTTGCTCGGCAACGTAGCGGGCGCCGTCGCCCTCGATCACGGTGAACCGCTCGTCGTCCGGCGGCACCAGAAACTGGTCGCGGAAGGCGATGACATGGGGGTCGATTTCCAGCACCGTGATGCGGGTGCCCGGCAGGCGGCGGTAACAGAACTTGGCCACCGAGCCGCCGCCAAGGCCGATCAGCAGAAGGTTGCGCGGCTTGGCGTTGAACAGCAGGAAAGTCATCATCTTCTGCGTGTAGGTCAGATCGAGGGCATCGGGGTCGCGCAGGCGCATGGCGCTCTGGACGAAGCGGAAGCTGAAATAGAGCAGGCGCTGGTCGCCATGCTCGAAGAGAAAGGGCTTGTCGTAACTGCCCTCGATCAGCCGCGCGTAGAGGGCCGCCGGGTCGGCATCCGCCGGTTCCAGCAGACGCGCAACGCCGACTTCCGAGAGGAAGGGGCAGGGAATTTCCAGCAGGCCGGACGCGGCAGAAACCTGGGTATCGTGCTTTTTCACGTCCTCATGCCTCCCGCAGCACGTCCATGGCAGGGCGACTGAGGGCGCCCCGCGTTGCCCAGAGGCCGGCGGCCATCACGCCGAGGCTGCCGCAGACCAGGCCCAGGGCGGGCAGCGTCGGCGACGGCAGATAGGGCAGATGGAGGGCAAAGTGGGCCAGGGCCCAGGCCACGGCCATGGCGCCAAGGCCGGCCAGCCCGCCAGCGAGGGCGCCGAGGGCGGCGAACTCGGCGGCGAGGGCGATGCGCAACTGCCGTCGGCGGGCGCCGAGGGCGCGCATTACCGCCAGTTCGCGCACCCGTTCGTCGGCGCTGGCCTGAAGCGCGGCGGCCAGCACCAGCAGCCCGGCGAGGAGAGCAAAGCCGAACACGGCCTGAATCGCCTTCGCCACCTGGTCGAGAGTGTCCTGCAACTGGCGCACGATGCTGGCAACGTCGATCACCGTCAGGTTCGGGTAGGCGCGCACCAGTTCGCTGACGAAGTCCCGACGCTCCCGGGGCAGGTGGAAGCTGGTGACGTGGCTGGTCGGAAAGCCTTCCAGCGCACCCGGCGAGGCAATAACGAAGAAATTGACGCGCATCGAGTCCCACTCCAACTTGCGCAGCGACGTGATCGGCGCTGCCAGCCGCGCCCCGGCGACTTCGTAGGTCAGCTCGTCGCCAAGCTTGAGGCCGAGGGTTTCCGCCAGCCCCTGCTCGACAGAGAACTGGGGCGTTTTGGCGTTGCCGTGCCAGCGCCCGGCCATGACGGTATTGCCTTTCGGCATCAGGCTGCTGGTGGAGAGGTTGAACTCCCGCTCCACCAGACGCTGGGCGCGCTCGTCGCCAAAGCTGGCAGGGCTCACAGGGCGGCCGTTGATCGCCGTCAGGCGACCGCGCACCATGGGTTCCATCAGCGGCGGCTGCAATCCCTGACGCACGAAGAACTCCATCACCGGCCCGACCTGGTCGGTCTGGATGTTGATGATGAAGCGATTCGGCGCGTCCGGCGGCACCCGGCTGCGCCAGGAGGCGAGCAGGTCTTGCCGCGCCACCGTCAGCAGCAGCAGCGCCATCAGGCCGAGGCCAAGAGCCACCGCTTGCAGCACCGTGGCGCCACGACGCCGCCGCAGACCGGCCAACCCATAGCGCCAGCCGCCGCCGGGACGCACCCGCGTCAGCACGGCCAGCCCAAGGCGGGCAGCAAGAGCGAACAGGGCAATCGCCGCCAGAAAGCCGCCGAGAACGATGCCACCCAGGCGCAGTTCCCCGGCCAGGGCCAGCATCAGGGCCGCCAGCAGGATCAGGCCGAGGCCGTAGGTGGACAGGGACAGGGGTTCCGTTGCCCCCCACTCGCGGCGCAACACGCGCATGGTCGGCACCCGCTTGAGGCGCAGCAGGGGCGGCGCGACAAAGCCGCCTACCAGCACCGCCCCCACCGCCAGCCCCAGGGCCCAGGGCCGCCAGGAAGGCAGCGGCAGGCCGGCAGCCAGCAGTTCACCGAGCAGGGCATGAAGCCCTGACTGCACCAGAAAGCCCAGCAGTGCGCCGACCAGGGTCGCCAGCAGGCCGAAGAAAACAAACTCGCCACCGTGGATGGCGAGAATCTGCCGCTCCGATGCGCCAAGGCAGCGCATCACCGCGCAACCGTCCAGATGGCGGCGCATGTAACGATCCGCCGCCAGCCCCACCGCCACGGCGGCCAGCACCACGGCCAGCAGCGCGGCGAGACGCAGGAAGCGTTGCGCCCGTTCCAGCAGGTTGCGGATTTCGGGGCGGGCGTTGTCCAGGTCTTCGAGCCGCTCGCCGCGCCGGAGTTGCTTCTCGGCCCAGCGCTTGTACGCCGCTACCGCCGCATCGTCGCCGGCCAGATGCAGCCGCCAACTGACGCGGCTGCCGGGCTGAATGAGGCCGGTGGCCGGCAGGTCGTCAAGGTTGATGAGCAGGCGCGGCGCCAGGGCAAAGGCGTTGATGCCGCGATCTGGCTCCAGAGTCAGCACCGGGCCGGCCTTGAGCCGCGCCTCACCCAGCACCAAGGAGCCGCCGACCGGCGTCGCCAGGGCCGTGGCCAGGCGCTCGTCGCTCCAGGCCTCGCCGGGAGCCGGGCCGGATGGCGCTTCGGCATCGACACCGCTGACCGCCGTCGCCACCCGCAGGCGCCCGCGCAAAGGGAAGTTAGCGGAAACCGCTTTCACCTCGGCCAGGGAGAGGCCACCCTCCCCCATCACCATGCTGGGGAAAGTAGCACTTTCGGCATAGTTCAGACCGAATTTCACCGCTTTGCCGCGAAAGTCATCATGCCAGGGATGATCAGCGGAGAGCAGCAGGTCGCCGCCCAACAATTGACGCGCCTGGAGATTCAGACCCTGCTCGACGCGATCCACAAGAAAAGCCACACTGGTCAGGGCCGCCACCGCCAGCACCAGCGCCAGACCGAGCACCGTCAGCTCGCCCGCGCGCCAGTCACGGGCCAGCATCCGCCAGGCCAGGCGCGCTTTCAGCACCGCCGCCCCCTGTCGCTGCCCCGCAACAAAACCGTGAAATATCTCCGCATTTTCCTCATAACAACCGTTTCATTTTACAAACCAATGAATTACCATGCGCCAATCTGTCGCACCCTGCATAAATACTGGAGTAATTTCAATGGCTGCTGCAAAAGACACCATGATCGCCTGGAATGATGACTTCGCCCTCGGGCTGCCGGAAATCGACGACCAGCACAAGACGCTGTTCGACATCATGAACCGTCTCTGGTCCGCCATCGTAACCCGCGCCAGCACGGAACAAATGCTCAGCATTCTTGGCGATCTGGAGCAATACACCCAATCCCACTTCACCGCTGAAGAAACTTTCATGCGCGTCATCAATTATCCCGACTTCGACAAGCACAAGAAGGCCCACGTTGGCTTCATCCAGCGCCTGGCCGCAGAAAAGAAGGCCGTTGCCGAGGGCAAGCACTTCAGCCTCGACCTGCTCAACTTCCTCAAGGACTGGCTGGTGAGCCACATCCAGGTCATGGATCGGGCCTACGCCGAGGTGCACAGCAGCAACCAGCAGCCCCAGACCTTCCTCGGCAAGTTCTTCCAGCGCTTTTTCTGACGCTTGACGGGGGCCTCTACAGCCCCCGGATCGCCTCCACCGCCTGTTCCACCCGTTCCAGCGCCACCACCTCGATGCCCTTGATGGGCGTCTTCGGGGCGTTGGCCTTGGGCACCAGGGCGTGGGTGAAGCCAAGTTTGGCGGCTTCCTTGAGGCGTTCCTGACCGCGCGGCGCGGGGCGGATTTCCCCCGCCAGCCCCACCTCGCCAAACGCCACCCACTTGCCGGGAATCGGCCGGTCGCGCAGGCTGGAAACAATCGCCAGCAACACCGCCAGGTCGGCCGCCGGCTCCTGAATGCGCACCCCGCCGACGGCATTCACGAACACATCCTGATCGAAGCAAACGATGCCGCCATGGCGGTGCAGCACCGCCAGCAGCATGGCCAGTCGCGTCGCTTCCAGGCCGACGGTGAGGCGGCGTGGACTCGGGCTGTGGGCGGTATCCACCAGGGCCTGAATTTCCACCAGCAGCGGCCGTGTACCTTCCTGAGTGACGAGGACGCAGGAACCCGACACCTCCTGGGCATGCTGGGAGAGGAACAGGGCCGAAGGGTTCGAGACCCCGCGCAGGCCCTTGTCGGTCATGGCGAATACGCCCAGTTCATTCACCGCGCCGAAGCGGTTCTTGCAGGCGCGCACGAGGCGGAAGCTGGAGTTGGTATCGCCCTCGAAATACAGCACCGTGTCGACGATGTGTTCGAGTACGCGCGGCCCGGCCAGGGCGCCTTCCTTGGTGACGTGGCCGACGAGAATCACGCAGGTGCCGCTGAGCTTGGCGAAGCGCGTCAGTTGCGCCGCGCATTCGCGCACCTGGGCCACGGAACCCGGCGCCGAGGTGAGGGCCTCGGAATACACGGTCTGGATCGAGTCGATCACCGCCACCGCCGGCTTTTCTGCCTGCAGGGTAGCGAGAATCTTGTCGAGGCCGATTTCCGGCAGCAGCTTGACGCCCCCCGTCGGCAGTTGCAGGCGCGTGGCGCGCAGGGCCACCTGTTCCGCCGACTCTTCGCCAGAAACGTAAAGCACCGGCAGACCCGCCTCGCCAAGGCGCGATAGGGCCTGCAACAACAGGGTGGATTTGCCGATGCCCGGATCGCCGCCGATCAGCACCACGCCGCCGGGCACCAGACCACCGCCGAGAACGCGGTCGAACTCCTCGATACCCGTGGGTTGGCGCGGCTCTTCCCGGGGCCGAATGTCCGCCAGCACCTGGAGCTTGCCGGCGGCGGCCAGGGAGGCAAAACGGCTGCCGCTGGATGCGGATTCCTCGACGCTTTCCACCAGGGTGTTCCACTGCCCACAGCCAGGGCACTGGCCCTGCCACTTGGGCGCGGTGCCGCCGCATTCGGTGCAGATGTAGATGGTTTTAGGCTTGGCCATGTCAGTTGGGTGCGGAGGCCGGGGCATCCGCGAGAAGGGTATGAATCGCTTCCATCAGGGTGCGGGCCTCGGGAGCATAGCTCTCTGCCAGGGCTGCCGCCGTGACGGCGAAGACGAAGATGAGAACAAAGGGTTTCCAACTGGCGGAAAGCGTACCGCCGATCCAGCCCGGATCGTCCGCACACCGCGCCGCCTTGACCAGCCCCGCCGCCAGGGCCGCCTCGAAGGCCGCCTCGGTAAGAATGAAGGGAGCCTGCCAGATCAGGTAGAAGCCGACGCCGAGAGCCGCCGCCAGCAGAGCCAGGATCAGAATGACGATGATGATGGGCAGGCAGCCGTCATCGCCGCCGATGTCGCCAATATCGCCCACGTCCGGCAGTGAAAAACCGCTGCCGCCGCTATCCACCACCGCCGCCGCGAAGTCGCCGCTGGCGCCGCCGCCACCGCCGCTGCCGGCGTGTTCAATCACCGAACCCACGCTGTCGCCGAGGCCGGAAGCAGAAATATCCGGCAGGTCGATGGAACCATCGGGAACCAGGTTCGAGGCCACATCGGCGACGTCGCCCAGATCAATGTCGCTGTCGTCATCGAGATAGCGCCCGAGTCCCACATAGGACAGCCACACCCGCACCCCGAGCAGAAAGGCGCCGTAGGCCACCAGCAATGCCAGCGGCCAGCGCCAGTGCATGGTTTCCAGGCCGAGGGCGAGAAAGCCCTTGGTTGCCAGCAGGCCCGCCGTGAAGGCAAAGGCGAGGATCAGGGAGATGTGGAAGCGAACGAAGAAGCGCTTCAGGAAATACGCCGCGAGCTGCTTTTTCGCCCCCTCATCCTCACTGTCGAGGAACACGACAGGGGAACGAGGACGAGCTTGCTTCATGCCTCCACCACCGGCACCCGCTGCGCCAGGGCGCAGAACAGTTCGTAGGAAACCGTGCCGGCAGCGCTCGCCACGTCATCGGCGGACAGGCCCTCGCCCCAAAGCACCACCGGCGCGCCAATGCCCGCTTGAGGAAGCTCGGTGATATCGACGCACAGCTTGTCCATGGACACGCGGCCGAGGGTGCGGGTGCGCCGGTCGGCCACCAGCACCGGCGTCCCGGTGGGGGCATGGCGCGGATAGCCGTCAGCGTAGCCGCAGGCGACGACGCCGACACGCATCGGCCCCTCGGCGGTGAAGCTGTTGCCATAGCCGATGGTGTCGCCGGCTTGCAGTTCGCGCATGGCGATGATTTCGCTTTCCAGGGTCATCACTGGCAACAGGCCGAGGCTCTCGGCGCTGACTTCGGGGAAGGGCGAGGAACCATAGAGCATGATGCCCGGCCGCGCCCAGTTGCCGAGGGTTTCCGGGTAACGCAGCAGGGCGGCGGAATTCGCCAGACAGGCCGGCAGATCGAGGCCGGCATTGAACTCGGCGAAGCGCGCCATCTGGCTGGCGACGCCGGCGGGGCCGTCGGCATCGGCAAAATGGGTCATCAGGGTAATACCAGCAATGCCGCGACAGGCCTGGAGCCGGGGCAGCACCTGGCGAAACTCGTCAAGATTGAGGCCGAGGCGGTTCATACCGGTATTGAGCTTGAGGTAGATCGGCAGCCGCGCCGGCAGGGCGCCCGAAACCAGGGCATCGACCTGGGCCGGACGATGCACCACCGGCGTCAGGCGATATTCGGCGAACAGCGGCAGTTCCTCGTCGGCATAGAAGCCTTCCATCATCAGGATGGGCTGGCGGATGCCCGCCTCGCGCAGGGCAATCGCCGCTTCCAGTTCCACCAGAGCGAAACCATCGGCCACTTCTTCGAGGGCGCCGACGGTGCGCGTCAGGCCATGGCCATAACCATTAGCCTTGACCACGCTCCACAGCTTCGCGTCGCCGGCATGATGACTGGCAACGCCGAGGTTGAAGCGCAGGGCCGCCAGATCAATGCGGGCGCGGATCGGCCGGTAGGTGGTCGACATATCGAATATCAGGCGAAAAAAATGAGAAGGGCATTCTACCGCCCTCCTCCATCCGCGCCGACGAGCTACTTGCCGGACGAATACTGCTTCAGTTGTTCGGCGGCGAACTCGGCGAAGGCCGTCACCAGCCGGGAGCGGAACTTCTCCTTGGGATACACCATGGAGAGAGTGCGCAACAAACGCGGCTTGAGGGGAATCGCCACCAAGTCGCCCAGGCGCTGGGCCTTGCCGACAGAGGTGCGGGAGGCGATGGCGAAACCGAGGCCGGTTTCCACCACGCCGTTCAGGGCCACTGGACTGCCCATTTCCATCACCGGCAGAATCTGCTCGGGAGACACGCCGGCCTTGCGCAGATAGGCATCGGTGAACTCTCGTGTGCCGGAACCCGGCTCCCGCGACACATAGGGATGGGACACCAGTTGCTCGGGGGTCAGTTCCTTGAACTTGGCGAGAGGGAACTTGGGGTTGCAGATCACCACCAGCTCGTCTTCGCAGCAAACCTCGGTTTGCAGCGTCGGCTGATGGGAGGGCGACTCGATGAAACCGATATCCAGAGTATGTTCCGCTACACGGGTCTCGATGGTTTCCGAATTGGCGACAATCAGCCGCGAACGCACGTTGGGATACTTGCCCTTGAACTGGCCCAGTATCTTCGGCAGCATGAACTCGGCCAGGGTGGTGGAGGCACCCACCAACAGGGAGCCGCCGATCTCGCCGGTCATTTCCGCCAGGCGCACATCCATTTCGGCGCCGAGGCCGAGAATTCGCTCAGCATAGGCGAGCACCAGTTCGCCAGCCGGCGTGAGGGAAATCTTGCCATGGCCGCGATCGAACAAACGGGTGTTGAAATGTTCTTCCAACTGCTTGATCTGGAAGGTGACCGCAGGTTGGGTCATGAACAGCACTTCCGCCGCCTTGGTGAAAGAAAGTTGCTTGGCAACGGCGTGGAATACTTGCAGCCGACGGTCGGCCATAACGAATTTCCCCTCAAAACATAATTATATTTCCGTATTGATATCACAAATCAGGCGCATAAGGTAGCCTGATAAGAAACGAGACATGCTTTGGACATGGTGCGCCGCAACGTCAAGGCAGCGTAAGAAAACCGCATTCCCTTTCGTGATATAAACCCGCCACTCATGAGTCTCGGCTTCTACATCATCATGGCGGCGCAGTTTTTCTCCGCGCTTGCCGACAACGCCCTTCTTATTGCGGCCATCGCCATGCTGCGGGAGATGCAGGCTCCAACGGCCTACGAGCCGTTGCTGAAGACTTTCTTCACCGTTTCCTACGTCGCCCTCGCCGCCTTTGTCGGCGCCTTTGCCGACTCCATGCCCAAGGGCCGGGTGATGTTTATCAGCAACGGTATCAAGATCTTCGGCTGCGGGCTGATGTTCTTCAATGTCCATCCCCTGATCGCCTACGCCGTGGTCGGTCTTGGCGCCGCCGCCTATTCACCGGCCAAGTACGGCATCCTCACCGAATACCTGCCCCACCGTCTGCTGGTGGTGGCCAACGGCTGGATCGAGGGCCTCACCGTCGGCGCCATCATTCTCGGCGTGGTGCTCGGCGGCTTGCTCATCAAGCCCGACATCGCCCACGCCATTCTCGCCTTCGACTTTCCCGTCATCGACACCGGCATCGACACCGTGGCCGAGATGAATCTCCTCATCATCGGGGTTCTCTACCTGACGGCAGCCACCTTCAACCTCTACATTCCGGATACCGGCGTCGACCACAAGCCGCTGAAGAAGAACCCGGTCTACCTGATCCACGAGTTCAACCACTGCCTCAAGCTGCTCTGGCGCGACAAGCTGGGACAGATTTCCCTCGCCGTCACTACCCTGTTCTGGGGCGCCGGCGCGACCCTGCAATTCATCGTCATCGAATGGTCGCGGGCCGCCCTGCACCTCGATCTCGCCAAGGCCAGCATGTTGCAGGGGGTGGTCGCCGTTGGCGTCGCCATCGGCGCCGTCATGGCGGCGAAGTGGATCACCCTGCGCAAGTCAGTGCGCGTCATCCCCCTCGGCATCGCCATGGGCGTTGTCGTCATCACCATGATCGCCGTGCGCGACATGTGGATCGCCATGCCGCTGCTGGTGTTGGTGGGGGTGCTTTCCGGCTTCTTCGTCGTACCGATGAACGCCCTGCTCCAGCATCGCGGCCATGTGCTGATGGGCGCCGGTCACTCCATCGCGGTACAGAACTTCAATGAGAACCTGTCGATCCTCATCATGACGACAACCTACTCGCTGCTCATCAAGGCCAACCTGCACATCTACTGGATCATCGCGTTGTTTGGAGTCTTCGTCGCCGCTACCATGCACTTGGTAAAACGCCGTCACGAAGCCAACCAGCGAGAGCGCGACGACGTCGCCCAACTGGACGACGCCGCGCATCACTAAGCGTTACAAGACGAGGGGCTGATCCGACAATTCGTTGGGATTGTTCGCGCCGGCAGGGAAGTGTTCCACCAGCAAGCCCCCGGCGCGGGCGACGGCGGCCAACGCTCCGCCCCGGTAGTCGCCGGCCTTGAAGGCGGCTTCCATGGCACGGCAAATGGCGTCCCACTCGGCTTGCGGCACCCGCGCGGCAATGCCGCGATCAGCCAGAATCTCCACGCGCCGGTCCACCAGTTGCACATAAATCAGGATGCCGCTGTTCTCTTCGGTATCCCACACACCCTGACTGGCGAAGAGCTCAGCAGCCCGCTGCCGGGCACTGACGCCGCTCCATGCCTCGGCAATCGGCAGCGGCCCTTCGACGACGAAACGCAGTTCACCGCGATGCCGGCTTTCGCTGGCAGCCACCGCGCCGCCGATCTCGTCGACCAGGACGCGACCGAACGGCCGCCGCGCCAGCCAGGGCGGCGTCAGCAGATGTTTCATCAGGCGTCCGAAATTCATTTACCAGCTCCCCGAAGCGCCACCGCCGCCTCCCGATCCGCCGCCGCCACTGAAGCCCCCGCCGCCACCGCCACGGGAGCCACCGCCAGCGATGCCGCTGAGGAGCATGTCGAGGCCGAACATCGCAAGAAACAATCCGATCAGAAAGCCGCCGATGATTCCCGTCAGGCCGCCAATGAACAGCCAGCCGATTCCGCCGGTCACCGCCCCCACCAGGGTGGAACCGACAAAATTACCCAGCACAAAGCGCAAAATCGCGCCGCCGATCACGATCGCCAGCAGCAGACCATAGAACATGGTCTCGCTCATGTCCGATAAACTCAGAAAGTCGCCGCTGTCTTCGAGGCCGGAACTGGCCGATGCGCCCACCAGGCCTTTTGGCGCCGGCAGAGCCTCACCCTCCACGACCTTGAGAATGGCATCCACACCGGCAGCGATGCCGCCATGGAAATCCCCTGCCTTGAACAGCGGCGTAATCACCTCAGCCACGATGCGCTTCGCCGTGGCATCGTTGAGCGCCCCTTCGAGGCCATAGCCCACCTCGATGCGCAGACGCCGGTCGTTCTTGGCGACGATCAGCATCACGCCGTCGTCCACGCCCTTGCGCCCCACCTTCCAGACATCGAACAGCCGGATGCCGAACTGCTCGATAGTCTCCGGCTGGGTGGTCGGCAGCATCAGCACCACCACCTGGGCACCCTTGCGCGCCTCGAATTCCGTCAGGCGCTGCTCCAGGCCCACCTTCTGCTCGGCGCTCAGGGTGCCGGTCAGATCCGTGACCCGCGCCGTCAGGGGCGGGATGGCCACCAGGCCATCGCCAACCGGCGCTGCCCCGGCCAGGGCAGCCCACAGACAGAACAGCAGCGCCGCCAGACGGGCGGCCAGAAGCCTCATGACAAATTACTTGGCTGCCGGAGCCGCCGCCGGTGCAGCGGCATTGAAGTCGATCTTCGGCGCCGTGCTAATGGCCTTCTCGTCTTCCACGGTGAAGTTGGCCTTGGTCTTCCAGCCCATCACCGATGCCGTCATGCTGTTGGGGAAGGTGCGCACCGAAATGTTGTACTCCTGCACCGCCTTGATGTAGCGGTTGCGGGCCACGGTGATGCGGTTTTCGGTGCCTTCCACCTGGGCCTGCAAGTCGCGGAAGTTGGCGTCGGCCTTGAGTTGCGGATAGTTCTCGGCCACCACCAGCAGCCGCGAAAGGGCGCCGGACAACTCGCCCTGGGCCTTCTGGAATTTGGCGAAGGCGGCCGGATCATTCACCAGTTCCGGCGTCGCGTTGATGCCGCCCACATTGGCCCGCGCCTCCGTTACCCGCATCAGCACCTCTTTCTCGTGGGAGGCATAGCCCTGGACGATGGAGACCAGGTTCGGCACCAGATCGGCCCGGCGCTTGTATTGGTTCAGCACTTCGGACCAGGAGGCATTCACGGCCTCGTCATTGACCTGAATCTGGTTGTAACCACAACCGGACAGCAGCGAAACAGCAAGGGCAAGCACGGCAAGCAGACGCAATTTCATTGCAAGGACCTCCTCGTAACAATTTGCATGGAAAAGATGGGGTCGCTGAACCAAAAGATCAAGATCAGAAAGACGCTTTACATCGAACAGTCACCCTGCGGTGGCCTAGAATCATTTTGTCTTGAAGGTCTTGTGGCAGCTCTTGCAGGTCTCGGCGACAGCCTCGTAGGCGGTGTTGGCCTGGGCCTTGTCGGCGGTCACCGGCAGGGCGGCGAGTTTGTCGGTGGCGTCGAAGAAGCCCTTCTTCTCGGCGGCGAACTTGTCGGCCTGGCTCCAGACCGCATCGGTGGAGTGACTGGGCGGGTATTGGGTATCGGGGCCGAAATGGCTCCAGGGGCCGTCACGCAGGGTCTTGAGCTGGGCCGCATAACCGAGGAACTGCTTCGGTTCGTATTTGCCGGTGCGCAGCATCACGCCCATGGGCTCAAAAACCTTGAGGATTTCCTTGAAGGCGGCGCGGCGCTGGGCGACCGGCTTGCCGGGGCGGGTGTCTTCCGGCTCGCCGCAGGCAGCGAGAATGAACACGGAACAGAGCATTACGAAGAGGGTCTTGGACATCGAATCACACACAGTCAATGGAATCTCGGGACGCGCCAACCGGGGCGGCGCACGGACAAGCTGCGCATTATGTCACCCGACGGCCGAATTGGTTCCCAATGTTGGTTCCCAATCGGTTCCCAATGGGTTCCCAATGGGTTCCCGGATCGGCGTGAATAGCAGGGAATAGCCCGCCGGGTGCTATCTTGCGCCCTTTCCCGCACCGCACCCCGACCCGCCATGACCCAAGAGCACTTCATTCCCGGCAAGGACGCCTCCCTCGAAGCCACCATCAACACCCTGCACGCGCGACTGGCGGCGATCGGCTTTGCGGTGGAGGAGCGTTCCTGGCTCAACCCGGTGGATGGCGTCTGGTCGGTGCATGTCGCCGACGTGGATTGCCCGCTGCTATTCACCAACGGCAAGGGCGCCTCGCGTCTCGCCGCCCTGGCCAGCGCCCTCGGCGAGTTCTTCGAGCGCCTGTCCTGCAACTATTTCTGGACCCATTACTACCTTGGCGAAACCTTTGCCAACGCCGATTTCACCCACTACCCGCGCGAGCGCTGGTTTCCCCTCGACGACGATGATGGCGACACCTGGCCCAAGGGCCTGCTGACCGCCGAACTGCGCCAGCTCTACAACCCGGACGACACCATCCCCGCCAGCACCCTGGTGGACCTCAACTCCGGCAGCGCCGAGCGCGGCATCTGCGCCCTGCCCTATCAGCGCGAACGCGACGGCGCCACGGTCTGGTTCCCGGTGAACATCATCGGCAACCTCTATGTCAGCAACGGCATGTCGGCCGGCAACACGCCCACCGAGGCGCGGGTCCAGGCCCTGGCGGAAATCTTCGAGCGCCAGGTCAAGTTCCGCGTCATCAGTGAGGGCCTGTGCCTGCCGGAGGTGCCGGAGGCCGTGATCGCCCGTTACCCCCACATCGCCGCCGGCATCCGCGACCTGCGCGCGGCAGGCTTCGGCATCCGGGTCAAGGACGCATCGCTGGGCGGCCAATACCCGGTGATGAACGTCACCCTGCTCAACCCGGACGACCAGGGCGTGTTCTCCAGCTTCGGCGCCCACCCGCGCTTCGAGATCGCCCTCGAACGCGCCCTCACCGAACTCTTGCAGGGACGCGGCCTCGACGCCCTCGGCGGCTTCCCCGAACCGGGTTTCGACCTCGACGAGATCGCCAGTTCGCCCAACCTCGAAATTCACTTCGTGGACTCCTCGGGCATCATCAGTTGGGAGTTTCTCGGCGACGCGCCGGACTTCGACTTCAGCGACTGGAACTTCAGCGCTACCACCGCCGAAGACTACGCCTGGCTGGTGGACTGCCTGCACCGGGAAGGCCGCGAGATTTACATCGCCGACTTCACCCACCTCGGCGTCTACGCCTGCCGCATCCTGGTGCCGGGCATGTCGGAGATTTACCCTATCGACGACCTGGAATGGGAAAACAACAGCGTCGGCAGCGCCCTGCGCCCGGCCATCCTGGCCCTGCCGGAGCTGGACGACGACGCCTGCGCCGACCTGCTCGACACCCTGGGCGACCTCAACATCGCCGACGAGCGCCCGGTGGCGGCCCTGATCGGCCTCGCCGCCGACGCCGGCTCCCTCTGGGCCGACCTGCGCGTCGGCGAACTCAAGACCCTCCTCGCCCTCGCCATCGGCGACCCGGAAGCGGCCCGCGAAGGCTGCGACTGGGTACGCAATTTCGAGCAACTGGATGCCGGCCGGCGCAAGGTCTATCGCTGCATCGAAAGCCTGTTCAAGCTCGCCGACTCCGAGGATGCGGACGAGGAAGCGACACCCGCAGCCGGCGACTACACCCCCTACCGGCGAGCCCTGGAGCAGCTTTACAGCCCCGAGGTGCTAACCCAGGCCGAAGCCATGCTGGCCGGCGAACAGCGCTTCTTTGGCATCACCGCGCCGGGGCTGAACCTCGAAGGCTGCGACATGCACCGGCGCCTGCTGGCGGCTTATGCCAAGGTGCGAGCGGCGCAGGCTTAAGTCGCCGTAGGGTGCGAAACGCGAAGCGTTGCGCACCCTGCCCGGCTATTCCCGGGTCGCGGCGTCCGACAGATCATCCTTCGCCACGGGCCCCGTAAAGACCAGGCGCAACGCCTTCCCGGTCCATTCGTAGAAATACTTTCCCTCGCGCTTCTCATCGAACGCGCCAGTGATGATGAACAGCCGGCTATCCCGGCGGTAGTCGATTCTCTCCTCGGCGTTCCCCATCACGCCGCTGACGTATTCCGCTCCCGGCAGGGTATACGCCTCGCCGCTGATGAGATCGACGATGGCAAAGCCCCGGCAGTCCGTTCCGCAGCCCCAGATAGCGACGCGATAATGACCGGCAAAATCCGGCGCCATCTTTCCCGCGTTAGTGATCGCCGTGCGATAGCGCCTGGCCTGGGGGGAGGTCAGGATGATTTTCGTCGCATAACGTATCGCCCCGGAACGCGAGGCCACCGGAAAGTCGCCAAAGCCGGGAGGAGTCCCCGCCGGGTGCTTCGCCGTGGCGCTTTCGGCCGCGCTCGCGGAAGCCGAGACACAGACCAGCGCCAGAAACAGCCGTTGCACCCACCGCTTCATGGCGAAAAATACTGCCTCATGTGCCGCCCTGTTTAACGTAAAAACCACCGCCACCCCCTCGCCATACTGCATGGATTCCACAATGAGTAATCAGGAGTAGCCGTAGGGTGCGAAACGCAAAGCGTTGCGCACCGTTCAAGCGCCGACTCCCCGTGCGCAACAAGTTGCGCACCCTACCCGGCTTATTAGTGCCGAGCGCTCGCTTCCGGACGTGCTACTAGTCTGGCTACAGGACTAGATATCGGCACGATTTCGAATTCTCCGCCGCCCACAGGCCCACGCGATGCATAGTACCAAGTGCCCTTAAATGCGGAACCTACCTCCTCGCCCCTTAGGACAACGTTGTTGTCAAACCAGGTTGGATTGAAATTGATCCAAAGTTCGGTGCCCTTTCTCGTTGCCTTATAGTCCTCGGCCGAAGCGCCCTGCTTTGGAAACTCATCCTTCCAGGACTCAAGCATCCATTTACCCGTGAACGAATCGGCTTGAAAAAACGACGGTTCTGGCAGGGCAATCTGTGCAATGGCGATCACATTACCATCGTCATTTCTGAAAAAAATGCGGTGAGAGTAAGTCGGCTGCTGGCAGGCGACCAAGAAACAGACGACCGCTACTAGTGTGCCGACGAGTGATGCATGGGGTTTCATGCGGCCCAACGTTAAACGTCCCGTCCAAAAATCGGAAAACCTTCCGACAATCGGCTGGATAAAATTCCTTGAATTTGATGTATTTCAATCATTCCAGTCACTTGATGCAATTCAGTAGAACCTGGATTTACTCCGACCCTGGCCCTTTTACTTGGTTTTATGCGAGGGCGGCGAGGTCAGCCAACATATGCGCAAACATGACGGGCCAAACGTGCCTGAAGCGCCAATAAAACAAAGTGACGACGATGCCAAATCCAAGAACAAGAATGGCACCGAGCGGCCCTTGATACAAGTGATACATAACCCGAACCAGGCTGCTCACGCCGAGTGCAACCGCAGGGCCAAACTTGGCGAAGGCTTCAACGAGATACCGGCACAGGAAGAACTCTTCAAAGATGCCATTGATAACCGACAGGAGAAGCGCAACAGGGAAGGAAACTGAAGCAGCCTGGGAGAATTGTATGAGAAACTCGCGCCCGCCAATCGCATGGCCGAGTAGCTCCCAAAGTGCGTCATTGAGAAGAACGGTGCCGCCGAATAGAAGCAGGCCCGCAAACGAATGCAGCCAAGTGACTTGGATTCCAAGGTCCTTAAACCTCCAACCGCGAGCCCAAAGCACGGCGAATGCGACCGGAAAGGCGAGGCATTCAGACAGGACTAGGCCAAGCGCTTCTTCGTCCGACAGATGGGGAATAGGGAAACCAGAGAGTACGGCCTGCACCGACGAGTAGATGAATAAGCCTGCAAAGATCGCCACCACGAGGACGATCTCGTGAAGGGATAACGGGTTACGAGCGACAGGGGGCACGGATTTGGCCTCTACTGTTCAAGGCGACCACGAGAATGGGGGCGACCGTAGTAGCCGTAGGGTGCGAAACGCGAAGCGTTGCGCACCGTTAAACCGTCGATTCCACGTGCGCAACAAGTTGCGCACCCTACCCGGCTACCCATGACGAATGACCTCCATTTGCTCGGGAGTCAATGAACGGCCAAAACCAGGACACGTCTTGTAGTTGTAGGCAACAGACAAGGAAAGCCACAGTAGGGGAAAAACAAGGGTCGCTATTCCAACCTTGGACAGCGTGTGCAGAGTCGGTAGATTGCTACGCCAAGCATTTCTTAGGACGAGCGTCACAATAACGCTAGCGGCAAGGAGAGTGACTGTGCCCGCTATGACCATGAGGCCGAGCCCAGAAAAATCTTCGCCGGCACTGTTTGGAATAGGGCAGAACGAATTGCCAAACGGTATGGCAACAGCACTTAACACCGAACAAGCGAAAAGCATAAGCAGTGCGTGGGCGATCCAAAGTGCGAGCTTCATCGCGGCCTAACGAATGTCCTGTTCAAAAGTCGAAAAACTTTCCGACAACAGACTGGAAAGAAATTCCAGAAAATTGATTTGTTTAAATTATTTCAGGCAGTTGGATAAATTTAGTAGAACCTGAAATCCTCAGCAAATCCGACCGCCCCCGTTGGCGGAGTCGGTTCCGCGTAATCCTATCAGCATTCCGGGTTGCCCGGCCTATTCCGTTGAGCTACTGGCATCGCCCCAGGCCGCGTCGAATGGCGATCCTGGCTATGATTGGCCTGCAAGCGCCATTCCACGGCCCTCCCAGCCGTGCCATAACCGGGAGGCCCGGTGGATGCGGCCTACAGCCAGGGTCGCTGCAAGCTCAGGTTGCGGCGGTGGGCCGCAGGCGGCTGACCAGTTTCACTACCAGCAGCACCAGCGCCCCAGCCACCAGCCCGGTGAGCACGTCGAGCAGCGTGGGCGTCAGGGCGGCCAGCACGGCCCCCAGCGCCGGCACCGTGGCTACCGCCTCGGCGGCGTGGTGGATCACATCGTGGGCGCCGGGAAGGCCGTGGGTGAGAATGCCGCCGCCGACCATGAACATGGCGACGGTGCCGATCACCGTCAGGGCCTTCATCAGGCGCGGCGCGGCTGCCACCAGCAGGCGGCCGATGCCGCGCAGGGCGGCGTTGCCCTTCTTGAGCAGATAGAAACCGACGTCGTCCATTTTGACGATGGCGGCGACGATGCCATAGACGCCGATGGTCATGATGAGGCCGATGCCGGCCAGCACGGCGACCTGGGTGGAGAAGGCCTTGTCGGCGACAGTGCCGAGAGCGATGACGATGATCTCGGCGGAAAGCACAAAGTCGGTGCGGATCGCGCCCTGGATTTTTTCTTTCTCCAGGGCCACCAGGTCGATGTTCTCGTCGGCCAGAGCGGCCAGTTGCTCGGCGTGGTGGGCTTCGTCAGCGCTCTCTTCGGCCTTGCTGTGAAAGAACTTGTGCGCCAGTTTCTCGACGCCCTCGAAGCACAGGTAGAGCCCGCCCAGCATCAGCAGCGGCGTGATGGCCCAGGGGATCAGGGCGCTGATGGCGAGGGCCGAGGGCACCAGGATCAGCTTGTTCTTCAGGGAACCGACGCCCACCGCCCAGACCACGGGCAGTTCGCGCTCGGCGCGGACGCCCGCGACCTGTTCGGCATTCAGGGCGAGGTCGTCGCCGAGCACCCCGGCGGTCTTTTTCGCCGCTACCTTGGTCATCAGCGCCACGTCATCGAGGATGGTGGCGATGTCGTCGAGCAGGGCGAGCAGGCTGGCTCCGGCCATGGATTAGTTTCCTTTCAAGCCGCGCATGGTCTTGCGCGCAAAAACGAGGTCTTCCCAGGAGCGCGCCTTGTCGGTCAGGTTGCGCAGCAGGTAGGCCGGGTGGTAGGTGACGATGACCGGGATGCCCTGGTAGTCATGCAGCCGGCCGCGAGCAGCGCCGATTTTCACTTCGGCCTGGAGTAGAGTTTGCGCCGCCGGACGGCCGAGGGCGACGATCAGCCTGGGCTGGATCAGGGCGATCTGGCGCTGCAGATAGGGCCAGCAGGTGGCGGTCTCTTCCGGCTCCGGGGTGCGGTTGTTGGGCGGGCGGCACTTCACCGCGTTGCCGATGTACACGTCCTTGCCACGCTGGAGGTCGATGGCGTCGAGCATGGCATCGAGCAGCTTGCCGGCCTGACCGACGAAGGGCTCGCCGCGCTCGTCCTCTTCCGCCCCCGGCCCTTCGCCGACGAAGAGCCAGTCGGCTTCCACGTCGCCGACGCCGAGCACCGCCTGCTTGCGCGCCTGACAGAGGCCGCAGGCGCGGCATTCGGCCACGGCGGCCTTGAGGCTGGGCCAGTCCAGGTTGGCGATGGCGGCGGTGCGGTCGGCGTTTGCAGCCGGAACCGCAACCGACGCGACAGGCGTCCGAATGGAGGTCTTGACAGCCGGTTCTGGCACGGCGTCGCGCCGATCAACTGCAGGCGTCTCAAGGACCGCCGCAGCCGGCGCGTTGCGCAGCTTCCACAGGGGGCCGAGGCCCATTTCGCGCAGGGTGCTTTCCCGGCGGCTCATAGTTCGCGCACCATCACGACGGCGTCTTCGCGGCCCTCGGCGGCCGGGTAGTAGCCCTTGCGGCGGCCGATGGCGATGAAGCCATGACGCCGATACAAGCTCTGACCGGATTCATTGGAGGGCCGCACTTCAAGCAGCATGCGGGTGCCGCCGTAGCCCCGGACCAGGGCGAAGAAGTGATCCAGCAGCAGGCTGCCGAGGCCCTGGCGCTGGCGTTCGGGGACGATGCTGATGTTGAGCAGATGGGCCTCGTCGAGAATCATCATCATCACACCGTAGCCGACCAGAAGATCGCCTTCATAGGCGAGCCAGGCCGAATGGCCGGCCTTGAGGGAATCGGCGAAGTTGCCCCGGGTCCAGGGAAAGGCGCAGAGGCGCGCCTCGATGGCTGTGACGAGATCCAGATCAGCCTCGGCCATGGGCTGGTAGCGCAGGCGCGGGGCCGGCACGGCACTCATCAGCGCACCCCGCCCCGGGCCAGGCGTTCGGCGGTGGTCAGGGCCACCTTGTCGCGCACATACAGGGGCGCGGCCTCGGCCGCGCCGACACCGCCGCCGACCAAAATTCGCGGCGCGGCGAGACGGGCCACCGCCGCCGCCGTCGGCAGCAGATCATCACGCACCTGTCCGAACACCGGCAGCAGCGGGCCGTAGGAGGCAAAGCCATCGCCGCAGCCGACCCAGCCCGCGTCCTTCGGCGCCACCACCAGGGACGGCGGCACGACGATGGGGGCATGGACTTCCTCGGGGAAACCGTCTCGGACCCGGTAGGCGGCGCAATACACTTCGTTCATGCGCGCGTCGAGGCAGGCGAAAACCCACTCCTCGCCGCTGGCCAGCGCCAGGGCTTCGAGGCTGCCCACCGCCAGCACCGGCCGGTCGAGGCCAAAGGCAAGGCCCTGGGCGATGCCGCAGGAGAGACGCAGTCCGGTAAAGCCGCCGGGGCCGGCGCCGAAGGCGATGGCATCGAGCTGCCGGAGGGTCAGCCCGGCCTGCGCCAGCAGTTCCTTGACCCAGGGCAGCAGGCGTTCCGAACCGCCATTGGGATGATCTTCAGCAATTTCGCGCACCTCGCCGTCGCGCCAGAGGGCAACGGAAAGGCGGCGCGTGGAGGTTTCGAGGGCAAGGAGATTCACGGCCGGCATTTTACCCGAGGCGCCCGGCCCCGGCCCCTCCACGCCAGGAGACTACTGGGCGCCGCCCTGACGACGATCCTTCATGCGCTCGCGCATCTCGCCGCGCTTGGCCTTGCAGCCTTCGGGGTCGGCCTGGCACTTCTCGCGCCGTTCCTGCATGCGTTCGCGCCTCTCGGCCTTCTTTTCCTTGCAGGCTTGCGGGTTGGCCTGGCATTTCTCGCGCCGCTCCTCGGCGCGCGCCTTCATTTCTTCGCACTTCTGGGGATTCGCAGCACAGCGATCCTGCATGCGTTCCTTCATCTTGGCGCACTTGTCCGGGTTGCTCTGACACCACGCCTCCCGATTACCGCCGGGGGGCGGCGCGCCTTCTTCGGCATGGACGGAAACCGCCGCCAGATTGGCGGCCAACAGGGAAGCAAGCAGTAATTTTCGCATCATGATGTTTCTCCTTGGTCGGATTGAACTACGCGATAAGGCGATCCAGCGGGGCGAACAAGGCCCGCACCGCCAACAAGGGGGTGAGAAAACGCTTAATGGTTAACTTCGAATGGGCTACTGGCGGTGGCGCTCGAAGCGGCCGGGACGATAGACATCCTGACCGGCATCGCGGATATCACGCCGCAACTGACGGCGCTCTTCGGGCGAGAGTCGGCCGGGACGCTCATTACCACCGTTGGCTGCCGCCCCGCCATCGCTCTGGCGTTGGTCGCGCCAACTATGCCGCCCTCCATCCTCCGTCTGACGCTGGGACTCGAATTGGCCCGGATGCCGCTCACGCTGAAAGCCGACGCTGCCACCCTGCCCCCGGAAGCCGCTCGGCTGGGCCTGTGCGGTCAGGGAAAGCGACAGGGAAAACCCGAGCGCAAGCGCAATGGCGGCGAGGCGCAGGGTGGTGGCGGTGGTTCTCATGGCGATCTCAAGCATCCTGGCAATACGTCACTAACGCCACGTGACGCAGGTCAATGGTTCGTGGAAACCGTATTGTCTCTCTTCCTGGCGAATGGCGCGACGGGTTCATGGCCTTCTCTTTCGTCTGTCGCTCGACGGCGTCGGGCGTTGAGTGCATGATCGGAGTGCCATGTAAGCCAAGTGTTGAAATACCTTGCCAAGTTGTAAAGTTCTGTAAGTCCGCCGCCTTTCTGTAACCTTCGGCAACACCCTGGGGCCTGCCCCTGCGCCATGCCGGTCTTGCATCGGATAGCATTCACACCATGAACGAAACCAAAGAAAAGATACTCGTCGTCGATGACGACTTGCGCCTGCGCCAGTTGCTGGAGCGCTACCTGGGCGAACAGGGCTATGTCGTCAAGGCGGTGGATGGCGGCGCGGCCATGGACAAGGCCCTGTCACGGGAGCTGTACGACCTGATCGTGCTCGACCTGATGATGCCGGGGGAGGATGGCCTCTCCATCTGCCGCCGCCTGCGGGCGGACAAGAACCCGGTGGCCCTCATCATGCTCACCGCCAAGGGCGACGAGGTGGACCGCATCGTCGGCCTCGAACTCGGCGCCGACGACTACCTGCCCAAGCCCTTCAACCCGCGCGAACTGGTGGCCCGCATCCACGCCGTGCTGCGCCGCCGTGCTGCGCCGCCGCCGCCGGGCGCCCCCGCCGTCAGCGACGAGAGCTTTGAGTTCGGCCGCGTCCAGGTCAATCTGGCCACCCGCGAACTGACCCGTGACGGCGTCACCACAGCCCTGACCACCGGCGAATTCGCCCTGCTCAAGGTGCTGCTCGACCACGCGCGCCAGCCCATGAGCCGCGACAAGCTGATGGAACTGGCCCGGGGCCGCGAATACGAAGTCTTCGACCGCGCCATCGACGTCCAGGTCTCGCGCCTGCGCAAGCTGGTGGAAGACGATCCGGCCAAACCGCGCTACCTCCAAACGGTCTGGGGCTTCGGTTACGTGTTCGTGCCCGATGGCAAGAAGCACGAGTAACTTGCATCACAGTAACGCCCCCAAGGCCCCGGTTTGAAACTCTTTCCCCGCACCCTGCTCTGGCGCACCTTTTTCCTCATGGCGGTGCTGATGCTGGCCTCGGTGCTGGCCTGGTTCGCCATTTTCAGCACCTATGAGCGGGAACCCCGCGCCCGCCAACTGGCGCAGACCATCGTCAGCGTCGCCAACCTGACCCGCACCGCCATGGTCACGGCGCGCATCGACGCCCGCCGCCAGTTGCTCGCCGAACTGTCGGACCGGGAGAGCATTCACATCTATCCGGCCGAGGACGACGACAAGATCGCCCCCCTGCCCGACCTGCCCTTCATTCAGCATGTGGAGGCGCTGGTCAAGGAAAAACTGGGGCCGGAAACCCGCCTGACCCTGGAGCGGGAAGGCGAGCAGGCCCTGTTCGTCAGCTTCCGGCTCGACGATTCGAGCGAGGATGAATTCTGGGTCGCCCTGCCCCGTGAGCGCCTGGACCGGCACTTCCCGGTGCAGTGGCTGGGCTGGGGCGCCGCCGCCCTGCTGATGTCCCTGGCCGGGGCGTGGATCATCGTTTCCCGTGTCGTGCGCCCCCTCAAGATTCTCGGCCGGGCAGCGCGGGAAATCGGCCGCGGCGGTAGCCCGCCGCCGGTGGAGGAACAGGGGGCGGACGAGCTGCGCCTGCTGGCGCGGGCCTTCAACCAGATGAACACCGACCTGACCCAGCTCGACCAGGACCGGGCGCTGATCCTTGCCGGCGTTTCCCACGACCTGCGCACCCCCCTGACGCGCCTGCGCATGGGCATCGAAATGAGCGGCGCCGACGACTTCACCCGCGAGGCCATGAGCGCCGACGTGGAGGAAATGGACAAGACCATCGGCCAGTTCCTCGACTTCGCCCGCGCCGACGGCGGCGAAGCGGCGGTGGAAACCGACCTCGCCGCCCTGCTCACCGAAGTGGTGGAGCGGGCGCAACGGCGCGGCGCGCCAGTCCATGCCGCGATCGCGGCTCTACCGGCCGTCACCCTGCGCCCCCAGGCCCTGCGCCGCGCTGTCACCAATCTGATCGAAAACGCCCAGCGTTACGCCGGCAGCGAACTGCCGATCGACCTCAGCCTGCGTCAGGAAGCCAAGCAACTCATCATCGACGTTGGCGACCGCGGCCCCGGCATTCCCGCCGATCAGGTGGAGCGCGTCAAACGCCCCTTCACCCGGCTGGAAGAAGCTCGCAGCAACACCGGCGGTGCCGGCCTCGGCCTCGCCATCGTGGACCGCGTCGCCCGCCACCACGGCGGTCGCCTCGACCTGCTGCCGAGGGACGGCGGCGGACTGCTGGCGCGCATCACACTCCCGGTCTGACGTGCACCTTTTTGCCGACATTTCCTCCCACGGCCTCGGTCATCTTGCCCAGGCCGCGCCGGTCCTCAACGCCCTGCGCCAGCGCCTGCCGGCCCTGCAACTGACGGTGCGCAGCGGCATTTCCCGCGAACGGCTCGCCCTGCGCATCGCGGGCGATTTCTCCCATATCGACGCCGCCAGCGACGTCGGCTTCGTCATGAGCAACGCCCTCGATATCGACCTTGCCGCCTCCGCTGAGCGCTACCGCAATCAGCACAGTCAATGGCAGCAGACGGTGGCGCAGGAGGCGACGATGCTCAAGGCCTTGAAAGTCGATGCCGTGCTCTCGGATGTCACCTACCTGCCCCTGGCCGGCGCCGCGGCGGCGGGTATTCCGGCCCTCGCAATGTGCTCCCTGAACTGGGCCGACATGTTTCTGCACTACTTCGGTAACCAACCCTGGGCCAAGCCAATCCACGTCGAGATGCTTGCCGCCTACCGCAGCGCCCCGTTCCTGCGCGTTACGCCGGCCATGGCCATGGAGAGCCTGCCCTTGCGCCGCGAGATCGGGCCAATTGCGACCCTCGCCCGCCGCGACCGCGAGGACGCCGCCCGTCGCCTGGGCATCCCGATCCAACAACGCTGGGGGCTGGTAGCCCTCGGCGGCATCGCCCACCGTCTGCCGGTAGAAGACTGGCCGCCCATTCCCGGCCTCACCTGGCTGACGCCCGCTGCCTGGGGCGTGAAGCGAGAGGATGTGGCGGCCTTCGACACCACCGACCTGCCCTTCTCCGACGTTCTCGCCGCTGCCGATTTCGTTCTCACCAAACCGGGCTACGGCACCTTCGTCGAGGCCAGTTGCCAGGGCGTTCCCGTGCTTTACCTGCGCCGGCCCGACTGGCCCGAGGAGCCCGTGCTGCTGGCCTGGCTCCATGCCAACAACCGCGCCATGGAAATCAGCCGCGAGCAGGCCCGGCAAGGCGACCTGGCCGAGGTGCTGAACCGGCTCCAGAGCCTGCCGGCCCCGCCGCCCCCCACCCCGACCGGCATCGCCGAGGCCGCCGACATCCTTTGGGGTCGGCTCACACCCCGTGTTAACATCCCCGCCCCATGAGCGAAGAAAAATCCCCCCTGCCCCAGATCACCGCCTATGAACTCATCGGCGGCGAGGCCGGCATCCGCGCCCTGGTCAAGCGCTTCTACGAAGTGATGGACACCCTGCCCGAGGCTTACGGCGTCCGCAAACTCCACGCCGCCGACCTTTCCGGTTCCGAAGACAAGCTCTTCATGTACCTCACCGGCTGGCTCGGCGGACCGCAACTGTATGTGGAAAAGTACGGCCACCCACGCCTGCGCGCCCGTCACCTGCCCTTCGCCATCGGCGAAGCGGAGCGGGATCAGTGGATGCTCTGCATGCGCCAGGCCATGGCCGAAACCATTGCTGACGAGAAGCTGCGCGCAGTACTCGACAAGCAACTGGCCGATCTGGCCGACTTCATGCGTAACAAGGCTCCAGGTGCAGCGCACCACCACCCGGCCTGAACGCTGCGTCAAGTTGCAATGCAGATGTAACCAGACTGTCTTCCGCCCTGCGTAGAGTCACCCTATTCAATATTAGGGAGCGCTAACGCATGATGTTCTTCGATCTGTTCCGCCGCGAACCGAACCTCCAGACCGTGCCCGCCGGGGAGTTTCTTTTCCGCGAAGGCGAGGCGACCAACGAGCTGATGTATGTCCTGGTGGCCGGCCGGGCGGAAATCTACGTCGGCCAGACCAAGGTCGAAGATGCCCAGGCGGGAACCATCCTCGGCGAAATGGCGATGATCGACCAGGAACCCCGCTCCGCCTCGGTTCGGGCCGTGAGCGACTGCCAGTTTGCCGAAATCAACCGCAAGCGCTTTCACTACCTCGTCACCGAGGCGCCCTCTTTCGCCACCGATGTGATGCGGGTGATGGCCGAGCGTCTGCGCAATTGCGACCGAATGCTCAAGTAGCCATCACATAGCCGTCGAGGCCCCGCGTCCCGGCGGCAGTTTCAGGCCGCTGGAAACCACGTCGCCGGGCAGCAGGGCGCTGACGATCTTCGCCGCCAGGGCGGCGGTGCGCTGGTTCTTGTCGCGATCCGGGTTGTATTCGCTGATCTCCACCCCCAGCAACCGGGGGTCGCCACGCAAATGGGCGAGAGCGAACAGCAGATGGCGCGGCTCCAGCCCCTCCGGTTCCGGGCTGCCGACCCCCGGCGCCTGGCTGGGATCGAAGACATCCAGGTCGATGCTGATACCGAAACCGTCCGTCCCCTGGGAAGCAATGGACAAGGCCTCCTCCAGGCAGCGCACCATGCCGCGTTGCTCGATTTCGCTCCGGGTGAATACGCGCACCCCGAGCCGCTGAAGCAGATCCGCCTCCTCCGGTTCAAAGCTGCGGGCGCCAAACACCGCCACCCGCTGCGGCGACACCTTCGGCCCCGCCAGCCCCAGTCCGGTGAGCCGGGTATCGCCGACCCCCAGCAGACAGGCCAGGGGCATGCCGTGAAGCGCGCCGCTGTAACTGGTGTGTTTGGTGTGGCTGTCGAGATGGGCATCGAACCAGAGCAGCCCCATCTCCCGATCACGGCCGAGGTAGCGCTTGACGCCGCTCCAGACGCCGATGGCGCAGGAATGGTCGCCTCCCACCACCAGGGGCAAGTCGCCCCGGCGCAGGGTCTGATGCACGTCCTCGCAGAGCCGGGAACACAGGTCAATCACCTGCCCCAGCGGCCCCTCGACGCTCAAATGGGCGGTGCGCGGATACAGGCTTTCCTCCCAGTCGAGTTCCGGGTGGTGCATCAGAGCCCGAAAGCAGTGGCATTGCCGCAACGCCTCCGGGCCCCGTGCACAGCCGGAATCCTGGGCGCCGACGCCGCTGGCGGCGCCAATGATGCGAACACGCCGCGTCATGACCGAGCCTTGTTCATCTCAGATGTGCCCATACTAGCGCCGAAAGGCTGGTCACTCCCAGGCCCGCCCCGGCGAAGACGGTGCGCGCCAGGGCGCCGTCGATGAAGTTGCGCATGCGCTCCAGGGCCTGATGGTGAGGTTCGTAGTCCGCACAGGGGGCAGACTGCATTTCCTGGCATTCATGCCACATATAGTGGCAGTTGCGGCAATGGTGACGTGCATTCATGGCAATCTCCTTGTAACGACTGAGACAACGGGCGGGAAACAAAAATTCGGTCAGGCCAAGGAATAGTGCGGCTGACCCTCCAGGCGCAGGGGAAAGGCCAGCACCTTGGCGTCGGTCTCGGAGCCGCACCAGGCCGGCGGCTCCTCTTGCAGGCACAGCACCCAGTCGGCAACCCCCTGCTGCTCCAGGGGGCGACTCAGCAGGTAACCCTGTATGTGCTGACAACCGTGGTTGAGCAGGAACTCCAGCTGCTCCACCGTTTCCACGCCCTCGGCGATCACGTTCAGACCCAGGCCCCGGGAGAGGCCGATGATGGCCTGGGTGATCTTGGCGTCGTCCTGGTCCTGGCAGATGTCGCCGACGAAGGACTGGTCGATCTTCAGGGTGTCGATGGGAAAGCTCTTGAGATAGGACAGGGATGAAAAGCCGGTGCCGAAGTCGTCAATGGCCAGCCCTACCCCGAGTCGCCGCAAGCCCTCCATGACACGGATGCTCGATTGGGCATCCACCAGCGCCGATTCGGTGATTTCCAGCTTCAGCGCTTCGGGCGGCAGGCGGGTTTCCATCAGCACGTCGCGCACCAGCACTTCGAGATCGGTGCGATGAAATTGCTTGGCGGACAGATTGACGGCCATGGTGAGGTAGCTGCCATGGGTCTCGCCCCAGCGGGCGGCGAAGTCGCAGGCGTGGCGCAGCACCCATTCACCCACTTCGAGGATCATGCCGGTGTCTTCGAGCACCGGCACGAACACGGCGGGTGAAATCGTGCGGCCGTCGGCGTCACGCCAGCGCAGCAAGACCTCGAAGCCGGTCAGCTCCCAGGTCTCGATGTTCATCTGCGGCTGATAGACGAGGCGGAACTCACCCCGCGCCAACGCGCCGTGGAGGGCGGTTTCGAGTTCGAGGCGCTCGCGCAGACGCTGATTCAACTCCTCGGTGAAGAAATGATAGGTATTGCGCCCCTGCTCCTTGGCCTGATACATGGCCGAATCGGCGTTCTTGAGCAACTGGGCGGCCTGACGGCCATCGGTGGGATACACGGTGATGCCGATGCTGGGGCTGATATAGACCTCGTTCGGCCCGAGACGGAAGGGCATGGCAAAGGTGTCGATGAGCTTGTTGGCGATCACGTTCAGGGCGCCATTGTCGATGACGTTTTCGACGATGAGGGTGAACTCGTCGCCGCCGATGCGCGACACCGTGTCGCCCTCGCGCACCGCCACCTGTAAGCGCTGCGCCACCTGGCCGAGCAGGATGTCGCCGGCGGCATGGCCGAGGCTGTCGTTGATGTTCTTGAAGCGGTCCAGGTCAATGAACATCAGCGCCACCCGGCTGCCGAGGCGGTCCGCTTGCAACATGGCGTGGCTGAGCCGGTCCTTGAACAAGTAGCGATTGGGCAAGCCGGTCAGGGGGTCGTAGTTCGCCAGTTGCGACAGGCGATCTTCCGAGAGCTTGCGTTCGGTGATGTCCTGAAAGGTGCCGATGATGTGCATGTGCCGCCGGCCGCCGCCAAACCCGGCCTCGCCCAGCACCTCCAGAGTGCGCTCGCCCTCAGGACCGACGATACGGAACTTGTCGCGAAAACTGTGGGCACCGTTGGCCTCGACGGCAAACAGGCGCGCCACGCGCTCCCGGTCTTCCTCGGCCACCAGCGCCAGCAGGGTGCCGAGGGTCGGCGCCACGGCGGTTGCCTTGAGACCGAAAAGACGGAAACACTGCTCGGTCCAGCGGAAGCGGTCGGAAAGAATCTGGTACTCCCAGGCCCCGACCGAGGCGATTTCCTGCGCCTTGGCAAGCATGCGGCTGTTTTTCCACAGGGCCTCCGCCATGGTGTTGAAGGAGCGGGCCAGACGCCCCATTTCGTCGTGGGAGGCCACCGGCAGGCGCTGGCTGTAGTTGCCGTCGGCAATGCCGCGCACCGCGTGTTCCATTTCCACCAACGGCCGCACCAAGCGCCGCGACAGCAGCCAGCTAATCAGTCCGCCAATCAGCAGCGAAGCCGCCACCATGGCGATGGCAAGCGCCACCAGGGAGCGCCGCAAACCGTCCCAGACCCCGTCCAGCAGTTTCGAAGAATGATTGATGGAAGCGAGAAAATCGGCATTGGAAAACTGGATGCGTCCGTAGCCGAGCAGGGCCGAGGGGGAGGAAATCGGAAACACGACCCCCATGCCTTCCCGGGCGCTGAACACCAATGGCCCCTTGATCTGTGCCGCCTCCAGGAAGGCGTCGCGGACGTGACGGCCAACATCCGGGTTGCCCTCGCTGCCGTCGGTAATCAGACGCCAGTCCGGCCCGATAACTTCAAAGCGCGTCAGCGGCATCCAGGAACGAATTTGCGCAATCGTGCCGTTGAGGCCGGCCACATCCTGTTGCGCCAGGGGCGCCGCAAGCTGGCTGCCGATGAAACGGGCGGACGCGGTCAGCCGCGCCTCCTGGTCGAGCACCAGGTAACTGCGCAGTTCCTGGCGGATCAGATCATTGCTGCTTTCCAACTGCCGCGCCGTGAAAATGCCGGCGCACAGAATCACCAGCACCGCTGTACCGGTCAGGGCAAGACAGAAATAGAGCGTGAGACGCAGCGAGAGCTTCATGGTGCGGCCTCAACTCGGCGAGAACCACGAAACTGTCGGTGCTGGATTCAGCGCAAGCAGCAATATCCTCATGTCGTGGCTCCCTATGCGAGGAGTGCAGACTAAAAGAACATTGTGATATCCCTGTTACGCCTGATGACATTGCTCCGCAACAAGCAATGACATCGCGTTGAGTACGCTGAAGTATTTACCGCTGGAAATGTTTTCGGCCTGACATCATCCGGCCGCGAAACTACAGGTCGCTGCTGGCTTCCTGACGCCGCAACTGGCGCGCATGGCGGTGCCGCGCCATCAGGCGTGGGTCGGTCACCACCTTGCCGATGGTCTCGCCGATCACCATCACCACGCCGAGCACCGGCAGCACCAGCATCAGGCCGGTAATCCCCGCCACGGCGCCGCCGGCGAAGATCATCACCACGGTGAGCAGCGGGTGCATGTGCAGGCTCTTGCCGATGGTCAGGGGCATGTAGATGAAGTCATCGAGCAGGCGCACGACGACGAACAGCGCGATGGACCAGTAGGCCATGGTCGGGTCGCCGGGAAAGTCGGTGGCTGCCACCAGCACCACCAGCAGGCCACCCAGCACCGAACCGATGTAGGGTATCCAGGCCAGCACGGCGCAGATCAGGCCCAGCGCCAGGGGACCGGGGAAGCCCATCACCCACAGGCCCGCCGCCAGGGTCAGGGTGTCCAGCACCGTCAGTTTGATGAGGCCCTGGAAGTAGGCGCGGGAAGTGAGGTCCACCTCGTGCAGCAGATTCAGGGTGCGCTCGAAAAAGGCGTTGGGCACCGCGTTGGCGAGGAAGCGCTTGAAGCGGTTGCCTTCCTTGAGGAAGTAGAAGGCCAGGAAAGGCGCCAGCAAGAGCGACGGTGTCCAGGCGGCGATGGCCTTGGCAACCGGTTCGAGATGCTCCGCGATGCTGCCGCTGGACTGAGCAAGGCGCTCCATCGCCGTATCCGCCACATGGGCGTTGGCCAGCATCGCCCAGCGCGCTTCGAGGCCGCGCAGGGAACTCTCCATCAGCCCCAGGCCGCCTTTCATGTAGCGTTCGACAATGCTCTGCCAGTCCAGCACCTTGGCCGCCACCCAGGGCACCATCAGGGTTAGCGCGATGCCGACAATGACGAGAAAGACTGCCATCACCCAGGCCGCAGCACTGTCGCGGCTCATGCCGTGAAACATCAGGTACTGCACCGGCGGATAGAGGAAGTAATACAGGATCAGCGCCAGCAGCGCCGGCACCACCAGCCAGAGCACACTGTGCAGGGCGAACAGCAACAGGCAGGTGACGGTGATGATGCCGACCCACACCACCGGGCCGGAACCCTTGGCGGCCAGGCTGTCGGCAGCAGTCACAGGTGCGTGACTCATAGGTGTTGCAGGGCGCTGGCGGAATGGTTGGCCAGTTCGCGCATGCGGCGGCCGATGTGGCGCGCCAGTTCGCGGGAAATCTTCGAGGCGATGACGGCGTGGGTTTCCAGCAGGTTCATGAAGTCTTCGCGGAAGAACACCGCCAGCCGGCAATCGGAAGCCGCCCGTGCCTGGGCCGAACGCGGGTCATTGTCGAGCAGGGCGAGTTCGCCGAAGAAGGTGCCGGCGCCGAGTTCGGCGATGCGCCCCTCCACCGGCTGCCCCTGGCGGCAGATCAGCACCTGGCCTTCGAGCACGATGTAGATCGCCTGGCCTTCCTCGCCGGCGTCGAAGATCACCTCGTCCTTGAGGTAATCCCGCTCATGCAGCAGACCGTCGAGAATCTGCAACTCCCGAGGCGTCAGGTGAATGAAGAGCGAAAGGGAGCGCAGGCGTTCCTGGCGCGGGGTAGTGCTCTTTGAGCGAAACAGACCGAGGGCCACAGTGATCTCCAAATGACGCGGTGATTCTATCCCAGGGGCCAACGTTGCAGGATGGCGTAGCGGGCAATCGTGTGAATGTCGTCCGGGTGCTCTCCTCCCCCTTCAAGGGGGAGGCCGGGTGGGGGATGGGGAGAAATTTGGCGTATTCCGTGACATGTTCTGACCGTTTTTACCCCATCCCCACCCCAACCCTCCCCTTGACGGGGAGGGAGTGCCGCATCATGCGATTGCCCTGGGATGGCGTAGCGAGAGCCCGACCCCGAGAGTCGGGATTCCACCAGGGTGAATTCCCGCACCGGCCAGCCGACGCCCGCCCAGGCCGATTCATCCGGGGTGCTTTCCGCCTTGCGCAGCAGGGTGACATGGGGCGCAAACGGGCGCTCTTCAAGGACAAAGCCCTGCTGCCGCAAGCTCGCGGCGAGGCTGGCCGCCAAATCGGCGAGAACTGGCGCGACCTCGCCACACCCGGCCCAGAGCACCTTGTTGTGACGCCAATAGCCCAGACGGTCTAGACGCAGCGCAAACGCCGGGGAGCGCACCACGTCGGCAGAAGTCACTGCGGCGGCAAGACGATCCGCCGCCACATCGCCGAGAAACGCCAAAGTCAGGTGCAGGCTGTCGCGGGCCATGACGCGCCCGCCGCATGCATTCTGCAAAGGCTGGGCCAGATCGTAGAGGGCATCGCCCGCCGCCCGCTCGGGCCAGAGGGCGAAGAACAGTCGGTGCTGGCCCTCAGTCGGCACGAATCAGCAGAGCCACCGCCTCGGTGGCGATGCCCTCGCCGCGCCCGGCAAAGCCCAGGCGCTCGGTGGTCTTTCCCTTGATATTCACGCAGCCCGGCTCGATGCCGAGATCGGCGGCGATGTTCGCCACCATGGCCGGCGCATGGGGCAGAATGCGCGGCGCCTGGCAGATGATGGTGCAATCCACGTTGCCGACACGCCAGCCGGCGGCTTGGACTTTCTCCATCGCCCCCCGCAGCAGCATACGGCTGTCGGCGCCCTTCCACTTGGCTTCGGAATCCGGAAACAGGCGGCCAATGTCGCCCAGGCCCGCCGCGCCAAGAACCGCGTCGGTGATCGCATGCAGCAGCGCATCGGCATCGGAATGGCCAGCGAGGCCGCGCTCGAAGGGAATCTCGACGCCGCCGAGAATCAGCTTGCGGCCCGGCACCAGGGCATGCACATCGACGCCCTGGCCGATACGGAAGGGAACGCTCATGGGTTTGCCTTTCGGTTCTGCAAAATCCACTCCGCCAGATGCAGGTCGAGAGGATAGGTGATCTTGAGATTGGTGGCGTCCGCCGCCACCAGCTTGGGTTGCAGGCCGAGGGCCTCCACCGCGCTGGCCTCGTCGGTCACCGAGGGAGCAAATTCGAGGGCATCGAGCAGCAAGCCGTGGCGGAACATCTGCGGCGTCTGCGCCTGCCACAAGCCCTCGCGCGGCACCGTGGCGGCGATGCGCTGCCCCTCCCCGGCCCGCTTCAAGGTATCGGCTACCGGCACGGCGAGGATGCCGCCCACTGGATCGTTCGCCACCTCGGCCATCAGGGTTTCCACATGGGCCGGCGTCAGGCAGGCGCGGGCTGCGTCGTGCACCAACATCCAGTCGTCCTCCCGCACCCGGCCGCGCACCTGGCGCAGGCCATTCACCACCGACTCGGCACGCGTCGCCCCTCCGCAACGCAGGGCCTCCAGGCGCGGCCCGAAGGCACTCCAGTCGTGGCGATCCCACTCCCCATCATCGGCAGCAATCACCACGAACACCCGCTTGATGGCCGCAACGCCACACAAGGCCGTCAGGGTATGGCGGATCAGGGGCTGCCCGAGCAAGGGCAGATATTGTTTCGGCAACGGCGCCCCCATCCGGGAACCGCCACCGCCAGCAGGAACAAGTGCGTAATAGGCCATGGCCGAATTCTAGCCCGGAAGCCCGCGCCATCGCCGCCTGGGGCTGGGCCGCAGGACCACCTTGACATCCGACCGTGTATAAATACACTGTACGTATGATTAAGTTCGAGTGGGATTCTGCCAAGGCTGCGGCCAACGCCAGAAAGCACGGGGTTTCCTTCGAGGAAGCACAGACCGTTTTCTATGATGAGTTCGCCGTTCAGTTCTTCGATGACGAACACTCGGGTGATGAGCAGCGTTTTTTGTTGCTGGGCATGAGCACGGAAGCAAGACTGCTACTTGTCTGTCACTGCGAACGGGATGCAGGAAACATCATCCGCATCATTTCCGCTCGCAAGGCGACCAAGCGTGAAAGTACTTTTTACGGAAGTGAAATGCCATGAAAACCGAATACGACCTTTCCCAGATGAAGTCGCGCCGGAATCCCTACGCATCCAAGCTCAAGAAGCCGGTGACGATGCGCCTTTCCGAAGACGTTGTTGCCTACTTCAAAAACATGGCGGCAGATGCGGGGGTGCCTTACCAGAGCCTCATCAATCTCTACCTCCGCGACTGCGTGACGCAGCATCGGCAGGTACAGATTGCCTGGCCAACCAAGTCCTAACTTTCCGCTCCCGAGCGACGCTTCGCCGGCAAGACGGCAGCGCGAGCCAGAGCCAGGGCAGTCGCTAAAGAACAAAGAGTTTCGTCTGGCGCCCGCCAACTTATGTTGGAAATGCTATGCCCATGGATTTGTCGATAGAATCGAGCCAGCAGGGGCGGGGGGTTGTCAGCCAATTTCGCTGGGGCGCCAATCTGGGCATTCCCACGCAAACCCAACCACCAAAGCCCCTGCGGGAGGCAACTGATGTCCAGATACTTTTGCAGCCACCCGCTTAAGCCGCAGCCGACGCGGCATACATCACATTAGGAAGCATCAATGTCACGCCCCGACTGGGACTGTCCAGTGTGTTTGCAACCGAATGGAGCCGAAGATGGCGAGTGCATCAATTGCGGTTGTCCTTATAGCTGCCCACCTGAGGAACTAGCCCAACGCAAGGAAGCCTACGCCAATGTGCCGCTGTCGGAGTTAGCTCCCCAACCAGATGTTACAGCCGCGCCGGAGTACGAAGACCCTGTCGTTCCGACGTCGAGGTACTTACGAGTGTTCCCTCCGGTCCCCACTCTCTATAACAGCACTCTGGTCTTCACGGCAGTCTATTTCGCAATCTTGGCAGTTGCCATTCCCCTAGCCCTGACCTTTAAATCCGATACAACTTCGTCTGTCTGTTACGGCGCAATCATCGGAGGCGCTGTCGCGATCGGCGAGTATTGGAAACACTGCAACATGTTGCCCTTACTTCGCAACGAAAAGTGGGCCATGATATGGAGATGTCTAGGTGTGACCCTCGTAGCGGATATGTTGGCCCTCGTCCTTGGCATCGACATCTGGAACGTGAAGTTTTCTTCATCGGTGCTGTTTCAGAAGATCGGCCACCTCACCATCCTGTGGCTGTCGTTTGGCACAAACTGGCTCGTCAGCACCAAGATTCGCTCCCAGTCAGCTAGGTAGGGTGCGCAACTTGTTGCGCACGGGGAATCGATGAGCAAACGGTGCGCAACGCTTCGCGTTTCGCACCCTACGGGTTGGTTGCCCTGCACACGCCGTCCAATGGGCGCTCCAGACATGCCCGGCCTGACATGCCCATTCCACGCGGCCTCCAGGCCGGCTTTCCATCGGCGGGTGAAGGGCTACAATCGAAGCAGAACATTCGGTGTTGGAGGGGCAGGTGAATTTTCTTGAAGCGGGAATTGCCGGCCAGATCGAGGCCTTTGCCACCAGTCTGGCGATTGGGCTGTTGATCGGTCTGGAGCGGGAACGCAAGGCCGACACCAAGGCGGGTTTGCGCACCTTTGGTCTGGTGGCGCTGCTGGGTACGCTGTGCGCGCTGATCGCCCAGGAAAGCGATTCGGGCTGGATACTCGCCGCCGGCTTTCTTGCCATTGGCGCCATGATGATCGTCTCCCATGCTGTCGACCCGCAGGAAGATGGCGACCCCGGCACCACCTCGGTGGTGGCCCTGATGGTCTGCTTCGCCCTCGGCGCCATGATCTGGTTCGGTTACGCCACCCTGGCCGTGATGCTCGGCATCGCCACCACCGGCCTGCTGTATTTCAAGAGCCAGCTCTCGGGCATCAGCAAGAGCCTGACCCACAAGGATCTGATCTCCATTCTCCAGTTTGCGGCCCTCTCTTTCATCGTGCTGCCGATCCTGCCGAACAAGGACTTCGGCCCCTACCACGCCATCAACCCGCATCAGGTCTGGTGGATGGTAGTGCTGATTTCCGGCCTCTCCCTCGCCGGTTATGCCGCCCTGCGCATTGTCGGCGCCCGGCGCGGCGCGGCGGTGATCGGCTTCTTCGGCGGCCTCGCTTCGTCTACCGCCACCACCATGGTGTTCGCCCGCAATGCCCGCGACGACGTGGACCTGACGCGCACCGCCACGGTGGTGATCCTGCTCGCCAACCTCGCCGTGCTGCTGCGCCTGGGCGTGGTGGCAGCCACCCTGGCTCCCTCCCTGACCATGCCGCTGGCCCTGGTGCTGGGCTGCGGGCTAGCCGGGGGAACTGCCTTCACTGCCTGGAGCTGGCGTCGCCTGGGCGCCCACGCCGAACTGCCGATGCCGGAAGTGAGCAACCCGACCGAACTCAAGACTGCCGTCTCCTTCGGCCTGCTTTACGGCGTGGTGCTGCTGCTCTCGGCCTGGTTGCAGGATGTCGCCGGCAACTCCGGCCTCTATCTGGTTGCCCTCGCCTCGGGCCTCACCGACGTGGACGCCATGGTGCTGTCCAGCCTGCGCATGTTCAACCAGGACAAGCTGGCGGCCGACCCGACGGTGATCGTCATCACCCTTGCCGTGCTCGCTAATCTGGCCTTCAAGACCGGCCTCGTCGTCAGCATCGGCGGCCGCGATCTGGCGCGCCAGGCGTTGCCGGGACTCGCCGCCATCGCCCTCGGACTCGGCGCCGGGCTGATGCTGGTTTAAGGAGATTGCCATGCCCCTCGCCCTGCGTTCCCCGGCGGTTGCCGGCCTGTTCTACCCTGCCGACGCCCGCGACCTGAGCACCACGCTCGCCATCATGCTGGGCGCTGCGGATGTCGTCGCGGTGCGGCCGAAGGCGCTCATCGCCCCCCACGCCGGCTACATCTACTCCGGCCCCATCGCCGCCAGCGCCTACGCGCTGCTCCAGCCGTTACGCGACAGCATCCGCCACGTCGTCCTGCTCGGCCCCTGCCATCGCGTTGCCGTGCGCGGCCTCGCCATCCCCTCGGTGGATGCCTTCATCACGCCGCTCGGCACCGTACCCCTGGACCGGGATGCCCTCGACGCCGCCGCCAACCTGCCCCAGGTCAGCATCAGCGACGCCGCCCACGCGCCGGAGCATTCCCTCGAAGTGCATCTGCCCTTCCTGCAAACCGTGCTTGCCAATTTCAGCCTGGCGCCCTTCGCCGTCGGCCAGGCGACGACTCAAGAGGTGGCCGACGTGCTCGACCTGCTCTGGGGCGGGCCGGATACCCTGATCGTCATCAGCTCCGACCTTTCCCACTACCATCCCTACGCGGAAGCCCAAGCCCTCGACCATCAAACCGCCGCCAGCATCATCCAGCTCCGGCCCCTCGCCGACCACGAACAGGCCTGCGGCGCGACGCCCATCAACGGCCTGCTCGACGTAGCGCGCCAGCGTGGGCTGACACCCCTGCTCCTCGACCTGCGCAACTCCGGCGACACTGCCGGAGACAAGAATCGCGTCGTCGGCTACGGCGCGTTCTCCTTCAGCGAGAAGCTTCAGCATGAATGACGATACCCTCGGCACGTCCCTGCTGGTGCGCGCCCGCAACGCCATCGCGGCGGAATTCAACCTGCCGGCCCAGCCCGAACCGGACCACCCGGCCCTCGCCGAACCCGGCGCCACCTTCGTCACCCTGACCCAGAACGGCCAGTTGCGCGGCTGCATCGGCAGCCTCGAAGCCTGGCGGCCGCTGGACCGGGACGTGCGCGAAAACGCCCGCGCCGCCGCCTTCCGCGACCCACGTTTCACGCCTCTCTCTGTCGACGAATTCGCCCGCACCCGGGTTGAAGTCTCGCTACTCACCCCCGCCGCGCCGATGAGCTTCACCGACGAGGCCAATGCCCTGGCGCAGTTGCGCCCCGCAGTGGATGGGGTGATCTTCGAGTGCGCCGGCCGCCGCTCCACCTTCCTGCCCCAGGTCTGGGAACAATTGGCGGAACCCCAACTGTTCATGGCCCATCTAAAGCAGAAGGCCGGCCTGGCCGCCGACTTCTGGTCGCCGGAAGTGCGCCTGTCGCGCTACGAGGTGATGAAATGGAAAGAACCGACGACCTGATTTGCGGCGTCCCCGGACGCTGGTGGCATCGCCTTGACGACGGCCGCATCCAGTGCGACCTCTGCCCCCGCGACTGCAAGCTCCACGAGGGCCAGCGCGGCGCCTGCTTCGTCCGCGCCATGAAGGACGGCGCCATGGTGCTCACCACCTACGGCCGCAGTTCCGGCTTCTGCATCGATCCGGTGGAGAAGAAACCCCTCAACCACTTCTATCCCGGCTCCAGCATTCTTTCTTTCGGCACCGCCGGCTGCAACCTGGCCTGCAAGTTCTGCCAGAACTGGGACATCTCCAAGTCCCGCGACATGGACCGGCTGATGGACCAGGCCAGCCCGCAAGCCATCGCCGACGCCGCCGCCCGCTACGGTGCCAAGAGCGTGGCCTTCACCTACAACGACCCGGTGATCTTCGCCGAATACGCCATGGACACCGCCGACGCCTGCCACGCCCTCGGCATCCAGGCCGTCGCCGTCACCGCCGGCTACATGCACCCGGCCCCGGCGCGGGAGTTCTACGCCAGGATGGACGCCGCCAACGTGGACCTCAAGGCGTTCACCGACGCCTTCTACGTCAAGCAGTGCGGCGGCCGCCTGCAACCGGTGCTCGACACCCTCGCCTACATCCACCACGAAACCGAGTGCTGGCTCGAAATCACCACCCTGCTGATTCCCGGCCTCAACGATGCCGACGCCGAACTGACCCAGCTCGCCGCCTGGTGCGCCAAGGAACTCGGCCCTGACGTGCCGCTGCATTTCTCCGCCTTCCACCCCGACCACAAGCTGCGCGACATCCCCGCCACATCCAAGGACACCCTGCGCCGCGCCCGCCGCATCGCCCTTGATGCCGGCCTGCGCTACGTCTACACCGGCAACGTCCATGACCCGGAGGGCGACGTCACCTTCTGCCCCGGCTGCGGCAAAGCGGTGATCGAACGCGACTGGTATCAGATCCTCGGCTACGGCCTCGACGACACAGGCCACTGCAAACACTGCGGCACCGCCATCGCCGGTCGCTTCGGCGTCTTCGGCAACCCCTTCGGCCCGCAGCGGATTCCCGTCCGGCTGCATCAACCCTGAGCCATGATAAAAAACTCCCATTCCGATCGCGTCCTCGCCATTCTCGCCCTGACCTTGCTGGGGGCCGGTTGCATCATGGTTCTCTGGCCTTTTCTCACTGCTCTGGTCTGGGCCGCCATCCTCGCCTCCACCAGTTGGGCGGCGTTTCTCCGCCTCGACCGGCTGCTGGGAAAACGCCGCACCCTGACCGCCAGCCTGATGACCGTGATCGTCACCGTGGTGCTCCTCGGCCCCGTGGTCGCCGTCGCCCTGGCCCTCGCCAACAACGTCACCGAGTTGGGAAATGCCGCCGCCTCGCTGCTCAAGAATGGCCTGCCGGACGCCCCGGCCTGGCTCGCCAGCCTGCCCCTGGTCGGCGAATCCATCTACGGCTACTGGCAGCAGTTCGCCCACGACGGCCAGCACCTGGTTGAAGAACTTTCAAAGCTCGCCGAACCGGCCCAGAAGGCCGCCCTGGCCGGGGGGCGCGTAGTCGGCAAGGGCGTGGTGGACATCACCATTTCAGTGTTCCTCGCCTTCTTTTTCTTCCTCCATGGCGAGTCCCTGGCAATGCGCCTGCGGATTGCCCTCGAACACCTGGCCGGCGAACGCGCCACCTATCTGCTCGGCATCGCCCGCGGCACCGTCACCGGCGTCATCTACGGCGTCCTCGGCACCGCCCTCGCCCAGGGCGTTCTGGCCGCCATCGGCTTCGCCATCGCCGGCGTACCGGGCGCGGTGCTGCTGGGGGTCGCCACCTTCTTTCTCTCCGTGGCGCCGGTAGGGCCGCCCCTGGTCTGGGGCGGCGCGGCAATCTGGCTGTTCCAGCAGGGCGAGCCCGGCTGGGCCTTGTTCGTCGCCGCCTGGGGCTTCTTCGTCGTCAGCATGGTGGACAACGTCATCAAGCCCCTCATCATCAGCCGCGGCGCCAGCCTGCCCTTCGCCATCGTCTTCCTCGGCGTATTGGGCGGCGTTCTCGCCTTCGGCGTCATCGGCGCCTTCCTCGGCCCCACCCTGCTGGCGGTGGGCTACCGACTGGCCAGTGAATGGACGGCAGTCGAATTGTCGCCACAAGACGAAGCCTGACGCCGGGTTACCGAGCCACCGACACAAACTGTTACATCCGGGCCGTCGTCGTCCTCGAATCCCTGCGCGTTATCCGGGACATACCTTCCCGGAAAGATCACGCCATGAAGACCTCCACCCTGCCCCGTCTCGGCCTTATCGCGCTGGCCGCCCTTGCTTCCGGCTGCGCCAGCAATACCTATAGTCGCAACGGTTATAACAACCGCTACGACAACAACAGCTACGGTTACAACGCCAATGCCGGTTATGGGAAGGCGGCGGTGGGAGCCACGGCGGGAGCCATCATCGGCAACCAGGTCGGCCGTGGCAACGGCAAGACCGCCGCCACGGCAGCGGGCGCAGCGGCTGGCGCGGTGATGGCATCCAACTGCGAGGCGACCGGCATGTCCGCCGTGGGCGCCCTGGCTGGCGGTGTCATCGGTTCCCGCTTCGGCAAGGGCAACGGCCGCGATGCGGCGGCAGCCCTGGGTGCCGCCACTGGCGCCATGATGGGCGCCGACTGCCCGCGTTAATCGAGCTTCGGCGCCCGGTCGATACGGGCCAGGATCACCACCAGGCCCACGGTTGCCAGCAGCAGAAAGTGCGGGCCGAAGAGCCAGAACACCAGGGGCACGACGAAGTAATAGGCGCGCATGCCGTAGCTGTAGAACTTGCCGGCGCGGTTCAGATGCACCGCCACATGGGCGGGGGTGATGGCGCCGTGGCGCAGATCCTCCGGCACGTTCACCAGATAGCCGACGTGGTTGAACACCCGCACCGCCATGGTGAAGCTGAAAAACGCGGCAAACAGATCCAGCAGCATCACCAGCAGCTTCGCCATCCACAGTTCGGAATGCCGGCCGCCCAGCACGTTGAGGGAATGCCAGGTGGACTCCATCTTGTCGGCCTGGCCGCTCAGGGTCAGTACGCCGATGATGAGCAAGACTGCGGTCGAGGCGAGAAAGGTGGCGGCCATGGTGGAGTTGCGCAGGGTCTGCACGGCAAGCACTTCCTTGCCGTCGCCGCGCATGATGGATTCGACCCAGGCGGCACGGGCAATGCGATTCACCGCCTGCACCGTGTAGGCCGGGTTCTTCACTACCTTGCGCGCCAGCCAGGCGTGATAGACCGCCATCAACGCCGCGCTGATACACAGCGCCAGCAGGTCGAAATAGGAACTGGCGACGGAACTCATACTTACTTTCCTTTCAGGGCGGCTCCGGCGGCATTGGCCTTCTCGCTCCACATCCGCGCCGCTGCGGCATCGGGGGCTATCGGCCCCAAGCCCTGAGTATAAATGTGCGCCAGGCCCCGCATGGCAAGAACATGGCCGACTTCCGCCGCCTGGCGATACCAGCGTAGGGCCTGTTCCGGACTATGTGCCTCGCCCAGCGCCCCGGTCTCGTAGCGCAGGCCGAGTTGATACTGGGCCTCGGCATCGCCGTCTGCGGCGAGCTTGTGCAGGTCGGGCGGACGCTGGTAGAGGCTTTCTTCCAGCCCGAAGCCGAGGTTCTCCAGCATGTGCATGAAGCGCACCGCGCCATCGTGGCCCTGGCGCGCCGACTTTTCCATCAGCGCCTTGGCCTTGGCCGGATCGGCCTGACCCAGGCGGCCTTCCTGATACAGGCCGCCCAGCAGGTATTGGGCCTCGGCATTGCCCTCCGCCGCCGCCCGGTCGAGCCAGACGCCGGCCTTTTGCGCATCATGGGCGACGCCGCGCCCTTCCAGATACATGCGACCGAGCTTCAGTTGGGCCTGGACATTGCCCCGGTTGGCGGCCTTCTCGCGCCAATCGGCGGCCAGGCGCGGGTTCTCGGCGACGCCGAGTCCCTGATCGTACAAATCACCGAGCTTTTCTTCAGCGTAGGCATTGCCTTGTACCGCCGCCTGCTCCAACCAGCCCAGCGCCGCCTTCGGATCTTTAGCAAGCCCGCCATCACCGTGCAGATAGGCAATGCCGAGCATCACCTGGGCGCTGGCACTGCCGCGCTCGGCGGACTTTTCCACCATCCCGCGCTGCTCCACCGTCATGCCCTGGCATGTCAGCGCAACCCCAGAAAGCATAGCCATGATCCAGATGCGCATGGGTCTTTTCCTTGAGTGAGGGCAACAGACTGATATTTGCGTTCCATCATGTTATACAGGGCTACGTAAAGGCAACGTAAACATGCGCCAATGCTCATCCCATCACCGCAAGTCATCTCCCTCCGTGGTCTGATCGACCGCCTACGACCGACATCCCCCTCCGACACGGGCGATGCCGAACGCCGCATGCTGTCCGAGGCAAACGCCCTCCTCACCACCCCCAACCAGGCAGCCGTTGTGGCGAATGCCTTCTGGTCCCTGCTGGCGATGGACTGTCAGGCCGCCCTGTATGCCGAGGCCGGGGTGCGTTCGGCGCGGGGTTTCGCCCTGGAACTGATTGAGCGTGCCAGTAGCCATCTGTTGCCCCAGGCGCCGGACCCAAGCCAGTTACGCGACTCCATCGACCAGATATTTCATCAGGCCGGCGACGAACAGTGGGTCGCTGCCATTAGTGACGAGAGTTGGCTGCAACTGGCCCGCGCCCTGGAACTTGATCGGGAATCGGCCGCGAGCAACCGACAACTGGCGCTGCGCACCCTGCTGGAAGCCGTGCGGGTGCTCTCCTACCGCATTGCCGGCGTGGCCCTGGACCGGGAACTGCTGCGCGCCGAGCCGGCCCTGGAGCGCTTCGAGTCGCCATTCCTGGCGCAGAACGCGGAACTGTTGCCGCTGCTGACCGCTATCGAGGCCGACAACCTGCCCGACCCCAACGACTTGAAGCATCTGCTGGTGCTGCTCGACCAATGTGCCGAGGTGCTGCAACGGGTGCGGCGCAAGGCCAAGGAGGCGGGCATCAGCCTGCGTCTGACCTATTTGCTGGCGCGTCTGGACCAGTTGGTGGCGCGGATGGGACAACTGCTCGACTTCATCGCCGCCGAGGATCGCGCCAGGGCCGCTGTCGGTCTCCTGAAAACTCTGGTGACGGGCGAAAAGACGCGCAATCGCCTGCGTCGCTTCATCAGCGAAAACCTCGGCCTGCTGGCGCGCAACATTACCGATCACGCCAGCCGCCAGGGTGAGCATTACATCGCGGAAGACCGCGCCGCCTGGAGAGCCATGTTGCGCGGGGCGGCCGGGGGCGGCGCGATTATCGCCATCATGGCGGCCCTCAAGGTGCAGCTTTCCCTGCTGCATATGCCGCCCCTCACCGAGGGTCTGGCCTACGGCCTGAATTACGCCCTCGGCTTTGTCCTCATCCACCTGCTGGGTTTTTCTGTCGCCACCAAGCAGCCGGCGATGACTGCCGCCGCCATTGCCGCGACCCTGGAGGAAGCCCGTCCGCGCGACCTCGACCGCCTCGCCGAGCTGGTGCGCAATGTCACCAGTACCCAGACCATCGCCATTCTCGGTAACGTCCTGCTCGCCCTGCCCCTGGCCGCCGCCATCACCTTCGCCTGGCCTTACCTGATCGGCGCCAGCTTCGTCCCCGAGGCCAAAGCGCTGGCCATGCTGGCCGACGTTCACCCGATCGAAAGCGGTGCGCTGATCTTTGCCGCCGTGGCCGGCGTCGGCCTGTTTCTCTCCGGCATCGTTTCCGGCTTCTTCGACAACCGCGCCCGCTACCACGGCCTGGCCGCCCGCATCAGCGCCCATCCCGGACTCATCCGCCTCGTCGGCGCAGACGATACGGCCCGCCTCGGCGCCTATCTCGACACCCACCACGGCGCCATTCTCGGCAATCTGTTCTTCGGCTTCTATCTGGGTCTCGCCGGCAGTGTGAGCCACCTTACCGGCCTGCCCATCGACATCCGCCACGTCGCCTTCTCCAGCGCCAATCTTGGTAGCGCCCTGGTGCTGCTCGACGCCCAGGCCTTCCGCAGCACCTTCGTCTGGGCAGCCGTTGGTGTCGCCGGCATCGCTGCAGTGAACCTGCTGGTGAGCTTTTCACTGGCCCTGTATGTGGCCATGCGCTCACGCCAACTGGGCTTCCGTCAGTTTGCCCGCCTTGGCGCCCTGCTGCTCAACCGCCTGGTACGCCGGCCCTGGGAATTTCTTCTGCCGCCCAAATAGGCGCATTACAGGCTGACCCGCGTCCCCAGTTCCACCACCTGATTCGGCGGCAGTTGGAAGAAGTCGGCCGCCGTGCGGGCATTGGCGTAGAGGGTGGCGAAGAGCTTTTCGCGCCACACCGGCATGGCCGCGCCGACCCGGGGTACGACGGTTTCGCGGCCGAGGAAGAACGAGGTGGTCATCGGTTCCAGGTCCAGCCCCTGTTCGGCGCACCACTCCAGGGCCGCCGGCACGTCGGGCTGTTCGGTGAAGCCGAAATACACCTGGACCCGATAGAAGCGGTGGCTTAGGCGTTCCACCAGGACGCGCTGGGCATCGGCGATGTGCGGCACCGGCAGCACCGACACCGTCGCCAGCACCACCCTCTCGTGCAGCACCTTGTTGTGCTTGAGGTTGTGCAGCATGGCGTGGGGCACGTGATCGGGATAGGGGGTGAGGAAAATCGCGGTTCCCGGCACGGTAATGGTGTCCGGGGTTTCGATGCCGACGATGAACTCCTTGAGGAACAGTGCGCCGGTGTCGAGGCGCTCGTGGAGCAGTTCGCGACCGCTCTTCCAGGTAGTGAGCAGCAGGTAGATGAAGGCGCCGAAGACCAGGGGGAACCAGCCGCCGTCGAGAATCTTGGTTGAGTTGGCGGCAAGGAAGGTCAGATCGAGGACCAGCAGAGAACCGAACACCGCCATCGCTGCCGGCCGGCCCCAGCCCCACTGATGACGGGCCACCAGGTAGGCGAACAGGCTGGTGATAATCATCGTTCCCGTCACGGCGATGCCATAGGCCGCCGCCAGGTTGGTGGACGATTTGAACGTCAGCACCAGGGCGATCACGCCGCCGAGCATCAGCCAGTTAACCCCCGGCATGTAGATCTGTCCCATCTGGCTGTCGGAGGTGTGGTCGAGTTCCATGCGCGGCGCGTAGCCGAGTTGAATCGCCTGGTGGGTAATCGAATACACGCCGGTAATCACTGCCTGGGAGGCGATCACCGTCGCCGCCGTGGCCAGGCCCACCAGGGGCAGCAGGAACCAGTCCGGGGCCATCAGATAGAACGGATTCTGGATCGTCTTCGGGTCCGCCAGCAGCAGCGCCCCTTGACCGAAATAGTTGAGCAGCAGGGCCGGCAGCACGAGACCGAACCATGCCAGACGGATCGGCTTGCGGCCGAAGTGGCCCATGTCGGCATACAAGGCCTCAGCGCCAGTCAGGGCAAGAAAAACGCTGCCCATGGCAAGAAAACCGAGATGCGGATCGGCGAGCAGGAAGGCCACGGCATGGGTGGGCAACACCGCTGCCAGCACGTCCGGATGGGCGATGATCTGGAACAAGCCTAATCCCGCCAGGGCAAGAAACCAGATCACGCAGATGGGGCCGAAAGCGACGCCGACCTTGGCCGTGCCATGGCGCTGAATCCAGAACAGGCCCACCAGGATACCGAGGGTAATGGGCACGATGTAAGCGGTAAACAGCGGCGTTGCCACCTCCAGTCCCTCCACTGCCGAAAGCACCGAGATGGCTGGGGTGATGAGGCCGTCGCCGTAGAACAGGGCGGCGCCGAACAGGCCCAGCAGCAACACGCCCCGTCGGGTGCGGCCGGATATCTTCTCCTCGGCAAGAACCCGCGCCATCAGGGCCATGATGCCGCCCTCGCCTTTGTTGTCGGCGCGCAAGATCAGGAACACATACTTGAACGAGACCACGATCAGCAGCGACCACAGCACCAGGGAAAGGATGCCGAGCACGTTGTCCGGCGTGATCGGCACCGGATGATGGGCATTGCCGAAGACTTCCTTGATCGCATACAGGGGACTGGTGCCGATGTCGCCATAGACGACGCCGAGGGCCGCCAGGGCCAGCACCGCCGTGCTGTCCTTCTTGATCTCTGAACTCATGATGGGACTCTCAACGTTGGAATCGGTAGCCGACGCCGGTTTCCGTCAGCAGATGACATGGCCGCGCCGGATCGGCTTCGAGCTTCTGCCGCAGGTGGCCGATGTAAATGCGCAGGTAGTGGCTGCGCTCGCCGTGGCCCGGCCCCCAGACTTCGCGCAGCAACTGGCGATGGGTCAGCACCTTGCCGGTGCTTGCCAGCAACAGACACAGCAAACGGTATTCAATCGGCGTCAGATGCACCGCCTCGCCGCCCCGCGTCACCGTGCGATGAACGTGATCGACGCGAACATCGCCGAATTCGACCACCGCCTCGCCGCCCGCCGCCGACTGACGCCGCAGCAGGGCCCGCACCCGCGCCCGCAGCTCACCGACGCCGAAGGGCTTGGAAAGGTAATCGTCGGCGCCAGCGTCCAGCGCTTCCACCTTCTGGTCTTCGGCGGCGCGGGCCGACAGCACCAGGATCGGCACGGCGGACCAGCCGCGCAGTTCGCGAATCAGATCCACACCGTCCCGGTCCGGCAGGCCCAGATCGAGCACCAGCAAGGAAGGATTTGCGCTCATCGCCTCCAGCGCCCCTTTAGCCGTCGCCGCCTCGACGACGCGACAGCCTTCCTCCTCCAGCGCCGCGCGCACGAAGCGGCGGATCTGCGGTTCGTCCTCCACCAGCAGAATCAGGGGCGCGGCGGCGTTAGTCATCGCCCTGCGCCTTCTCTTCTTCCATCTCCATGGCGGGCGGCTCACCCACCGGCAGGGTAAAGGTGAAGCGGGCGCCGCCCTCGGGGCGGTTCTCGCCCCGGATGGTGCCGCCATGGGCTTCAACGATGGCGCGGCAGATCGCCAGGCCAAGGCCGACGCCAGTGGCCGTACCCTCATGGCGACCGCGCTCGAACAACTCGAACAGCGATTCCTCCACTCCCTGCGGCAGGCCCGGCCCTTCGTCCAGCACCGACACCGCTACCCACTCGCCAGCCTGCCTAGCCTCGATGGCAATCGGCCCCTGCGGCGCGTACTTGACGGCGTTCTCCAGCAGGTTGCACAACACCCGCTCCATCAGCACGGCATCGAACTCCAACGGCGGCAGATCGGCCGCCAGGTCAATGCGTATCGGGCAGCTCTCCAGCCGCGCCCCTAAGTCTTTCAGCGCCGCGCCGACCACCTCTTCGAGCGGCTGCCATTCCTTTTTCAGCCGCGCCTTGCCAACCTGGAAGCGCGCCATGTCGAGCAGGTTATGCACCAGGCCGGAAAGGCGCAGCGCCTGGTCGCGCAGGGCCGTCGCGGTCTCACTTAGCGCCACTGGCAGCGGTGGCCGCGCCAGGGCGAGTGAGTCCGCCAGACCCACCAGCACCGTGAGGGGAGTGCGCAAGTCGTGGGAAACCGCCGAGAGCAAGGCGCTGCGCAGGCGCTCCGACTCCATGTTGAGCGTCGCTTGCTGCGCCACATCGACGTAATGCAGGCGCTCGACGGCAATTGCCACCAGGGACGCCACCGCCTCCAGCAACGGCCGCTGTTCCTCCGCGAACACGGCCTCGGCCGACGGCGCCGCCGCCAGCAACACGCCCCGGCAACGTACCGGCGACACCAGGGGCAGCGCCAGGGCCGGCGCGTAACCACTTTCCTCCGCCGCCAGGCTCATGGCAGCGCCGCTCTCGAATACCGCCGTCACATGGGGAATCGCCGCCGGGCCGTGGTCATGGCCGACGCCTGACTCCGGCGCTACCCGCGTCAGATGGTCGTTTTGGTCCGGCAAGTAGAGGCTGGCAGCGACGCGGAGATAGCCGGCAAGGAAGCGACTGACAATCTCGGCCACCTGGGACGCCGTCAGCGCAGCCGAGAGTTCACGCGCCATTTCGTACAGAGCACGGGTCTGCGCCTCGCGCCGCGCCGCCGACTCCGCCTCTTCCCGCAGCCGCGCCATGAGCTGGCCAATGATGAGCGCCACCACCAGCATGACGGCGAAACTCAACAGGTACTGGGCATCGGCCACCGCAAAGGTGAAGCGCGGCGGCACGAAGAAGAAGTCGAACAGCGCCACGCTCGCCAGTGCCGCCGCCAGCGCCGGCCCGCTGCCCCAAAAACGCGCCACCAGCGCCACCGTGAGCAGGAAGAGCACGATGATGTTGGCCGGGTCCACCACCTCCAGCAGCGGCGTCGCCGCCAGGGCCGTAACGCCACACGCCAGCAACGCCCAGGCATAAGCCAGGGAGCGGGTGGAAGCGGCGGATTGCATGGGGCTCATGGCATCGACTCAATGGAAGCGATGCGTTAATGCTAGACAGGACAGAATAAAAAAGGGGTAAAAATGGAACCTTCCACCCCAGATCATCAACTCGTCGCCCCACCCGCGAGGCATTCGCCAGCGCTTGCCTATTCAGCGCCTATTGTCTGGAAGCCCCGTGAAATAACGCTTGCAGGCAAGCTCTCACTTGCCGCCTCCAACGCCGGCGTGGCGCTTTCCCGCAGAAGCGGGATCAGCGCGGCCTTCTCCATGGGTCGTCCGACCAGATAGCCTTGCAGCAGGTCGCAGCAACAGTTCGCCAGGCACTCGCGCTGCGCCTGCGTTTCAACCCCCTCGGCAACCACCAGCAGCCCCATGGCATGAGCCATGCCAACGATGCCGACGACAATGGTGAGGCTATCCGGGTTATCCGGCAGGTCGCGAATGAAGCTCATGTCGATCTTCAACTTGTCGACCGGCAGGCGTTTAAGGTAGCTAAGGGACGAGTAGCCGGTGCCGAAATCGTCAATGGCGATGCGGACTCCAGACTCGGCCAGCCTAGCCAGTATCGCCCGTTGGTCCTCCAGGCGCTCCATGAGTATGCTTTCGGTCAACTCAATCTCGACATCTTCCGCCTGAAGACCGTGAGCCGCGAGCGCAGAGGCAACCTGTCCCATAACATCCACCTGCATGAACTGGCGTGCCGAGACATTGACCGCCACGCTCGGTACGCGCAAGCCCAGCCGCCGCAATTCTGCAATATCACGGCAAACCTGTTCAAGAACGAAGCGCCCCACATCAAGAATCAGGCCCGACTCTTCCGCCACCGGAATAAAGTCGCCAGGCGAAACAATGCCACGACTGGCATGCCGCCAGCGCACCAGGGCTTCCATGCCGGATATGGTTCCCGTGGCTGTGGCGAGCTGGGGCTGGTAAACCACGTAAAGGTCGCCTTGCTCAATGGCAACGCGCAAGTCCGCTTCAATGTCCAACCGCCGCCGCACCTGACCGCCGATCTCGTCGGAAAAGAACTGGTGGTTGCCCTTGCCCATCTGCTTGGCATGGTACATCGCAAGATCGGCATGGTGCATTAGCTGCTCCGTCGAGCTTCCATCCTGCGGAATCATCGCAATACCGATGCTGAAGCCGACAAACACCGGTGAGCCATCCAGACTGAGAGGTTCGGCGGCGACCTTGATCAGCCCCTCGGCGACGCGGGCGGCGTCGTCGGGCAAAGCAGTGCCGACCAGAATCACGCCAAACTCGTCGCCGCCAATGCGCGCGACGACGTCGGAGATGCGCAGCGCAGCCTGGAGTCGCTCTCCGATCCCCTTCAGTACGCGGTCTCCAACGTGATGACCGAGCATGTCATTCACCTTTTTGAAGCCATCCACGTCGATAAACAGCAAAGCCGACCCGCTGCCGTCGCGCTCGTGGCGGCGCATGGTCTGTTCCAGGGCAAGTTCAAACGCATAGCGATTGGTGAGGCCCGTGACGCGATCATAAAGGGCCATGCGCTCCAACTTCCGCTCCGCCTCGGCCATGCGTCGCCGCAAGCCCCGGCTGGCCAGATGCCCAACCAAGGTGGCCACGGCGATAATCAACAGCAAGCTGCCCATGAAACCCAACTGCTGGCGGTAAAGACCGTCGAGGATCGCACGTAGGACAATGCTACCCACCACCCGGCCTTCCACCATCACCGGCTGCGCCACGATCACATGGCTTCCCACCAGAGTTGTCGCGTTGGCAGGGGCCATTGAACCGAGCCTCGCCTCCTCGCGAGACCGAAGAAACGCCGCCAGCCTCTTGCCGTTCTGGCGGTAGAGCGCAGCCTCGACCACTGCTGGCGAACGCGTCACGGTGGAAACAATCTCCTCGGCCCCGCGCTCGTCCTCAAATGCCAGCGCCGCACTGGCATTCGCCCCCACGAGCGAGGCTTGGATGACCAACTCATCAATGAACTCATCCCGTACGCCATACCAGCGTTCAATCGACAAAACGACGAAGGCGATCAGGAATGCACTGCCGATGGACAGCATACCGAGCAAAATGCGGCTTCTGGCTGGAAGAACTTTCATCCCTTACTCCACCACCCGCCGCGCTAGACGCAGCAGCTTCGAACTTGCCCCAAGATGGGCGCGGCGCAGGGCGCCGAGATCCACGTCGAACACCATTCGGGAACCTTGAGCAGCCAGGCTAACCATGGCGCCCCGATCGGTGGCGCCAGTTCCTTCGCCGATCACCAACAACGGCCGGTTCCTCGCCGTCGCGCCCGCGCGGGCCAGGGCAACCGGATTGCCGGCCTCGACCATCACCGCGAAACAGCTTTGCAGTTCATCCGCGCCCCCGCCGATAGGGTGCGGGACAAAGCGACGGCCATGAATCGGCTTGCCCGCGAAATCCTGCAATGCGACGGCCAGGGCGCCGCCTTCAATCAAACAAAGCCTGAAATCCCCGGTAGGAACATCGCCGGGCCAGTCGACGAACAAGAGCAGGTTGTAGATCACCGCCGCCTTGACCCGCACCTCGTCGGCCACGTCCTGTGCCGCCTCGGCGCAATGGATGGAAAGCAGAAATAGGGCAGCGACAACCCAGCGCGAGAAGCGACTCATCGGAAGCCGATTTCCCAGCCCACGCGCACCTGTCGGCCATCGGATTGCAGGGCATCCTGCACATGCTCCTGACCCGCGGGATCCCAATAGCGCTTGCCGGCCAGGTTGTAGATGCCGACGTTCCAGGCGCCAAAGCGGGAATTTTCGATCTGCCGCAGCACCAGATTGCCAGTCACGTAGCCCGGCACGGAGGCGACCAGGGTTCGGCGCGATGAAAGCCCCTGCACGGAAAGTCCGAGGGTCCATCCCGCTGCCGGGGAACCATCGAGGTAAAACTTGCTAACGCGACGGGGGGAGTTTGACGGTTCGCTGCCGGGCTGCGAGATGTGCTGCCAGTTCGAGTTGGCGCGCAGACGCCAACCGCCCGCGAGCATGACCTCCACCTCCGCCTCCCAACCCCGCGCCTCGACTTTGCCGGTCTGGTTGCGGAACACCATGAGACCATCGGCCGGGTCGATTTCCTGGTCGATCAGGTCGTGTAGCGTGTAACTGTAGCGCCCCAAGCCAAAGCGCAACGAAGACGAAGGCGTAACATCCAGAGCAAGTTCACGGGTGGAGATGCGCTCGGGTTTGAGATTCGGGTTTGCCTTCTGACCGCCGCCGCCATAGAAGCGCTCATAGGCGTTCGGCGGCCGAAAGGCCTTGCCGTAGAGAAGCTTGAGGGTTGTCGCCTCCGTTGGCCGATAGATCAGCGCTCCGCGAGGCGAAGTCATGGTTGGCTGGGACAGCTGACTATCGACACGGACGCCAAGGTTCGCCAGCCAGCGAGGAGCCAAGCGCCACTCATCCTGCACGAAGACGCCCATGCCGCCCCCTTTGCGCTTGTCATCGAGAATATCGCTGCGGGGCGAAATATCGAAGTTGCGCTGTTCCAGACGCGGCTGGCGCCGCACTTCGGCGCCAAACAACCAGGCATGGTCGCGCCACCCGGAATAGCGCAACTGATACTCGGCGCTCCACCAGTCAGCGCGGGTCTCATCACGATTCACCGCCGCCGTGCCGGGATACTCGGCATCATAGGCATAGTGGCCGACATGAAGCCTTAGCTGCTGATCCCAGGTCGCGGAAAGGGACTGGCGGTGGGCAATATCCACATGAAAGCTCTGGTCGCGGGCGAAATTCCCCGGAACATCGAAGGCGGTGCCGAAATAGGCCGTCGGCACGTTCTTCACCCGCGTCGAAAAGCTGACGCTGCCACGCCAGTTTTCCCAGGAAGCCTTCAACAGGCCCTTGACATAGCGCTCGCCGTCGAGATGATGAGCGATGCCATTGCTGGTGGCGGGAACGTCAAACTCGCGAAAGTAGAGGTCATCGCCCCGACGTTGATAAACGCTCAGTCCACCTACCCAGTCGAGGCCATTGCTTTCGACACGTCCGCCAAGGATGCTCGCCCGCGCCATACGACCGCTGCCGGCCTCCAGGCTGACGCGCGTACCGTTGAGATCACCGCCGGACCAAAGCACGGCGTTGGCGATACCAAACAAGGCATTGCCGCCATACAGCGCCGAGGACGGACCGGGCACGAATTCAAGCCGTTTGATCCATTCCATCTCCAATGGCGACTCATTGCCGACCATGGCTTGGTCATAAACGGGATCGTTGGCCCGCCCCCCATCCTGCAACAGCAGAACCCGCGAGTTGTAATCGCCAGGGCGACCAAAGCCACGAACGCCAAGAGAGCTATATGTCCGGTCACGGGAGATATACACGCCGCGCGCCATTTGCAGCGCCTCGCCGATGTCACGAAAGCCGAAGCGCCGCGCATCGTCCGCTGTTATCACGGTGGCAGTGGAGGGCGTTTCCGACAAGGGCTGTTCGTAGCCCGACGCCCCGGCGACATCCACCTTGAGCAAGTCTTCGAGGGACAGGCGCGAAACATCCTCGGCGGACCATGCCGATCCCACCGCAAGCACCAACACCAATCCACCCAACAGCCTGGGAATCCCGAACATTCCTCCTCCGCATTTCTTATTGTCTTGCCTGATTGGCAATGAACGTCATTATCAGCAAGAGTATCAGTCCATCACGAGCCTAAATAATCGTCCCCGCCTGATTTGTCCGTAGGGCAAATAGAGCTGGCAATCGGGATTGCCCTACCCAACGCTCATGATCTGGCAATACCACCCACCGATGATCTCGGCGGCTCTTATGTTGCAGACACGAAAATCGCCGCCAATAAGCATATGTGAATTTTCTATCATCGACGTCGGCATTCTGTCCCAACATAGCCCTCACGTTTCAAGCCCTATTGGAAATGACAAAATAATGAGGAGGGTTGGTTTGTGAGTCTTTTAATGCCGAAATTGCGCGCCATTGGTGTGCCGGTCAATGACTATTTTGTCGAAGAATTTGTCGACATCCCCAAGTTCCGCTACAACAAGGTTCCGCTGGAATCGGTCTCCAAGGACAAGGAAGGCTTCCATCTGAAGCTCGACGTCAAGGACCATCCGGAATACTTCATCGCCAGAAAAGACGTGTCCGCGCCGAATTCCGGCGGCAACACGACCAACGTATTTCTCGGCCTGGTATCGCTGTATTCGGCAATGCAGGTGGATATCCGCTTCAAGGTCATCCTCCCGGACGATCAATCGTCCATCGCCCAGCAGGAAATCAACAACTTCGTCTATCACGACGTCAATATCGTTCAGGTCCATACGCCGATCTGGGGGCCGCGCGAATGCTTCAACGGCAACGCCCACGGCCGCACCTACCTGCTGGTCTCGCCCCACCCGCCGATTGACACCCTCGACAACGAAATCAAGACCCGCTTCCGCCGCGCCGACGACGTGCCGATCATCACGCCGGGCTATCTGAACAGCTACCTGGGGCCGCAGATCATCGTCCCCACCGGCATCGGCTTCGAGTCCATCAAGCCCCGCGTCGGCAACAACGACGTCATCGTCTGTCTCAACGACGACGAGCTGATCGAGAAGTTCGGCACCCAGATTTTCCCGGACGAAATGTCCGACGACGTGCTGCTCAACATCACCCAGCGCTTCACCAAGAACCACAATCCGCACATGAATCCGAGCATGACTTTCGCGCTGGGGTTCTCCAACGGTGGTTCCTTGACCTGCTACCAGTACGAAAACAAGCAGTACCTGGTTCACCTGCCCCTGGATGTGGCGGAGTCGACCCGCGTCGCTGCCGAGTTCGGCGATCCCCAGGTCTCTCCCGAGCATTGCGGAAAATATGGTGTTGGTCGCGGTGATGCACGCATTACCGGCCACCTGTTCTACCCGTATTTCGTTGACGTGATGAAGGATGGTGAGGCAGCCGCCTTCGCCGCCTCCGAGCTGGGCGCCTGCCTGTCGGCATTGATGCACCACTCGAAGAAATCCAACATCGCCACCTTCAGCCCGGATGCCTTGAACAAGCTGGTGGTGCGCTGCATCGACAAGGTGGAGCGCAATGAATTCAAGGGCGTCAATCTGGCCGCCGGGCGCTAACCAGGCCCGCCTCGGACCACTCGCGGCAAGCCTGCGGAACCTCGGCGGTTCCGCAGGCCATCAAATCAATTGAAAGGAACCACCCTATGCTTCCCCATGCCAAAGTTTTGGTCGCCCAGGGCGGCGGCCCCACCGCCGTCATCAACCAGTCGATGGCCGGCGTCGTACTCGAAGCGCGCAAGTTCCGCAACGTCGAACTGGTTTATGGCGCCTACCACGGCGTCTCCGGCATCGTTTCCGAGGACTTCCTCGACCTGACCCAGGAAACCAGCCACAACCTGGAAATGGTCGCCAACACGCCCTCCTCCGGCCTCGGTTCCACCCGCGACAAGCCGGACCTCAAGTACTGCCAGGAAGTCTTCAAGGTACTGAAGGCCCATGGCATCGGCTACTTCTTCTACATCGGCGGCAACGATTCCTCCGACACCGTGCGCATCGTCAGCGAAGAGGCCAAGAAGGCCAACTACCCGCTGCGCTCGATCCACATTCCGAAGACGATTGACAACGATCTGGTCGGCAACGACCACTGCCCCGGCTTCCCCTCGGCGGCGCGCTTCGTCGCCCAGGCCTTCATGGGCGTCAATCTCGACAATGCCGCTCTGCCCGGCGTCTATTGCGCCGTGGTGATGGGTCGCCACGCCGGCTTCCTCACCGCCGCCTCAGCCCTGGGCAAGAAGTTCCCGGATGACGGCCCGCACCTGATCTACATTCCGGAGCGCACCTTCAGCATCGACAAGTTCCTCTCCGATGTGAAGACCACTTACGAGAAATACGGCCGCTGCGTGATCGCTGCCTCGGAAGGCATTCACGACGAGAGCGGCGTCCCCATCATCACCCAGTTGGCCAAGGATATTGAGAAGGACGCCCACGGCAATGTCCAGCTCTCCGGCACCGGCGCCCTGGCCGACCTGCTGTGCGAAGAGATCAAGAACAAGCTCGGCATCAAGCGGGTGCGCGGCGATACCTTCGGCTACCTGCAACGTTCCTTCATGGGCTGCGTTTCCGACGTCGACCAGCGTGAGGCCCGCGAAGTCGGCGAGAAAGCCGTGCAATTCGCCATGTGGGGCGACCGCGACGGCTCGGTGGCGATTCGCCGCACCGGCTTCTATTCGGTGGATTACCACCTGGTGCCCCTGGATACCGTGGCCGGCAAAACCCGCGTCATGGAAGACGAGTTCATCTCCCCCTGCGGCACCGATGTCACCGACGCCTTCCGTCTGTATCTGCGCCCCCTGCTCGGTTCCGGCATGCCCGATGCCTACCGGCTGCGCTTGAACAAGGTGCCGAAGATCCTCAACGGCGGCTGAGGAAGCACGGCCGAAGAAGGTAAGAAATTGGCATCGCCAGGAGCCGCGTGAAATGGCGCTCCTGGCGATGTCTGCCTTGGAACGCCCATTCCGCGCGGCTCCCAGGCATGCCGGCTTCGCTAGACTGCCGCTTCGACGCGAACCGCGCCGCGTCTTGCCTGCCACCCGTCCCGAACGTCCCGCCAGGCCACCAGACCACCGAGGGCGGCGATACCGATATCGGCCCATGTGGTCCATTGGGTCAGCAGACGAATCAGCCAGTGGCGATAGTTGAAGGGCACATGGACGAACTGGAACGACTCGTCCGAAAACGGCGCCAGCAGCCACATGGCGCTCACCACCCAATCGAGAAACAGATGGCTTGTGACGCCAAGGGCGAAGACACCGAAAGCCGTCCATGCCACCGCTCCGGCCCGCCGCCAGGCCAACGCCAGGGCGGCGAGGCCAAACGCCAGGAGCCAGAAGCTGGGCCAGTGGGTGATGTAACGGTGGTGATGCACGGACCAGTGGTCCACATACCTGGCCCAGAACAGATCGATGTCGGGCGCGATGCCGCCCACCATGCCCCAGGCCAAAAGGGCGCGCTGATTGGCCACCTTCGGGAACACGCGGCGCACCAGGCGGGCGAGCAGATAGCCGGCGGGAACGTGAGCGAAGATCATGTCCGCGCTCCTTCGTTGTTGCGCCGGCTGCCGAGACCGACGGCGTACCAATCCACCTTGCGGGTGCCGAGCATGAGGGCGGCAAGGACGACGAACAGCAGCAGCGAGCCCAGCAGCAGGGCGTTCTGCTCCGAGCGCAAGACGCCAAACAGCGCGCCGTAGAGCAGGCCGAGGGCACTGCCGGCGGAAAGTCCCGGTCGCCAGCCGCGCAGCACCGCCGCCAGATAGATGGTGATGAGGGCAATCGACGCCGCAGCGGCGGCCAGATACGACCAGGCGAAGGCAAGGTGTTCCGACAGACTCACTAGGAGCAGGAAGAATACCGCGATGGCGAGGCCCACCAGCAGATACTGGATCGGGTGAATCGGCAGCGCCTTGATGGTCTCGAAGGCGAAGAAGCCGGCGAAGATGAGGACGATGAACAGCACCCCGTACTTCACCGCCCGGGTCGCCTGCTGGTAGATATCCACCGGGTCGATGAGGCGAACGCGGAACACGGCGTTGTCGCCGAGGTTGCGGCCTTCCTTGCCGCCGAGGGCGTCGCGCTGGATGTCGGCGGCCAGGGAACTCACCGACCAGCGGGCGCGGAAGCCATCGTTGCCCACCTGCCGTTCCCGGGGCAGAAAGCCGCCGCCGAAGCTGGGGTGAGGCCAGTTGCCGCGCAGTTCGGCCGTGGTCATCTCCGCCAGGGGGGCGATGGCGATGGACTCGGTACCGGCAAGTTTGAGGTCCACGCGGAAGCCGAGCGGCTTGGTGGGCAGGCCCGCCGCCGCCAGTTCGGCGTGGAAGCCGGACTTGAGGCCGCTGGGACCGGTACCACGGGCGACGGCAAGATCGCTCTCGCCGACCTTGACCTTGGGCTCGCCGGAGAGGCCGCGCACGTCGTCGATGCCCAGCACCAGGCTCGGCTTGCCCCAGGTCAGTACCGAGTTGCGGCCCCGGGTCGGCAGGTCGGCCTCCGTCGGCGGATCAAAGCTGCCCTTGAGGCTGCCCTGCAACTCGAACACCGAGGCCTCGTGGATGCCATAGGCGCGGCGCTCGACGCCGAGGCTGCCATCGACTTCGAGGCGCTTCGGCAGCACCGTCAGCACTTGGGTGCGGCTGCGGCGAATGATACGCACCCGGCCCTCCTCGTCGCGGCCCACCGGGACTTCCTCGTCGTAGTCCTCGCGCACCGGTATGGCGAGAATGGGGCCGATCAGGGTTTGCGGTCCGGCAGTGCTAGCGGCGATGGAGCGGACCGCTTCGCTACGGTAATAGGAACGCTCGGAAATCGTGCGCTCGATCATGCCCAGGGGCAGCATCAACACTAGGCCGAGCACACTCAGCAGAAGGCATTTCCATAACAGGGGGCGTTGCATGGTGGCATCTCCGTTGAAAAGGACGATGCCACTTTGCCGAGCCCGGCGGGAGGGACGATGAAGCCGCCGGGGAGATTTGTGAAGGGACGGTGAAGTGTCAGCGCCGGTAAAGGCGATAGCCGGCGAAAACCGTGGCGGCGGCAATGACGTACCACCAGCCGCCGGCAAAGAGCATGAACAGGACGGCGATGGGGCCGATAACCAGGGCGGGCGCAAACAGCATCGCCCGCAACGCGCCCCGGGCATCATCGGCGTCCTGCGGCGGTTCCTGGCGCGGTGCTTTGCGCGCTTCCAGCGCCGCCTTGGGCGGCGCCCAGGGATCGTGCCTCCCGGGCTGACTCACGGGAACACCAGCCGCGCCAACACACCGCCCTGAGGGTGGCTTTCCACCGTCACCGTGCCGCCGTGAAGCTTGGCCACTTCCCGCGCCAGGGCGAGGCCGAGGCCGGTGCTCTTGGCGCCGCCGTCGGGGCGCGGCAGGGAATAGAAGCGCTCGAAAATGCGCTCCTGGGCGTAGTCGGGAATGCCCGGCCCCTGGTCGCGCACCGTCACCACGAGGCCATCGCTACCGCGTTTGGCATGGCATTCCACCGTGCCGCCAGCGGGCGAAAACTCGATGGCGTTTTCAATCAGGGCAGAGATGGCCTGGGCCAGCAGGTAGCGGTCGCCGCTGACATCAACGTTGCCGTAGGTCTGAAAATCGAGTGTCAGCCCACGCTGCCGCGCCTGGGGCGCGAAGCCCTGGCCCAGTTCGTCCAACAGCGGCGCCAGAGGCACCGTTTCAGGGGCGTCGATCCGTGCCAGATGCTCAAGCTGGGCCAGCCGCAACAGCCGATCCACCAGGGCTTGCAGGCGTTCAGTCTGGCCCACGGCGCTGGCGGCGAAGCGGCGGCGGTCGGCCTCATCCATCGGCTCGGCGAGAAGTTCGGCAGCTCCGCGAATGGCGGTGAGCGGACTCTTCATCTCATGGGTCAGGTGCTGCACATAGCGCTCCACGTAGGCGCGGCCATCAACTTCCTGGCGCAGGGCAGCCAGGGCACGGGAGAGTTCGCCGATTTCGTCGCGGCCCCGGCCCGGCGGCTCGGCCCGCTCGCCCGCCGCCAGGGCGCGGGCGTAGCGCACCAGGCGGCCCATGGAGACGGTAAGCCAGGCGGTGAACACGCCGCCGATCAACAGCGTCGCCGCCAGCAGCCACAAGCCCTGACGGAACACCGTGTGCTGGCTGCGCTCGATAATCGGTTGCAGCGCCGCCACCGGCTTTACCACCGTGGCGACGCCGACTATGCGGTCGCCCTGCATCACCGGCGCGGCGACGTAGAGGGAACTGGACGTGCTGTCCTCCGGGTCTTCCCGCGTCGACCGGGCGCCGTACTGGCCGCGCAGGGTCAGAGCGACGTCTCGCCAATTGGAATAGTCCTGGCCCACCGCCTCACCCTCGGAATCGAAACGCACGATGCCCTTGGCGTCGGTGACATAGATGCGGAAGTCAAGAGAGAGCTTTTCCAGGCCCCAGATCGGTGCCCGCACCGAGCGCTGGCTATAGGCGTCGAGGGCCTTGCCGAAGCGGCTTTCAGGTAAGCGGCCAGCCATTAGATCCTCCGCCGCCAGTTCGGCAATCAGGTGGGCGGAATCCACCATCACATCTTCGACCGCTTCCCTCACCCCCGGCTTCACCTGTTCGACGAAGACCCGCAATACAAACCAGCCGGCGAGGCCGACGATGAGGAAGTAGCCGAGAAAGACCCGCGCCCAGAGTTTCATGAACGATCAGTCCGCCACGGAATAGCCGACGCCGCGATGAGTACGGATCGGGTCATCTTCATCTCGTACTTCCCGCAGCTTGGCGCGCAGGGTCTTGATGTGGGCGTCAATGGTGCGGTCGGAGGTGTCCAGCGCCTGCTCCCACACCTGGGCCATGATCTGCTCGCGACTGAAGACGCGGCCGGGATGGGACAGCAGCAGGTCGAGCAGACGAAATTCGTAACGGGTCAGGTCGAGGGCAACGCCGTGGTAGTCGATGCGCAAGGCCTCGGGCTGGCGTCGCCAGGGGCCGTGGGCGATGGCCGCCGTTGCCGCCTCCCCGCCGTTGCGCCCGCCGCCCCGGCGCAGGATGGCGCGCACCCGCGCCGCCACCTCCCGTGGCGAAAAAGGCTTCACCACATAGTCATCGGCACCGAGTTCGAGCCCCAGCACCCGGTCGATCTCCTCGCCACGAGCGGTGAGAAAGATCACCGGCACCTCGCTCCCCGCCTCGCCGCTATTACGCAGACCGCGTAGCACGTCGAAGCCGCTCATGTCCGGCAGGCCAAGATCGAGAACGACGAGGTCGAAAGGCTGCCCGCGATGGGCCGCCAGACCGGCGCCGCCCAGCGTCACATGCTCGGCAACAAAGCCCTCGCCACGCAGGGCGTAGAGCAGGGTATCGGCAATGGCGGTCTCGTCTTCGACGAGGAGGATGCGGGCAGCAGGAGGCACGATTAGGAGTTCCAAACGGGAGGCCGAAGATTACACGGCCGGGGCGGGAATGAAAACTGGCTTTGACGATGGCATCATAAGCGCTTCGTCCCACATCACCGTCACGCCATGAAGCCGACGCCCCGACGCCTTGCCCTCCTCGCCCTCGCCGGCCTTGTCACGGCGACATCGTCACCCCTTTCCGCCGGTCCCCTGCGGGAACGCATCAAGGAGCGCATGCAGCAGCGTGGCGAGGGCGATCTGGAAGACATGGGCGGCGGCGAGGCCCTCTCCTGCGCCGAGTGGTCGCGCAAACTGGAGCGTTTGCAACGCTTCGCCGGCAACCGCCAGAGGGGACCGACGCCGGAACGGAAGAACATCGCCTACGGCGCTGCCGCCCGGGAGACCCTCGATGTGTATCTGCCGAAGGCCCGGGATGAAGCGGCCCCCATCATCCTCATGGTCCATGGCGGCGGCTGGTGCGTCGGCGACAAGGCCGCGCGGGGGGTGGCGAAGAACAAGGTGGAACGCTGGGCCAATCGGGGCTTCGTGCTGGTGTCCATCAATTACCCGATGGTGGACGACGGCGCCAACGCCCTCGCCCAGGCTAACCATGTAGCCAAGGCCGCCGCCTATGTGCAGACCCACGCACAGGAATGGGGTGGCGATCCGGACCGGCTCATCCTCATGGGCCACTCGGCCGGCGCCCATCTGGTTTCCCTCGTCGCCGCTGACAGCCGGCTGCGCCAGAACAACGGCCTCAGGCCGCTGCTGGGAACGGTGTCCCTCGATGCTGGCGCCATGGACGTAGTGACCCAGATGCCCAAGGTCTACCCCTTCCTCAAGGTCCGCTACCGGGAGGCCTTTGGCGAGAGCGAAGCGGAATGGGTGACCGCCTCCCCCTTCCACCGTCTCGACGCCGCCAGCCCGCCCTGGCTCGGCGTCTGCTCCACCACCCGCAAGGACGACCCCTGCGGCCAGGCCCGCGCCTTCGCCGACAAGGCCCGCAGCCTCGGCACCCGCGCCGAAGTGCTACCCCGGGCAAAAGGCCACGGCGCCATCAACAACGAACTGGGACTGGATAACGACTACACGCGGCGCGTCGAAGCCTTCATGTCCGGCCTTGACCCGGTGGTCGCGGAGCGCTTGAAATAGCCCCCTTAGAGCAAATGCAAGGCGGTGACCTACTTGAGTAGGGGTAACTCAAAGACGTAGATCACGCCCAACGCATAAGCCTTGGTCGATTGGGCAGCCTGCCTATCCAGTTTGCCGTAGTCAAGATAGGCATAGGTATTCTTGAAGATTTCACGATTGACGAAGAACTCGGCCGCATCGTTGTTGGTTTGCTTGTTCTTTCCAAAGTTCATGCCGACATTGAATCCAGCGATCGGGGCAACAACACCGAGGCTCGGTCCCCTCCAGTCCATTCCAAAGAATCCATCGGAATAGCCGACCATCACCTTGGCAACGTCGAAGTCATAGCTACCCGCGACGCTGGAAAAACGCTTGCCTCCCTGGGTCCGCGAGGCTTCCCCGCTGACGCTCGCCGAAAACTTGCCGGCCGCGTAGGTCAGGGCGGCCGAGGTGGCTGATTTTGCATTGGCAACACCATCCTCCTTGCCGGCAAAACCAAGTTGCGCCGTGAAACCGCTCAGGTTCGGTGAAAGGTACTGTAGAGACTGCGTTTGACGATCACGGCCCCAACCCGCGATTCCAGCATTGCCAAAGGCCGAGGCGGCGTTTGCTGCGGCATTGAAATCGTAATTGGCCATGACCTGGAATGGGACGGAATCCTGGCGACCGAAACGTACCTCACCGAAACCACCGGACACACCTGCCCAAGCCTGACGGGCGAAGAATGTCTTGGATTCCTTGCCGATACGCAGATCACGATCAATTTCGGCGGTTTCGAGCTTGAAGTTCGCCTTCAGCCCGGTGCCAATGTCCGCACCACCTTTGAGACCCACACGGGTTGTTGAGTTGCCTTGAAAGCCACTGCCGCCGCCGCCATCGTCACCGCCAGAGTGAATGCGGGCGCTTTTTTGATTGACGTTCTCGTTCTTGCCATAGCTTAGGTCAACCACTCCATAGAACTCCAGGCCGGCATGCGCGCTTCCCATGGCGGCGAGCAGTGCCGCAAGCGGGATGAGTTGTTTCGTTTTCATCGTGAACTACCTTTGCCGTGTGAAATGGTTGTTTGTCAGGTCTGAGCTATTTGATGATCTTGTCGGCCTTGCCGAGGAATTCCGGAGTTAGCGTGACGCCTTGCGCTGCGGCCGCCTTCTGGTTGATGACCAGACTGAATTTCTCCACCGGCCCCCAGGGGATGTCGCCGGGCTTGCTGCCTTTCAGAACCAGCCCGGCCTTCTTGCCTGCCGAATAGCCGACCAGGTAGTAATCCAGGCCATAGGCCGCCACGGCGCCACTCGCCACGCTATCGACATCGCCGGCAAACAAGGGAATTTTCTTGTCGTTGCATACCTGAACGATGGAGGCCAGATCGGTAACGGTCGTATTGTCAGAGGTGATGGTGATGGCGTCGACCTTGCCGACCAGCGACTGGGCCGCTTTTGCGACTTCCTTGCTGTTTTTGACGTGAACTTCAATCAAGGTCATGCCGAGCTTTTGCAGCGCATCGCGCATCGCCTTGATGTGCCTGACCGAATTCGCCTCGGCCGGATTGTAGATGGTGCCCCAACGCTTGGCGCTGGGCAGCATCTTGACGTAGATCTCCATTTGCAAGGCCACCGGCCATTGGTCGCTGACACCGGTGAGGTTGCTGCCGGTTTTCTTTCCCGGCGCGCTATCTTTCGGCACGATGCCGGCGCTGACCGGATCGGTAATCGAGGAAAACACCACCGGGATGGTCTTGGTGTGTTTGACAACCGCCTGGGTCGTCGGCGTGGCGATGGCATGGATCATATCCACCTTCTGTTCGACGAACTGCTTGGCAATCGCCTCGGCCTTGGCCATGTCGCCTTCGGCGTTCATGCGCAGATAACGGACATTGACGCCGTCCTTGAAGCCGACACTGGCCAACCCGGCCTCGAAGCCTTTTTCATCGGCATCCAGCGCCGCATGGGTGGCGATTTTGGTGACGCCGATGGTGAGCAACTTCTTTTCCTGCGCCAGGGGCTGGGTTGTCAGCAGAGCGCAGGCCAGCAAGGCGATGGCGCGTGGTATCTGAAGTATTTTCATGTTTGTTTCCTATCGGAAAAACGGAAGGCCAGCACGGTAATGTCGTCGCGCTGGGCATGACCGGCACGGTAGTGCTGAATGGTTCTAATCAGATCGTCGCGCTGCGCTGGGAGGGAAAGATGTGCACACCGCAATATCCACTCGCGGAAGCGGCGGGTACCGAAGCTGTGCCCGGCGCCACCGCCAGCCTGATCGAGCAGTCCGTCGCTGACAAGATAATAGGTATGAGCGGGATCATCCGGCCGCGTGACGTTTTCATAGGCGCCGCGCTTCTTGTCGTTGAGGCTGCGCCTTCCGCCGCTGATTTCCTCGCACACTTTGCCATCGGTCCAAAACAGGGACTGGTGGGCGCCAGCAAAGGTGATCCCGCCCGTCTCGGCATCGTAGTGGCAAAACGCCGCATCAATGCTGGCGACAATGCGGTTGTCCAGGGGCAGCATGCTGCGCACCACGGCATCGGTCTGTAGCAGGAGGCGGGCAGGATCGCTCCAGGGCACGGCCTGGGCCGCCACCTCGATGGCTGCGTGTGCCGCCATGGTCATGCAGGCGCCCGGGACACCGTGGCCGGCACAGTCGATCACCCCGAACAGCTTGCCCTGTGCGCCGCCCTGATAGAAATAGAAATCGCCGCCGACCACGTCGCGCGGCAACCAGAGAACGAAGTGCTGGTCGCCCATCTCGCTGACCAACTGACGGTCGGGCAGGATGGCGTTCTGGATCAGGCGGGCGTAGTCGATGCTGTCGGTCAGGCTGAGGTGGGCCTCCTCAAGTTCACGGGTCCGCTCCGCGACCAGCCGTTCGAGGTTTTCAGAATGCGCCTTGACGCGCTGCGCCATGTCTTCCATCGACGCGAACAGGGTGGCGACTTCCTGGATCGGGCTGAGCTTGGGCGTCGTGGCTGGCCAGTTGCCGGCGGCCAGGCTGGCGGAAGACCGGCTCAGAGCCCGTAGCGGTCGAGCGATCCAGTCCGAGGTAAACAGGCCGATGATGATGCTGAACAGGGCCACCGCCAGCGCCAGATAGATGATGTTGCGCAGCATGTTACTGGCCACGGCGGCGTAGCGGGCTTGCGGCAGCAAGACGCCGACGGTCAGGCGCGGCCCTTCGGGAAGCTGATGACTTTGCCATTTGAGCAAATAACGCTCGCCGGCCAAGTCGGCAAAGGTGCTGCCATCGGGCTGGTCGCCGGCCTTGAGACGTTCGCCGGCAAGACGCAACAGGGCGTTGTCGCTGGTCGAGAGCGTGACGCGGGTGACGGCGCCATTGCCGACCCGGTAGATTGGCTCCGGCGTCGAGGTGGCCAGCAGTTCGCCGCCCGCTTCCGCGATGAAGGCGATACCGCCGGTTTTGGCGGTCATCTGACCGAGATATTCGCTCAGGTGCGACAAGGCGACATCGGCCGTGATGACGCCGATGAATTCGCCCATCGGGTTGAACAGCGGCGCGGAAACGCCGATTCCCATCGCCTCGTAGGCAGTGGTGCCGTCATTGATCTGATAGCGATAGGCGGGATACCAGGCAATGCCATGCCGGCCGGTCGTGGCCGCATACCACGGCTGCTGGCGCGCATCGAAGGCCTGCTCACCCTTGGAGAGCAAGTCGGCCGCCTGACCGGTTTCATCCACCCGATAGATATGCAGCTTGCGCTCATCGGCAATGCGCGCATGGAGGATGCGCAAGCCGCGGTCATCGCCGCGCGGCGGCCGGTTGCCGCCATAGTATTCGCCGTCGGCCATGCCGATCGAGACGAAGGTCAGCAAGGGCTGCTGGCGCAGTTGCAGCAGGAACTTCTGCACCATTTCGTCGCGCTTGTCCTCGCCGAGCAAACCGCTGTCGGCCAGATCCTGGTTGTAGGCCAACACCCGGCGCGGAATCTCGAAAAAGGCGAATACCCGCTCCTGAATCCGTTCGCCGACCTCGTTGGCCATGGCGTAAGTGAACTGCTCGGTGGCCTGTTCGGCATTGCGGTACGAGACCCAGCCGGTGATCGCCACGATCGGCAGGAACACCAGCATCAGCGCGCCCATCAGGAACACGCGGAGGCTGATCCTTCCATGATCCTTGTTCAATCCCTGCGACGCGGATTTGTCGGCCATGCTGATACGCGGGTCCGTCTGTCAGGGATTGCAGGCGACACGATTGCGCCCGGCCGCCTTGGCCTGATAAAGCGCATCATCGGTACGCTTCAGCGCCGCATCGATGCTTTCGCCCGCCACGAACTCGGTAACCCCGAGACTGGCGGACACGCTGAGTCCATCATGCAAGTCGGATGTGTCGATGGAGGCAATGGCGAGCCGCACACGCTCGGCAAGCTGGGCGGCATTCGATTTGTCGCAATTCGCGAACAGAATCAGAAATTCCTCTCCGCCCCACCGTGCGCAGACATCGTATTCGCGCATGCTGTCGCGCATGCCCTGGGCAACCCGCATCAGCACCTTGTCGCCGATGGCGTGACCGGCGCGGTCATTGATCAGCTTGAAGAAGTCGATGTCCGCCAGTGCGATCGAAAAGGATGCGTCGGTGCGCTCCGACAGGGCAGCGGCTTGTGTCAGCCGCTCCTGCATGTAGCGGCGGTTTGGCAGGCCGGTCAGTTCATCATGGGTCGATATGGCCGTCAGCCGTGCATTGAGATCCTGCAGCATGATCTGATAGCCATCGCTGATGCGCACGATTTTCTCGACCCGACGCACCTTGCGCTGGAGTTGCTCGGCGTAGGAGATGCCGCGTTCCCGCTCGGCCTGCTGGTATTTGTCGGAAATCTGCGTCAGGCGATCGAGCATCTGCTGCTGGGTACGGACACGGTCATAGAGGTCTGACAGAGCGGCGCGCATGTCGGCAGCAGAGGCTGCCGGATCGTTCAGAAGACTTTCGATGCGGGTTGCGTACGCCGTGTCCATCAACGCTTCACTTCAATGCTGAAGGGGAAACTACAGTCTTCGCAAAACTCCTCGGCCAGTTGCCCGACCCGTTCATTGGCCGCTTCGTAAATCCAGCGTGCGCTGACCGTCTGTCCCTTCTTGTGGGCGGATTCCATCTGGTCGAAAATGTCCATCATCGAACGGATGCTGCTGGTGTTCAGATAGACCAGTTCCAGCTCAAGCTGCAAAGGACGCCCGGCTTTGGCCAGATAAGCCTCGACCCAGTCGATCAGGGGCTGAAACAGCTCGAAGGAGTTTTCCGGGTAGGAGTCTCCCTTCATGCGAATCACGCCGGCATTCCAGTCGGCCATGATGGCGGGGGAGGAGGGGGATTGATCAATGACCAGATTGTCCATGGGGATTCCCGCTAAAGAATGACGCGCAAGCTGAACAGCGCACGTCCGTTGTCAAGGGTCTGCAAGAAGTACTGCAAGGGGGCGGCGGCCTTGCGCGCCATGTCGATCAAGCCCAAACCGGCACTGCCGGACAAGGTGCTGCGCGGTTGGCGCAACTGCGTCTTGAAGGCGGCTTTCAACGCTTCTTTGTCCAGGTGAGCCAATTGCTGGATGCGCTCGACCAGCGCCTGCCCGTCATTGTGATGAACAATATTGCTGGCCGAAATGACATAGTGGCTCGATTCATCACGCGAAATGAGGATGGTGGACGCGTCATTTTCGAAAGCCTGCCCCTGCGCATAGCGGCGAATGTTCTGGGCCATCTCGATATAGACGGAAAACACGTCGGAGACCGCCGAGGGCGATTCCTGCAGCCCTTCCATGTGCTTGCGCAAGGCGGCGCCGATTTCCTCGATCAGCGGCGCGGTCACCGGGCCGTTGAAGCACAACATGATGTTCTGGCGATTGAAGATTTCCCGGATTGCCAGAAGATCAATCGGGCTGTCCTGAAGGGTTGTCGTCATGGGTCCGTATCTGGTTGTTGCGCTGCGCTATTGTAGTGCTACCTGGTAGCTTTCTTCATGTCTATATCTGCTACTACGTACTGATCACTGCGAACGTCGGGGGTTGGCCGAATACCGCCGTTATGGAGAATCGGCGGCAGTGGCGCTTACAACCGCTCCAGCAACAGTAGCGCCGCAAAGCCGCTGCCGATGGTGAGCAGGGTATTGCGCCGCCAGGCGGCAACGCCGATTGCCACCAGACCAGCCCAGAGGCGCGGGTTGGTCGGGCGAAACTCTCCCGCCGCCAGGAGCAATTCCGGAGCGGTGAGGGCCGAAAGGGCGGCAACCGGCACGAAGGGCAGCAGGACGACGAACCAGGACGGCGGCCGGTAACGCCCTTCCAGCGCAATGAACGAAAGGCGGATGAGAAACGTCAGCCCACCGCAGGCCGCCATGACGAGCCAGATATTCATGGCCGACGCCTCCTGGAAAGCACCGCGCCAAGAGCCAGTGCGCCGAGGGCGGCGATGAACAGGCCGAGCTTGTAGGGCAATCCCGACAAGGCTACGGCCAAAGCGCAGGCAGCGAGGGCGACGATAATGCGCACCCGGTCGGTCAGCATCGGCACGACGATGGCGATGAAGGTCAGGGGCAGCGCAAAATCCAGTGGCAGGCCCTCGGGCAACTGAGCCCCCAGCACCACCCCGGCGAGGGTGGCAAGCTGCCAGCCGGCCCACAGAGCGAACCCGGAACCGAGGAGTATCCAGTGACCAACGGAGTTGGCCGGGGCCGCCAGCAGGTGGGGGATGGCGGCGGCGTAGGCCTCGTCGGTAAGCAGGTAGGAAAGCAGCAGCTTCCACCGCCTGGGCAGTCGGGCCAGCAACGGCGCCACGGAGGCGCTGTAGAGGGCATGACGCAGATTCACCACGCCCACGGCCCCCACCATCATCAAGGCCGGCGCGCCAAGGGACACCAGTTGCGCCAGCAGGAATTGGGCCGAGCCGGCAAAGACGATGCTCGACATCAGCACCGCCGCCAGGGGCGGAATGCCGCTCTTCATGGCCACCACGCCATAGATGACGCCGAAAGGGGCGACACCCAGGTGCATCGGCAACAGGGCGCGCACACCGAGCCAAAAGGCAGCGGAGCGGGAGGCAGGGTGATCGGTCATGGCCGAATTATGTGCCATGGCGATGCAAATCGTACTGCTTCAACTGAGTAGGCGCGTAGGGTGTGCAACTTGTTGCGCACCGGGTTTCGATGTGCAATCGGTGCGCAACGCTTCGCATTTCGCACCTGGCCTGGATGCCCCTTGGTGAGTGGCTTACGGAGCAGTGCGGGCTGAGAGGCCCGCTACTCGCGGCCTGGAAGGTGATTAAGCTACCCCGCCCCCTGTTGTCCCATGGCGGCTACCACGGCGACCTCGTCGATGGAGAGGATGCGATTCACATCAAGCAGGACGACGAACTTGCCATTCACCTTGCCCATGCCGGAGATGAAGTCGATGCGGATGCGGGCGCCGAATTCAGGCGGCGGTTCGATGTCGGCGGCGGGGATTTCCAGCACTTCGGAAACCGCATCGACAACGATGCCCATCTGGTGGCTTTGCTGGCCCTGGTAGCCCTCGCCGGCGGCGCCGGTTTCGATGATGACGACGCAGGTGCGCTTGGTGACCTCGCCTGCCGCGCGGCCGAAGCGCACCGACAGGTCCACCACCGGCACCACCGCACCGCGCAGGTTGATGACGCCGCGAATGAAGGGCGGCACCATCGGCACCTCGGTCAAGTTGCCGTACTCGATGATTTCGCGGATGGCGAGGATGCCGATGGCGAACATTTCCTCGCCGAGGCTGAAGGTGAGGTATTGCTGCTGTTCCGCCGCTTGGGCCGCGACAGCAGCGAGGCGCGCCCCGCCAGCAGCCTGGGTGGAAGGAACCACGTTGGTTGATTGATTAGTCATGCAAGAGTGCCCCCTTGTGCCTTAGAAACGAGCGAAGCTGGATTCATCAATGTGCCCCGAGCCATTGGACTTCTTCGGCGCCGACACAGGTGAGGAAGCACGGGCCGGCACGGCAGCGCGGTGTGCCGGGCTGGCATGGGCCACGGCAACGCCGCCCCGCTTGCGCGTATTGGCTGTCTGACCGCCCACATTGAAGAAGCTCATCAGTTCCTGAAGGTTATTGGCCTGGCCGGACATTTCCTCGGCGGTGGCGGCCAGTTCCTCGGAAGCGGAAGCATTCTGCTGGGTGATCTGGTTGAGCTGGCTCATGGCCGAATTGACCTGGGTAACGCCGGTGGTTTGTTCTTCCGACGCGGCGGTGATCTCCTGCACCAGATCGGCGGTCTTCTTGGTGGCGGGCACGATCTCGTCGAGCAGCTTGCCGGCCCGTTCGGCCATGCCCACGCTATTGATGGCGAGCTGGCCGATTTCCTGAGCCGCGACTTGGGAACGCTCGGCCAGCTTGCGCACTTCCGCCGCCACCACCGCAAAGCCCTTGCCGTGTTCCCCGGCGCGGGCCGCCTCGATGGCCGCATTGAGCGCCAACAGGTTGGTCTGGTAGGCGATGTCGTCGATGATGCTGATCTTCTTGGCGATGTCCTTCATGGCGCCCACGGTCTGGGTCACCGCCTGACCGCCCTCAGCCGCCTTGGTTGAGCCCTCGGCGGAAATGCCGTCGGCCACCTTGGCGTTCTCGGTGTTCTGCTGGATCGAGGCCGCCATCTGTTCGATGGAGGCGGAGGTTTCCTCCACGGAAGCCGCCTGTTCGCTGGAGGCACGGGAGAGGGATTGGGCGGTGGCGGAAACCTGGTTGGTGGCCGAGGCGATGGTCTCGGTGGTGGCGTTGATCTCGCCGACCGTCTCGGCCAGCTTGGCCACGGTGTTGTTGAGGCTTTGCTTGACCTGATCGAAGGCGC